>JGI20133J14441_1000438_pt1 | contig 39166 bp, 38 predicted proteins | sample RS3BMetagenome_FD_14441 | JGI IMG/M metagenome (IMG submission 14441)
TCAGTCCCCTTCCTCATCCCCATGTGTGTGCACGTACCCCTCCATCTTTTCCTAAAGGAGGTCTTGGGTCTTCGCTATCACCCTACTGCCCATGTACACAAATGCTCAAATCCGAAAATCTATATAAACCTATCTATTTTGAAACTGCAGACTACGGCATTCCTTGTGGGGATGAGCCGTGCGTCGCTCTACACAACTGCATTACCACGAGTATATGCCGGCTGGGTGATCTAAGAGCCCTGCCCACCCTTCGCCAGTGTGCTCATTACCTCGTAAATGGCATTTGCCGCAAGCATTGATGTGAGTTCACTTAAGTCGTATGGGGGGGAAACCTCCACAACATCTAGGCCCGCGATGTCTACACTGAGAGACCTGAGGAAACGGATGAACTCATAGCTTGAGATTCCGCCGACTTCCGGTGTACCGGTACCGGGTGCATAAGCCGGGTCGACCACATCAATGTCGATCGAAATGTATGTTTTACCGTATAGCGAGTTAACCTTTTCGAGAACAACCTCCGGTGAGTTCTTGAGGTCTACCACACTGAAACCCGTTATTCCGAGTGTTTTCTGTGTAACCAGGTCGTCTTTAGAAAACGTAGAACCACGCATTCCCAGCTGAACAACATCCTTTATGAGACCCTCTTCAAGTGCCCTGCGTAGCCAGCTTCCGTGAGTGTACTTCTTGCCCCAGTATGTATCCCAGAAATCATAGTGAGAGTCTAGGTGGACTATGTTCACCTTTCCGTGTATTCTTTTGAGCGCCCTGAGAACCGGTAGTGTTATCGAGTGATCTCCCCCGGCGATAAAAGGAACGGTTCTCGAGGCGACCTCAAAGATTCCTCTTTCCACTACCGAAAACGTGTCTTGAATATAGCCCGGCAAGGTGTCAATGTCTCCCGCGTCGCAGGCATTTAGCTCGTCAAAGGGATAGGCGTCGACGAACTGGTTATAGGGTCTGAGAAGCCTTGAACCCTGCCTTATCCCCATTGGACCGAATCTTGCCCCAGGCCTATAGGTGGTCGCATCATCGAAGGGAATTCCGATAAATGCCGCCCTTACGCCGGCGAGGTCCTTAGTAAATGGTAGTCTTGCAAATGTGGAAATCTGCGAAAAGCGTGGAGAACTCAGAGCGTCCAACTGTCTCATGACAAAAGGTAGCCAGCAGACGGTATAAGTGTTTTGCTTTTCTGTTACAAAAACATAACACTCTGGGCGGATCGCTAAGGTTAAACGGCTCCTGATAATCTGAAGCGAATGGAAGAATTTGATCTCGTCATCGTGGGCACTGGTTCGGCAATGAACATAGTCGAGCCGCTGATCGGTGCGAACCCGAGTATACGAATCGCGGTTGTTGAAAAGGATGAGCCCGGGGGTATCTGCCTTACCCGTGGATGCATACCGTCGAAGATCATGGTGTATCCAGCAGAGCTTCTCAGGCTGCTCTACAATGCACGGGAAATCGGGCTTGAGGTAACATCAGGAGGCGTGAACTACGAGCACGTAATGATGAGAATGCGCGAGTTGATAGACCGGGACATCAACGCCATCAGGCAAGGTCTGCGGTCATCGCGGAACATAAGCTTTTACGAGGGAACAGCCAAGTTCATCGCGCCCTATACGCTCTCGGTCGGCGAAAAGACGATAAAGGGTAGAAAGATCGTGCTCGCCACAGGTTCAAGGCCGCTGATACCCCCGATCAAAGGCCTTAGGGAAGCGGGGTATCACACTAGTGACAGCGTGATCAGAATGGCCCTTACGAAGAGGCCCGAAAGCTTGGTGATAATCGGTGGCGGGTACATCGCGGCTGAGTTTGGCCACTTCTTCAGCGCGACAGGCACCAAGGTTGTTATAGTCGGTAGAAACAAGAGGTTCCTGCCTGAGGAGGAGCCCGAAGTATCCCATGTTGTAACGAACGAGATGTCGAAACATCTTCAGATCGTAACCGGTTGCGAGGTGACTGCGGTTGACACAACCGCCGGCGGGAGAAGGAAGGTCACTGGTTTCACGAAGGAGGGAAAGGAGCTTGAGTTCGAGGCGCAAGAGGTACTAGTCGCATCTGGTCGCGCGCCGGAAAACGACGTTCTCGACGCCGCAAAGGGGGGAATAGAGCTTACCGACAAGGGGTGGATAGCAACGAATGAATTTCTTGAAACCAGTCAGCCGAATGTTTGGGCGCTCGGTGACGCGAATGGTAAGTTCCTCTTCAAGCATAAAGCAAACTACGAGTCCTACGTTGTCTATTATAACGCCTTTCAGAACCAGCGGATCGCCGCGGATTATCATGCGGTGCCTCACGCAGTGTTCACGCACCCGGAGGTGGCTTCTGTGGGCATCGGTGAAGAACAGGCGGTCAGGGAGAATGGAAGAGAAAGGGTGCTCATAGGCTTTCAGAGATTCGAAGATACGGCAAAAGGCGAAGCGATGGGAGTCCACGGGTATTTTGCCAAGGTCATAGTTCGCGCGCAGGACTACAGAATTCTCGGAGCCCACATAGTAGGTCCGCATGCCTCCATCCTGATACAGGAGCTTGTCACGCTTATGTACACGCAGGAGAATTCGGTGCTGCCCGTAACCTATGGTATGCACATACACCCGGCCCTAAGCGAGGTTGTGGAAAGAGCGTGCTCGAATCTCATGGATGTTGAAGAATATCACCACGTCCTGAGTCATCACTATGGAATTAAAACCGGTGCTGACTGATTACACGAATTTCACAGTGATGCGTATCCGATGACCAATATACCCGGAAACGGTAAAATAGTGTCGCATATCCTTTAGACGATAGAATTGTGCAGAATGTTTTGTCTGAAAGGGGAGTTTGAGGAAGACTTTCCTGCCATCTTTGAAGCTCTGCAGGAGGTCGCGAGGTCGGACCCACTTTTGCACGGCGAATCCCATTCTGATGGCTGGGGTTACGTGTATTATGACGGTAGTTCGCTTGTGCATGAACGCCAGAGGGAACCAGTTTATGCCGCGAGCGTGCCAAATGTTAAGAGCGGATTTGTGGTGGTGCACGCAAGGAATGCAGCACCAGGCGAACCGCTTGGTGCGCTCAACTCACATCCACATCGCAGGAGCGACCGGCGCTACGAGCTTTACCTAGCGCACAACGGTTGGTTTGACAAGAAGAAGATAATTGGCTTGCTAGGCGAACGAGAAGCGAACCTCTCGACCCAGACTGACAGCGAATTTTTCCTGGAGCTCATCTTTACCCTTTCAGGTGATCCGCGCGAAAGGCTTGAGACCGCGGCTGGGCTTTCAAAAGAGCATGATTTAATTAAAACCGCGATGAACATTTTTCTCCTCGGAGTTGACAGGGCTACGGGTTCGGCAACTGTGGCCTACTATACCGACGCAAAAGAGTACTCAGAATACGTGACTCTTTACAGGGGTCGGGGAACTTCTTGGAGTGGTGTTTTTTCCTCAAGCATTCGCTTTTCCTCTAGGTTTCCGTCGTCGCTAGGGCTCGAGAAGGTTGAGAGGGATAAAGTCCTCGAGCTCTAACAGGTCGCATCCGATTAGTGAAAATAGTGCTTCCTGCTGGCTCCGATCTTAAGGTAGAATTAAGAGCTGTTTGGTGAACCATCCCACACCTAAAGGTAAACTCTTTTTGGAATAGAGGGTGAACTACCCCGCCCTCACGGACGGATGGGGACTTCCGCCCCCTCGAACCCCCAAAACGTTAAAAAGCTACAATGTTATGCGCCATCTGGCTGGCGCTTCCCATCGTTGATGGGTAAGGAAATGTCAGTTTGAACTTATAACGTTAACTGAACTCACTTGTATGGTTAACTCGCTTTGCCTAAAAAGGCCACGGGCTCAAGAGCTATACACCGGAGTGGACGGGCTAGACCGATTCGTTGCAGGGTTTTCGCTTGCCGAGATCTATGGTGAGTGGAACACCGTAAACAATCTTTTTCATACCGTTCTTTCTCAAACGGGGGGAGATGTTATACTTACACAGAAATTCGGAGGGCTCGACCCTTACCTGATAAGCAGAATGTCGGCGGCCAGGTTTTCCAGACCGAGAATCAGGCTTATACGTGCATTTAGCACTAAGGACACAATAGAGTCGCTAAATCAGTGTGTAGGAGAAGTCAAAGAACCGCTTTTTGTGATCGACCCCTACCTCTACTCACCTAAGACATGGAGGGAATACAGCGAACTTACACCCCTAACCGCTGCACTGAGGGACGCCTCAAAGTCAAGAAATGTGATGGTGTTCAACAGGATCACAAGATTCGGCTCTCTCTCGCCAGAGGGTGGGATGTTTCATGCGAGCTCCATTCCTGTGCTGATAAGAGTTGAATCTCTCAGAAGAACACTCAGGTTCACGGTTGTAAAGCATCCGGCTCTTCCAAACCTCACAATACATGTGGACAAGCGGATACTTTCGGGTGAAACAGTATGGGAAGAACAGCTCCCTCTTACAGAATGGCTGTAAAACAGGAACTCGAGAATCTCTCTCGCCTTGCGAGAGAGTGTACCGATGCAGAAACAAAAAGGATTCTCGGCGAGTTGCTTTCCCGCTTTGGTGCGCTTGAAAATGCGCTTGTGATGAACCCTCTGCCACCGCTTGATGCGCTGCTACTTTCCATGCTAATCGAAGTGTACAGGGAGGTCGAGAGGCTCAAGAAGATGGGTGCTTCCGGTACGTCAAGCCTACCAGCGGAGGAGGAGGAATTTGTTTCGTGGTTGGATACTTGATGCAAAACCAGCGCAAACAGGACTTGTACTAACTGTATCCGACGGAAGCAAGAAAGCAAACCATGTTCTAAAGACAAATTTTGAACTTTATCTTCTTGGCGACTTTAGTCGCCAGTTTAATTCGAACGAAGACGTGGTATCGCTTGAGCTTGAAGAGTGGCTTGCTCCTCCATGGTACACACAGAGGTCGGTTGTCACCAAAGCCCGTTTCACTTCGTTCAGACCGTGGCTTCTTACAACGCGCTGGTTCGAAAACAACGCACCTGGTTCTCTTATAAATCAGTTTCCGGACCCAGTAACACAGGTCTTCTTTAGACTTGGATATCCGCCCACAGCCTTAGTTCAGCTAGAAGAGGGCAAACCGCCTGTGGTACTTGAAGACCCTCTGGTACCCGACTATGTGTCGCCCAGCTTCTCCTTTGCTTCCGTTAGCTTTACTTCCTGGTTCGGTGACACCTTTTCACGGGCCGGTGATGCAAAGGAAGTAAAACTGCAAATAAGCTTTCCCGGTCATCTCACCACTTACACTGGGAGCGTGGGGAGGCTTGAAGACTATTCTGAGGAGCTTTCTTCAGTGGATTTTCTGGGTTTTCCGTTTGAATTCTCTCCTCTTCTTGCCGAGCATGGCGTCAAACTTTCTCGTGTTCCTGTTAAGCTGGACCTGCATGCACCATCGCGTATTGAAGAGGAGGTTGCAAGACTGATCGAGTGGAGTAGGGTAAGTTTTGTACCTCCCGCCGTGCTTTCTGGGAAGAGTATAGGTCACCCGCTTACGGCAAACGAGGCTAGGTTTGCCTTAAAAAGGAAGTTGATCTTTGAAAAAAGGTTTCCAAGCAGGATCGAGAGATGGAAGGGAATGGATGAGCTCCGCCTCCATGACAGGGGAGGAGTAGTCTTCAGACCGCCTCCTGGGGTGTACTTTGATGTTGCCCAGCTGGACTTCTCGAGTATGTATCCAAGGATAATCTGCGAATGGAATATATCGCCCGAGACCGTGAATGCAAACGACTCCTTGGTCGCTGTGCCCGAAACTGTGCACCTGGTCACGCCTAAATCCGTAAGAACTGGTGTGGTTCCCGATGCTCTAGAATGGCTCGTAAATAGAAAGGAAACCCTTTCACGGCTTTCCGTGACCAGACCGCAATTCAAGGTGAGAAAGGATGCACTCAAGTGGATTCTGGTTGCAAGCTTTGGCTACCTCGGTTTCAGAAATGCGATATTTGGCAAGCTCGAAGCGTATGAGTGCGTGACTGGAGTTTCGAGATATACCGTGAGAAAGGCGGTTAGGATAGCTCAAAAGATGGGTTTTCAGGTTCTCCATGTGATGGTGGATTCGATTTTCGTCTCAGGAGCAAACCATTCCTATGACCTGGTTGCGAAGGCGATAACGAAAGAAACTGGCATCCCGATAAGGACCGAAGCGGTGTACGACTGGGTTGTGTTTTCAAAAAACAAGCAAAGACCTGAAGGTTCTCCGGCCAGATACTTTGGAAGACTCAACACCGGTGCTATAAAAGTAAAGGGACTTGACATGGTAAAGCGAAACGTGCCAGAGATCGTAAAGAGAACACAGGCACGAGCCATTTCTGTTCTCGCCTCGGCGCGCACAAGAGATGAATTCTATGATCTTCAGAACGAGGTTGTCAGGTTGTTTGAAGACGAAAAGAAGGCGCTCGTTCGTGGGTTGACGCCGCCAAAAGAGCTGACGTTCAGGATACGTGGCCGCACCCTTATCAAGGGTTTTTCCTTTTATGATGCGGAAGGGGGAACTCAAGATATAGATCGGGATTACTATCTGTGTCTTCTGGATCGCGCGATGAGGCAGGTAGTGTTAGGCAGTCCTACCGAAGCAACACCCGTGCTGGGTTTTCCCAGAGTACCTGATTAGCCATTTCCCCGAGTTCCTCGGCAAACTTTCTAATGTCGAGTACGCTTCCAAATCCTTCAGGCGTCTCCTCCACTCCGAGAAAATCTGTTCCCAGGGCAACGTGGTCCCAGCCGAAGGTTTCCCCTATGTAATTTGCATTGGCCACAAGGTCGCCAATACTTCTTTTCGCTAGGGTCGAATTTATCGCAGTTACGCCAACCACACCTCCGGTCTTTGCGATAGCGGCGAGCGACTGGTCGTCGAGATTCCTCGGATGTTCCTTCAGTGCGCGCGCATTACTGTGAGAAGCTATAACAGGCAGCTTCGACGTCGAGCACACATCAAGAACTGTGCGCTTGCTTGCGTGCGAAACATCGAGGATTATACCCTGCGAGTTTGCGAACTTGACCAGTTCTTCGCCTTCTCCAGTAAGTCCGTAATCCTTTTTCGACATACACGATGCGGCGAACTTGGTGTCGTAGTTCCAGGTCAACCCGACTACCCTGATACCCAGTTTGCTCAGGGCATGGACTTCATATGGGTATCTGAGCACATCCGTTCCTTCAAGCGAAAGTATAAACGATATACCACCCCGAGGTACCTCACCAGGCTCAAGAATTTTCACCCCCTTTGCGCGCTCAAGGTGCCTGTAGAAGTTAACTTGGTTCCAGAGTACATCCATTGACGGAACGGTTGAGTGTTCATGCCTGCCGTAAAGCGCACTCAGTAACTCCGCCCTTTCGTCAAGTGACCTGACGTGTGGATAGACGACACCCAAGATGACCGTCGCCTCGAAACTCGAAAGTAACCTGAGACTTGACTGTTCTTCCCCATCAACCACATCCACGAACTGAGAGGACCACCCGAAGTCCTCATGCAGGTCGAAAAATTTCATGCTGAACCGAACTAAGCTTGTCATATAAATCTTTTTGGAGGTCATGTAGAGGTCTATTGCGATCAACTGGAAGGTATCTGCTCGTCGGTCGTGGACAGTGAGACAACGTTCATGCAAAACTAATATACTACGTTGTCAAACCTAGTGCGAAATAACTTGTACACCACGTCTGTCGTCGGAAGCTTCCCGAGGCCTGCCTTTGCCGTCGACGCCTACGAGAAGCACAAAAAGGGTGAAATTACTAAGGAGGAGCTCAACGCGCATCTGAAGGACGCAGTTATCATTGCGATAAAGGAGCAGGAAGCTGCGGGTGTTGATGTCATAACAGATGGCGAGCAATGGAGGTCAAGTTTTGTTTCATTCGTGGGTGAGAAGCTTAAAGGGTTCAGACACATCTACATAACCGAGCTGAATCCCAAGGGAATCGAAATCATGCGCCAGTTCAAGGGGCCGCTCACCGAGTGGAGGGCGGTAGCCTCAGACAGGCTGAGTGATTCGCCCGTGGCGCTTGATGAGCTTACGTTTGCAAAGAGGTATACAGAAAGACCCCTTAAGGTGACACTGCCAAGCCCATACCTTATAATGTGGGANACATGGCACGAAACCATCTCAAAACCACACTATGCTACGCCCGAAGACTTGGGCGCAGCATTTTCTAAGTTGATCAGGAGCGAAATAATCAGGTTGCGCGACGCAGGCGCGTCCTTCATTCAGCTCGATGAACCGATGCTCGGGGACTTGATCGAGGCTGACGAAAATGAACCCGACAGGTACCGTCGTGTTATAGGAATGATTTACGGTCAGAAGTACAGGGGTTTCAAGAACGAGCTTGCGCTTGCAAGAGACCTGATAAACGAGGCCGTGAAGGGAGTGGACGGCGTCAGGATAGGAATGCACATGGACCGCTGGCCGAACCCGGATTCGCCGAAGCTCGGTACTGGCTATGAGGTGCTTCTGCCCGACGTTCTGGATATCAGGGTAAAACAGTATGTTGTGGAGTACGCTGCGCCTGGAAGCGGAGACCCCGAGAAGTTTGTGAGGCATCTTCCACGTGAAAAAGAGCTTGGCTACGGAGTGATCGATGTCAGAACAAACCGGGTTGAGTCGCCGATTGAAGTTGTTCAGAGGGTTGGGAAAATCTCGAAGTATCTTGACCCGGATCAGCTGTGGCTCAACCCCGACTGCGGGTTTGCGCCTGGACTTTATCGGAAGTTCGACAGGAGCATAGCCGTTGAGAAGCTCAGGGCTATGGTGGCGGCGGCGCTCGAACTCAGGAAGAATCACTAGGCGAGGAAAGGATCGGGGGAGGCGCTGGACACGCCCGACTTCTGGAAGCTCGTGTACTTGGTGTTCGTAATGGTGGGCGTCGTGCTGCTCGCCCTCGGTGTCTGGGAGGTGGCAGTTCCTCCTCAGTTTCCATTTCCCGACTCATCTCTTGGCATGAAAACGTTGACGCAGAATGCGCAGACGGTGCTGATTCCTATCGGGGCTGCTGTTCTGATATTCAGCCTTACAATTCTTTTCCTCCTTGAACTGGGCAGCAAAGGCAGAAACGGGGTAAAACGGTAGAACTGAAGGGTTCGTGATGATGGTTCACGTGGTTGCACTCTGACGAATTATGACGCATAACGTATGCGTTTGCGAACTAACTACCTTCCTTAACTTAACCCTTTTACACACTGCAGCGTTTTCCAGTACTTCACTCTTTAACTCATGGGTCGAGCAGGTCCCCGTCAGCTGGGGCTTGATGTCTCACCGGCTTACAGCTAGCGCCTATTATCGCAGAGACACTGCCTTACGGGACAGAGAACATCTTCCCTGTATAAGGTGCGAGGAGGCTGAACGCTTCAACTGAGGCGGCAGAGAGGCACATGCTAAAGAGGGCTGGCTTCATGCTGAGCACGGTCCCCCTCAGAGCCTTTTCGGTCACGAGTGCTATGACGAAACTTGAAAGTACGACAGAGCAGTCCATAAGTGAGGTTTCAAGTGGTGTGAACCCGAAAGCCGGAAGACCCGTTCCCTCTGCCAAGTTCGGTGTTGCCGGCCCAAAGCCTGACACGAGTGATGTGGTAAGGTTTACCACCAAGGCGAGCATAACCGGTGTCACGTATCCGAGCATTCTGTAAACCCCTAGCTGTGCTCTTGCATGATCTCTCGCCTCGAGCAGACGGTAAGTGAACTCTGTGAGTCTCTCAAGAAGAGCAGGCGATACTTCACCCGCCCTGAGGATCACCTCCACCATGAAAAATGTAAATCTGCCAAGCCACGAACCCGTCTGCCGCCTTCCCGTATCGGAACCAAACTCTAGCTGTTTCAGAAAGTGCCTAAGTGCTTGGATAAACTCTTTAGAATAACCTGGTGTCTCCTTTACACTAGCTATACGCTTGAGAGCCTTCATCATATCGTAACCCATTTTCCGGTACTCAGTGAGGTCTCTCAGGAACCTTGGGAGGCTTTCCTCAACATGTGCAATTTCATGTAGCTTGGGCGCTGCCTCGAGGTAATAGATGCCGCTTAGTAGGCCTAGGGCTGTTGCAGCGATCAAAAAGAGTGGCAGTCTCAGGATGACCGCGCTTGCAACGCCTCCTACACCGGCGATGAATGGCGGTATGTGATTCACGCGTATAAAATCAGGCTGCTTTGGTCTTGTTGAGCTTGCAAGCAGGTAGAGCAGCACCCCGAAGACCGGTGGAAGGACGAATAGAAACACGAGTATCTGCGCGCCACCAAACGCTGAAAGAACTATCAACATTGTGGGAACGACGAAGAAGGCAATTATTGCGGTCTCTCCAAGGGTTGAGACCCTTTCAGAAAAGAGTTTCCAGCGAAAGGCTACGAACGAGAGCGCTTCCCTTGACTGTTCATAGAGGAAAACCGGAAGTTCGGCGCCGCTTCTTGCGAGCGCCGTGTATCCTGAGAGCAGCCAGGAGAGCCTCTCGTTTGGTGTGGATACCGCGCGTGTGTCCATGGCAGAGAGTGGCGACCTTCCAAAGAACTGGATGTCGCGCACGACTATCTTTGCCTCATTTGAAATGAATCTGAAGAGTGGTGAATGCGATACCCTTCGAAGCGCATATACCATGGACAGGCCGGCTTCTGATAGCACCGAAGCCACTATAACGAAAAAGGGAAACTCATCGTCTATTCCCTTCGACACTTCCTTTCTTCGGTCCATGTATGCAAGCCTAGGCAGAAGGTGGGCGGCTGCCGGAGCACCAAGAACGGTGATACATAGAGGAAAGCCAACAAGCGTGTAGAGTGCGACGAGTGCGGGTGCCGTAAGAAGAGACGCTATGAGTAAGAGGGCCGTGTATTTGGTGGCGACAAGTGTCGGTGACTCAAACTGGGCGCAGGATATGACACTTTCTTCCGCCATCCTCCTATTCAGAGCCGTTACCCTTGCTATTCTGTTGCTCCTTACAAGCCACTTCGTGACTAGTGTCACAAGCGGTTCCCGACCCCGAGCGTTCCTGACTTGACCGCTCAGCCTGAGCTCGCCAAGCTCAAAGTACAGCCTGACCACACCGGCCGAGCAGAAAAGCGCAAGGCTTGGCAGAAGCCCTAGTTCGACACCCTCCGTGAATGTATCCCCGAACCACGCAGCAAGAAATCGGCGCGCAAGGGTTATTGCTAAAAGGAGGATGGCTGATGCCGCGGTAAAGGCCATTGAACGGCTGAATATGATTCTTAAAAAAAGAGGTAAACTCCTGCTCTTGCTCAACGCTTTCTCCTCCCGACTTTTCTTTCATAGTAAAACCTGCTCAGCCTTGAAGCTACATCCGCGTACTCCCTGACCCCTTCCGTGAGTAGTGAGTTCAAAAAGTCCCATCTCGCGCTTAGCTCCTCATCAAGTTGTGCTACACTCCAGCCCACCATTTCGGCGCTGACCCTGAGTGCTTGCGAGTATCGGGTAAGTACTTCACGGTTGGTGCCTTCCTGCGGGTGAAGCGTCTTTAAATGCGCCGCAGCTCTTGTTTTTTTCGGCCGTTGTCCGTCTGCAGGTTTGTTCATCTTTACCTCCTCCCGGAGATTTCTGTCAACATCGTGCGTGTCGGTTGCGTGGTTCCAGCAAAAGATTCGTACGGGGCTCCCTTCACCCCTTGTGTCTGGCTCAAGTATCTCGACCACCCTTCTAACCATCTTGCCTGTGTCTGGTCGCACGACGCGGCGCATTACCACCACCGCTGAAATAAGGTGCCTGAACTCGGATGCGAGGTCGGGTGCAAGAAGTCCCGTAATCCTTGCCATGATGTCTTGATAGCTTGCGGCGTGGAAGCTGTTTAGTCCGCCGTGGCCGGTTGCAACTGCTTGCACAAGGTCGGCAATTTCAGTCCCCCTGACCTCCCCTACCACTATATAGTCCGGTCTGTTTCGTAGTGAGTGTCGCACAAGCTCATCCATACCTATCGCTTTGACACCCGCGAAGGATGGACTTCTCGTGAAGTACCTCAGCCAGTTACCGTGGGGGAGTCTGAGTTCCGGGTCGTCCTCGATGGTCGCTATCTTGGCAAGTGGGTCTAGCATCGTGAGCAGTGAGTTGAGCATCGTTGTCTTACCGGAGCCGGTCGGTCCAGCTATCATGATAAAGCGCCTTGCTTCTGCAAGTATCCAGAGATAGGCCGCTTCGAGAGGCGAAATTGTGTTGAAATTAAAGAGCTCGGTTATCGTGTACGGTTTATCCGGAAATTTCCTGACCGTGAATGTTGAGCCTGGGCGTGTTATCTCATTTGAATAGGTGACAGAGACTCTATGCCCTTCGCTGACCATAAAGTCCTGTTTGGGTACTGCCACGCTCACACTTTTTCCTCCTCTTTCCGCCATTCTTTCAACGAAACGAGAAAGTTCTTCTTCCGAGCCGAACATAGCGTTCGTCTCAAGCCTCGGGAATTCTGAAAATACTCTGTGCACCACCGTGACCGGCCTTCCGGGGCCGGTGCACTCGACTTCTTCCACGTCAGGGTCCATCATCGGAGTTTGAATCATCGAGTAGCCTATTTCTCTGTGAACGTAATAGTCGAACGCATCAATGCGCGGTCGCACGACTTCAAGTACTCCGAGTTCGTCGCATGTGTCCTCAAGGTGAGCGTCCACGTACTTCCTGAGCTCGCCTGCATCGCTTGAGTCAAGTGGTCCTAGTGAATAGTACAGTCTTTCAAGAATCAGGGAGAGAAGACGTGTTTCTTCAACCGAAAGAAGGGGTTCCCTGATGGTATAACGTCCCCTCCCCTGGTCCTGTGAGATATCCACCTGCGCCCCGCATATGGTGTATGACGCAAGCACCTCTCCCTTTGTCTCGGCGCTCAGCGTGACCGGCTGAAAATGCGGAGCAACTGCTGGTCTCTTCCTTTGGAAGAGCATCATGAACCCTATTTTCAACTATCCACATAAGCGAAGGTGTCAAGGACCGACTCTGACTGTGGCCATGAGTATCATATATGCCGCATCCATGAACCTCGAAATTCTCGGAAGATCTCCCCTGACATTCACTTTACCACGCAAAATTGCAAGGTAGGGGTCGAGCTTTCCGGTCATTATTTCCATCCATACCCCTAGAGGTGCGGTGAGCTTATAGGGCGCCTTGGATGCGCTTTCCCAGTTGCAGGGTTTGGCCGACACACATCTTCCGTTTCGGATGTCAAGGATCACACCGGCCTTCTCCGGCGACTTTGTCGCGTCGCTTATTCTGAGGGCTACAACCCAGGTCCAGTTCAGAGAGCTACACCTGAAGGCATCGTCTGAGTTTAGCTCTGACGCGAGTGCTGTCGCCCATCTTTCATCCGGGAAGGGCATAACCGGATGACCCACGCATGTTCAAAAGTGTTATCCTGAGTGCTGCAGCTTGCCAAAGGCTTAAAACGGAGCCTGCAACGAAGAAACTATGTCTTCTCCCGGCGCTTGGAATGAGTCTACGTTTAGCCGATTCGTGTATCTTTCTGACCCAGGGATCTCGAGAAGTGGGGATGTTGTTTCGTTTGCACTGACCAGAGTGAACCTTGACCGAAACAGATACGAAACCGCGGTTGGCCTGTACGACCTTAGAACCGATACAGAACACTTCATACAGGATGCCAAGTCGCCTAGGCTTTCTCCGGATGGTAGGAAAGTGGTTTACACAAGAGAGGGTCAGGACATGGTCGAGGTATGGGTAACGAGGACTTCGGAAGTGGCTCCGAGCAAGCTGTTTGAAGTAAAGTCAGTCCAGGATGTCAGGTGGTCACCCGAAGGTAGAGCCCTCCTCGTAGTGAGCCAGAAGAGGAGAGAGGATGAAGACTTCTACTATCACTCTGGGACTCCTTACTGGTTCGACGGAAGAGGGTTTCTCGACGGTGAGCGTGTTCTGCTTGGCATATACGACTCGGAAAGCGGAGTCAAGCTTCTTGAATACGAGGCGCCTGCCTTCCTCCTTCCTGGAGTCCCCGCCGCTATCTGGCACGGACGCGACATAATCGTTAATGCTCCCCGAGAAAGGAATCCGTTCGAGGAGCTCGATATTCTGCTTTACCGAGAAGGTGTTGTCGAGAAGCTTTTTGAGGATGTGTCCTACTACGCGCTCGACTCTGACGGGAGCAGCGTGCTTCTTCACGGCAAGCCGAAGACCAAGGCTTATGCCGAACACAATTACCTTTACCTCTATGAAAACGGCCAGACCGTCCGCTTGGGTGGCAGCCTACCCTACAGTGTTTTCTATGGGGCGCTCGACGGCTCCGGACGGGCTATTGCAGGATGTATGAAGGAAGGAAAGCAAGTGCTCGTGAGGCTCGGTGTGGATTTCCATGAAACCCTTTTAGAAGAAGAAAAATGGGTGACGGCGTTCTCAGTGGCAAAGAGTAATAGGGTTGCGTTCACTATGGAATCTCCCACTGAACCGGCGGAAGTCTACCTACTTGACGGAGGGGTAAAGAGGCTGACTAACTTCAACTCTGAGGCGTTACACCTACTCGCACCAAGGAGACCTGTGAGATTCACCTATGAAAGCTTTGACGGACGTGGGCTTGAAGGCTGGTACTACAAACCGGATGGAGGTAAGGCTCCAGTGGTGCTCATGATTCACGGCGGACCCAAGGGTATGTATGGCTACGGCTTCAACATTCAGGCGCAGCTTCTTGTGAACAACGGCTATTTTGTCGTCATGACGAACCCGAGGGGTAGCAACGGTTATTCGGAAGAGTTTGCACTCGAAGTGCTCGGAAAGCCTGGTGTCGAGGATTTCAGGGACATCATGATGGGACTCGACCGGGTACTCGCCCTCGAACCCGAGGCTGACAGAAGCAGGATGGGAGTCACCGGTATCAGCTATGGCGGTTTCATGACAAACTGGGCGGTCACTCACACCGACTTGTTCAAGGCCGCGGTGTCCGAAAACGGAATTAGCGACTGGTTTTCAAGTTATGCATTTTCCGACATAGGTCTCTGGTTTGACTATGAGCTCGTCGGTGCGGAGTCACCTTCAAGCGAAAAATTTAGAAAGGCGAGCCCGGTGTATTATGCGGACCGGGTAACCACGCCGATTCTCCTGATCCACAGCTTGGAAGACTACCGTTGCCCCCTCGATCAGTCATTGATGTTCCACCATGTTCTCAGAAATCTGGAGAAGGAAAGCCACCTTATTGTGTTTAAAAGGGGGGCTCATTCGCACGGCAAAGAGGCCCTCCCCCGTCACAGATTGAAGCGTTACAGGGTGATACTCGAATTTTTCCGTCAGAAGCTTGTCGAAGGAAAGTCGGGTTTTGCAAACATCTGAGCAAGTGTGCTCTGTCTTCGGGAAAGAGGGTTATAGCGACATATCTGAGAGTCCCTATAATCAAGCGCATGTCAGTGTATCGTTCTGGTTTCCACGGTGACCGTTGTTGCCAAAATCCACCTTTATGATCTAAAAGCTACAATCCTTCGTGAAGGAAAGTGCAGCATCCATCAGAGATCCAGCAAGGGGAGCAGAATTCTTGGATACAACTCCACCNTAAAACAACATGGGATAGATACCTTAGAAGCCCCGGATAGTCTAGAGTTCGGCAGTTACCGGGAAAGAATCTCGCGACACCAATAAACGACGTGGTCCGGGCTGAGACAAAGCTCGCGCCTCCAGGTGGTGAGATGGAACGGTGTGAATCTGGTTCTCAAAAGGCTTATCTTTCCACACTCGTTCGTTATGAGCGTGAATTCAAGCTTCCTAAGGGGGATATGCGGTACACTTGTTTTTGCTTCCGTGGCGCAGTTTCTCCTTGCAATGACCGCGTCCGAAGAGTTGTACCCCTATGTTAACCACGTAGGCTACAGCGTATCGCTAAACTATATCAGCGACCTCGGTGTCGGTGGAACTGCAGTAATTTTCAACACAAGCATAGTGATCCTTGGACTTTCAGTCATAGTGTCTGCATACCTTGTATACAGTCTGTTCGGCTCAAGGTCGCTTCTTGTGACTTTGTTCCTCGCGGGCATCGGGGCTACAGGCGTCGGCACCTTCCCCGAAACCCATCCGCTATTTCATACAATCTTTTCTTTGATCACGTTCCTCTTCGCCGGTCTGTCGGCAGTTCTGTCGTACAGGGTAGTTTCAAGGTGGTTCGGGGTATTCTCGGTCTTTTTGGGTCTCCTCTCACTCGTGTCGCTTGCGTTGTACATCAGGGGTAGCTACCTCAATCTGGGTACTGGAGGAATGGAAAGAATGGTTGTCTATCCCGTCCTGTTTTGGGCGCTTGGGTTCGGAGGATATCTGATGGGTCGGCCGCCACCGGCTAGGGCTGCAGACCGTGTAGGAATATCCTGAGGGCCGCGGGAGCTTCCGTCACTCCTCCTCTCTGGGTTTAAATAACCAGGTGTTCACTAATGTGGTATGCGTTTTCCAGGTCTTCAGAGGATCATCGAAACGGAGGAGGAAGGGGTGCTCAGGAGCATTTCATCCTATAAGGACCTCTGGATCAGATCGATTGAAGTTCTGAGGGAAGAGCTCACTGCCCAGCCGGACCGGGTGGACAGCCTTAACCAGGAGATGAGCGCCCTTGAGAAGGCGGGCGACGAAAGGACGGTGGAAATCAAAGAGAAGGTGGACTCCGGTGCCATAGCGCCCTCGCTGCTTGTGGATATGAACCGACTGGTCGACAAGTGCGACGATGTGCTCGACAAAGCTCACTATCTTAGCCGCGAAATAAGGAGGTATGCGCACGCACGCGCCAGCATAAACGGCGGAGTGACTCCTGAGATCGAAGGAGAGGCGGTCAAGAGTTTTGAGCATATGCTCGCCCTTGCAAAGGAAGGAATCGAGCTTCTTGTTTCCATGCTCTCCTCGAAAAGATTTTCTGAGCTCTCTCAGTACAGAAAGAAAATCGAGCAGATAGAAGAAGAGGTTGACGAGGTAAAGGACAGGCTTCTTGACTCGCTATACAGATACTCAACCTCCGTTCCATATATCGTGTTTGAACATCTATCGACGGTGGTTCACAAAATAGACGATATAGTAGATGCGAGCGAGGATATAGCAGACGTAGTGGTCACGGTGAGTGCGAGCGTCGTCAAATGATGATCGCCTGGGTGGCGTATGCCCTTACGGCTCTTGTCGCTACTTTGGTCGCGGGCAACAACCTCTCCGCGGTTGCGGGAACGCTCATTGGCTCAAGGATCCTGAGTCAGAAAGCAGGAGCACTCCTTGGCTCCGTGGGCTATGTCATTGGCCTCTGGGCGCAGGGTGAAAGACTGAGGTCGGCGGTGTCGTACACCCTGCCTGAAGTCGGGTATTTTTCTGTCCTTGTCCTTGGCATATCCGTTGTTTTGTTCACAGCAGCCCTCTGGTTCAGAGCCCCTCTTTCCCTTACCATGGCACTTGTCGCAAGCTCCGTTGGTGTGTCCCTCAGGGTTGGCTACAACCTGAATGTGGCCTTCGTGTTTGTCGTAGTGCTCACCTGGGTGCTTGCCCCTCTTACAAGTGCACTTGTCGCCCCCTTCTTGTACAGGGCATTCGTGGCAAAAAGGGTGGATTACGTATGGCGTACGCTTAGAGTGTACAGGATACTCCTTGTTGCGGTTTCCTTCTTTACCGCCTATACACTCGGGGCAAACACACTCGGACTCGTCGCCTCGGTTGCAGGCTACTCCCTGTTTACACGGTCACTCGTGAGTGTGTGTGCGGTGTTCGGCTCATTCCTTCTCAGCCGGGGGGTTGTGAAAAGGGTAGGGTCTGAGATGTACGCAATGAGCCTGCCCGTTGCGCTGGTTTCGCTTGTCGCCAGTTCCTCGCTAGTCGAGGTTGCCACCCAGTTCAGTGTGCCGCTTTCGAACACGCAGACACTCACCGCCAGCGTGTTTGGTCTCGGCCTTTCAAAGGGTTTCAGAATGATAAGGCCGCTACCCTTTTTGGTCATCGCTCTTACCTGGGCCCTTACTCCGGTCGTTGGTGTGCTGTTAGGTTATGCGCTCGCCTGATATGTGCCCATGGTTACTTGGATTTGAGTTGTGCAGGTAGAAGTCTTCCCTGTCTGGGGCCGGCCAAAACCTGGCCGTATCCGTAAAGATAAGGGCGGCCTCAAACGCAGTGCCACCAGGAGCACAACCAGGGGTACTCCAGTCTGTCCATTGCCGGATAGATCGCGGGATGCCCACACTCGTCGGGGCGGGAAAGGATATCAGACAGTGATGTGTAAATAGTGCGATGCGAGGAGCCCGAGGCCGTGGGTGAGCAGTGCTGTTGCGATTCCAAGTAGCACCATCTCCCCGCTCTTTCTCCAGGGTGACACACCGCTGCTTATACCTACCAAGTAGCCCACAACCGCAAGCCAGATCGCTGAGAGGGTGTACGCAACAGTGAGCCCGGTTGTCCCCCCGATTCCCAGCGCGTACGGGAGGACGACCGGAATGAAACCGACCACATACGACACACCGGTGGTGAAAGCCGCTTTCCTTGCAGACACTTCTTCACCATCCTCGAAAAGCTTTTTCACGGACTCGTTATCAGACGACATCTGCTTTGCGGCGGTTTCGGCAAGGTGTCGTGAAAAACCCTTCCCCTCTAGGTAAGCCTTCACTCGGGTTGCGATTACGCTTCTGTCGAGTTCCAGCTGGTTTTCAAGCTTTCTCCTACCCGAGTGCGTTGCATCTTCCTCAGATTTGGCGGAAAGGTAGGCGCCTACGGTCATCGAAAGAGTGCCGGCCGTCCCCACGATAAAACCCGCGACGGCTACAAGGAAGGGACTTACGAATATGCCCGCAAAACCAGACACGGCGGCAAGTACCTCGACTACACCGTCGCTTATCCCGTATATGGTCTCCTTGACGCCGGTAACTCTCAGGTCTTGGTCGATTAGTGCTTCCTCATGGCTTAATTCGTCCTTGAGAATTTCGCCCAGTATGGCCTTTTCCTCGGCTCCAAAGCCGTCTGTGTTGATGAGCTCCTTGTACTTTCTGATTGCTTGCTCCTCAGAGGCCTCAAGCAGCCTGACGGTAAGCGCCGGTCCGAAGAGCCTCCTGAAAACTTTGTAAAAGCGGATGCGAAGTGTGTAACGAGCGCCCATAGCCCTCGGTTTAAGTCCCTTTTTTTCGAGTATTGTCTTCCAGAGGCCCGCGTGTTTGAGCTCTATCTGGGAAAGCTCTGATAGAGTCTTNGCAAGCTCCGGGTCCTTTTCCATGTGTGAAAGTTCAGAGTAAACCGCATTATCGAAAAGCTCGTCGGTGTAGTTTTTAACGAGTTCCTGCATCACACCACCAAACTGTTCGCCGATTTTTAGACCTTTTGGGTGCCCATACACAGCCCCGAAGTGAATCCTAGATTCAGATGGCTTTCCACACTTTACCATATTCGAGCACGACGCCATCTTGGTCGGTTTTGAGAAACGACTTGAAGCCAGAATCAAGCGACGAGTACTCAAACCTTCCTTCGCCAAGCATCGTGTAGTGCTGTCTTGCAAAACTGCACTCAAGGCTGGGCAGGCGTACAAGGAGTGCCACGAACGTTCTTTCCCTAAGACCGGATGCAAAAAGCCACCTGACGGGTATCGTGTTTGTGGAGGGTGTGGCTTCGATGTCCACAATCTCGAAGTCCGGTTCAAGTTTCTTTTGTTCACCGTCACGCTCGATGGTGGCAACTCTCTTACGTCTTGTAACATACAGCATGCTTGCACCTTCCTCCCGCAGCATCCTGAGCCTCAGGTCTAGCCTCTCAAGGCTCGACTTCCAGTGTACACTGTACTCAAGGTAGTAGCTTCCACGTACCGAAAGGATCTCGCCCCTGATCTGATAGCTTTCGCCGAATGTAAATTCGGCACCCTGCAGCTCGGCACCCTCATGCTCCAAGTTGTGCCAAACTACTAGCTTTCTCGCCTGCGGGGAGCGCGCACCTTCTACGCTCAAGGGCGCTCGTCATGAAAACTTTAAGCCGCCCTATAAGCGCACTGTGCCTGCGTCTTGCAAAGTGGGGCTTACACCGAACTGACCCGCAGTAGCTGGAGCGTACACGCAAGCAGGGTCCTCGGCGAGGAGGTCGCCGTACGCCGCGTATGCTCTTGCTCTTGAGCCGCCACAGTCATCCCTGTACTCGCACACTCCACACCTGCCCCGAAATGCTGCATTTCTGATTGCCCTGAGTATCGGGCTTTCCCGGTATATCCGCACTAACGGGGTTGTCCTAATGTTACCAAGCGAATAGGGAAGGAAGCCGCTTGGGTACACGCTCCCATCATGGGCGACAAAAACAACGCCCTTTCCGTCCCTTGTTCCCACACTTTGAGCACGCGGGCTGGAAGAAGGTTCACCGAGAAGCTGTTTGAGCTGCGTGGAGAGCTTCGCGTACAGCGCTCCCGGTGCATACATTGGTGGTAGCTCACCGGCCTTTCTCCAGCTGACCACACGCCTGAAAAATGGGGCTTCCACCGTTCTCACGATTAGGTCGTATTTTGACGCGTCGTAGAGAAAATGCATCACATCCTCGTATGCGTCGCGTGGAATTTCCTCGACAAAGGTGCCCCTTCCGACCTTTATCAGAAAGAACACCTCCCAAATGCTTACGCCCGTTTCCTTCAGGATCTTTGCGATGAGGGGGAGCTCGAGGACGTTGTTTTTCATCACCGTGGTGTTCACCTGCACCTTAAACCCGTGGCTTACGAGTAGCTTCATCGCGTCAAGCGTATGCACAAAGTGGTTGCTGACCCCCCTTATTCCTTCGTGCGAATGAGGTGTTGCGCCGTCAAGGCTCACCGACACCGTGCTCACTCCGAGCTCCTTCAGTTTTTGTACAGAAATGGCATTCAGATTGGGTGTGACGCTCGGTGAAAAACCCACCGGGATGTCTCTTTCTCGTGCGGCTGATATGATGTCAAAGATTCCCTGCTTCATAAGTGGGTCACCACCGGTGAGTATGAGTACTGGATAGGGTTTTCCGAAATCACCGAGCGACTGAATGAATGCAAGGGACTCGGAGCGCGACAATTCTCCCGGAAGGGGGTGGTCAATTGCCTCAGCCCTGCAGTGCTTGCACGATAGAAGGCAAGCCTTAGTTGTTTCCCAGAACACGAGTATTGGTCTTTCGTCGTAATCCGGCTTCGGCACACGCACATGTCTCGTAGCCTACTTATAAGGTTCTGCGGTTGCGACCCGGCAGGTCAGAAGGACATGCGGGAAACCCATAAATAACAACTTGGGGAGTCTGTACTCATGCCGAGTGTGAAAACAAAGAGGGTGTATGACGAATCAGCAGAGGATGACGGATACAGAGTGCTCGTGGACAGGCTATGGCCGAGGGGGGTTTCGAAAACCAAGGCAAAGGTTGACCTGTGGTTTCGGGAGGTCGCGCCAAGTGATTCTCTCAGGAAATGGTTTGGCCACGACCCCGGAAAATGGCAGGAGTTCTTGATGAAGTACAGAAAAGAGCTCGCTCAGTCAGGGGATTTCGAAAAACTTGTCTCGATCGTTTCGGAAAAGAGGCGTGTTACCCTGCTATACTCCGCAAGAGACACAAAGCACAACCAGGCAGTGGCGCTCAAGCTGTTCCTTGAGGAAAGGGGCGTGGGCTGACAACCCTACTGGCCGAAGGGTTTGAGTCCTTGGGTCCTCGAACTCTGCGTGCACGACTCTCAATCTGCCGCTCCGATTCATCATGCCTCTTTAACGTTTTGGAGGTTCGAGGGGGCGGAAGTCCCCATACGTAAGGGCGGGGTAGTTCACCTCACCTCCGACCCGTGTGGTTCGTGGGCTGGCCCGGGCCGCCGCTCGACACGTAGTCCCAAAGATATATCGCAGTTCATTCCTCGCCTACTGTATCGGGGCTTTTTTACAAATCTATGACCAAGAAAGCTCCGGCTTTTAGATCGGGAGGACTGTCAGTCGTTATTCATAATCTTTCAAAGAGAGCGACCGGCGAACGTCTGCATAAACTTGGGCGGAAATGCATTTGCTCCGGCCGTTACGGTTCATGAACTGTTAGTAACTTGGCACACAGCTGGTGCCGTCCGGTCACTTCAGTGTTGCCCCATAGAGGCTTTAGCCGCCCTTGAGTGCAGCTATGAGGTCGGTGAGAACTTTCTTTGCATCGCCAAAGACCATCATAGTGTTCGGATTGAAGAAGAGGTCGTTTTCCACACCTGAGAAGCCCGCGCCGGTTGTGCGCTTGATAAAGATCACGGTCTTTGCCTTGTCCACATCGAGTATCGGCATTCCGAAAAGGGGTGAGCCAGGCTTGTTTCTTGCGGCCGGGTTTGTTATGTCGTTTGCTCCCACAACTACCGCTACGTCGGTCTCTGGAAAGAGCGGGTTAATCCTTTCCATTTCGTAAAGCTGTTCGTAGGGCACATTTGCTTCGGCGAGGAGGACGTTCATATGGCCCGGCATTCTACCAGCCACCGGGTGTATTGCATATTTCACGTCGATTCCCCTCCCCTCAAGAAGGTCGGCTAGTTCCTTGAGTACATGCTGCGCCTGTGACACAGCCATTCCGTATCCTGGTACAAACACCACAGTTCTTGCGTTTGCGAGAACCGTGGCGGCATCCTGTACCGAGTAGCCCTGAACGGTGCGCTTCTCAATGGACCCCCCGGCTTCCTCCCTTTTTGCACCGACCGCCCCGAAGAGTATGTTCACAAACGAACGGTTCATCGCCTTACTCATTATGAGCGCAAGCACAAGGCCGGAGGAGCCGTCGAGGGAACCTGCGACAATTAGAATCTTGTTGTCGAGCACAAAACCGAGTGCAGAGGCCGACATTCCAGCAAACGAATTCAGAATTGCGATCACTGTGGGCATGTCGGCACCCCCTATCGCGATCACGAGCAAGAAGCCGAACAGAAGAGCGAGCGCGGCTATCACAGGGATCACGAATGAGTGAGTCGGGTTGAGGACAAGGTACACTGAAAGGCCAGCCGCCGCACCCAGGTTTGCGAGGCTTACTGCGATCCTGCCCGGGTAGACAAAGGGGCGGCCGGGGATTGTTCCCTGGAGCTTGAGTAGCGCTATCGTGCTACCTGTGAACGTCAGGAATCCGAGCACCATCTCTCCGCACAGCACAGCCACGGTGAATGGGTTTATGTTTGGGAGGTCCGTGTAGTATTCGGCAACCCCCACGAGCGCGACCGCAAGAGAGCCGAATGCGTGGGACATTGCGGTTCGCTGCGGTACGGCTGTCATGGGTACCTTGAGCGCTATTGGAGTGCCGATCACCGTACCGGCGATAACTGCGTACAGGAGAAGGTCTGTCTGCCTAATCGTGTAGGCAAGAAGAGTCGCCGCTATTGCGATTACCATACCCGCGACCGCACACCAGTTGCCGATTCTTGAAGTTTCAACCTCGCTCATGAATCGCAGTGACAGGGCAAAGAGGAGGGCGGAGACGGCGTAAAGGTAGAGGGTTACGAGGTCGGACATTATGCTTTTTTCTCCTCCTTTTTATTTCTGCGTCTGAACATACGCAGTATGCGCTCGGTTAGCAGAAAGCCGCTAGTTATGTTTGTGAACGCGAGCGCAACCGCTACCGTCGCAAGCGTCACTAACACATCGTTTCTCGTTTCGGAAAGCACGATAAGAGCCGCAATGAAGGACACCGAGGAAATCGCGTTCGTAAGGGACATGAGCGGAGTGTGCAGGAGGCGCGAAACGTGCCTGATGAGTTCAATTCCCAGTATGGTTGAGAGTACGAATATGAGCAGGTTAACCGGAAGGTCCGCGAAAACCTGTGCGCTCAAGCATTTTCCCCTTCCTTCTTAGCGCCTGAGAGCGCCCTGCGAGCGGGCTCGTATAGCACCTCCCCACCCTTCGTGACAAGTGTACCCCTGACCACTTCGTCGCTTTGGTCGATAACTAGGTTTCCTTCCCTAAGAACAGAGGAAAGAAATGAAACTAAGTTGCGTGAGTAGAGCTCACTTGCCTGCTGCGCCATGGTCGAAGGCAGGTTTATGGGTGCGTGTATGGTGACACCGAACTTAACCACGGTCTTTCCAGGCTCGGTGAGCGCGCAGTTTCCGCCCTGCTCCGCAGCGAGGTCGACTATGACGGACGAGGGGCGCATGCGCTTCACCGCCTCCTCGGTGACGAGAATCGGAGCTCTCTGACCGGGTACGAGTGCGGTGGTGATCACCACGTCGGCCATGGCTATATGTTCAGTAAGAAGCTCCTGTTGTTTCCTGTAGAATTCTTCCGACTGGGCCTTCGCGTACCCTCCGCTCGTCTGTGCGTCCTGAGCGCTAACGGGTATCTCGAGAAACTTCGCCCCTAGGCTCTGTATTTGCTCCTTGACCGCTGGCCGCACGTCATAGGCCTCGACCGAGGCGCCGAGTCTGTGGGCCACAGCTATAGCCTGCAGCCCAGCAACTCCAGCGCCTATGACGAGTACCTTTGCCGGGGGTATCGTGCCTGCGGCCGTCATGAGCATGGGAAAGAACTTGGGCAGGGAAGCCGCGGCAAGAATGACAGCCTTGTAACCGGACACCGTTGCTTGGGAGGTTAGTGCGTCCATGGTCTGCGCCCGGCTTATCCGTGGAATCAGGTCCATTGCAAAGGCGGCTACCCTCTTCTGAGCGAGTCTTTCGACGGCTGGAAGGTTGGAGAGCGGATAAAGAAAAGACACCAGGGCGCCCCCTTCCCTGAGAAGGGCAACCTCGTCGAGTGAGGGTGGCTGCACCTTGAGCACGACATCAGAGCGTGAGTAAAGCGTTGGCGCATCTGGAAGAACGGTGGCCCCCTCTTTTTGGTATGCGCCGTCTGGAAAGTTCGCGGAAACTCCTGCACCGCTTTCCACTACAACCTGGAAGCCAGCAAGCCTCGGCACGGACTCCGGGACAAGTGCAACTCGTCTTTCTCCCTGAGCAGTTTCTTTCGGTATTCCGATTATCATGCTATTCACTAAGATGTATGAAGGAGAGCTAACCCCACTCGGAAATAAGACTTTCGTGAGCGAGCGGCTTCTTGCGACAGGGAAAAAGTGAGCTACTCAAAAGGATAGAGAACCGGTGTGACTTTATCGTCTTCGTGGCAGTAGAGTGCGTAAAGCTGCGTGTAGGGCTTCTCGCCTTTTACTACGACAACACCGTGCAGGTAGTCCATCGAAAGAAGAAGGTCCGATACCGAGCGTATGAGGGGGGCGATTGGCGACTCCTTTCTGAACGTAAAAAGGATTATGTCACCCGCCGAGTTTGCTTCCTGCATCGTGCGCGTGAGTGCAAGCTGAAATTCGTCAAGGCCTTGTGAATACAGGAGTTCAAGATAGCTACCGGTCATTGCCCTCACGACTATCCCATCCTTCGAAGCAGCCCTGACGCTGACTGTGTCCTTTTCAAACTGACCAAGCACCTTGAGTACGTAGTCCTTTGATCTGCCAGATTCTCCGAGTCCGAGCACCCTGAGCCTCTTTTCGGCTTCTTCCTTAGGTATGGCTTTTGAGATTGCGTCAAGTGCTGAATTCAGGCTCTTGTCGATATGGGGTATCCAGACCACTCCTTCGCCCAGACTGAGGAAGTTGAGAATGGGAAAAACACCGAGGTTTCTCACGGCCTGGAAGGGTACATTTCCGGAAAACTCAACTGAAAAGACACCGCCCTTGGGGATCCTTCCGAAGGCCTCGTCGAATACGGGTGCCCCGAGCGAGTATCCGGAGCTGTCAGGTGATATGGGTGACGTGCGAGCCATGTTGCCCACCGAAACCGGGGTGTGGAGCGGAAGAAGTGTAACTCTGCCTCCCTGCAGCGTAAATGGTATCACACTTCTTTTTACCCTGGTTCCCCTGAGCTTCTTTATCTCCGCTGCCCTCATTCTTCTTCCGTCAATGAGTGAAGCGTAAAGGTGAATCACACCATCTACGGCATAGTCAAAATGTGTAAGTTCCATCGTTTCCGACACAAACACAGTGTTTGCGTGACAGACGGGAGAGGCTGTAAGTGCTACCAACGCTTGTTCGGTTTTGAGCCTTGTCGGGGAGTCCAGGAGATTTGCAAAAGAGTCCCAAGAATCAAGTATGACGAGCACGCCGTCGTGTTTCAGGGTTTGTGCGTACTCCTCGACGAGCGTTTCGGGAGAACCGAGTCTCACATCACGAATTTTGAGCCCAAGGCTTGCAAGCCAAGGGAACTCTGAAAAGAGTTCCTCTTCTGAGACGCGGGTTGATATGTAGTAGGTTTCAGAGGGTCTCAGAAAGTCCGCCAAGGAAAGCGACAAAGTTGTCTTTCCGGTGCCTGGCTCCCCCTTGATGAGTAGCGTGCGGTTACCGTTAGCAAAGAAACTCTGGAACGTGGATTCAGGTTTGCCGTCTGTGTCCATTGTGCGCTGAACGGGTGTGACCTATATAAAACTTTTTGTGAACGTATAGACATTCTTCTATCTAGTTAAGGGTCTGCTTGGCTGCTTTCGGTGACGCGTTTTCGCCCTGTAATTTGGTGCGGGGCGGTGATGGGTGAACAAAAGCTTTAAATATCTTACTAACCTATAGTTAGTAAATGGTGATTAAACGGTGCCGGAAGATTTCGTGGAGCTAAGGGTTGCCGAGTCCCTCTCAAGGGATGTCGGGCGAGGTTTTGCCAGGGTTGATGCGAAGGTAATGCGTGAGCTCGGATGGGAAAGTGGCGAGGCGGTTGAAATTGACGGGAAGAGAAAAACCTATGTAAAGATACTTCCGACGTACGTAGACGATTACGGACGGGGTATAATTCGACTTGATTCATACACCAGGAATAACGCAGGCGTGAGCCTTGATGACCGGGTAAGGGTGAGGAAGGTCGAGGTTCAGAAGGCGGAGCGGGTGACGCTTTCGCCTACGGAACAAATCCAGATGATAGTCGACACCGACTATATCTCACAGATTCTCAACGGACGCGTTGTCACCCGTGCGGACATAATCCCGCTTACAATAATGGGGACGCGCATAACGCTTAGCGTCAATTCGGCCTCGCCGCAAGGGCCCGTCATGATAGAGGCCTCGACCAAGGTGGAGCTGAGTGAGAAGCCTACAGCTGTAGAGAACATACCCAGGATTTCATACGAGGATATAGGGGGCATGAAGGACGTGATTCAGAAGGTGCGTGAAATGATTGAGCTTCCGCTCAGACATCCGGAGCTCTTTGAGAGACTCGGGGTGGAGGCGCCAAAAGGGGTCCTTCTCTATGGACCACCCGGCACCGGGAAGACCCTGCTCGCAAAGGCGGTCGCAAGTGAGACAAACGCCCACTTCATAAGCATAAGCGGCCCGGAAATTATGAGTAAGTTCTACGGGGAAAGCGAGCAAAACCTGCGCGAGAAATTTGAGGAAGCACAGAAGAATGCTCCCTCGATCATATTCATAGACGAGCTCGACAGCATCGCACCGAAGAGGGAGGAGGTGACTGGTGAAGTGGAAAGGCGAGTGGTGGCCCAGCTTCTCACCCTGATGGATGGTCTTGAGTCCCGGGGTAAGGTGGTTGTCATAGGGGCAACAAACAGGCCGAACGCCATAGATCCTGCTCTCAGGCGTCCCGGCAGGTTCGACCGCGAGATAGAGATCAAGGTTCCCGACAAGGACGGTAGGCTTGAGATTCTTCAGATACACACGCGCGGCATGCCGCTTTCACAGGATGTAGATCTTGCGAAGCTCGCGGACGTAACCCACGGCTTTGTTGGCGCAGACCTTGCAGCGCTTGCAAAGGAAGCGGCGATGATCTCACTGAGGAGGGTTCTTCCTAGCATCGACCTGAACCAGGACAAAATTTCGGCAGACATACTGAACAAGATCACTGTCACAATGCAGGACTTTGAGCAGGCGCTCAGGGAGGTGCACCCTTCTGCGATGAGGGAGGTTCTCATAGAAAAGCCGAACGTGCACTGGGATGATGTGGGCGGACTTGATGGTGTAAAGCAGGAACTCAGGGAAGCTGTCGAGTGGCCACTGAAGTATGCTGACCTCATGGAGAAGGCAAGGATACTGCCTCCAAGGGGCATTCTTCTTTATGGTCCTCCTGGAACGGGTAAGACAATGCTTGCAAAGGCTGTGGCCACGGAAAGTCAGGCAAACTTTATAGCGGTGAGGGGTCCTGAGCTTTACTCAAAGTGGGTGGGTGAGTCGGAGCATGCGGTGCGCGAGGTTTTTCGGAAAGCAAGGCAGGCAGCGCCGAGCATCGTGTTCTTTGATGAAATAGACGCGCTTGCCCCCTCAAGGGGCTCCGCTCCAGAGTCGCATGTGACCGAGACCGTAGTAAGCCAGCTACTTACGGAAATGGACGGGATAATACCCCTCAATAACGTGGTGGTCATAGCTGCCACGAACAGGCCAGACCTGGTAGACTCTGCGCTCCTTAGACCCGGAAGATTTGACAGGCTGATAGAGGTGCCAATGCCTGACGAAGGCGCACGGAAGCAGATAATCGAAATACATCTCAAGGGAAAGACCCTTGCGAAGGACGTGAACCTCGCAAAGCTCGCACAGGAGACCGCGGGTCTCACGGGGGCTGACCTTGCAGGCATGGTTCAGACCGCTTCGATGCTTGCGGTGAGAGAGTTCCTCGAAAGGTATGGGGCAGAGTACAAGAAACACCTTCACGAGTTTTCGGTTACTGGAAAACACTTTGAGGAGGCGCTGAAACAGCTCAGGTCGCGGCTTCCCGCCGTGAAGAAAAACGAACTCTCCCTTACACCCTAGAGGCCATACCTGCAGTGGACGATGCCTTTCACTCGCCGCACAAAGTACTGGCATGAGAGGCATCGAGCTGCGGGCGTGCCGTCCCCGTAAAGGGGGCAATTCACAGCGTCTCTCTTCATTCTTTCTATCAGCTTCTTCCCCACCTTGAGCTGTCTCAGACTCTTTGTGAGCTCCTTGTCGAGTTTAAAATCCTCCTGAGCTTCGTAGACGGGTATCTCTCTGTAAGGCGTGGTCATGAAAAAGTCATACGTGCCCTCCCATAAGTGTTTTCGAGTTCCTGCCTGTGTGTCTTAAGCTTCAAAGAGCGGGGAGTCACCTTCACCCATCTTTGACAGGTGCTCGTGCACAACAGTCCACCTTCCTTCCATTCTTGCGAGCACGAATGTGGCCCTCGAGACAACAGAGATTCTCTGTGCTTCAAATGCATAGTCGTTGACGAGTATTCCTCCATACCTCACGTAGAAGGTGGCCACAGCGAAATCGTGGAAAAGCTGAACCTTCAGACTCTCCACCACACAGCTGAAATCGGTTATGTTGGTAAAAAGAGTGAAGTCATAGTACCTTGCGGCGTCGCCTTCTTTCCGTTCAAGAGGAGGAAGGTCCCCGAACTTGGTAATATCATCGTAGCGGATAAGCTCTGCAAGTCTTTCAAAGTCCTTCTCCCGTGCGGCACTAAAGATTTCGCCTATGACGTCCCTTATCTTCTGGAACTCGGTGCTCATGGTCCTGTCTAATCAGGATTGGCTTTAAGTTTTGGCTGCAGACCATATAGAGTATGCGCTTTTACACCACGGGTTACGGCGAGCGCACGCTTCCCGAGTTTCTCGAACTTCTCCGTGCGCACGGCGTGAAAACCCTGGTGGACACAAGGTCGGTTGCAGTGAGTAGAAGAAGGGAGTTCATGGAGGATTGTCTTTCGGCCGAACTCGAAGGTGCGGGCATCCGCTATGTGCATCTGCCCGGGCTGGGTTGCGATGCCCGCCTGAGGCGAGAGGCGAGAAGAAAAGGAGACCACTCGTTTCTGTTTCGGTGCTACGACCTCGCGCTCATGCGCAACCTCCCTGGACTTGTCCCGGTTATTGAGAAGCTTGAATTTCCTGTTGTTTTCATGTGTGCCGAACGTTCATACAAGGTGTGTCACAGAAGCAGGCTGACGGATGCACTAGAACGCTACGGCTGGGAGGGATGTGAAATATGAGCGGGTTTTAGTCTCAAGCTTAAATACCCATTCGTTTTCGTGTCACTGTGTCTGTCTCGAACAGAGTGAGGAATCTGCCTGTTTCCGCTATAAGGACGCTGTCAGAGGAATCGGCTCCAAGGGATGTGGTCGCCCTTAATGCAGGTGACCCCAACTTCAACACCCCTATTCACATAATCGATGCTGTAGCCAGGAGACTGAAGGAGGGCTGTTCTCACTATACCCCGAGTAACGGGGTTCAGGAGTTAAGGGAAGAGATTGCGGCAAAGCTCAGGCGCGAAAATGGTGTGGACTATACACCCGAGGATATCGTGGTGGCAAATGGTGGAACGGGTGCGCTTTCCCTTGCCTACCTTTCGTTACTTGAGGACGGCGATGAAGTCCTTATCCCGGACCCCGGTTGGCCGAACTACATACCTGGAATAATAGCCTCTGGAGGTAGACCCATCGGTTACCCCACACCGAAAGAAATGGGGTTCCTTCCCGACTTTGAACGACTCGAGTCGCTCATCACACAAAGGACAAAGCTTCTCGTGGTCAACACCCCGAACAACCCAACTGGAGCGGTTTATCCAAAGGAGGTTCTTGAGAGATTTGTCGATATTGCGAACAGGCATTCGCTCCTCCTCGTTTCTGACGAGGTGTATGAGAGGGTGGTGTTTGACCGAGCCCACACAAGCCTTGCGTCGCTTCCCGGTGCCTTCGAAAGGACGGTTACGGTGAACAGTTTTTCGAAGACTTATGCGATGACCGGCTGGCGCGTGGGCTATATCGCAGCTCCGGAGTGGATTGCAAAGGCCGCAAAGAAAATCAACTCAGCCCTGAACTCCTGCCCCTCGTCTGTGGCGCAGGAAGGTGCCCTCGCTGCGCTGCGTGGGCCGCAGGAAGAGGTGCAAAGGATGATGTCAGAGTACAGGGAGAGAAGGGACTTTTTCGTAAACGCCATGAGGAGGCTGCCAGGCGTCTCAGTGAGAAGGCCCGATGGCGCATTTTACGCATTTGTGGACTTTTCCGCCCTTATTCCATCTTCTCAAGAGGCAGCGAGGGAGCTTTCCCTTCGCGCGGGTGTTCTCGGTGTGCCCGGAGTCGCCTTCGGCTCGCAGGGGGAGGGTTTTGTCAGGTTTTCGCTAGCGTCTTCTATGCCCGAGCTTGTGGAGGCCGCGCACCGGATAGAGTCATGGGCAAGGTCACGTCCTGTTAAAAATCTCGAGTAGGTGGCTCAACCTGACCTCGACCCCGAACCTCTTTTCCATTCTTTTCACTTTTATATAGGACGGTATTAGCGAAGGCCTGAGTGCGCTAGACCAGCCTCCCTTCCACTTTGCCTGTATCGCTCGGAATATGGGGTCGAAGTAAAAGAATCTCTCAATGAGTGCGTGTTCGTACCCCTCAGGGTCTATACCCTCCCGCAACAAGTGCTCGGACAGTGTTTCCGCCGCCTGCATCGAGGGTATTATTCCTTCACCAAGCAGGGGAAACACGGTGCCAACGGCCTCGCCCACACCTACGACCGTCTGACGTGAGTTTCTAAACCAGATGGGTCCGGCAAGAGCCGGTGGGACCATCCTGATAGGTCTCGAAATAAGCTTGACTACCCGCCCGGGGTATTTGCGTAGAAGGGAATCCACCTTCTCCTTTTGCCTGTGGAATCTGTCCCCTCCGCCTACATGGGCCATTCCCGAGGCAAGCGGGAAGAACCAGCTGTACCCCCCAAGCTTCGGGTACGGAAATACGGCGAAGTCGTCAAATGGGGGGTTTCCACCATATTCAACCCTATACTCTATATTCGGGAAAATCAGGTCATTCCTGATTTTAGGGAGGAGAGACCTATAGACACCTGTTGCGTCGATCACAAGGTCATAGTTCGCAAGGTTCTCAAGCCTTACCTTCTCGCCTAGGTGTAACGTTGCACCCGTCCTTTGCGCCTCGGTGTGAAGTCTTTCCTCAAGCGCATCCTTGTCGAAAGACACAAGACCCATAAGGGGTATACGGAACTCATGACCGTCCTCGAATATGACCCTAAGCTTCCTTCCTTCAAACAGGATGAATTCAGAAAAGTCGAGCTCGAGCGTTCCGAGAAGCCTTGAAAGCTCGTGTTTTGAAGCTCCCCAGGCGCAGCGAGTGTCAGCCTTCCTGAGAAGGTCAAAGCCGTGAACCTCGTGCGCAGTCTCCTTTGACAGTTTGAGCGCCAGATAGCTTCCGGCAACCCCGAGGCCCACTATTGCGATCTTCAAGCCGCCTTCACTACCTTATGACGCTGAAGTAGCGGAATTCTCTGTAACTCTGCTCAAGGGACCCTGCTATTGGAATTTTTTCCCCGCACTTTGGGCAGCGCCCGTCGCCCGTCAGGTGCCAGCCGGTTATCTCGAAGCCGTACCTCTTTACGAGAAGCGTGCCACAGGACGGGCAGTAGGTGTTTTCGTACGGGTGCCCGGGCACGTTTCCAAGGTAGACGTACCTAAGACCCTCCTCCTTCGCGACTGCGTAGTGTCGCTCGAGTGTGGCGATCGGCGTCGGCATAAATTCCATCATCTTGTAGTCCGGGTGAAATCTCAAAAAATGCATAGGTGTGTCTTCGCCGAGGTTGTCCCTCACCCACTTCGAGAGCTTTCTTGCTTCCTCGAGGTTGTCGCCCACCGTCGGAACGACCAGGTCCGTGACTTCAATGTGGACATGGGACTTTCTGAGAGCGTTCAGCGTTTCAAAGATTGGCTCAGGACCGGGTATGCCCACATAGCGCCTGAGGAAAGATGGCTGGCCATTACCCTTAAAGTCTACGGTTATGCAGTCTAGGAATTCCGACATGAGCTTCACGCCCTCGGGCGTCCCGAAGCCGTTTGAGACGAATACATTGAAAATGCCCTCCTTGTGTGCTTCAAGTCCTACGTCATGTGCGTATTCCAGAAAAATTGTGGGCTCGTTGTAGGTGTAGGCAATTCCCTGTGAGCCGGTTCTCTTCGCAAGCTCAACGATCTCACGCGGCGTGTACTCTTCACCTTCAACCTTGCGCCTCTGGCTTATGTCGTAGTTCTGACAGTAGCGGCACAGCCAGTTGCAGCCTGTCGTGGCTATCGAAAAGATCTTCGAGCCAGGCCTGTAGTGCATCACGGGTTTCTTTTCTATCGGGTCTACATTTCCCACGATTACCCGTCCGTAGTTCGAAAGGTAGAGCTTTCCGCCGTGATTATCGCGGATGCCGCACAGGCCTATCTGCCCCTCGCCTATCTGGCAGTATCTTGCACAAGCGGTGCACCTCACGCGCGAATCCGCAAGCGGTTGATAGAGCAGTGCCTCTTTCAAGTCATGTTCGTTAGCGCATGCAAACTTTTTAGCCTATTGCGCAGGCGAGAAGCGAGTCTGAGCGTTCGCTGTTTGCGAACACGCTTTAAAGAGCGTAGGATTATGCGCTAGCGCGTATTTTCTGGTGCATGGACCGACAGNCACTTTTTATTTTTGCGCTACTTGTCACCGCGGTCTTTTCTTCACTATCCGCGGTTACAGTGGTGCAGGCAAACCCTTCACTTTCACCTTCGTTCCTGAACATAGCTGGAAAGGGAGAGCAGTACTACGTAGGGGTTTACGCCATGAACGGTAGCCTTGTGCTATCGCAGTTTACATCGTACACCACTGTGGCGCTTGTGCTACCCCAAGGTGAATACATAGTTGCCGTTGACGCCTATCCTGCGGACGGTTACTTTACAGCAGGTTCACGGTATGCGTACGCCGTCGCTACGGCTCCCTTCAACCTGACGCTCAGTCCTGAAAATATAACCCTCTATGGATGCTCATCGGTTAGTGTCGCTGCGAAATTTGTCAACGGCACCTCGGCAAGGCCGAGCTACAGCTATGTCTATCCTCTGGGAGACCCATACTGGTACCAGGCCTGCCCTGTGAGCATATCCGGGTACAACGAAACGGCTGGCGTAAACTTCATAGAGGTGCCGAATGTGCCTTCTCTGGTTTACGCCTATTCATGGTACCCCGTGAATCTTGCGAGCGGCTCTCAAAATGTAACGGTGAACGCCGGCGGAGTCCCGGTCCAGGTCAGGGTTTACTACTGGCCGACTTCGGTGATTCTTACAGGCAGGGTCCTGATTATTCCGCCCTTTCAGGAAAAGGTGAGGGTTGTCCTGAATACAAGTAATCCATCCTATCCACCCTGTTACTATGGTGTCATGTGCCCGATTTTCGCAGCACAGTCAACCCAGGGAGGGGTTGCGTCTACCTTCGGCGGGGCGGCCGCCCTACCCGGAGGTCAGATAGCGCCTCCTGTGACCGTGACTTCACCCATACCCGAGTATAGTGCCGAGTATAGTGCTCCTGCTATTCCCAGCACGCCGACAGTGTTCCCTATGATACAGACCGCGCCGGGCTACGAACTCGGCCTTACGCTTGCGGCGGGTGCGCTTGTGGTTGCTCTCATCGGGTACATTGCAGTGAGGCGTGCGAACAACGCTTAAATCGAAAGGCGAAGGTGACGAACGGGGTCTTGTGAAACCCGAAAGAAGGTTTTCAGGAAGAACCGTTGAGGTATACTACTATCTCCTGACGCACCAGTCTCCCTTGGGTGTCAGGGAGCTTCAGAGGGCAATGGGTTTCTCGAGTCCAAGCGGCGTTGCACACCACCTGGAAAAACTTATTGACGCGGGGCTTGTGGAGCGAAATGACGAGGGAAAATACAGCGTAAAGCGTACGGTTGAGATAGGGGCGCTCAGGAGCTTTTTTCTTGTAAGGGGGCGGGTAGTGCCAAGACAGGTTTTCTACCTTGTTTTCTTTTCTTTCTGGCTCGTTGAGTATCTTGAATACACCGGTGCGAGGGTGGACCCAGTTGCCTTGCTTGCGCTGCTTGCGGCGGCTATCGCTTTTGGCTACGAAACGGCTAGAACCTGGAAAAAAGGCGTGCTCTAGGAAAGAGCTTTACCCTCATGGTGGAATTTTGCTGTAATTCCTGAACATGTTTAAATACAGCCTTCATGATTGTGTTAATCGTGGTTCTTAAGGCACGCGACATAATGACAAAGGACTTCATAATTCTCGACGCGTCGACCGACTGCCTGAGTGCCGCAAAGCGCATGGCGGAGCACCACAAGGGCTTTGTGATAGTTTCAAGGCAGGGTAAGCCAGCGGGTATAGTCACCGAATGGGACTTTTTGGAAAAGATAGTGGCTGCAGAGGTCGATTCACATAGCGTCAAGCTCGAAAGTGTGATGAGTGATCCGCTCGTGTACTGCGACATGGAGACGCCGACAGAGGAGGCGATACAGCTCATGGTGGAAAAAGGGGTAAGAAGACTTCTTGTTAGGGAGGGTGAGAACGTGGTTGGTGTTATCACCTCGCGCACCGTGCTTGAAATCTTCAAGAGATACGTGGACGAAATCACCGCTCTTGTCGCAAGGTTTTCGTCGACGCTTCTCTAGCGCGAAGAATAGGGCGCTGCCAGGCGTCTTTTCTGCCATCACAGGCATTCCTTAAATGTTTGCCATCTCTACCCGAGAAATTTATAAGGAGATAGCACTCTGAAATTAGCTCCTGGTACCATTTAGCAAAATAAGGCTTATTAGTGCGTCAGTAGTTAGCTTAAGCCAAAGATGCCGGGTTCAAGACGGAAAAGTGCTATATCGCCTGTGATAGCCACGATAATCCTTATTGGCATCTTTGTTGCGGTTGTCTCGGCGGCTCTTGGTTTTGCGTTTGACGAGCTTTCCAGCTATTATGCCCAGTCAGATCTTCAGCAGTCGAACAGCGTGTCCACACAGGTGGCGCAGGGGATAAACTCCGTTGCACTTACATTTGGCCGTAGTGTGAGCGTGGGCTATAGTTTCAGATATGCCTCGGTTGCGGTGGTACCTGACGTCATACAGTACGTGATAACGGTGGTTTCACCAAACTGTCCTCATAGTGTGTGCACGATATATGCTTATACAGGAATGCTTATGATTGCCATACCAGGACATTACTTCTCCCTTGGTAATAACTACCAAGCCGTGATATACCCGACTGGTTTCGTTCCTTCAAATACCTTTGTCTCAAAAGGCGGTTCGGGTTCGATGTCAGTGTCTTTTTCCAAAGAATTCGAAAACCCCGCAGGTGGTGGCGAAAATCTGTACACGGTCGTTGTTCCCGTTCCACTTGAGATAAACACGACTCAGACACTTACCAGTTCGGCGAAACCGACGCCCGTAATCAGATTGTATGTTGTTCAGCTTTCGAGTGTGGGCCAGCCCTATCAGCTAGCTTCAAACTGTACGGCAAAGCCTCCGAGCGCAACGGTTTCCGTGTTCAATCTTAAGTCTGGGTATATCTCGGTTCAGGGACAGGGTGAACAGGTGTGCACGATTTTCAACATATTGAAGGTGCAAGTGAGTGAGTACAACAACAACACACTTTATCCCCCACAATTTTTTGGATTTGCCCAGGTTGGGCAGTCCATCTCGTACAACTCGCCTTCAAACGTCACATTGCAGGTCTTTGTAGGTGATGTGGGAATTGGTGGGGCGTAATGGTTCGCGGGTGTGGTGATTACCAGTGGCTGATGTGGTAATCGGAAATGTTATACTTACAGGCGCATTGGCTGTCGCCCTCATACTTTTTGTCGCCGCTTCCTCAGGTCTCTCAGTGCTCTACACGACAAGGGTGAGAAGCGAGTTGCTATATGGGGCAGCAGAAGACATCGCACAGATAGTGCAGCAGGCGTACCTCCTTGCGAACAATTCCCAGGTCAAGCTCGGGAGCAACATAACTCAGGAGCTCAGGCTTCCGTACGAAATCGCCGGGTATGGGTACACGATCACCGTGACGAACTCACCCCTCAAGATCGGCACGATCAGCGACACAAGGGTGACCGTGCTCACCGTGACTCTTGCATTTGCGGGAGTGCCCGGCAGCGCCTCGTCTTCTGTACTTGTGGGTGCAAACATCAACTGGTACTCGACTGTGACTGTTTATGCTTCCCAGAGTCTCGGTCTACTGATCGACAAGTGTACAGGTGTACCTGGCAACCATCCAATTTGTCCGGATATAGCTGGTGATATCGGAATTGCGTTTTACCTGAATGGTAAGGTGATCGACTAGGTGAATCCGTCTTGGTAAGTGAAATGATAGACTATGTAGCGGCCGCGATAGGAATTGTGATAATCTTTGTCGGGGGCGTCTTTATATTTGGGGGTATGCTTTCAAACGGAATCGCTTATTCAACCCAGAAGAACGATATTGTACACGCACAGTCGCTGTTCGACTACATGCTACTTTCCGCAGGATCGCCTTCGAACTGGGGTACCAGAGCGGGAGATCCGAAGGCATTTGGGCTTGCCAATCCCAGCACAGCCCAGCCTTATTCGTTAAGCCAGGCCTCCGTTATGAGGCTACTTGAATCGAGTGCCACATTTACAAATCAAATTGTAAGCTTCCATGGTAAGAACTATCTTAATCTAACTGAAGGTTACTTTTCGCTCTTGGTGCCCTACGGTTCGACGCTTAACTACACTTACGTAAAAGAACTCTTAAATATTCAGGGCTCCTACGAGTTTTATTTAACGCTGCANCCTGNCTTGAACATTCTGGTGCGCCCGTTAGCATCAACTGAGGGGCTTAAGTTCGCAGTTTTCGTCACGAATTTTTACGGTTCGCCACTTTCAGGCGCGACGATCAACGCCACTCTCATCTTTCTTGGTAGCGGAAGTGGAAACAAACCTTCGTTGATCTATATAACGGACCAAAGTTCTGCTACCAACGCAACCGGGGTCGGGCTGCTCAACTTTGAATCCCAATCTGGATTGACGCCATCTGTCTATGCTCTACTCGTCAGTGTCACGTCGGCCGGTCTTCTTGGCTACGGTTACTACACAAGCATGCAGCCGTCTCAGATAGAAGCCTATGCTGTGGTGCAGCCCGGAATGAATAATGTGACACTGATCCAGCACTGCGCACTTGTTACTGAACCGTCGTGCGGGGTGGACAATTTCAACGCGACGAGTGCTTTGCCAAACGGCGAAGGCGGTCTTTCCACGGCCAACCTGAGCTGTACCACTTATACACTTAACGCTGGAAAGGGCGGAGGCAATGGGCACTCCTCATCAACCTCAGCACATCAGCCGAAATCTGCGAGAAGAACTTCGGGCAATGGGCACTCCTCATCAACCTGCGTGGGCGTTCTCAATTCAGGCTTTCTTCTTGTGTCGATAAAGCAAGTGGGTAACGGACAAAAATCCAACAATATCTTGGAGATATTTCCTCTTAACCCCGCACTGGGCAATCTAGAGGTGAACTTTGGGCTTAACCCTGTCTCCACCCAATCTGTGGGCGCAGCCTCGCTGAGCAGGGTCGTGACAATTTCGGGTGTAAGTTATATGGCAACCTTCGTGTACTGGCCTGACCAGGGCGCAGTGTACGGTGGATTTCCTTGATGCGTACCATTGAGGTTGTGCTTGCGGTGGCCATTCTTTTAGGAGGCATACTGAGCGTGGCACTGTACACAAACCTTCAGCCAGTTGAGGCAAACTATGCCCCCCTTATGCAAAACTTGGGCTATTCGGCGGTCCAGGTGTTACAGGGCTCGCAGGTTCTTCAGCTCGCCGCCTTTCAGCCCGGTAACTCGGTTTATACAAACGAACTTCAGTCGGCAATGAACAACCTGTTTCCACCAAATGTCGTATACAGACTCGTAGTCTATAATGTGTCAAGCGCGGCACTTTCTGGCGTCAATTCCATCGACTACAGACCGGTTCTCAACCTGAGTGACTATACCGGAAACAAGCCCGTCTTTACATACAGTTCAAGCTTTGTGATCGCTCCGGTCAACTTTAGTTTCTTCGAAAGGACAAATTCCGCCCCGGTTACGGTGTACATTCTCAACACGAGCGATGCGGCTTATCTGACTCAGTTCTATGCGATTTCAAACTCACTCAAACAGGTTTTTACTTCAAGACCCTATTTCAGGCAGGTTGTGACGATCAACAACACGGGGCAGTTTTATGACCTAATGTTTAAGGGCAACTTCACATGCAATGGTGGCCCGGGCTGCGACCCTGCCCAGGCAACCTATCAGGCTCAGAATTCTGTTCTGATCAACTCCTTTTCTCCCTTTACTCAAGGAGACGTGCCAATTTCAAGCGCGAACGCCACCAGCTATATTAACGAGTTCGGAAACCAGGGTGGCTATGCATACTATGCATACCAGATGGGTCAGCAGGTTTCTGAGTACAACATGACTTGGATTAGTCTGAATTACGATTTCCAGCAGGTGTCCAACATGAACACAAATAATAATGCTTTCAATAGTAAGTATATGTAACACGTATCCCTCATTCGATTTCGTTGGTGTGTGTGCGGTGTTTGCGTATGGGGCGAATTGCCCAAATAATGACGAGGCTGAGTATTATTTTGTTGAAGGGCTGTCCGGAAACCATAATAATCCTTATTCTAATTCTCATTCTCG
>JGI20133J14441_1000453_pt1 | contig 38654 bp, 35 predicted proteins | sample RS3BMetagenome_FD_14441 | JGI IMG/M metagenome (IMG submission 14441)
CCCCAACCCCTACCCCCCATCCCCCAATCCCCGCGTCTGGAGGTTTCCCCCATGAGTGAACTTGACAGACCTGAAGCCTTCCCAACCGACGACGGCGCGCTCGGCCTTTCCCGGGCGTTCGTCCCGCCGACGGCGCACCTGCGCGAACTGGACGACACGATCGAGGCGGCGGGCGGCGCGTTTGAGCCAGATCCGGGCTTCGCCGGGGCGATCGGCGCGACCATGTTCGACGTGCCGGGCAGCCGCGACAACACCTTGATCGTCTTGCTGCCGCGCGAGAATCTCCAGCGCGCGCCCTCCCAGGCGCTGCTGCGGGTCCACAGCCGCGACGGCCGGCGCTACGTCGGGATCGTCGCGGCCGGCCCGTTCGCCGAGCCGGATAGCTTGCGCGGCGACTCGCCGATTTTGGTCACCGTCGCCGCGCGCGGGGGCATCTATCTCCCGCCCTATCACGGCCGGGTTGAGGTCGCCATCCTCGGCGAGGAGTTAGCCGACGGGGCGCTGGTGCCGCCGCGCTGGCGACCGTTGCCGAATAGCGCGGTCTTTGCCCTGGACGACGCCGAGACCGCCCGGGTGCTGCGCGCCGACGGCGACCTGCGGCTGGGACTGGTGGCCGGCCACAGTAACTTGCCGGTCGGAGTGCCGTCGACCCTGAAGTCGGTGCTGCCGCGGCACACCGCGATCCTGGGGACGACCGGCGCCGGCAAGTCGACGACGGTCGCCCGGCTGGTTCAGCAAGCGCAGGCCGCTGGCATGGCGGTGATTCTCCTGGACGTGGAGGGCGAGTACACCTTTCTTCAGGAGCCGACCGACGACGCGCGCATGCTCACCGCGCTGGCCGAGCGCGGACTGGCGCCGGCCGGCGTGCCGACGACGCTCTACCACCTGGTGGGACGCGAGACCGCGAATCCGGAGCACCCCACCAAGAGACCGTTTTCGCTCCAGTTCGCCCGGCTGTCGCCCTACGCGGTGCGGGAGATCCTGGACCTGAGCGACGCCCAGGCCGAGCGCTTTTTCCGCGCCTACGACGTGGCCAAAGCGCTCGTGCGGGTACTGGGGGTCTTTCCGGCGCCGGGAAACGCCGATCAGGAGCGGCTGGCGCTGGAGATCGACGAGTTCGAGCGGGGCTATCCGCGACTCACCCTGCAGCTGCTCCTCGACGTGGTCGGCACGGTGGTACGCAAGGCCGACAATCTGGAGCCGGAGCCGCGCTGGCCGGTCCTGCGAACCGCCGAGGGGAAAGAGGCGCTGACCCAGCAGATCAACGCCGCGATTCATCGGATCGACTCGCCGGTCTCCTGGCGCGCCCTGCTCGGCAAGCTGGCGCGGCTGAATCGGCTGAAAGTGTTCGACAGTGACGCCGCCGAGCCGCTCCGCTACAAGCCGCTGCTGCGGCCCGGCGCGGTGTCGGTGATCGACCTGTCGGATTCCGGTATGTCGGAGCTAAGCAATCTGGTGATCGCCGACCTGCTGGCCGGGGTGCAGGATGAGCAGGATGAAAGCTACGCCCGGTACGAACAGGCAAAGACCGCCGGCCAGGACGAGGCCGCGCCGCCCCGGGTGCTTATCGTCATCGAGGAAGCGCACGAGTTTTTGAGCGCGGAGCGGATCGAAGAGATGCCGGTGCTATTCCAGCAGGTGGCGCGAATCGCCAAACGCGGTCGCAAGCGCTGGCTGGGATTGGTGTTCGTCACCCAGTTTCCCCAGCATCTGCCGAGGCAGGTGTTCGGGCTGGTGAACTCGTACGTTTTACACAAGCTCGGCGACCCGCAGGTCGTGAGCACGCTCCAGCGGACGATCAGTGGAATCGACGAAGGGCTCTGGACCCGACTGCCCGGCCTCGCGCCGGGGCAGGCGATCGTGTCGTTTCCCCATCTGACCCGCCCGCTGCTCGTCGCGATCGATCCGACGCCGGCCAAGCTGCGCATGGTGGAGTAACCCACCCTGGGAGCCGTCGGGCGCTGCCCCGACGCGACAATTCGGGAATCGAATGGGAGGCATGGAGACATGTGGCGACAGCGCGGACAAGGCGAATCGCGATTTCGGGGCGTCTCGCGGAAGCCGGGGACGGAACGGTGGCGAGCGCAGATCCAATTGAACCTGGGCACCTACGATACCGAAGACGAGGCGGCGACCATGTACGCCCGTGCCGAGCTAGCGCTGCGCGGCCAGGCGCTCTACCTTCGGCGCACCCACGGCGACCTTCGGGGGAAGTCGCCAGAGGCCGACGGATCCCTTCCCCCCGGCGCCTGACGTGGGGGCTGGGGAACGGGGGCAGGGGGTCGGGGGAGCAAGCCGTGACGGACGCGCTTTGGGCATCTCCCGTCGGGCCGATCACGCCGCTCACCGCTGTAAGGTCAGGGCTGAAACGGAGACTAATGAAGAAATCGACTGCCATCACGCTGTTCTGGGTCAGCATCGTCTGGCTCAAAGCCGTGGTCTTGCTCCTCTACATCCTTCTGCGCGCCCTCGCCGCCCTCGGCAGGCTGTTGGACCGGGCGAGGGCGGGTGGGGAAGACGGGAGGAATAAGGGGTAGGGGTTCGGGGATTGGGGCAACCGCCGGTCGGAAGACCGCGTCATCCCGTCGCCGGAGGCCTCGATCCGATCTCCTGACTCCTATCTCCTATCTCCTGACTCCTGCATTCTGGATTCTCATTCGGAGGTTGTGTTCCATGCCTGGACGACACGGCCGCGGCGAATCGGCCTTTCGCGGTGTCGCGCGGAAAGCCGGGACGAAGCCCTGGCGGGCGCAGATTCAGCTGCACCTGGGCAACTACAGCAGCGAGGCCGACGCGGCCGAGATCTACCATCGCGCCGAGTTGCTCTTCCGCCGGCAGGCTCTGGACCTCCGGCGGGTGCTCGGGGATCTGCGGGATGAGTAGGAGGAATTTGCGCGTTCTGGGTTGAGGCTTGGGGTAGCGACCGCTTTGACGCCAGTACCCACTAAGCCAGTTGACGGTCGGCCCCTTTGCACCCATTATTCCCTTGCAACCGGTAGTGAGGCATTTGCCTTGGGGGGAACGTATGCTCAGTTACACCGGGCACCCATTCGTTGACGTTGGCGTCGCGACGATCACCGCGTTTTCCAGAAGAACGGATCCAAGCCGGGTGAGCGAAGAAGACCTTCGGACGGTGGCACGCTATATCGAAGACAACTATACGCGCAACCCGCTTCGGTCGTTTCTGACCGTGGCCTTCACGAGCAACGCGTGGTTTGTGCAGGACGCGTACAATCCGGATAAGCCGGACCTTACCGACGAGGAGCGGCTTAAGCGCCGCGCCGCGCGGCGCCTCTGGGCAGACCGTCACCTCTATTCGTGGGTGCAACCCGCTCTTGAAAACTCGCCCGATACGTGCGTCTTCACCGGGCAAGCGGCTGTTGGTAGTGCCCTATCCGGCAAGTTGGCCGCCGGACGCGCCGGTCGGGCGCAAATACCGCTGCTGCAGGGTGACGATAATATCAACTTTTACCCGGGTGGAGATACAGGCGTACCGGTTTCGGGTCTTGCCCTGCTATGTCTACAAGCGTTTCCCCTCGGCTGCGCGAAAGTTGCCGGCTCGCTCCTGGCGGTTCACGCCGACGATAATCGAATTACCTACCGTTTCGCACGCCGCAACCTCGATCGGAATCGCCGTGCCGTAAGCGTTGCCCAGCAGAGCAACAGCGACAAACTTGAAGAGGAGAAACACTCGCTCAAAACTCTGCTGATCGGCACGCTGTTAGACCTTCAGCGGGAGCGCGACGACGGAGGCGATGAAGGCGGGGCCCCTTCGTCCGTGACGGCTTACCACGTCAATAATGGGAAGACACCAAAGCTGGACATGTACTTCCTACCGATGGAAGTTAGCGGATTTCTTCGCAAGGTGACCTCAGCGCGCTACCGTGCGGACTGGGATGGGTTGGTTAGTCGCGCCTGGCAGCAGCCACCGAAGCCAAGTGGAAAGGCAAAGACCGTCGGGCCGTTCGAGCCGCGGCGGAACTACCTTTACGAGGATGTGCTAGCTCTCCCGTCAGACGCCGCGAAATTCCTGCGCCAGTATTTTCTGCGCTTTGCCCTGCGATGGGCGCGCGGCGACGACCCTCGCGGCGGATATTCGCCGCTAACTGAGGCTGATTTAGTTTCGTGGGACCTGACCGAGTTGTTTTTGAAGGAGGTTCTCCGCATGGACCCGGGTCGTATCGACAGCATTCGCCGGCTTGCCGACCGTCTTGGTACGTATGTGAGCAATGAGAACGACCGCCGACTGTTTCGGACCCTTCTCTCCGAAAGGCGCTACTGGTCGTTGCGTCTCGCGCTCATTCGGGCTGACTTGAGCGCGGTTCAGCACGGCAAGGAACCATTGATTACGTTCGATCAGTTTGTCGAAATCTTTGAAGAGGGCGAGGAGGTTCCGCGGAGGGACTGGACCCTGGCGCGAGATCTCATTCTGATTCGGATGATCGAACAATTGCATGCCTACGGATGGCTAGCCCGAAATGTCGCGGAAATAGGCGACGTTTCTAGCCTTGTTGGTGACGAAGACGGAGTCGCCAGCGCGGTCGATTAGACAGAGAGAAGAAAGGGAAAGTGATAGAGATGGCATTCGTGACTGGCGCGCTGCTGATTGACGCCCCGGCATCCGCGTTGAATAACCTGGGTGCCGTGGAGGGCGCTCGGACCGACAACACCACCGGTGTCAAGCTGATACGCGCGAAGGACGGTCCCTACCCGTACGTCTCGGCGCAAAGTTTTAAGTACTGGCTTCGGCAGACGTTGGATCGTACGGTACCGGACTGGCGCGCGGCTCCCATCTATAGGGAGGAAAAGGTCGCCTACACTGACGCGAACCCGATAGAGTACTGGGATGATGACCTGTTCGGCTACATGCGGGCGCCTTCAAAGCGAGAATCCGCGAAAGCCCTGCGCGCCGCTGACGAGACCCGCCAGAGCGAAACGCCTACGTCGGAGACAATTACCCGCGTGGCGCCCTTTCGGGTCAGCACGTTAGTGTCGATCGCTCCGGTTACCCCGACTGATGACTTTGGTGTCATGGCTCGCCAGGAGGGAAATCCAGTACCTCACGAGCACCAGTTCTACCGCGCCACTCTGAAGGGGCTCTTCTCGCTCGACCTTAACGCGGCGGGCACGTTTTCTTATCGCCAAAAGACCGGTTCGCGCAACCTGGACGACGCTCGGATTGATCTGGCCAAGCGAATCGGACTGGATCATCTGACTGACCAGAAGGCATTTCGGTTACCGACAGCCCAGCGGGTCGAGCGTGTCCGGGCGCTGTTTGATGGGTTGGCTCGCTTGGAGGGCGGCGCGAAGCAAGCGCTCCACTATACCGATGTGGCGCCGGCCTGGACCATCCAGGCGGTTACCAGGGGCGGCAACCACATCTTCGGCCACGTTGTCGGCGCGACAGTGAAGGGTCTGCCAGAAGTCAAAGTCGAGTCGCTCGCCGAGGGGCTGCGCGTTTTCGCTGACGAACTCCTGTCGCCGGTGTACGTTGGATGGGTGCGCGGCTACCTGGACGCCGAGCGTACGCGCTTCGAAGCCGCTCTTGAGGACGGAGTTTTGAGTCCGTTCAAGGATCAGATCCGGATCCAACATCCGCGTGACGCCTTCATGACAATCGCTGAGGATCTGGGACGTAAGGTCGCCTGGCTGGCGTAACGGAGGGGCCTTCGATGGACGTGTTGAAGGTCGTTGCCGAGGGCGCGACGACCTCTTTTAGATATCCGCACTTCATTCTGGGAGTGCAGCCAACGTACGAGATGCCGCCCCCCTCGACAATATATGGCCACATTTGCAGTGCTCTCGGCGACCTTGTCGATCCCGGTGGGGTTCGCTTTGCCTACCATTTTACTCATGCTGGACTGGTGGAGGATCTGGAGCACGTCCACGTCCTTTCCCCATCGACCGGAAAGCTTCCGGGTACCGCGATTCCTAAAGTGCTGGAAGGTAACGTCAATCCCTTCCGTCGCTGGCTTATCTTTCAACCACGGCTGACCCTGTATATTAACCATCTCGGTTGGGAGTCCGCGTTCCGCAGTCCGCGTTACCCCGTAGCCCTCGGTCGGTCGCAGGACCTCTTCACTTACACCAGCGTTGAGCGCGTGTCGATCGAAGAGTCTGCCGATGCCTATTTTGAGGCGACTTTGGCTCCCTACCGAATGGCACGTCGGACCGGGTCCGGCGTCGTCGTCCTGATGCCTCGCTTTCTCAACCACGAGCGAAATCGTGCTCCCAACTTTAGCCAGTATGTCATGCTTCGAAACCGAATATTCAGCAGGGATCTGCTCTATTTCGGAGACGAGCCCGCCGAAACATACTGGACCGATCCAAGCGAGCCGATAATTCGTGGTTGCAAGCTTGGTTTGTTCTTCCACTCGTTCGAGGAGGGACCGGATGGGCCCAGCGCCCCCTTGGCCTAATTGGCTGGACCAGATCTGGGCGAAGAGCCCACGCGGCTCCGAGCAAACTGGTGAGACGCTCGCCCAACACACCTGGCGGGTGTTGGAGCGCCTTCGTGACCTTACTCGGATTCGGCCGGGGTTACCCGGAGCGATTGGGGAGCCAAGGCTCTGGCACCGCTTATTTTGGGCATGTGTCTTTCATGACGTCGGCAAGGCCGCGCCAGGATTCCAAGATCGTCTACGGGGCATGCGCAATACGCCGAGCGCGGCGCGCTGGGGCCGCCATCGGCACGAGGTGCTTTCGCTAGGGTTCGTCGCCTGGGCATTCCCGCCCGCGCGGCGCGGGTCGCCCGGTGAACCGTTGAGTGTCGCCGACCGTCGCTGGGTTGTCGGCGCGGTCGCTTCCCACCATCGTGATGCGGCCGAAATTGCGTCGCTGTATCCCTGGGAGGCCGACGATCAGCTGGCGGTAGAGTTCGCTAGCTTTTCCGAAGATACCGTCGCGGGAATCCATCAATGGATCACCGAGTGCGCCCTGGCGTGGGCGGCGTGGATGGAGATTCCCGGTGTCGGGCCGGTGATTCTGCCCCCACTGTCTGACGCACTTGACATGGTTAGAGCACGGGGCGCCGCCAACTCGCGGGGGCTGCTCCAAGAATATGGCCGGTGGGTCGGCGACCTTGGGGAGAGCTTCAGCCCGACAACTCCAGAACTCTTGATGCGCGGATTGATCCTCCAGGCAGACCACACCGCCTCGGCGCACGCACGTGGGCTCGTTCCTCTCGTCACATCTCCGGCTGATCTTCAAAGAAAATGGCAACTCGAAAAGACCTTCTCCCATCAAGACGTCTGTGCGATGACCGGTGGCTCAGCGGTCTTGATTGCGCCGACCGGTACCGGAAAGACGGAAGCCGCGTTATTGTGGGCCGCTCGGCAAGCCGAACGGGACGGACGGCTCGCGCGGCTGTTCTACGCCCTGCCGTATCAGGCAAGTATGAACGCCATGTTGCGTCGGCTTCAGCAGACGTTTGGCGCCAAGCGGGTCGGTCTTCAGCATGGTCGGGCCCTACTCGCGCTTTACCGTCTGGCAATGGAATCCGACGCCGACACCGAAGCGGCTGCAAGGCAGGCCAGGTGGCATCGCAAGCTCGCCTACCTAAACTATTATCCGCTCCGGGTCTTCAGTCCTTACCAAATGCTGAAGGCGATGTACCGCCTCAAAGGCTACGAGGCGATGCTTCTAGACTTCTACGGCTCCGCGTTCATCTTTGACGAGATCCACGCGTACGATCCGGAGCGACTGGGCCTGATCCTCGCGATGGTCTCCTACCTGCGGTCGGAGTTCCATGCGCATTTCCTGATCATGTCGGCTACGCTTCCGTCGATTGTTCGCGAGCACGTCGCGACCGCGATTGGTCCCCATTCGGTCATACAGGCAAGCACGGAAATCTACCGCGATTTCCGTCGCCATCGAATCGTGGTTCTTACCGGTGATCTGTTGGACCATCTCGACTTGATTGTCGAGCAGGCCCGGCAGGGTCACTCGGTTTTAGTCTGCTGTAACACGGTTCAACGCTCTCAGGACGCCTGGCAGGCACTGCTGGCTTTGCTCCCAGAACGAGAGATAATCCTCCTCCACGGTAGGTTCAACGGGCGAGATCGCTTGTCGAGGGAGGAGACCGTCCGCGACGCGACTGGCGCGAAGAGCGCAACGCGCCGTCCAATCGTTCTGGTCGCCACGCAGGTTGTCGAGGTCAGTCTAGATATCGATCTGGACACGATATTTACTGATCCAGCCCCGTTGGAAGCACTTGTCCAGAGGTTCGGGCGGATCAATCGTCGCCGCTTGCAAACAGACCTCGCCCCGGTACACGTCTTCCGAAACCCGTCTGACGGCCAGGGCGTGTATGATCCGCTCCTCGTCCAAGCGGGATTGAGAACTCTGGAGTCCGCCGACGGCGAGGCGCTAGACGAGGCCGCCGTCGCGGGTTGGCTCGACAACGTCTATAGTGGCGAACTGAAGGCGGCTTGGGAGGAAAAGTTCGCCCGAAGTCTACGGGAGGGCCAGGGAATTCTTGACGGTTTGCACCCGTTTCAGAGCGACGAGAGCCTTGCCGATCAGTTTGACGCCGCCTTTGACAACGTGGAGGTTCTGCCGGCCGGACTGCGTAACGAATACCAGCGGCTCAGCGAAGTCGATCCGATCCTCGCGAGCGCGCTCCTGGTCCCGATTACCGAGCGGCGCCGCCGTCAGCTCTGGAGGCGGGGGTTGATTTACCCGGGCACGCGCCCCGCGACCGTCGAGATTCCCTACACGCGGGAATTGGGTCTCGACCTCTCGTCGCGGCCGGGGGCCGGTCAGGATGAATGACCTGACTATTCACCACCTCTGGTTCACCGTCGCCGCCGTCACACCGCTTAGCCTTCCCGACGAAAGCGGCTCGGCGATTCGCGGTGCCTTGATCACCTCCCTGCGCCAGCATTATTGTCCGGACGCGACCCTGCGTCCGGTTTCCGCCGATGCGCGGTCCGACGCCGCGCACCGGTCGATTTGCCCGGTCTGCTGGCTTATAGCTGAAGAAGACAGCGAGGCGACGCGCGGTCGCAACATCCCCCGGCCCTACACGATCGAACCGCCGAGCGGGGGGAACCGGCGCTTTGAGCCGGGCCAGGAGTTCTCCTTTGGCATGAGCCTGATCGGTAAGGCAATCAACCTGTTTCCGTATCTCGTCCTCGCCCTTCCGGAAATGGGTCGTACCGGGATGGGCCAGTACGATCCGCGCCAGGGCGGCCGGGGCAAGTTCACGCTACGCTCGGTTTTCGCGGTCAATCCGCTCTCCGGGGCGCGGCAACCGCTGCTTTCCGGCGGCACCCACCTGCAACTGCCGGCTACGCCGGTGACGTCGGCCCAGGTACTCGCGGTCGCGGCGGAGCAGCTAGAGCGAGCGAATCGACGGGAAAATTCCATCGCGATTCACTTTCGAACTCCAACGCGGATCATCAGCGGCTCCCACCTGGTTCGTCGGCCGGCATTCGAGCCGTTCTTTCAGCGCCTGGTCGAGCGCGTTGGGTTGCTCGGGCAGTATTACGGCACTCCGGCGCAAAATGAGGCCGCGCTAGCGAAAGAGCGTCTTCTCGCGTGCGCGGACGCCGTGGAGATTGTCGAAGACCATACCGAGTGGGTCGAGGCGATGAGCGGTTCCAAACGTTTGGGGCGTTCGACGCCGGTTAGTGGCTACGTTGGACGGGTCAGGTTTCGTTCCGAGCACTGGAGCGAATTGCTGCCGTGGCTCGCCTGGGGGCAGAGTGTCCACGTGGGCAAGAGCGCGGTCAAGGGCAACGGCTGGTTTATCGTCGACGGCTGGCCCGGCTGGCCGTTGGTGGCTAAAGCTCTGGACCGAGGTCCAGGAGTAGGAACGGAGGACTGAAGTCCTCCGGTGCCCCTGGATGCCTTGTCGCTCAGCAGGCGGCCCGCCGGGTCGCGTCGCCACCCGGACACTTCAGTGTCCCGACCCTACTCCTGGACTTCAGTCCAGAGCCTCTGCAAAAATCGGATCAGCCCTTTTTTCCGGAATTTTGTCGAACTTTCTCCTCTCACGCGGAATTAATAGTGGAAGCTTTTTCGAGGAGAAAGTCATGGTTGAACCGGCTATCGATTCCGCCGTAGTTCCGGCTCCGGCTACCGCGCTCGTGGTCGACCAGTTCGGCGCGTTTGTCAGCAAGCACAGCGAGCGGCTCCGGGTGACCCTCAAGCGCGAAACCGTCGCCGAGGCGCCGCTGCTTTACCTGGAGCAGGTGCTCGTGGCGGGGCGCGGCGTCAGCGTCTCGTCGGACGCGATCGAGGCCTGCTGCGAGCGCGGCATTCCGCTGTACTTCCTTTCCGGGCGTGGCGAGCCCTACGCGGCGCTCTACGCCGCCGGTTTGGGGGGAACGGTGATCACCCGCCGCGCGCAGTTGGCGGCCTACGGCGATTCCCGAGGCGTCAGTCTGGCTTGCGCGATGGCCGCCGGGAAGATCACCAATCAGGGAAATCTCCTCCGCTACATGGCAAAGTACCGCAAGGCGACGGATCCGAATCTCTACCACGAGCTCCGTCTCGGCGCGACCGAGGTGCGCGATCATCTGCGAGAGATCGAGGCGCTGGTTGGGTTGCCAACAGCAGGACCGGGGTTGGACGACCTGCGTCCGAAACTCCTTTCCATCGAAGGTCGTGCCGCCCAGCATTACTGGCGGGCTCTGAAGCAGGTCGCGCCCGAAAACCTGGGCTGGCCGGGCCGCGAGGGGCGCGGGGCGAAGGATCCGCTGAATGCCGCCCTGAACTACGGCTACGGCGTGCTGTACGGTCAGGTCGAGCGATCACTGGTTCTGGCCGGCCTGGACCCCTACGCTGGCTTCATCCACGTGGATCGGCCGGGGAAGCCCAGCCTCACCCTCGACCTGATCGAAGAGTTTCGCGCGCCGATTGTCGACCGAACGATCTTCGGCATCGTGAATCGCGGCACCGCGATCGCTCAGGACGACGAGGGTTTACTGACTCTCGAGATCCGCCGGGCGATCGCCGGGCGAGTGCTGGAGCGTCTCGAAGAGAGCACCGAGCCCTACGAGGGGAAGCGGCAGAAGCTGCGCTTCATTCTCCAGAGCCAGGCGCGCCACCTCGCGGCCTTTCTTCGGGGGGACCGCCCGGCCTACCTGCCGTTTCTCTGCAGTTGGTGACGGCGATGATGTGTCTGCTGGTCTATGACATCGCCCACGACGGAACTCGGAGCAAGATCGCCGACGCGTGCCTGGACTACGGCATGACGCGGATTCAGTACAGCGCGTTCCTGGGCGATCTCAGTTCGACGCACCAGCAAGAGTTATTTCGCCGGATTCGAAAGCGGCTGGGCAAACGGCTCGGCCGCGTTCAGATTTTTCCCATGTGCGAGCGCGACCTGCGCAACCGACTGGAGTTGATCCAGGATCCGCCGAAAGGAGCCATCCCGTGATCGAGACGCTTTTGACGGTGACCGACGTCAAGCAGTGGCTCTACTGTCCCCGCGTGGCGTATTACATGCGCTGCCTTCCGCGAGTGCGGCCGGTGACCTTTCGTATGCAGTGGGCCAAGGACGCCCACGACGACGAAGCCGAGCGCGAGCGACGGCGCAGTCTGAAGACGTACGGCCTCGCCGACGGCGAGCGAAGCTACGAAGTCGATTTGGCGTCGGAACAGCTGGGAATTCGCGGTAGGGTAGACCTGGTCGTCCGGCGCGCCGACGAAGTCATCCCGATCGAATATAAGGACTCCGACGGCCGGGCCGGGCGCCACTTTCAGGTTCAGCTCGCCGCGTACGGCTTGCTTCTGGAGGAAGCGTTTGGGCTGCCGGCGCGGCGCGGATTCCTGTATTTCATCCCGAACCGGCGCGGCAAACAAATCGAGCTGACCGACGATTTAAGAGACGCTGCCCGGAACACGATTCGGGAGATCGTCGCGATGGTGCAATCCGAGACGATGCCGCCGCCGACGCCGCGGCGGGAGCGCTGTGCGAACTGCGAGTTTCGCCGGTTTTGCAATGACGTGATTTAAGGGGACGAGACGCGACAGGGAGCACCGGCAACACCGGGCGGGGCGAGAACGCGCCCCGTCCACCGTCGTAGCGGGATCGCTTCGCAAACCAGTGGAGCGCCGGCGGCGTCCGGGCGCGGTCGGCGCCGGCCAGTGGCGCCAGCGTTTCCGGCCGAGGCGTCCGGGTAGGCCGGGCAAGGCGAGCGGCGTCGGTCGTCCGCTGTCGGACATCGCAAAAGGTGGCGTTTTCAAAACAGATCCGAAGTTGCGGCAATCGGCCGTGCTATACTCTTGGCGCCGGGCCGGTGACCAGCGCACCGGCCGCGCCAGAGGCCGCCGGAGGCCGCGGGGCATCCGCTTCGAGAGCAAAATGTCCCCTGGTGTGCCTACCGCCTGGAGCGCTCTCAGCAAGTTCGATCCGGTAGAGGATACTGAAAGAGCTGAACCACGATCGATACGGTGGCAGGCACAGTCACTCTCAGCAAGTTCGATCCGGTAGAGGATACTGAAAGCAATACAACGCGCTTCTCCTGGGAGGGCGACGCGTCCTCTCAGCAAGTTCGATCCGGTAGAGGATACTGAAAGGATGGGGGCTCGCGCTGAGTCGGTTCGGCTTCGCCCTCTCAGCAAGTTCGATCCGGTAGAGGATACTGAAAGTTCTGGGCCTTCCCGGCTTCCCCTTGGGCCAGCGGCTCTCAGCAAGTTCGATCCGGTAGAGGATACTGAAAGGGCGCCCACCGTCCCTCAGATTGCCGGCAAGTGTCCGCTCTCAGCAAGTTCGATCCGGTAGAGGATACTGAAAGTGGTCGTCGCTCGGAATTGTGCCGGTTTCCGTACTCTCTCTCAGCAAGTTCGATCCGGTAGAGGATACTGAAAGGTCGCGCGACCGACGACCAAGGGAGCAAGACGCAGCTCTCAGCAAGTTCGATCCGGTAGAGGATACTGAAAGGTAAGGTTGCCATTGAAATCGCACCCGGCCCATGTGTCTCTCAGCAAGTTCGATCCGGTAGAGGATACTGAAAGGGCTGCCGAGTATGACGACTATCGGAGACGCTACCTCTCTCAGCAAGTTCGATCCGGTAGAGGATACTGAAAGAATCGAATATGCTGGCCCCCATGCCCGATTACACGACTCTCAGCAAGTTCGATCCGGTAGAGGATACTGAAAGCTTTGTCTTTGGGGTGCCCGGCGTCGCTATCGAACTCTCAGCAAGTTCGATCCGGTAGAGGATACTGAAAGAGAGTCAACCCTCTCGGCTCTTTCTTTTGCCCCAAACTCTCAGCAAGTTCGATCCGGTAGAGGATACTGAAAGGATCGATCAGATGAAGATGGCGGGCGCGAGTGCCTCCCTCTCAGCAAGTTCGATCCGGTAGAGGATACTGAAAGTTCTCACCGCCATCCTGCTCCGCCTGGGCATCGCCAACTCTCAGCAAGTTCGATCCGGTAGAGGATACTGAAAGCGACCGGCGCGCTGAGCCAGGAATGGAGTCAGGCTACTCTCAGCAAGTTCGATCCGGTAGAGGATACTGAAAGCTGTCTCGGCCAAGCGCGCGACGGCTCGCGCACGATCTCTCAGCAAGTTCGATCCGGTAGAGGATACTGAAAGCCACAAATAGTATTCAACCCCCGGACACGCCGATAGCTCTCAGCAAGTTCGATCCGGTAGAGGATACTGAAAGTTTGAATGACCGGGCGCTCGGATCACCAGCTGAGCCTCTCAGCAAGTTCGATCCGGTAGAGGATACTGAAAGTTTCCTCGGACGAGTAGCGCCGCGGCCTCCCCTCGACTCTCAGCAAGTTCGATCCGGTAGAGGATACTGAAAGCGACGACGCGCCGGTGTGGGACGACGTTGCGACTTTCTCTCAGCAAGTTCGATCCGGTAGAGGATACTGAAAGGGACGAGTTCGTTAAGGTCGCCACCGGCGTACTGATGCCTCTCAGCAAGTTCGATCCGGTAGAGGATACTGAAAGTAACTCAGCCAATTCCCTGGTCGTCGCTCGGAATTGTCTCTCAGCAAGTTCGATCCGGTAGAGGATACTGAAAGAGTGGTCGCAAGGCATCGGCCTGCCGACCTGGGTCGGCTCTCAGCAAGTTCGATCCGGTAGAGGATACTGAAAGAACCCGCTGTCGCTCTTCCGCTCCAGCAAGGCGATCCTCTCAGCAAGTTCGATCCGGTAGAGGATACTGAAAGGAGTGGTGAGGAGGCCACCCCGGCGCGAAGGAGAGAACTCTCAGCAAGTTCGATCCGGTAGAGGATACTGAAAGCGGCGGGTACGTGCGTGACGAACTGGACTTTGGTACTCTCAGCAAGTTCGATCCGGTAGAGGATGCTGAAAGGAGGTTATCGACGCGCCCTCGTCGACAGCACCGGTCTCTCAGCAAGTTCGATCCGGTAGAGGATACTGAAAGGAACCCAGTCCCCGCTTTCCCTACCCGAGCCGAGAGCTCTCAGCAAGTTCGATCCGGTAGAGGATACTGAAAGGCATCCATGGTCGGCGCCACGCGGCTGCCGTAATCGCTCTCTCAGCAAGTTCGATCCGGTAGAGGATACTGAAAGGACCTGGTCGCGCACCTGCTGGAGGGCGCATGAACATCCTCTCAGCAAGTTCGATCCGGTAGAGGATACTGAAAGGTTTCCGGCCTTAAGATCCTCGCGGAGCACCACGCCACTCTCAGCAAGTTCGATCCGGTAGAGGATACTGAAAGCTACGAAACGTGTGGCTGGGGGATTCCGTCGAGGACCTCTCAGCAAGTTCGATCCGGTAGAGGATACTGAAAGTCGTCGCCCGCCGCGCGCACGTTCAGTGTCCCGGCGCTCTCAGCAAGTTCGATCCGGTAGAGGATACTGAAAGGGGCGTGGGCCACTGGATTGCTTGTAAAAGAACGGCTCTCAGCAAGTTCGATCCGGTAGAGGATACTGAAAGTCACGAGCCAGCGATTGTAGAGTAGGTATTGTGCCCTCTCAGCAAGTTCGATCCGGTAGAGGATACTGAAAGAACTCCCAGTCATAGAGGAGGGCGTGAAGCTCGTCTTCCTCTCAGCAAGTTCGATCCGGTAGAGGATACTGAAAGATAGAAGGAAGCAACGTACGGAAACCACTCGTCCGGCCTCTCAGCAAGTTCGATCCGGTAGAGGATACTGAAAGACTTGACGGCGCGACCGAGGGCATAGGAAAGAACGTCTCTCAGCAAGTTCGATCCGGTAGAGGATACTGAAAGCCCTCGCTAAGCTGCATCCACGGCAGGAGCACCTCGTCCTCTCAGCAAGTTCGATCCGGTAGAGGATACTGAAAGTTATTTAGCAACGTCGGGAGGGCGTTCAGCGAAACCTCTCAGCAAGTTCGATCCGGTAGAGGATACTGAAAGACAGAGCGGGTGAAGCACGTGGTAACTCACTGTGTCTCTCAGCAAGTTCGATCCGGTAGAGGATACTGAAAGTTCGACTTGGCGACGGCGCCGGACCCGGCAGCCGCGCTCTCAGCAAGTTCGATCCGGTAGAGGATACTGAAAGGGCGAACTCGGCTGTGTCGACTGTGGCCACATCGGGCTCTCAGCAAGTTCGATCCGGTAGAGGATACTGAAAGTTGCGCGGTCGCCCACGCTTGCGGATTGGCTCACGGACTCTCAGCAAGTTCGATCCGGTAGAGGATACTGAAAGTCGTGCGAGACTTTGGCGCCCGCGCTCAGATTCGACTCTCAGCAAGTTCGATCCGGTAGAGGATACTGAAAGACAGCACCGACTGGTTACGGGCCCAGCGGTCGAGCTCTCTCAGCAAGTTCGATCCGGTAGAGGATACTGAAAGATTTTCCCAGCCCGAGCCGAGAGTCAACCCTCTCGGCCTCTCAGCAAGTTCGATCCGGTAGAGGATACTGAAAGAAACGCCCGGATCCAGGAGTCATCAACCCAGCGCGCTCTCAGCAAGTTCGATCCGGTAGAGGATACTGAAAGGCGCAGCTCGCCGGTCCGCTCATGCCGAACCAAAAACTCTCAGCAAGTTCGATCCGGTAGAGGATACTGAAAGCGATTGCCTTAATAATCAGGTCCTGCATGTCCTGCTCTCAGCAAGTTCGATCCGGTAGAGGATACTGAAAGGCGTCGATCGACGCGAAGGCCAAGGACCCGACGGGAACTCTCAGCAAGTTCGATCCGGTAGAGGATACTGAAAGCACCACGAGGTTGACGCCGACGGGAAGGCTGGCGACCTCTCAGCAAGTTCGATCCGGTAGAGGATACTGAAAGTCGCGCCCTCAGCCGCCGCTCGGAGCACCTTCAGACCTCTCAGCAAGTTCGATCCGGTAGAGGATACTGAAAGTTCAGTTTCCGGGGAGACTGCCGCCCGTGTAACGACATCTCTCAGCAAGTTCGATCCGGTAGAGGATACTGAAAGCCAGAGAGGGTCGAACGATGCCAGTCCACTCCTTGGACTCTCAGCAAGTTCGATCCGGTAGAGGATACTGAAAGATCAGCCGAATCGGTCCGCCGTTTTGTTTAGGCCGCCTCTCAGCAAGTTCGATCCGGTAGAGGATACTGAAAGCATGTACCGCATTCTGATTGTCGACACCGATCAATACCTCTCAGCAAGTTCGATCCGGTAGAGGATACTGAAAGGCTTCCAGATCGACCCCTTGCACGAACTCGCCTTCCTCTCAGCAAGTTCGATCCGGTAGAGGATACTGAAAGATCGGCTGTTTCGATGGTGGGGCTTGCACGGGTTGGTCCTCTCAGCAAGTTCGATCCGGTAGAGGATACTGAAAGGCTGACGAGGCCGTGAGAATCGGCCGAAACCGCGAAGCTCTCAGCAAGTTCGATCCGGTAGAGGATACTGAAAGATACCTGACCTGCCTCAATTGGAAACCGCTCCCAGGCCTCTCAGCAAGTTCGATCCGGTAGAGGATACTGAAAGATCGGCTGTTTCGATGGTGGGGCTTGCACGGGTTGGTCTCTCAGCAAGTTCGATCCGGTAGAGGATACTGAAAGCGGCGAACCCTGCTGCTCCCTGACCCGCCTTCAATTCTCTCAGCAAGTTCGATCCGGTAGAGGATACTGAAAGGTGTGGGCCTGTGAGGGATACGAGCTTAGAACAGGACTCTCAGCAAGTTCGATCCGGTAGAGGATACTGAAAGGGATCGAAGTGCTAGCTATCCCAAGGGGCGGACCGTCTCTCAGCAAGTTCGATCCGGTAGAGGATACTGAAAGGTACCGTCGCTTCTGGACGCCCGTGGAGCCATAGCGCCTCTCAGCAAGTTCGATCCGGTAGAGGATACTGAAAGACATTTCAAACTCGGTCATCAAGGGGTTGGGCCGGCGCTCTCAGCAAGTTCGATCCGGTAGAGGATACTGAAAGTTGATTGGGAAGATCGCCTGACAGTTGAAGACAATCCTCTCAGCAAGTTCGATCCGGTAGAGGATACTGAAAGATATCTGGTACCGAGTAGGCCAGTTGGTTGGTGCCGCCCTCTCAGCAAGTTCGATCCGGTAGAGGATACTGAAAGTCGCTCCGCTACCCCTGAGGTAACCTTTCCCTTTGACTCTCAGCAAGTTCGATCCGGTAGAGGATACTGAAAGAAGGGCGGCGGTCGCCCCCGTGCTTCCGAAATCCGCAACTCTCAGCAAGTTCGATCCGGTAGAGGATACTGAAAGTTCTCAAACGGTGCAGCAAAGGTGAGGCTGACAATAACTCTCAGCAAGTTCGATCCGGTAGAGGATACTGAAAGTGAGACCGGATCCATTTGATCCCGGTCCCGCTCGGACTCTCAGCAAGTTCGATCCGGTAGAGGATACTGAAAGAGGACGTACGTGCCATTGTTGCCCTCACGTAAGCGTCTCTCAGCAAGTTCGATCCGGTAGAGGATACTGAAAGTTAAGCCTCGCGTAGCTATCGCTGCATGCGCGCGTCTCTCAGCAAGTTCGATCCGGTAGAGGATACTGAAAGCGGTCGGGGAGAAGATTGCCGCCACAGCGCGGACAGGCTCTCAGCAAGTTCGATCCGGTAGAGGATACTGAAAGGTCTCGTAGATCCCACATCCCCGCTCGATAACGTCACTCTCAGCAAGTTCGATCCGGTAGAGGATACTGAAAGAAATGCGCAAAGCAGCCGCACGGTTTCCCCACCTGCTCTCAGCAAGTTCGATCCGGTAGAGGATACTGAAAGACCGGGGAAACTTTTTGCTCGCGTGAATGGCGAGCCTCTCAGCAAGTTCGATCCGGTAGAGGATACTGAAAGATGTAAAAACGAAGGGCAAGGTGAGCATAGCGGAATCCTCTCAGCAAGTTCGATCCGGTAGAGGATACTGAAAGGTGACGTTTACGGTGCAGTCTAGCGTGACTGCTCCGACTCTCAGCAAGTTCGATCCGGTAGAGGATACTGAAAGACACGAATGATGTACGCAAACGTGCAGCTTACCTCCTCTCAGCAAGTTCGATCCGGTAGAGGATACTGAAAGAATCTGACAGGTAACATTCCGGCAAATACACGGTCTCTCAGCAAGTTCGATCCGGTAGAGGATACTGAAAGGCTGTACAATCCTGGGCGCAAGGCATCAATCAGATGCTCTCAGCAAGTTCGATCCGGTAGAGGATACTGAAAGTCTTTGCCGCTCAGTTCGCGCCGTTCGGTCCACTGGCCCTCTCAGCAAGTTCGATCCGGTAGAGGATACTGAAAGTCGGCGCGCAGATCGTTCGCGATCTCCTGGATGTCTCTCAGCAAGTTCGATCCGGTAGAGGATACTGAAAGGTCGACTCTTGCTCACCCCGCTTAGGGAGATACAGCTCTCTCAGCAAGTTCGATCCGGTAGAGGATACTGAAAGGATGCCCGAGCCAACCGAAACCACTATCTACGCAGAGCTCTCAGCAAGTTCGATCCGGTAGAGGATACTGAAAGACCGATTCACGTTCCTACGGAACGGATGGCAGAATACCTCTCAGCAAGTTCGATCCGGTAGAGGATACTGAAAGCGTTCGGAACCGCCTCGAACTCGATCGCGTTGTCAGCTCTCAGCAAGTTCGATCCGGTAGAGGATACTGAAAGGCGAACCCGGATGATCCCGACTCCGACTCCTCGCACCTCTCAGCAAGTTCGATCCGGTAGAGGATACTGAAAGGCGCGGAACTGACTGACCAACTGAGCGCGGCGCTGCCAGGTCTCAGCAAGTTCGATCCGGTAGAGGATACTGAAAGATTGTGTAGCTGATAGCGTTTGGCCCGGCGCCGACGATGTCTCAGCAAGTTCGATCCGGTAGAGGATACTGAAAGATCAGGCGCATATGGATATATCGTAATGCTGTCCGCGTCTCAGCAAGTTCGATCCGGTAGAGGATACTGAAAGAGTTAGATGCCAGCCACGAATACTTTGACGCTATCAGTCTCAGCAAGTTCGATCCGGTAGAGGATACTGAAAGGCCGCAACGGCGGGAGTTGGCTCTGAGTAAAGAAAGTCTCAGCAAGTTCGATCCGGTAGAGGATACTGAAAGACCGCGTCGGCCACCTCGCGGGGAATCGCGGTACCGTCGTCTCAGCAAGTTCGATCCGGTAGAGGATACTGAAAGTGGATCCGGGCGCGACGCTTGCCGAGGCGCGCGAGTTGTCTCAGCAAGTTCGATCCGGTAGAGGATACTGAAAGCCCGGCGTCCGCAGAACACGCCGCCGCATCTCTCGCGTCTCAGCAAGTTCGATCCGGTAGAGGATACTGAAAGCTGTTCGATCATCGCCCAGATGATGTAAAGGACCACGTCTCAGCAAGTTCGATCCGGTAGAGGATACTGAAAGCTTATGGCGAAGGAGGTAGTGGAAATATTTCAGATACGTCTCAGCAAGTTCGATCCGGTAGAGGATACTGAAAGTCCATCACAGCGCGGTCAGCCGTGACTCAATCGTCGTGTCTCAGCAAGTTCGATCCGGTAGAGGATACTGAAAGGTGAGCCAGTAGCCGAGGTTCCCCACCTTATACGGAGTGTCTCAGCAAGTTCGATCCGGTAGAGGATACTGAAAGAAACGCGGCCGCACTTGCTTGGCGTCGAAGAAGGCGGTCTCAGCAAGTTCGATCCGGTAGAGGATACTGAAAGATTGAGCGCGTGTCCCCCTTGACCACATTGCCTTCGTCTCAGCAAGTTCGATCCGGTAGAGGATACTGAAAGTGGAGATTGGAGACATCGGCGCCGTCCGCCGGCAGAGTGTCTCAGCAAGTTCGATCCGGTAGAGGATACTGAAAGGGTGACCGGCAGTGAAGTGCCAGTGAAGGTGCATCCGTCTCAGCAAGTTCGATCCGGTAGAGGATACTGAAAGATACCCTTAGCCCCCCGAAGAGCGAGACGAGCTCGGTCTCAGCAAGTTCGATCCGGTAGAGGATACTGAAAGGCGCACTGCACCCCACCCGGCGACTGCCCGCTCACCGAGTCTCAGCAAGTTCGATCCGGTAGAGGATACTGAAAGCCGACAGGTCCGGCAGCGATACCGTTGCAAGTTGTTGTCTCAGCAAGTTCGATCCGGTAGAGGATACTGAAAGTGCCACGAACCGCCGATGCCCGGCCGACCGGTCTGCGTCTCAGCAAGTTCGATCCGGTAGAGAATACTGAAAGCAAGCGACCGGAGCTGGCCCGGTTGTCGGCGCGACGATTCGCGGGCAGTCTGGGCCAGATGGAGCGTGGGCCCGGCGCGGCGCGATCTGCTCCGCGGTCAGCTGCGCCAGCGTTGCTTTAAGGCAATCCTGGTACGCTTCCCACGCGGTGGAGAACGTCGTGAGCGTGACGTTGTCTTCAGCCATCTCCCTCGTCTCCTGGTGTGGCGTGATGTCCCGGGGAACGGCGGGCGCGCACCCATGCGCCGGTGCCGTGGGCGAGTTTATCTCGATGCCCCATTGCCCTGTCCCAGCGAGTCCCGCGCATTGTCACCCAACCGCCGACGAGGTCGCCGCCTTGATGGAGATTAACAAATGAGTCGGGTATACGATAAGGGTGGCCACGGGGTTTGCCATCGGTAGGGGCAGGCCCCAGTGCCTGCCCGATTCTCTGCTTGCAGAGATCGCCGGGTTCGTGGTTCGGCCACCATCGGAAGCGGGTCAGAGTCCGGTCCGTTCCCGGGCGGTGGTCCCACCCCGGATCTTGGGGAGGTCGCCGGCCGAGGAGCGCGGGCAGGCACCGGGGCCTGCCCCTACTGATGGTAAAAGGGGGTGGCTGCCTTTGTGGTATACCGAATTAATTGTCAATTCGCTCTGGCCCCACTGTCCCTTCGCCCGTCCTTCAGGGCGGCGATGGGTTCGGTCCAGTTCATCGCGTCTGACGGAACACCAGTGATATCCTGCCAAAATTGTCGTGTCCCGGACCGGCGTGATACCATGGGTGCCGCTGGCATTGACACCAAACCTCCGTCCGTGGCGACAAACGAAAGGAGCGAGGATGGCCGAGCGAGCCGCGATTTCCCAACGAAAGAGCCGAGATGGCCAATCGGCAGTCCTCCCGAAAGAGGCCGTCCCCGACCGTGATGTCGCCACGTTGGGCGGCGTGAACGCGCGACCGCCGGAGTACCGGCTCGACCCCCGCGCGGTCATTCGGCTGCAGCGCTCGGTTGGCAACCAGGGAGTAAACCACTTGCTCCGCGAGCAACGCGCGGTTCGGCCGCCCGTCGCGAGCGAGCCGCCGCGGGCAACCGCGCAACCGCCAATGGCCACTGTCTCGCCGGCCCAGAGTTTCGGGACGGTGCAGCGGGTGATCGCTACCCAGCCCGCCGATCTGCTCAACGGCGCGCCCGGTACACTCAACGGGCGGCTGACGAACATCGGGGTGCTGATTACGAACTACAACGTCGCCGCGCAGAACATGGGCATCGCGCAGCATACCCGTCTGCAACAGCAGTTCAACCTGCTTCGCCAACTCCGCGCCGCGATCTATGACTGCCTGGACCAGATCAGCCAGACGACCCTGGAGCTTTCCGACGACCCCATCGGGAAACGCTTGCATACCCTCCATGGCGAAGCCGACGAGGAGCACCGCACAATCGTCGATATGATGCACGGAAACCCCGGCCTGATCAATCAGGTCACCCCGTTCGACGCGACCGGTCTGGCTGGTGGCGGGCAGCTCAACGCCGCCAAGGGGCTCTGGACCTCGTTGATGACTGGCGCCGGTAAAGTGAAAATGGTCGGTGACGCCGGCAATCAGCGGAAGGTGCGCTCCTGGATGACCCAGCTGATGGACACGCCGCACGGCCGCGCGATTCTCGAAAATCTCGACACGCCGAACAATGGCCGGGGCGCGACGGCGCTCGACGAAATGACCAACGTCTACATCGGGCAGCACACCGGTCAAATGCCGGGAACCGTCACCGGCGATGTTGGCTATAACCCGAATATGAAGAACGCGACGACCGACGCGCAAGCCCAGCCGCTGAAGGACGTCACCACGACCCCGCTCGACACCCGAGCCGGGGGCGCCGCGAACTACAACGCGGTCACCAACCCGAACGAGTTTGTCGACGAAGTGCTGGCCGGCAACGCCGGCGTCGCGATGAATGGCGCGGAATACGACTTCAACGCCGCCGGCTCCGGCGCGTTCGTGAATATGGAGGAGAGCGCGCACCTCCCGACTGTCACCAGCACCCATCAACTGATGGCCGGAGGAGGGATGGCCAAGACCGAGGCCTACATGCCGGACTGGCTGCTCCTCGGCCACGAACTCGGACACGCGGTCAATATGCGGGCGGGCAGTGCCACGAATGGCAGTAACCAGTTCCCCAACGCCACGATGGAGGCGTTTGCCGACCAGTGGTCTGGTCTCGCGGCCGGACCTCGCCGGCAGAACTGGTACGGGGGCTCGGAAGAATACATCAACATCATCGGCAACGAAAATCGCCTGCGCGCCCAGGGGGGCCTCGACCCTCGCGGCGGCCACACGAGTCCCAAAGGACCCAAGTATGTGCGACGTGGACAGGCGATTAGCCAGGCCCTCGACGCGGCGACCTGGGTCAACAACCTCGGGCCGGCCGGCCACGCGCTCCAGGCCGAGTACAATACCGTGAACACGCACGTCACCACCTCGCTGAACAAGGATTCGACCCAGGTGCAGTACCAGGACCTCCTGCAGAAGGCGACCCGCTTCAATCAATTCGTCAATTCCTGGATCAGTCTGGAGAACGCCCACGGCAACGCCTCGAAGGGGAAGCGCTTCAAGTGGTGGGGCTGGTGGAAGGCGGCCAAGCGCGCCCAGGTCGGTATCGGCGGCATTATCGTGAACAACAACGCCGCGTCGTTTACCACGCGACGGCAGAAGCTGATCACTTTGCGGAATAGGTATTAGCGCAGAATCCAGAATCCAGGAGCCAGGAGTTACGGCAGATCGCCGGGGGATTCGCCCCCTCCGGAACTTTCGTCTCTCGCCCCTTCGCCTGCCTTTCAAGGCAGCGGCGGTTATGGGCAAACCGAAACTAGCTGTAGTAATAGCGGTACCGAAGGAAGCTGACCCGATCATCCTGGACGAGGTAGACCAGCCGGTGCTCGTCGTTGATTCGACGCGATGATCCTGCCAGATACGAGCGGGCTAACCTGGACCGCGGTGCGGGTCGTGGCCCGGGTGCTGAAGGCGCGGTAGCCCGGGGCCGGTCAGTTGCCTGGCAACTGGCCTATTTTGTCAGAAGTCCATCGTCTTGCCTATAATATCCTTGCAGCTACTGAAACATCCCAAGAGCGACTGGTGGAGGCGTGGAGATGACTACTTGCGACCGTTGCGGCGCATCCCTCGAAGGAGACCCGCGATTCTGTCCCGCCTGCGGGCGCCACCAGAACTTTAAGCCGCGCCCAACCCTCCATCGGATCTGGTGGCGGGTTCTCGTCATCGGCCTGGTCCTCTACGCGGTCGTTTCCCGCCTGCTTGCCACCTCCGGAAATCCTAACCTGGTGCCCACGGTGTTTCTCGTCGGCGCGTTCCTCGTTCCGGTGACCTTCGTCGTCTACCTGTACGAAACCGGCGCGCTCTATGACGTGCCGGTTTCCACCATGGCGCTCACGTTCTTCTATGGCGGTGTGCTGGGGGTCGTGCTGGCCCAACTGCTCGAACAGAGCCTCGTCTTTGGCAGCGGCCTTTTCGCCTTGCTGATCGTCGCGGTTTGCGAAGAGATCGCCAAGCCGATCGGGGTGCTCTGGCTGATTCGTCGCCACGAGTACGCTGACGAGCTCCACGGTCTGGTCCTGGGCGGCGCCGCCGGTATGGGCTTCGCCTCGCTAGAGACCATGGGCTACGCCTTCACCTTTCTGCTGCTCTCCCACGGAAATCTGGCGGTTTTGGGCGCGGTGCTGATCACCCGCGGGCTGCTGGCGCCGCTCGGGCACGGCACCTGGACGGCGATCGTCGTCGGATCGATCTGGCGCGAGCGCATGCGCGGGCACTTCTGGCTGAACCGCGCGTCGCTGAAGGGCTTTGGCGTGGCGGTGCTCCTGCACGCTCTCTGGGACTGGACCGCCAGCGCGCTCCCCATCGACATCACCTTGCCCGGTCTGGCCCTCCACTGGCGCTTCGTCGATCTGATGATCCCCGGCGTTAACCTGCCCATCCCCGGTCTCGTTCTGGGCGCGGTGGGGATCTGGATCCTCCTCCGCATGTTCCGCGAGTCGTTGCAAAGCCCGGTTGCCATCGCCGCTCCCGCGGCGTAGGGACGCCCGGCCCTCTTCTTGCGTTCCCTGCTCTCCAGACCGGAGCCGAGCGGCTTCGGAGAGTTCCCCCTGCGAGAGACGTGATGGGAAACGACACGGTTCGCGGGCTATTGCGGCAGTATGCGCGGTACCTGACCCCGGAGGAAGCAGCCGAGGTGCTCGGCGTCGGCGTGGCGACGATCTACAAGCGGCTCCGCTCCGGCGACCTGGCGGGGTTTCAGCTCGGCCGACAGTGGCGCATCCCGCCGAGCGAGCTGCAGAAGTTCATCGATCGAGCAGGACTCTAAACAATGCGGGCTCCGGCGCCCGGCGGGCAGCCGGAACGCGCGCCGCCTCCTCCTGCCGAACCAATTCCGATCGCTTCTCGCCAGGACTCGCTCGTCGCCTGCGAAGTGGTGGCCGCGCGCGGCCCGGGCAGCATCGTCGACGTCGCGCCGCCGCGCACGCCGTCGCTTCTCAGTGGATTCCGAGCGCTCCGCCACCGCAACTTTCGGCTCTTCTTCACCAGCCAGCTCATTTCCCTCACCGGCACCTGGATGCAGAGCCTGGCCCAGAGCTGGCTCGTCCTCACCCTCACCAACTCGGCGTTCGCGCTGGGATTGGTCGGGGCGCTGCAATTCTTGCCGGTCCTTTTCTTCTCGTCGGTGGGCGGCACCATCGCCGATCACGTCCCGAAGCGGCGGGTGCTCGTGATTACCCAGAGCGTCGAGATGATCCTCGCGTTTCTCCTGTGGTTTCTCGTCTTCGAAGGAATCGTGACCTTCGCCAGCGTTCTCGTGCTGGCTTTCCTGCTCGGTGTCGCGAACGCGGTGGATATGCCCACTCGGCAAGCCTTCGTCGTCGAGCTGGTGGAACCGGACGATCTCATGAACGCCATCGCGCTCAATTCGTCGCTCTTCAACGCGGCACGTCTGGTGGGGCCGGCCCTCGCCGGCATTCTCATCGGGCTGGTTGGGATCGGGGTGGCCTTCTTCCTCAACGGAGTGAGCTTTCTGCCGGTGATCGTCAGCCTGCTGCTGATGACGGTGCCGGCTCAGCCGGTTCGTCGGCTCGGCTCGCTGAAGAAGATCACTATGGACCTGCGCGAGGGCTTCCGCTACGTCCGCCAGACCACGCCGGTGCTCGGAGTGGTCTTGATCATGGCGGCGGTCGGCACTTTTGGCGCGAACTTCAACGTCGTCACGCCGCTCATGGCGCAAGAGATGGGCGTGGGCGCGACCGGCTTGGGTTGGCTCATGGCGGCCATGGGGTTCGGTTCGCTCGTCGCGTCGTTGGGGCTGGCCTATCTGGGAAAAGAAGCCCACCCGGGTGTCATGGTCGGCGCGGCGATTGTTTTTGGCGGCTTCGAGATCGGCCTGGCGGCGATCCAAAACTTCGGCCCGGCGCTCGTCGTGCTGGCGATCATTGGCGCGGCGATGGTTCTTTTCAGCGCCCTTTCCAACACTTTTATTCAGCTCGCCGTGCCGCACCGCTTGCGGGGGCGAGTGATGAGCGTTTACACCACGGTTTTCGTCGGCACGACACCCATCGGCAACACCATCGTCGGCGCGCTGGCCGAGCGAACCGGCACCGCCGGTCCCCTGATCCTCGGAGGGGTGCTCTCGGTGGTCGCGGCCATTCTCTTTGGCCCGCTCCTCTGGCAGGGGCGCGACGATCGGCGGAGACCGGACCTAACCCCCTAGCCCCCTTCCCGACGCGGGAAGGGGGAATTCGGCTCATTCCCTCTCCCTCTGGGAGAGGGTCCCGGTGAGGGCCGTTCCTTCCCCCAACACCCAACACCCAACACCCAATCCCCAACACCCGCTACGTCGGCTCGTCGAGGTAGATCTCCTTGCCTTTGTCGCGGACCAGCTCGCTGAGCAAGTCCATCGCGGCCAGCAGGGTTTCCTGGGCGACCAGATCGTCCGAGCCGTGGGCGACCAGATCCACCGGCAGGGTGGTTTCGGTTCGCAGGGCAACGTAGGCCTTGACGTAGACCTCCGGATGCGTCGCCATGACTTTTTGAAGGTGGGGCGAGACTTCGGATTCGAACATGGTGACCCAGACTCGCTGGGCCGCGGTCGTGGACTTGAACACGTCCTTCAACAGCCCGTTCAGGTGGGTGTTCCAGAGCGCCTGCATCTCCTTGGGGGGACCGGGCATCATGTAGAAGCGGGTCGTCGCGGTATCCAGCTCGATCAACGGAGCCCAGCCGGCGGGGTTCTGGTAGACCTTCGCGCCAACCGGAGCGGTGGCCATCTTCCATTGGCCTGGCGAAAGCTGGCTATCGTCGGTGTAGCCCCGGCGCTGCTTGAAGCTTTCCACGGTGTCGCGGTGGTAGGTCTGTTCGATTCCCAGCAGACGGCAGAGGCAGTCCAGCGTCCGATCATCCGGCGTCGGACCGAGCCCGCCGGTCGTGATGATTGCCCGGGTGCCCCGATTGATCGAATCGGCGAACGCCTCGATGACTAGATCATCGTCGTCCGGTAAGCAGGTGATCCGGCGCGGCCAGGCTCCGAGCTTGGCCAGTTGCTCGGCGATCCAGAAGGAGTTGGTGTCGTAAATCCGTCCCATCACCAGTTCGGTGCCTATCGCAAAGACTTCGACGTGCCGTCGGGCATCGTCGCCGATGAGCTCCATCCCGTCCCTCGGTCGCAAGTTTTGTCGGCAATCCTTCTCCGGCATGCGGCGAAGCGAGTATAGCGACGGCAGGGTGGGAGGGTCAAATCGGACGAGCTGCGCTGGCGCCCGGCGCGTTTGTTCACCATTCCTTCAGGCGATCGTTATCTCTGTCGCCTATAATAAAAAGGTAACCGTGCCCTGGAATCCCAGCGGTCGGTAGGACTATTCCGTGGAGGCCTTTCATGCGTCGGTTGATCGTGTTTGTTCTGGGGTTGGCGACGATCGTGGCCATGCTGCCTGGACTTGCCGAGGCAGCACCGGCCGCCCAGTCCGGCAGCTGCCAGTTCGTTCTCGGCTTCAAGACGCTACACGACATGATTCCCACCGTCGTCGGCAATTGCGTGACCGACGAGCAACACGCCGCGAACGGCGATGCCCTCCAGCAGACGACGAATGGCTTGCTGGTCTGGCGAAAGGCGGACAACTTTACGGCTTTTACCGACGGTTTCCACACCTGGGTCAACGGACCGCTGGGCTTGCAGGAGCGGCTCAATACCCAGCGCTTCGTCTGGGAGAAGAACGCAACCGTCTCCAGCACCCAGGTCATCAAGTTTGTGCCCACCGGACCGACGAGCACCCAGGTTTCCGGCGAGTGTTTCGTTTCGTCCATCGCCGCTACCCGGTCGGACGCCTGGCGCTGCATGACCGGAAACGAGATCCTGGATCCGTGCTTCAGTATTCCCAACAATACGACCCAGGTGCTCTGTGTTCCCAATCCGACGGATCCCAGCACCTTCGTGACGATGAATTTGACCAAGCCGCTGCCGGCCGCCGAGCCAGTGACGACCCAGCACCCCTGGTTCCTGCAATTAGCCGACGGCACGGTGTGTAACTTCTTCACTGGCGCCACCGGCGCGGTCAACGGCGAGCGGATCAACTATGGTTGCTCCGACGGCTGGGTCATCATCGGGGATCCCCAGCAAGGCACGGTTTGGAAGGCTCAGGAAGTCCTCCTGGCCCCGATGTCCACCACCGTCCAGCAGTCGGTCACCGTGGAACTCGCCAAGGTCTGGGAGTAAGCCGCCGGCCGGTCACCGCTGTAGGTTTGGCCTGGTGGGGGAGCCTGTTGTTGTCACAGGCTCCCCCGCGCGTGCTCGGTTGACGGCCCGGCTTGCCCTCGCTACCATCTCCCCGACTCCACGGCGCCAACCGCGGACCAGACGCGCCATGGTGAGAAGGAGAGGAACGTGGCCGAAACACCAGTCAGGGTAGGCATCGCCGGTTTGGGGCGCGCGGGGTGGAACCTTCACGCGACGACCCTGGAGGAGATGAGCGACGAATTCCGCGTGGTCGCGGTGTGCGATCCGAATCCCCAGCGCCAGGCCGAGGCGCGGGAACGGTTGGGTTGCCGTGCCGTCGGCGACTTTACCCACCTATTTGCCGACGACGAGGTAGAGCTCGCGGTGATCGCGACCCCCAGTCACCTCCACGCCGCGCTGGCGATCGAAGCGATGCGCGCCGGTAAGCACGTCATCGTCGAGAAGCCGTTCGCCACCAGCCTGACCGACGCCGATCGGATGATCGCCGCGGCGAAGGAGACCGGACGCATCCTCACCGGCAGCCAGAACCAGCGCTACGCCGCCGATTTTCTCACGGTGCGCGAAGTGATCGACTCCGGTAAGCTGGGGGAGATCCTCCAGATTCGGATCAACTGGCACTGGTTCCGGCGCCGCTGGGACTGGCAGACCCTCAAGGAGTTCGGCGGTGGCAGTCTGAACAACGACGGCGCGCACGCCGTCGATCAGGCCCTGGTGCTCTTCGGCGCGGCCGAGCCGCGGGTCCTCAGCCGGCTTGTCCGCACACCGCTTAGCTCCGGCGACGCCGAGGACCACGTCAAGATCGTTCTTCACGCCCCGGGCGCTCCCCTCGTCGATCTGGAGTTCAGCAATGCCTGCGCCTATCCCCAGGATCCCTGGCTGGTCATGGGGACGCAGGGTGGCTTGACCGGTACGCACGCTCAACTGAACTGGAAGTGGGTCGATCCAAGGCTGTTGCCGCCTCGGCCGGTCTCGCGCGAGCCCACCCCGGACCGCAGTTACAACCGCGAAGAGCTACCCTGGGTCGAAGAGAGCTGCGACCTCTCCCGCGAGCCCCACCGGTCATCCAACCGGCGGCTTTATCGCGACCTCTACGCGACGCTCCGCCAGAATCGCACCCTGGCGATCACCGCGGAGAGCATTCGCCGCCAGATCGCGGTCCTGGAAACCTGTCGCGAACAGCAAGGCGACGGGGCTGGCTAAGCGACTTCTCGCCCAAACGAAGGGGGCCAGGTGACAACCTGTCACCTGGCCCCCTTCGCTTGGGAACGTCCATTATGTGGACGAGCGAGAACCTTACATCAGCACTGGGCGAAGAACTGAGCGCAGCGAATCAGGCGAAAGGCATTGTCCGACGCCGTTCGCTTCCCGACCCCCGGACCCTGTTCCCCGCCCCCGCGCTCTAGTAATAGCGAGACCGCGACGACCGGTTGCCGCCGCCGCCGCCACCACCGCGCGACGATCCGCCCCGTTCCGTCTGGAAGCAGTCGGAGCAGTACACCGGCTTGCCAGAAGTCGGCTGGAAGGGAACCTGAGTCTCTTTGCCGCAGCGCGAGCAAACCGCCGGGAACATCTCCCGCTGGCCGCCGGTCCGGCCGTAGCCGCCGCCACCACCGCCGTAGCTATCGCCACGGGACGCCTTGCGGGCGGCGCGGCAGGCTGGGCAGCGCGACGGCTCGTTGGTGAAACCTTTCTCGGCGTAGAAATCTTGCTCGTTCTGGGTAAAGACGAATGGTGCGCCGCAATCGCGGCAGGTAAGAGTTTTGTCAGGCACTGATGTGCTGACTCCTTTCACTACTAAGTCCAGGTCGATTCGTCGGCACACCTGACGTTTTGGCGGCTCACGCGCCTCGCTCGGTTCTCGATAAATCTTCCCGCCTAACCCATACTGTACCGCGTTTTGAACAAATTCGATAGTCCCCAATTTGCTAAATTTTCAAATCAGTGTGACGAATATCGCGCACATTTCGCCGAGAGTAGGTCATCGTCCAGACGATCAGCCCCGCGGTCACGCCAAGTCCGAGCACCGGGGAGATCGCTAGCAGCGCGGCTGGCGGGAGGGTATGGGCCCGGACGACCCGAGTTAGCGCCTTGGCCAGGAATGCTACGCCCCAGACCGTCGTCAAAAGCCGCTGGCTTCGCCGGAAGCCGCCTCGCTCGGCCGAAGGCGATCGGCGTCTTTGTTTTTACAACAGCGCTGTTTGTCATCGCGGGGATGCGGCCCGGCGCCAGCGGCTACCTGGCGAAGGACCAGCCGGCCGAGGAGATCGTGGCGGCGATTCGCGCGGTGAACGAGGGACAATCGCTCTTCCGAACCTCCGGCGCGGCACGCGCCTTGCCTCTCCTGCTGGAGAGTGCCCCCGCTTCCGCACCTGCCCGAACCGAGGCCCCACATCCCGCGGCCGAGCACCTGATCGGTTGGGAAACCGAAGTCCTCCGCCTGATCGACGACGGCCTCGCCAACCGCGAAATCGCCGACCGTCTGGTCATCTCCGAGGCGACGGTGAAGACGCACGTCAATAATATCTTCGCTAAATTGTGGAACGGCGACGAGCCCCGTCCGGTGTCGATTCGGCAGTTCTTGCTATCCCATCCGGAACGATACAGACTCTGATCTGATGAGCCGCCAAATTGTCTCACAATTTGACGACGGAGAACTCGGCAAGAAGACCAGAGTTTGCGAGACTGATTACCCGGCGCAAGCTTTACCCACCTGAGCTACGGGATGTGTTGAGTCGTACCCTAATGTTGCGGCAAACTGCTGACTACGAAACCGACATTGTGACCCGGACCGAGGCCCAGCGAACGGTCCGGCGTGCCAGTGCGTTTGTTGAAGCAACCAGAGCGCGAGGAGGTGAGTAATTATGACACGGGAGCTATCCACCCCTGACGACCCACGCATAGCGGGTGCGCTTGCAGAACTGAAGGAAATCATCCAGAGACACTATCCAGCGGCTCAGTTTGTCGTAACGTATGGGGAAGACCCGGAAGGTTTCTACCTGAAGCCAATGGTGGACGTGGACGATATTGAAGAAGTATTCGATACCGTGATCGACCGACTGCTGCACATGCAAATTGAAGAAGAACTCCCGATCTACGTTTTCCCGGTCAGGTCGCCGGAGCGGGTTGCGCAACGGATCTAAAATTAGCAGACGAGTTGAGACTTCTTGGCGAAGGTGGACGAGAAGCAGTTTTCGGTGAGCGGCTACGCAAGGAGAAATTGACCACGCAATGAATATCGATGCCGCGATTGAACTTCATTTTGCCACGTTCCGCGAGGTCTTCCGATTAGCGCGAGTGCATCGTTTCGGAAGCAGGAGCCAGGGCGGCGTGGGAATCGACGACGCCAACGAGGGAGTGCAGTGGAACGCCTGGGTGGAGTGGAAGGACAACGGTCTGATCACGGGATACGTCGGGGTCAACCTTGAAGGGAAGCAATACGACGGCTGGCCCATCTCCAGGCTGATCGAGCGCGAACTCGACAGTTTTGCGCTCTTCAACGTTTTCGCCGACGTCGACCACCCCAAAGAGATTACGGTACGGTGGTCACGGGATGTGTGGGTCGGAAGCAGACTCCCGCCAAACTACCCAGAATTCAGGATTCTCAGCGCTCGTCTGAGCGAGATTACCGACGACAAGGACAAATGGCGAGAGGTACTCGCCACGGCGCAGGGTTGTCTCAATCAGGAGAGGGGCTTTCGAGGTCGCGCGCGGCAACCGATCACGGTGAGCGGCGGCGCGAAATATCTTGACGTGAGCCCGCATCTGCAGTTCGGCCGCGAAGCTTGGCACGGCGAGCTACCGTCGGAGGTAGATCTCGCTAAACAAATGCGAGACATACGAAGGCAACTCCTATCACTTTACACTAAGGTAAGTGTGCTATCCTCCTCGATATCTGACCCGGCCGAGTGGACAGCTGATCCTCCAGAGTCCAGCGTCGAGCCATCGGGGAACGGGCGACCCCCAAGCCTGGGCATGCCGTACGTTCGCGCCAACGAGACGGCGACGATCTCCCCCTCTCAGCCGTTCGATGTGGATCCCGACGTTGTCGATCGGGGAGTCCGTGGTCATGCAGTAACGCAGAACCGTATTGCGGATCATTTACGGGAGCGGGAGATCGAGGTACGCTCCCCGCTCCCCGCCGAACCCCGGTTCGACTTGGCGTGGACCGCAGGTGACTTGACCTACATTGCCGAGATCAAAAGCCTGACCGCCGAGAACGAGGAGAATCAATTGCGGCTGGGTTTGGGTCAGGTACTTCAGTATCGATACCTATTGGAAAAGGGCGGGCGGAAGGTCGTGCCGGTCCTAGTGCCGGAGAACGAGCCGAGGGACGGAGATTGGTTGGGTCTATGCGAGCAGTGCGGGGTGATCTTGATATGGCCCGAGTCGGCGCCATTGGTTATTGACGGCCTGATCCGCGAGTAAGTGGTTCATCCGTCAGGTTACCAGTAGTTTCTAAACCAGGCTTGCAACCTGACAATGGTGCCACCATGCGACAAAGGCCTGCCCGACTCAGTTCACCGACGCGCTTATTCGCAAGGTCAGCCCGGCAGAGAGGGTATAAGCACTCGGCCTACCAGCATCAAGCAACTGCGCCGAACTTGACGAATGAACCACCAAGCGCGCAATCGAGGTTGGTTAACCAGCGTACATACACCGGTGTCAAATTGCTTATAATCATTATCTCATGCCCAGGACGGACTGAGACGTATCTCAATTTCGACGAGTTCGGGCCCGTCGACAATAGATCATTCGGCTAGCGTTGCTTGCGAATATCCCCATCGCACCTCAAGTCGCCACCGGTTGTCGGCTCTCCATCGACAATCCGATTGTTGACAGATGGTACTACACTTGCTATAAGGGTACTACTTCATGCAAATCGATACTACTACTTATCACGAGGTTGAGGCAATGCGCGAATTGCTTACCATAATGACCCGCAAGGGGCAGATAACGGTTCCCGCGGAGATCAGGAAAGTCCTGGGACTCCATGAAGGGGACAAGGTTGCCCTGGTGCTTGAGAATGACGAGGTGCGACTTCGTCGTGCTGGGAGTGTGGTCACTCAGACCGCCGGTATCCTTAAGGGGGCTAATCCGCCGCGGACCGCGGAGGAGCTTCGGAAGGAAGCCGAAGAAGCGATTGCCCAGGACGTCGCGCAGCGAATGACTTAAAATGCCGAGTGTTTTCTTGGACACCAATATCCTGTTACGGCACCTGCTTGGGGACCATCCCGAGCAGTCACCGCGAGCGACCACCTATTTGCAGCGTGTTGAGAACGGCGAGATTCTCGCTCACGTCGCCGATACAGTTGTTTTTGAATGCGTCTTCACGCTTGAGCGGTATTACAAGCAGCCAAGAGACAGGATTCGCGATGCCATATTGCCCCTGCTGGAACTGCGAGGGATCATCTTGCCAGGCAAGCAAAGATATCGTCGAGTATTCGACATCTACATTGACCACAATCTCTCCTTTGCCGACGCGTACCACGCCACGCTTGCCGCGCATCTCAAGTTGGACGAAATCATCTCGTTTGATCGGGGGCTGGATCGAATCCCGGGTGTCAAGAGGCGAGAGCCATAAGTCCCCAGCCCCCGGCCCCCAACCCCTGTTGACTCCCACTAGGTTTAGTGCTAAACTCTCCCTGAGTTCAGCGAAAGGGGACGGCGATGCCCGGTCTGGCGGTTCTGGATTGGCTGCGGCTGACGCGGGTGTACCAAAAGGTCGACCGCGTGTCGGTCTGCCACCTGCGCCAGTACGGGCTCAGCGTCGCGCAATTTGACGTCCTCGCTCGGGTCGGGCGCGCCGAGGGGCTGAGCCAGCAAGAACTGGCTGACGCCCTCCTGGTAACCAAAGGCAATATTTGCCAGTTGCTCGATCGCATGGAGGAGGCCGGCTTGATCGTCCGACGACAGGAAGGCCGGGCCAATCACCTCTTTCTGACCGATGCCGGCCGTGTCCTCTTCGACGACGTGCTTCCCCGCCAGGAGGCTCTCGTCGGCCGAATCTTCGGCACCCTGTCGCCCGCGGAGCAGAGCGAGTTGCTCGCCTTGCTCCGTCGTCTCGACCGGTCGCTGGACTGAATCGACTTTTCGATTAAGAGTTTAGACATAAACCCTGGAGTAGCAACGGTGATCGTGAACGACGAACGATGCCCCGACGTCGCGGATCGGAAGATGGAACGGACCCGGAACGTCCTGGGAATTGCCGGCAGTCTGCGGCGCGGATCGTACAATCGCAAATTGCTGGAAGCCGCGCGCCAACTCGCCCCGACCGGCACGTCGATCGAGATTTTCGATCTGAGTGACGTGCCCCTGTACAACGGCGACGTCGAAGCCGACGGGGATCCGCCGGCGGTGCGCGACCTCAAACAACGCATTGCCGCTGCCGACGCCTTGCTCATCGCGACGCCGGAGTACAACGGCGCGATGAGCGGCGTCCTCAAAAACGCGATCGACTGGGCCTCGCGGCCGCCGGAGCGGGTGCTGCGGGGCAAGCTGGTCGCGATCGTGGGCGCGACACCCGGTCGTGGCGATACCAGCCGCGCCCAAGTAAGCACGCGCCAGGTGCTCGGCGCGGTCGGCGCTCAGGTCCTCGACCTGCCAACCGTGGCGATCGGCGGAGCCGGCAACCGCTTTGACGAAGCCGGCAATCTGATCGACGACGAGGTGACCGCCAGCCTCCGCGCGTTACTCCAGGCGCTCGCCGATCAGGTCGTTATCGAACGTTGATTCCCAACCGCGCGAGCGGTTTTCCCCGCAAAAGGAGCCACCCATGCGAACCACCGGCATTCATCACATCACCGCCATCGCCGGCGATGCCCAGACGAACCTGGACTTCTACGCCAACCTGCTCGGAGTGCGGTTGGTCAAAAAGACGGTGAACTTCGACGCTCCGGACGTCTATCACCTCTACTACGGCGATGCCGCGGGACGTCCGGGCACGATTCTGACCTTCTTCCCCTGGGGCGAAATTCGTTCCGGACAGTTGGCTGCCGGCCAGGCGACGGCGATCGGATTCGCGATTCCGACGACTTCGCTGGACTACTGGCAGGCGCGGCTCGACCGGGAAGGTATTCCGACCGCGGCCCCGGAGGAACGCTTTGGCGAGTCGGTTCTCCGCTTTTCCGATCCGGACGGACTGCCACTCGAGCTCGTCGGTCGCGACGTTCCCGCGGGACGTGATTCCTGGGCCAGCGCGCCGGTGTCGTCAGTGCACCAGATTCGTGGCTTCGCCGGGGTGACCCTTCTGGAAGCTCGCCGCGGTCCGACCGAAGAGCTGCTAATCGGCCAGTTGGGATTTCAGCCCGTCGCCGAGGCTGGGGACCGGGTCCGCTATCGAGCGCCGGGAGTGGGCCCCGGAGAAATTATCGACCTTCTGGTGGTTCCGAACAGCCGACCGGGCATCGTCGCGGGGGGATCGATCCACCACGTCGCTTTCCGAGCCGCCGACGACGCGCAGCAACTCGCCGCGCGCGCCGCGCTGGCGTCGGCCGGGTACAACGTCACTCCGGTGCGCGACCGGCAGTATTTCCACTCGATCTATTTTCACGAGCCGGGCGGCGTGCTCTTCGAAATCGCGACCGATCCGCCGGGCTTCGCGATCGACGAAACCCCGGAGGCGCTGGGAAGCGCGCTAAAACTCCCGCCCTGGCTGGAACGAAATCGCGCCGACCTGGAACGCGCGCTGCCGCCGCTCTCGGCGAAAAGCTGAGCCGACGCGATGTGACGATTACCCCTTCGCCGGTAGCCTGCCGATGCCGACGATGACCAGCAGGACGGCGATGGCGGCCGCTCCGACGACCAAGAGGGCGCGAGTGCCGCGAAAGAGGTTGCTCAGCGGCGACGGGGACGTTGGACGCGGATTGTACTGCCAGACCGACACGCGTTCGTCGTGAATCGTGTTGTTTTGTAGCCTCGTGTTGGTGACCGGGTCCACCGCCCCGATGATGGCGATGCCGGTCGTGTCGTGCAGATTCACTCCGGGGTCAGAGCCATTTCCCGCGATGGTGTTGTCGCTCACGACGTTGCCGGAAACGATCTGCCCCTTGGCGTTGCTGTGGACGATGACTCCGGGGAGTTGGTTGCCTTCGATGTCGTTGCCGGTGACGACGTTGTCGGTCGCGGTGGTTCCGACCGGATCTGCCGCCACGACGATCCCGGCCACGTTACCTTTAACCACGTTCTTCTCGACGACGTTCTTCTGGACGCCTTGCCCGGGAACGTACGATGCCAGGACAACCCCACAGTCGCCCTGATTACCGCTGATCAGGTTTCCGGCCACCCGGTTGTCCAGCGCCGGGTGGTGGCTGCTGTCGAGGACGGCGATGCCGCCATGCTTGTTGTCGGTCACGGTGTTGTTCTGAACGATGACGCCGTCGGTTCCCTGAAGCTGAATCGCCTTGTTCTCGGCCATCACCGCGTAGTCCGGTGGCGGGCCGCCGGGTTGGAGGGCGTTGTCGGTCACCAGGTTGTTTTCGACGACGACCCGCGTGGTGTCCGCGACGAGAATGCCGGATCCATTGGCGTTCTTGACGGTGAGGCCCCGAACGACCGCGCCGGCCGCGGCGGAGCCGTGGATCCAAACTCCGCGCGGCTGGTTGGTCGCGTCGATAATCGTCGCCGCGGCCGCGTTGGGCTGGTCGCCGTTCGATTCGACGGTGATGCGCTTGACGAGTTCCACCATCGTTGGATAGGTCCCCGGTTCAAGGACAACCGTCGTGCCCGCGTCAACCGTGGCGACGGCGTGGGCGATCGTTTTGTAGGGGCTGGCGGCGCTCCCGGTACCGTTCGCGTCGTCTCCGGTTGGACTGACGTAGACGACCGGAGCGTTTGCCGCCCCGACGGGGGGAACCCGGACAGTAAAGAGAACGAGGACGAGCGCGGTGAAGGCAAGCGGCCGCGAAAGCTTCATTGGCGAAACCAGTACCCCGGGAATAGTGACGAAGCGGACGGTCAAGTGGAGCACGCGGTTCGTTGATGCTCCAATAAGCATAGCATAGCGCCCGATGCCGGCTCGACCTCGGCTCAGGTTCCCTCGCCACCGAGAAACATAATCCCGGTGTGGTCCAACGGGCGACGGGTCAGCCGAAGCTGAGGTAGGCGCTGGATGGATAGCTCCGCCAGGGCGAGGATCTCGCAGCCGTCCTCCAGATGTCCACCGTGAAAGCGCCGCTCGCGATCCCAGAGCGAGATGTGAATGTGGGGCTCGTAATTCGCGATGATGCCGCCGAATTGCACCACTTCGAGCGGGCCTTCGAGGTCGATGAAGTCGTTGGTCGGCGGGTAATCATTGCTCGACACGGTGTGGATGCGGCCGCGGGTCAGGCTGCCGATACCGCTCAGAACGATTCCGGAGTGAATCTCGGCCTTTCGCGCCACTTCGCTCAGGCTCTCCAGCAGCAACTCGCCCGGCCGCAGCGCGACGACGACGATGCCGGTCTGCTTGTCTTCTAGAATTTCCACGTTATCCTCCTGCCAATCTGCCGGCATCCTAGCACGTTGGATCCGCGACGACAATCCAGTGCTCCGTCCGGTCGTCGGAACGGAGTTGCCGGACCGTCGACCGGGTCGGATCGACGGAACGATTTCCGTTCGCATTCAGGCGGACGCCGGGGCTGTTCAGGCGAGATTCAGGCTGATCCGACTACGATCGACATAAGAAGTCATACCGCATTGGTGGGAATGGTGGGTATGCCGACAATCCTCGTCGTCGACGACGAACCGAATCTGGTCGATCTGGTGAGCGGCTACTTGAAGCGAGAAGGCTTCGAACTGCTCGTGGCCGGGGATGGCCCATCGGCGGTTGAACTGGCGCGCGCCCGTCAGCCCGATTTGATCGTGCTCGACGTCATGCTGCCTGGCTTCGACGGCGTGGAAGCCTGTCGCCAGATTCGGCAGTTTTCCGACGCCTACGTCATTATGCTCACCGCGCGCTCGGAAGAGATCGACAAGATCGTTGGCCTGTCAGTCGGCGCGGATGACTACCTGACGAAGCCATTCAGCCCTCGCGAGTTGGTAGCGCGGATCAAGGCCAGGCTTCGACGGCCGCGCTCCCTCGGCGGGGCCGGGGATAGTCCCGCTCCCGAGCAGCGATTCGGCGAGCTTACGCTGGCGGAAGGGCGGCACGAGGTCACCGTTCGCGGCGAGGTTGTCCCGCTGACCGCGCGCGAGTTTCAATTGATGGCTACCCTGGCGGCGCATCCGGGACACGTCTTCACCCGTTCTCAGCTCCTCGAGCGCGTCTGGGGCGACGACTACTTCGACGACCACGTCGTCGACGTGCACGTCGCGAACCTCCGCAAAAAGCTTGAAGACGATCCGGCCAGTCCACGCTACGTCGAGACGGTGCGGGGAGTTGGCTATCGGTGGGCGA
>JGI20133J14441_1000454_pt1 | contig 38580 bp, 39 predicted proteins | sample RS3BMetagenome_FD_14441 | JGI IMG/M metagenome (IMG submission 14441)
CGTATCGAGATTCCGTGTTGAGCGTCAAGCCAGTTTTGGGTCGAAAGGGCGTTGAGACTTGAGGACCCCATAGGCGATGACCAGGAGCTTATGCATGACCGCGACGACGATTTGCATCGGCCGCTTCCCACGGTCGCGCAACCGCTGGGCAAAGGCGATAATGGTGGGATTGTGGCGCATGGCCGAGAGCGCCGGCATGTAGAAAATCTGTTTGAGCGCCCGGTTGCCGATCGGTGAGAGGGAGGACGAGTGGATGGACGTCCCCGACTGCCGAACCTGCGGGCAGAGTCCGGCGTGTGCAGCTAATTTGCGTGCCGACTGGAACTGTTGCATATCCTGAGCCTCGGCAATGATCGACGATGCGCTGGTGGCGCCGATGCCGGGAATGCTTTCAAGCAGTTGGCGATTCTTCCGCAATTTCGGATCGTTGTCGATATCGCGTTTGATCTGTACGTCGATCTCGGCAATTTGCTCGTTGAGAAATGCGACGCTTGTTTCAATCGACGTTCGCACTGCATCGGTTCCCGGGGCCTCAAGTCGATTGCTCTCGGCAATGCGTGTGGCCACGAGATCGCTGCGGCGTCGCACGAGTTGGCGGAGCCGCCGTTCCTGTGGGGACGGGGGAATCCAGGGAGTGGGGCGATGCGCGGCACAGAACCGAGCCAGTAGCGCCGCGTCGGCTTTGTCGGTCTTGGTTCGCGACAGCTCACTGCGTCCGAATGCCTTTACCGCCAATGGATTGACGATGCTCACCACGTAACCGCGAGCGTGTAGAAACGTTGCGAGCTCTTCACTCCAACCGCCGGTCGATTCCATGCATGCGTGCCCGTTCTCGACGCGACGATTGCGCAGCCACGATGCCAATTGGTTGAAGCCTTTGCCATTGTTGGGGAAACTTTTGGTGGCGACCTTCTCTTCCACCAGCAGCGCACAATGGAAATCGGCTTTGCCGATGTCGATACCGATATACATCCCGAAACGCTCTCCTTATCAGTCGCGCGGTAGCACCAATCACCCTGATACATACGAGCTGTGCGCATCCGCGCCGCTCACGATTCCGTCCGATCGCTTCTACCGCAGGTGCTGTCGGTCGCCAATCTCGATAACGGGCTCGGGGCCCGAGGGATCTCCGGCGTGGCCGACAGGTACTTCACCCCAGTTTCGAGGCGAAGCCGCCGGATTTCCCGGCTAACCCCAACATATCAGGGAGGAGAACTTTTCGCGCCTCGATACGGTGCTGCGCACCTACTCGGCGTGACAACATCGCACCTCGGCGTGACAAGTGCGCGCGCCTCGATGCGGCGGCTTCGCCGCCTACTCGGCGTGACAACATCGCACCTCGGCGTGACAAGTGCGCGCGCCTCGATACGGCGGCTTCGCCGCCTACTCGGCGTGACAACGTCGCACCTCGGCGTGACAGACTCGCTAATTCGGATAGAGCAGATACTTCGCGCGCAGTTTCATAAAGCGCGCGAGCGCCGGTTGCCAGCCGTCGATGATTTGCGCCGCGCTCTCGCCGCGTTCGAGCCCGAGCCGCACCGCGTCGGTGCCCCAGTCGTTATCCATTCCACGCGCATTGATGCGTAGTCGCGGCATCAAGCGATGCCCGGCAACGAGTAACTGCACCGCCGTCTCGACGCTGCGGAAGTGATGGGGATGCGTAACGTAGAGCTCGACGCCGGTCAACTCGCGGCCGCGCCAAAACCCGAAAAACGGCGACCATGCCGCCGGACGAAAGTAGACCCCGGGGAGATGCGCGGCGTTCATCGCGCTCGCGTAGGCATAGGCGGGCATGCCGAGATATCCGGCATAGAAGAACGGCTTTGCAGTACCGACACCGTTGTTGATGCCGCCGTTATCGATGAGCCCGGTGCAGGGGTAGACGAGCGTCGTCTGCCAGGTGGGAATATTCGGCGAGCTCTCGACCCAGCGCAAGCCGGTCTGATTCCAGAGCATCGAACGGCGCCATCCGATCATTTTAACGACGCGCAGATGGGCGTGAATCCCGAAAGCGTTGTTGAACATCTCGGCGAGTTCGCCGATCGTCATGCCGTGGCGCATCGCAATCGGATAGAGCCCGATAAACGAACGGAACTGCGGGTCGAGCACTGGGCCTTCGACGATCTCGCCGCCGATCGGGTTTGGGCGATCGAGGACCCAGATGCTTTTGTGATAACGCGCGGCCGCGCGCATGACCTCGGCCATGGTGGAGATGTAGGTGTAGGCTCGGTCGCCGACATCTTGAATGTCGAAGAGCAAAACGTCGACGCCGCGCAGCATCGCCGCCGTCGGCATGCGCTGCGGCCCATAGAGGCTATAGACGGGGAGCCCGGTCCGTGGATCGCGATACGATGACACGAAATGCCCCGCGAGTTGGTCCCCGCGCAGGCCATGCTCCGGAGAGTAGATCGCTTTGATGCAGATATGCGGGTTTTCGCGAATCGCGTCGACGATGTTGACGAGTTGCGAGGTGACACCAGTCTGATTTGTGACGACGCCGACGCAGCGGCCGTGTAGATCGTGCCAGGTCGAGCGCAGAAAGACTTCGTCGCCGAGCACGACGTTCGCGCGCGGTATCGTACCGAACCCGGTGACTGAAATCAGCAGCGCGAGCGATGCGAAGATGGGAACAATACGCTTGAAGATCATGAGACGAAAGCTGCCTTCGCGTCGGCAGGGAGGATGCCTGCGTTGCGACCGCGCGAGAAGAGGCTCTCGACGGCAGCAACCCCATCCTCACCGACGTCGACGCTGTAATCGTTGACGTAGAGAGCGATATGCGCGCGCATCACCGCTTCGTCCATTTCGAAGGCGTGTTCGCGAACGTACGGCATAATCGTCGCTTCGTCGCGACGGGCGAACGCTAGGCTGCTACGAACCGCTGCATCGATAGCGAGCGCTCGTTCGCGCGACATATCTCGTCGTGCGAGGATCGCACCGAGCGGAATCGGCTGACCAGTCGTTCGCTCCCACCAGGCACCGAGATCGAGCAGTTCGTGCAGTCCGGAGCGCTGGTACGTGAAACGCGATTCGTGAATGATCAGCCCGGCATCGACCTCGCCGTTCGCCACCGCGTCGACGATTCGGTCGAAACGCATGATGCGCGTGCGCGGGCGCCGCCCAAGTGCGAGTTGCAAGAGGAGAAAGGCGGTCGTTCGCTCGCCGGGGATTGCGACGAGCGGATCGTCGAGCGACTCCCACGTGGGAACGCGCTCGGGGCGTGCGACGACGAGCGGGCCGCAGCCGCGGCCGAGCGCTCCGCCCGAGCGCAAAAGATAGTAATCGCGCGTGAGATAGGGGATCGCGCCGTAGCTGACTTTCGTGAGCGGGTAGCGTGCCCGCGCGGCAGCCTCGTTGAGCTCGTCGATATCGAGCAGCACGACCTTCACCGGCGGTGCTTGCGCGAGCAGCCCGTTTGTCAGCGCCGCAAAAATATAGGTATCGTTTGGGCAGGGCGAGTAGGCGAGTTCGATCGGTTCGTTCATGTCGGCTCCACGGCAGCGAAAAGTCGGTGGGTTGCATCGGCGAGCGCGGCAAAAGCCGCCTCGAGCTTCCACTCATCGGCGGCACGGGGGCCGACGAAGTTGGAGATTCCGCGCAACTCCAGCGCGCGAACGCGCGCGATCGCGGCGGCACGTAATACCGCAAAGCCCTCCATACTCTCGGTCTCCGCTCCTAATGAGGAGAGCCGCGCCGCAGTTGCTGCAGATGTGGTAACGCGCGCAACGGTAATCCCGGTGCGTTGGGCGATTCCGCTCGCCGCGAGCATCTCTACAAGCGAAGGATCGCTTTGGGCGTGGTGGTTCAAGCGATCTCCCGGAGGGAGGCGCAATCTCTCGCCGTCTTCGCGGTCGAGTTCGATAAAATCGGTCGCGACGACGCAGGCAGCACCGATCTCCGCGCGCCCTTCGAAGCCCCCGGCGATGCCGAGATTGAGGACGAGATCGTAACGATCGCGTGCGAGCGCCGCCGCCGTTCTCGCCGCCGCCTCGACCGGGCCGACTCCGCAGACGAGCGTTCGTACTGCATCGGGCAACGAAATGCGCGCCCGTTCGAATTGCGTGGCGCAGACCGCGAGAACGCGCACGTTACGGGATTCCAATAAATTTATGCGTCTGCAGCGAGAGCCGAAAGCGCTTCGGGTGCGCGCGCGCATAGGCGACCGCGAGATCGATATTGCTCGGTTTATTCCCCTCGGGTTGCAAAAAAATCGTCGATTGCGCGGTGAAAAGATCGAGATGCTCTTCGGGGATGCGTCGATCGACGATCAGCTTCACCTCATCGGCGCGCCGAGCCATGCGCGGGTCGACGCGCTCTTTCGGCGAGACGCAGAGCCAAACGTCAGCCGGAAGTTCGGTGAAAATCGTGCCGTTGCTCTCGATATGGACGCGCCGCCCGGCTGCTCGCAGCGCATCGACGAGCGCAGGCGTCGCGCTCTGCGCGAGCGGCTCGCCCCCGGTAAGCACGACCATCGGGCACGCGCCGCCGAGTTCTTCCACGCGGGCGACGACTTCATCGATCCGTGCTAGCGAACGGAGCGCGTAATCGGTATCGCAGAACGCACAGGCGAGGTTGCAGCCCGCGAGCCGGACGAAGACGGCCGGGGTGCCGGCCCACGTTCCCTCACCTTGCAGAGTGTAGAAAATCTCAGTGACCTGAAGAAGGTGAGCGCGCTCGGTTGCATTCATCGAAGGTCGTCGCAGCGCAACACGGCGCACGCCGTCGGCGTCTCCCAAAGAACGAGTTCGTCGAGCGCGGGTAATGCGGCGGCAATGCGACTGTGGATCCAGAGAAGCACGTTCTCGGCGGTTGGATTTTCAACGAATTCGTTGAGCGTACTGTGGTCGAGCCGATCGACGATCTCGCGCCCGACGACCGAGGTAATGCTCTCGAAGTCGGCGACCATGCCGGTCGCCGGCCCTGCCTCCTGGAGCGCTCCTCGTAACGCGACCTCCAGCAGATACGAATGCCCGTGCATGCGCGCACATTTACCCGCGTGGTGGGGAAGTGCGTGTGCGGCTTCGAATCGGAAGTGCTTGCGAATCTGTAAAACGGGCATAGCGGTCGATCTCGCTCTTTCGCGCCGCCCATTCCCGAACCCTGATTGCCGTGAAAGGACCCCGCCCGAGCCATGAAGCTGCGCACCAACCGCGAGGAACTCGTCGTCACCGTCGTCGCCGGGGTCGTCGCCCCCGCCCTGATCAACTCCGGCATCTACGATGTGAGCGCGGAAGGCGACCCCTTCGTGCTTCCCAGCGTCGGTGGCATCAACCCTAACGTGCGCATCGGCGACGGCGCGTTCGCCTTTCTCGCCGACCATATCGAACCGGCGGTGAGCATGCGCAACAACGACGAGCGGCTCAATATTGCGTTTAATGCGATGTCCTGTATCGGCAATCGCGTGCGCGTTCTCTCCGGCGATGCAAAGGGCGCGCTCGGCCGCGTCACGGGAACGCACGGCGGCGTCGAGCACGTCATCGCCGATTTCGAGCCGGAGAGCATGGAGAAGATGGCGATCGGCGATGCCGTGCAGGTGCGCAGTTGCGGGCTCGGTCTGCGCTTACTCGATGCGCCCGAGGTACGTGCTTTTAATGCCGACCCCGAGTTGCTCGACGCATGGGGCATCGAGGTGCAGAAGGGGCGCGTCCACGCGCGCGTTGCGAAGATCGTTCCCGCAGCGGTGATGGGGAGCGGCCTCGGGCGTTCGACGGTGGTGCGCGGGGATTACGACATCCAATGCTTCGACGACGAAATGGTGGAGCGCTACGGGCTGCGCGATCTTCGCTTAGGCGATCTCGTCGCGCTCGTCGACGCCGACAACTCGTTCGGGCGCATCTATCGACAGGGATCGATTACGATCGGTGCGGTCGTTCACGGTCGTTCGTTCGTTGCCGGGCATGGCCCCGGTGTGACGACGCTGCTGACTTCGCGCAGCGGAGCGATTGAGGTCGCCGTCGACGCCGAAGCAAATCTCGCGACGATCTTTCCGAAGATGGGGACGGCGTAAGCGCCTGTTTTGCAACCCCGTGGAAGTGCGGATCGCATGGGCCTACGATGATCCCAAGTTCAGGTGAAAGCACGCTCATTCCGTCGGCACACTCGTTGCTGACTGAATAGAGTAAAGCGACGACCGCGTTCTACGCGCGAACTCGTCGGCGGGATTGACGCGGCGCGCGCTTCGACGGGCTTTTCGCGACCTTGCTTGCTTTTAAAGCGCCACACATCGGCGTTTGTTGGCGCACGCGCTAGGAGGTGCGCGCTCGCACCGGCGCCAATGCTGCCGCACGTCTTGGGGGAGACACGATCCTTGCGCCTTCCCACCGTGGGAACCCGCAACGGTCGCTGCTTGCTAGCGGAGAGCGCGCCTCTTCGCTCCTTTCAAGAGAGGCTCTTCTTCGTGAAACGTTCTCCTCTGGCGATGCCGATTGCATTGATTGCGTTGGCCTCGCTCCTTGCCGCATGCAGCTCCGGAACCACCGGGATGCTGCCGGCGAATCCTCAAACACAGAGTCTAGCGCAAACCCCGAACCGCGCTGCAGACGCCGCCGTGAGCGCCGGATCGGGCGCCGCAGCGTCGGCGAGTGCTCCAAGGACCGGCACGCAAGCCACACCGGCCCCAACGAAGCAGACAACTCCGACTTCGGCGCCTGGCGTAGTCGGAGGTACCGGCTACCAACGTCAATGCACCGTCGGCGGTGTGATCATTGCGTGCGTTCCCTCAAACCCCGCCCCTGGGAGCCCTCCGGGCAGCGGTGGTGGCGGTGGCGGTGGTTGCAATCCGTCCGGTTTTATCGCGACGCAAATGAATCCGCTGTTTCGCGTTGGCCCCAATCCCTGCGGCGGTGGTGGCGGTGGCGGAGGTGGCGGCGGCACCCCGTGCTCGAAAGCGAATCCAAAGGCGTGCCCACGTGCAAACAATCCCCTCGGGCTCGCCGGGCTTATCGCCGAAGTTCAACAGGCCGTTGGATCGAGCGATCTGCAATACATGTCTTCAACGGCTGCCGATGATATCATCAACGCGAACGTGATCAACGGTCCTTATGCAACGCCCATGTTCAGCACTGCGACGAGCGTGGCGTCCACGACGGCAGATTCGGCAATGCAATCGGTTTTCAACGGTGCGCAAATGCTCGTGCGGCTTTCTACGAATTCGACCAGCGCGGAATCAGGGAATTTCCTCACAACGCTAGGCTCACTACAGAACGCCGATGGCTCGATGATGACCGCAGAGCAAGCCGCAAGTGCCGCTGGATTGGGTAGTGCTCCGACCTACGTTGGCATCAACATGCAGTTGCCGATGGGTGCACAGACGCTGATGGGCGATGTCGCCGGGGGAAACGCTAGCGCGGTGTCAGGCTCCGTCGGCGGCGCGGTGCAGGTCTACACCGTCGGGCAGGCTGCGACCGCGGCAGGCGATTCTGCATTCGCAGGTGGCGAGGCGAGTATGACGTGGGATGCTTTCGTGAACGACGCGGCAGCATTTCTCGCGCCAGTTGGATTACATGACCCGCGAAATGGCGGCAAGCGGTAAGTTCAAACATAGGGGAATCGAGATGACGGATGAAACGAACGATGCGACGATACAAGATCGGCCGCCGCGAACTCTGCTGCCCCTTCGTCGATCCCCAACGAACAATCGGTGGACCGTCGAAGTGGCGCCAGGGCGATGGATCGGCGCAGCGTATCCTGTCATTGCGGTCGAACGGATTGGCGTATGGGTCGTTATGACCTACGCGTCGGAGGAACTGGTTAAAGGCCATCCGTCGACGGCTATATACTCGTCGCTGGCCAGACTTGCAGTCCCCGACGAGCAGCGAGGGGTATGGGACAATTGGTCGTGCTTTACGGCGCGACCAATTCCCATTCATGTCGATGACGATGCTCGCGGCTTCGTTACGGCGTCCGGTGAGCACGTCGACCGTGGAATCAAAATTAAAAACATCTGTGAGTTTCAGTTGGGCTATGCTGTCGTACAAGACAATCAGGAAGCTCTAGCGGCCGGTGTGCGACAGCTTTTTGCAGTCGATCACGACGGCCATGTGCTCTGGGAGATGGGGCAGAGTGCCGGATTTTGTCAGGGAATCTACCCATGGGATGATGGGAATCTCATTCTCTATTCATCGGGGGTCGTTCTGGACGCTGCGTCCGGAAAAATTCTGGATATGATTAAGGGCATTCCAGAGTTTTTTAAGAGTTGACCCACGCGGATCCACCCCGTCGCTAACGTTTGTAACGACGCCGATCGGCGGTCTGGCGCCCAGCGTCATCACGGTGGGGGCTTCCCTATATCCTTAAACCCCGTTTGTGGGGTCAGAGATTTCGGAGCGTCGCTTCCTCGCGAAGGCACAGCAACCGACGAGTCCACTTGGGCTCGTCGGGGGAAAATAATCGTACCCACGCTGGGACCCATTGTTCGAGGTGTCGATCGATGGGGCAATACGGTACGAGCGGTTATAGAACCCCGGTCGGTCCCATTGCCTCGAGGCGACGTTTGAGGTCGGCAAGAAAGCCGCTCGCGACGTAGCCGTCGACGACGCGATGGTCGAGCGAGAGGCAGACGTTCATCATCGAACGGATCGCAATCGCATCGTCGGCGGTGACCACGGGGCGTTTGACCATCGCTTCCATCGTGACGATGCCCGCCTGCCCGCCGTTAATAATCGGCGCCGAGGCGATGCTTCCGTTGGATCCGTTGTTGTTCACGGTGAAGGTGCCGCCGGCGAGATCATCGACGCCGAGCTTGTTCCGACGCGCTTTATCGATGAGCTGCGCCGAGGCAACGGCGAGCCCCTTGATGGAGAGCTGGTCGGCGTGCTTCACCACCGGCACCACGAGATTGGTGGCCAGGCCGATCGCGATGCCGATATTCACATCTTTATTGACGTAGATGCCCTCATCGGTAAAGCGCGCGTTCATCAGCGGGAATGCCGCGAGCGATTCGACGACCGCGCGAATGAAGAAGGGCAGCATCGTGAGTTTGAGCCCGCCGGTCTCGTGATCGAACTTATCTTTTTCGCGCTGGCGCCACTTCCAGAGATTCGTGACGTCGACTTCGACCATCGACCACGCATGCGGCGCGGTGTGTTTGCTCTCGACCATACGCTGGGCGATGATGCGGCGCGCTTGATTGAGCGGAATCGTCGTGCCGGGAATCGGCTCGCCGTAGGTCGAGGTGCCGCCGGCCGGCGGCTTCGCGTGGGTCGGCGGCATCACCGGTGCGCCGGTCGCGCCGAAATTCGTGCCGATCGCGATCGCCTGCCCGACCGCAGCGGCGGGGCCCATTTGCGCTGCGGTGAGCACATCTTGTGCGGTCACTCGGCCGTTTGCGCCGCTACCCTGGAGCGCGCGAATATCGATGCGGTGTTCGCGCGCGAGTTTGCGCACCGCCGGCGATGCCATGCGCAGCGCCGCTTCGAGCCCGGCGATATCGAGTTCGGCGTGGCGGGCCGGGGTGGGCGCGGTATGCGCCGCTTGCGGAGCGGGTGCGGCATGCGCGGTGCTGCCGTTGCTCGGCTTCGGCGGGGCGGCCGCGGCGTTGGCGACCTGCTGCGTCGGTTCGGTGCCGTGCGCGTTGCTCTGGGTCGCGGCGCCGACTTCGTCGATGATCGCAATCGGCGTTCCGGTCGCGACGGTCTCGCCTTCTTTCACGAGCACTTCGCGCAGCGTTCCGGTGACGGGTGCGGGAACTTCGGCGTTGACTTTATCGGTCGAGACTTCGACGAACGCTTCGTATTTCTCGACGCTCTCGCCCGGTTTCTTGAGCCATTGCGCGACCGTCCCTTCGGTAACGGTCTCGCCGAGTTGCGGCATCGTAATCGTGGTCGCCATGTTGTTTCGTTTCTTTCGTTCTTACTATTAAAAGCGGGCGAGTTCGCGCATCGCGTCGGCGATCTTCGCCGGCGAGGACATATATTCGTGTTCGAGCGGTTCGGCGTAGCCCATCGCGGGTACGTCGGGGGCGCAGTGGCGACGAATCGGTGCGTCGAGCGAGAAGAGCGCCTCCTCGGCGACCATCGCGCTGATCTCTGCGCCGATACCGCCGAACTTATTGTCTTCGTGGACGATCAGCAGCTTGCGCGTCTTCTCAACCGATTGCAGAATCGTCGTGCGATCCATCGGGCGGATCGAGCGCAGATCGATCACCTCCACCGAGATGCCCTCGGCTTCGAGTTGCTGCGCGGCTTCGAGCGCCCAGTGTACGTAGAGCCCGTAGGAAACGACGGAGAGCTGCGTACCCTCTTTCAGCACGTTCGCTTTGCCGATGGGAATGGTGTAATGGCCGTCGGGAACCTCGCCCTTGATGAGGCGATAGGTTTTCTTGTGCTCGAGAAAGAGGACGGGATCGGGATCGTCGATCGCCGCGTTGAGCAGCCCTTTGACGTCGGCGGGAAACGCCGGCGCGAGAATCTTCAAGCCGGGAACGTGATAGAAGAGCGCCTCGATCGAGACCGAGTGCGAGAGCGCGCCGCGCACGCCGCCGCCGTAGGGCGTACGGATGACGAGCGGACAGGTGTATTCGCCGTTGCTACGATAGCGCGTCTTTGCGGCTTCGCCGACGATTTGATTGAACGCCGGATAGATGAAATCGGCGAACTGAATCTCGGCGATCGGGCGCAACCCCTCCATCGCCATGCCGACGGCGATGCCGACGATCGACGCCTCGGCGATCGGCGTGTCGATGACGCGTTGCGGGCCGAACTCTTTCGCGAAATCCTTCGTGATGAGAAAGACGTTGCCGCGCGCCCCGACATCCTCGCCGAGAATGACGGTGCGCGGATCGTTCTTCATCGCATCGTAGAGCGTCGCGCGCACGGCATCGACGTTATTCATGAGTTGCGTCGTTTGGGTGGGGCTGCTCACTGCCACGGCTTCCAGGCTCCTTCGTAGAGATGCGTGTAAAGATCGGCGGCCGTTGGGTACGGCATCGCCTCGGCGCGATCGGTCGCTTCGTTGGTCTCGCGTAAGACGTCGCGCTTGAGTTGCTCGACATCGGCGGCGCTCATGATCTCGTGGTCGAGCAGCACGCGTTCGAAGAGCGGTACCGGGTCGTCCTTACGATGCGCGTCGACCTCTTCTTTGGTGCGGTAAGTCATATCGTTGTCGTCGGTCGAGTGCGCGAGGAAGCGGTAGCACATGCCTTCCAACAACGTCGGGCCACCGCCGCTGCGCGCGCGGTCGAGCGCTTCGTTCACGTTGCCGTAGGTTTCGATGGGATCGAATCCGTTAAAGCGATGTCCCGGTATTCCGTATCCGGCGGCGCGCTTCCAAATTTCCGGCTGCCCCATCTGATGTTCGATCGGTGTCGAGATCGCCCAGAGATTGTTCTCGACGAGAAAGACGATCGGTAATTTATGGATCGAGGCGAAATTGACCGATTCGTGCCATTCGCCTTCGCTGGTGGTGCCGTCGCCGCAGGTGACGAGCACCGCGCGCCCGCGCTCGCCGCGATATTTCATCGCATACGCGGCGCCGACCGCATGCGGTATATGCGCTGCCAGAATCGAGGAGAACGACATCAGCCCGGCGGCTTTGCTGGAGTAATGGTTCGGGAACTGGCGCCCGCCGTTGTGGTCGGCGGCGCGTGCGAAGAGCGAGAGCAGAATCTCGTAGGGCGTCAGCCCGATGCCCAGCGCCAAGCCGAGATCGCGATAATACGGTGCGAGCAGATCTTTGCCGCGATGGAAGGCCATCGCCGCCCCGGCCTGAAGCGCTTCGTGCCCTTCGCTCCCAAGCGCGAAGGGAATCTTTCCCTGGCGATTGAGTTGGAAGCCGCGATTATCGAGTTGTCGCTGCAGGAGCATGTTGCGGAATATCGCCCGCAGTTGTTCGTCGCTCAAGCCGTTGCGCTCGAGCTTCTTGCCCTTCGTGTCGGTCTTCGCCATCTGAGATTGTCCTTATCGTGCGTGAGTTATCGCCACGGATCGGTGGAATCCGCGTACACGTTCCGGTAGAGTTCTTCGCCGCCGGGGTAGGGCATCGCTTCCGCGCGGTCGGTCGCTTCGTTGATTTCAGCGAGCAGCTCGGCTTTCAGGCGCTCCAGGGACTCGGAGGTGAGGATGCCCGCCTCGATGAGCCGACGTTCGAAATTCGGCACCGGGTCGTCGCGCCGGTGGGCTTCGACCTCTTCGCGGCTGCGATAGGTGCGGTCGTCGTCGTCGGTGGTGTGCGCGAGGAAGCGGTAGCACTTCGCTTCGACCAGGGTCGGGCCGCCGCCGGTCCGCGCCCGGTCCAGTGCATCGGAGACCGCCAGATAGCAAGCGACCGGATCCATGCCGTCGACGCAGGTGGAGGGAAGGCCGTAGCCTTCCGCCCGGCGCCAGATATCGGGTTGCCCCATCTGTTTGGCGAGCGGCGTGCTGATCGCCCATTCGTTGTTCTCGCAGAGCAAGACGACCGGCAACTTGTGAACCGCGGCGAAATTGACCGACTCGTGCCACTCACCCTCGCTGGTCGCTCCATCGCCGAAGGTGGTGAGCACGGCGCGCCCGGCCTCTCCGCGCACTCGGAGCGCGTAGGCGGCGCCGACGGCATGGGAGAGCTGGGCGGCGATAATGGAGGAGATCGTCGCGATGCCGAGGCGCCGGCTTGCATAGTGATGCGGGAACTGCCGCCCTCCGGAGAGATCGGCGGCGCGGGCAAAGAGCGAGAGCAGCACTTCGTAGGGGGTGAGCCCGACGCCGAGCGCGAGCCCGAGATCGCGATAGTAGGGGAAGAGCAGGTCGCGCCCGCGAGCGAAGGCCATCGCCGCGCCGGCTTGCACGCCTTCGTGCCCCTCGCTCGCCGAAGCGAACGGGATCTTTCCTTGACGGTTGAGCTGAAAGCCGCGGTTTTCAAGCATGCGCTGGAGCAGCATGGTGCGCAGCATCCCAACGAGTTGCTCGTCGGAGAGGCCCGCGCGCTCGAAGGGCGGCGAGGTACGGTTGGTGGTAGCCACGGGGTGACGTACTCACCTGACCCGCTGCCGAAATCCTGCGCGCCTTAAGCTTGCGGCTCTTGCGAAGGTCGCTTGGTTTACACAGCGAAGAGACATGGCGATGAAACGCCTATTTTCAGCGCTTTTTACTGCGTCGTTCTTGGTCGTCGGCGCAACCTTGGCCATGCAACGACCGGTCGCCGCGCTCGACCGATTTTATGAAATGCAACCGAAGATGTACTGCGCCGCGCGGGTTACGGCGATAGCGCCCGTGCACGGTTTTGCCGGGCTCTGGCGCTACGATCTCACCGGGGTCGCGGCATTTCACGCAGCCGTCGAATTGACGGTCGGCACCGATACCGGCACCTATGCCGTCGATGTACCCGACGTGCATATCCTCAAAGACGACGGCCTGTACGTTACGCCGTATGCGCGCTTTGGGCGGCACGAGTACCGCTCGCGCGCGCAATTTTTTCTCTTGCCTCCCGACGCCGGGCAGGTCGACTACCTCTGGGTACACGGCATCGGGAAAGTCGGAGCGAAAGTGCTCGGCGCCTGCCCGGCGATGGGCGGCGAGCCTTTCTCGGCCGCTTCCGTGCCGATGCCGACGCCGCCCCCGGCGAAGACGAAATACAACCCGCAGGTCGGTTTTAATCCGTATTATTTTACCCGCGTCAACACATCGGTCTTCAATCCACACGCTCGACCCGATATTGCAAAGCTCGTGCAAGCGCAACGCGTCGGCCCCGCGGCACAGTACACCTGTACGAAGCCGTTTCGTTGGCCGCGCGTCGTAAAATATTTTCCTACGAGTTATCCGCCACTACCACATAGCGTTAGCGGCACCGTGCCGGTTGCCGCACTGGTGCAGATCGGGCGACACAACAACGTCACCGGAGCGACGCTTTTGACGCCGACGGGAGTCGGAGCGTTCGACGAAACTGTTTTACACATTGCGGAGTATTCGCAGTATCGATCGGGGACCGCGCTCTGCAAGCCGGCGCCGAGCGAATACGTGCTTATCGAAGATTTCGAAGGCACCGGCCAATGAAATCGAAGCGCTCCCGCGACGGATCGCCTCGCGTCGGAGCCGGCGAGCGTGTGAAGCACCATCGTCGGCTCGCGATCTCGTTCGCTCTGCTCGTTGCTCTCGCTGCGCTTCCACGCGCTGCATCGGCATGGCAAGCGCAGCAGGTTCCGTTCCGCTCGTATTGTGCGGCCTGGACGTGGCGTATCTCGCGCGCGGGAAGCGTGGCGCGACAGTCGCAAGGCCCCGGAGCCACCGCAAGGGCGGTCGCCGGCGGTGCATCGATCTGGCGGTACGAGTTGTCGGCACCGGTGCCCGCTGCGCTCTCGGTCGAACTCACGATGCAGACGACGAAGGGCTGGTACCGCGTCACGGCGCCTTTCGTGCCGTTGGCCCGCGACGATGGGACCTATCGGTCGAGCGAGGCGACTTTCCGTCGCTACGCGGTTCACTCTCCCGCGCAGTTTTTCGAACTGCCGTTTGCCGCCGGGCGCCCGCGCTATCTCTGGGTCTCGAAGGTCGGGAACGCCGGCGCGAGCCCGACGACGCGTTGCCCGGCGATGTGGATCGGGTATCATCAACACAAAAAAAGGAAAAAAGTCCCTCGCGTGGGGAGTAGGAAGTGGTTCGCTCTCCATAGGGTAAAACGACTGAACCCCTCGGTCTATAATCGGCGCGCGCGTCCGCCGGTCGGATCGATCGCAGAGGCGCGCGCGATTCGTGAGCCGGCGAGCGCAACGACATGTCGGAGACCGTTTATCGCAGCAAAAGTAAAAAGCGTCGTGCCGCCGACCTACCCGGCCCTCTATACTGAGAATGGCGAAGGGGCCTCCGCTATCGTCGACGTCGAGGTTGAAATCGCGCCTGATGGCCGCGTCGTCGGCCGTGAACTAGTGGGCCCGTCGGGGATGCGGCTCTTCGACGGGAATGCACTCTATGCGGCCTCGCAGACGACCTATTCACCGAAGATCGGGCTCTGTCGGCCAGTCCCGGGCTTCTATATTTTCGACGCGCAGTACATGCCGGGCTAGTCGATTTCTCCCAGCGTCCGGCGAACGCGCTCGGCAACGAGCCTACGGTCGCGCAACGGAAGGCGCCCGATTTTTTCTGCATCGTCGCGTTCGATCGTCGCGATCTTGGCAGAGCGAACCACCGATGCGGCGGGAAGCCCGGCTCGCTCGATATCCGATATTTCTACATCGCCGGCCCAGCCGCGATTCTCGGCGCTGGTGATCATGATGACCCAGAGGAGCGCGTGCTCCGTTGCAAGTTGTCCTGCTGCAATAACGAGTGCGGGGCGCCGCTGACGCACCGGCCGATCCGTGTATGGAAAGGGAACTTTGACGATGTCCCAGGCTTTATAGGTCGGCATAGGCGCGCCGATCGTTCTCCGAAGCCCACTCACCAAAGGCCGTGAATGGGTCGTCGATCGGCGTCGGGTGAGCCTTCGATAGAACGACACGGTCTCCATCGATGATGTAAACGAGTTCGTCGCCCTCGCTCACATGCAGAGCCGCACGCACCGGCTGCGGGATTGTTGTCTGCGCCTTACTCGTCAGTTTGCTCGTAATCATCGTCCATACGATTGTAAGGAAGCTCCTTACAATCGTCAACCTGCTCCGTTCGCCGACGGGGCACGGGCGCCGGGCGGAACCCGGCATGCCGTTGCCGTAACCCAGCGGCCATGCTCGCCGAAGAACGCATCGAGGCCCCGATGGAGGCGCTCGTCGCCTATCGACGCCACCTCCACGCCCATCCCGAACTTTCGTTCGAGGAGTTCGAAACCGCGGCATTCGTCGAGCGCGAACTCCGGTCGTTCGGTTTCGACGACGCAGCGCTTCGCACCAAGGTTGCGAAGACCGGCGTCCTCGCTACGTTGCAAGGTGGACGCCCCGGCCCGGTCACGCTTTTGCGCGCCGATATGGATGCGTTGCCGATGGAGGAGCTCGCCGAGGTTCCCTATCGCTCCCAGCGCCCCGGGGCGATGCACGCCTGCGGGCACGACGGGCATGTCGCGATTCTCCTCTCGGCGGCACGGGCGTTGATGGCGCGCCGCGACGACGTACCGGGGACGATCGTCTTCTGTTTTCAGCCCGCAGAAGAAGGGCCGGCTGGTGCGAAAATGATGATCGAAGAGGGGATGCTCGAAGATCCGCACGTCGACCGAGCGTTCTCGCTGCACCTCTATTCAGGGCTTGAAGTCGGGCTGATCGGCGTGCGCGACGGCGCATTCTTTGCTTCCTCGGATCGCTTTACGCTGCAGATTACCGGGCGCGGCGGGCACGGTGCGATGCCGGAGAACAGCGTCGACCCGATCGTCGGTGCGGCACAACTCGTGGGTGCATTGCAGACGATCGTGAGCCGCGAGATCGCCGCGAGCGAACCGGTGGTCGTCACGGTCGGGAAGTTCGATTCCGGCACCACCTTCAACGTGATTCCCGAATCGGCGACGCTGCTGGGAACGGTGCGCACGCTCGACCCCGAGGTGCGCGCCTCGATGCCCGCGCGCATGGAGCGCATTATCGCGGGGCTCTGTGCGGCGATGCGCTTGGAGTATCGCTTCGACTATCACTGGGGCTATCCGGTCACCGTCAACGATGCCGCTGCAAACGATATCGTGCGCAGCGTTGCCTGCCGCGAGCTCGGAGAAGCCGCCGTCACCGATCCGCACCAGGTTGGGCTCTGGGGCGAAGATATGGCCTACGTCCACGAATGCATTCCCGGCGGATATTTTCTCGTCGGCGTGCGCGGCCCGGAGCGCGGTCACGAACCGCAGCACAGCCCGCGCTACGATATCGATGAACGCGCGCTCGGCGTCGGTTTTCGCATGATGGTCGGCTTAGGGTTGCACGGCTAAGGCGATCCCTCGCTCTCGCCGCCGCTTCCTTCGCGTTCTTCGACCGTCTGCACCCAGAGAATGGCGCGTGCATATCCATCGAGTTCGCGCACGATGCGCTCGAGCCGCTCGCGCGCCGCACGTTGCGGCGCAGTTTCATCGCGTGCGCGAGGGCGTTCGGCGAGATAGAGGCGTGCCGCTGCGAGATCGCTTGCGGCAAACGGCCAGCGTTCGCGCAGCGTGCGCTCCGAGGCGTCGGGCAGGCGGTCGATGGTCGGGGGTGCGGGGCGGTCGGCGTGGAGGGTTGCGAACTCAAGGCGTGCGAGCACGTATTCGCTGCGCGCGGCGATGAACGAACCGAGCAATTGCACCAGGCGAACGTCCATACCCGGGGCATACGACACCGAGCCCCCAGAGGCTTTCGCCGCCGGGGGCTACGCTGGAGGGCTGCGGTGCTCGAAGGCGCAAATACGCAGCAGCGATGCTCGCCAGAGCGGCGTGCACGTTGGTTTTTAGGGGAGGGATGAAACGATGCGATTGATTACTCGAGCCGATCTCGACGGCCTGACCTGCGCGATCCTCTTGCAAGAAGTCGAGAGCATCGACGCGATCGATTTCGCACACCCGAAAGACGTGCAAGACGGGCGCATCGCAATCGATAGCAACGATATTCTCGCCAACCTACCCTACGATGCGCGTGCGGGCATGTGGTTCGACCATCACCTCAGCCAAGAAGAGCAGGCATTTAGCAGCACGGTAAAGGGCGCATACGATATCGCACCGAGCGCAGCGCGGGTGATCGCGAATTACTATAAGTCGCCGAAGTTCCAGCGTTTCTCCGATTTGCTCGAGGCGACCGATCGGCTCGACGCAGCGATGTTAACGCGCGAGGATATCGTCAACCCGCAGGGCTGGATTCTCGTCGGCTACACGCTCGATCCGCGCACCGGGCTCGGCGCGTTCAAGAGTTACTTCAAGCACTTGATGGAGCTGGCGAAAGCGATGCCGGTGGAACAGGTGCTCGCCGACCCGGAGGTCAGTGCACACGTCGAGCGGCTGCGTGCGGAGGAGAGCGCGTTTAAAGCATTGCTGGAAGCGAAGAGCCGGCTCGACGGAAACGTCGTCATCACCGATATGCGCGGTGAAAAGCATCCGCCGAGTGGAAACCGCTTTCTCGTGTATACGCTCTTCCCCACTGCGAACGTCTCGGTCCGCATCGCCGACGGACACGACGGAAGTTATGCCTCGATTCAAGTCGGGCATTCGATTCTCAACCGCACCTGCAAGACCAGCATCGGCGATCTGCTCGCCGGCTATGGCGGCGGAGGGCACGAAGGCGCCGGAACCGCGCAGCCCGCGACACCCGATGTCGAGCGCGTACTCGGCGAGATCGTCGCAACGCTCAAACGGAACGGATAGCGCGTGACATCGCTATCGATCGAGCGGCTCACGAAGCGCTTCGGAAAGAAGACCGCCGTCGACGACCTTTCTTTTGCGGTAAGAGGCGGCGAGATCGTCGGCTTACTCGGCCCGAACGGGGCGGGGAAGAGCACGACCTTCCTTACGCTCGCGGGATTCTTGCGCGCGGAATCGGGCACGATTTCGTGGGATGGCGTTGCGCTTGGGCCGGAGCGCGGGCGCGTGATCTCGTTGATTCCCGAGACGCCCGAAGTCTATCCGGTGCTCACCATTTGGGAACACCTCGTTTTCGTGGCGAAAAGCAGTCGGCTCGCCCCCGGGTGGGAGCAGAAGGCGCTACGGTTGCTGGAGCGATTGGGGCTCGCCGATCAGCGCGACACGTTGGGGCGCGCGCTCTCCAAAGGGATGCGTCAGAAGACGCTGATCGCCGCGACCTTGCTCGCCGATACCCCGGTGCTGCTGCTCGACGAGCCGATGATCGGGCTCGATCCGCAAGGGCAGCGGGAGTTGCGGGAGATGCTGCTCCAGCTGCGCGCCGATGGAACCGCGATTCTCATCAGCACGCACATGATCGAGCAGGCGCAGCAACTCTGCGATCGGATCGTTATCATCAAGGAAGGGCGCTTCGTTGCAGGCGGAACCTTCGATGAGTTACGCGAGCGTGTCGGTCGCGACGACGCCGAAGAGCTCTTCCTGGAATTGACGCGAGCCTAACGTGAACGGGGATTTCGCAGCACTCGCGTACCTGGAGTGGCGCTCGCGGGTGAATACGCTGCGCGAGACGTTTCGCACGCCGGCTAGGTTGGTCATGCTCGTTCTCGGGATCGTATACTACGCGTTTTTTCTTTGGCTACGCATCGCGAATGCTCGCGCGCATGCTTCTCCTCACGGAATTCACGAGCCCAATGCCACGCTGGTGTTCTGCGGCATACTGCTCTTGATGGTGGCACCAGCCTGGACCGGCGCGCGCGGGGTACTGAAATTGTTCGCTTCGTTCGCCGATGCGCGCTTCCTCATCTGTTCGGCTCTGCGCGAAGAGCATGTGATTCCGTTTTTGGTACTGCGAAACAATCTTTTTTCCATCGGGCGTTTGGCAATGCTCGCGCTGCTCTACGCGCTGATTTTTTCAACGCTCGGCGGGCTTACGGGAATGACGTTCGGCCTCTTGGGGTTCTTTCTTATCGGCTCGGTGCTCTCGCCGTTTGCTTTTCGGGTTCGTGTGCGATTCGGGGCGGTCGTCGCGCATAGCCTCGTCGTGGCCCTCGCGCTCGTTGCATTGGTACCGGCGGCGGCGATCGGTGCAGGCGCGCTCTGGGCGGCTGCGCAGCCGCTCGCGCATTGGGCGCTCGGGCTGGGCTTCGGACGACTGTTGAACGCGCTCTTCGCTGGAAACCTATCGGCGCTGCTCGCGCTCTACGCGCTCTTTATTCCGTTGGCGCTCGCTTCGTTCGTCGGCGCGCGCGATCTCTACCCGGAGATCTTTGCCGCCTCGTATTTGGGAATGAAGGTGGTCGCGCAACGCGGCAGGGGGCGCGCAACGGCGCTCGCTTCTCGCACTTCGTCGAAATTGCCGAGGACATCGCTTTCGAGTGCTATCCCGAGTGGGATGGCCGGCGCTTGGGCGATCTTGTGGAAGGACTGGATCGGCTTTCGCCGCGTCAGCGGAGTGCAGTGGCTGCTTGCGATCGCTATTGCGATCGGGCTCGCCGTCGGCCTCAGTTCCGGCTACCTCATGCGGTCCTCGGATACATCCGCTGTCGGGGCCGCGTTGCTCTCGATGGCGCTATTCTGCGAGTTCGCCGTCGTTTCTCTCCTGGGGACCATTTTACTCGAATCGGACCTCGGCATGCCGCTGTGGTGGATCTCCGCGAGCCCGTTGCGGATTCGCCTTTACGTTTGGACGGTGGCAACCGCATGGCGGACGATGCTTCCGCTCGCAATCGGGATTGCGGCGTATGGTATCGTCGCAGGTAACGCTTCGATCGCTCTCCTCGCAGTTCCCGGAGCGGTGCTTGCTGTTCTGTTGATGCGCAGTATCGGAATCGCGCTCTACACGATATTCCCGTGGAACGGTGGAGCCGGAGCGATTTCTGGAATGTTGCGGATGCTATTTTCGGCGCTCGCACTGGCGGCGCCGGCGATTGCCTTTGCTATTGCTACCGCGCTGACGCACGATAGTGCGGCGGGTATCGTATCGGCTGCGATCGCGACGCTCGGCGAAACGATGCTTTTCCTCGAGTTCGCGATCTCGAGGATCGCGGGCAACGGCGTTGCGATGGCACGCGAAGCCGCGGGGTAAGCGCAACGCTCCGCGTCATCCCGAGGCGCCCCTCGATACGATGGCTTCGCCATCTACTCGGGGTGACAATGAGTGCCATCCCGAGTAGCCGCGAAGGATGCACTGTCATCCCGAGTAGCCGCGAAGGATGCACTGTCATCCCGAGTAGCCGCGAAGGATGCACTGTCATCCCGAGTAGCCGCGAAGCGGCGTATCGAGGGAAACGCACTGACGATTATTCGTGCGAAAATGCGGCTGCGATCGTCTTCATCGGCAGCAACATACGGTGGAACGGTGCATCGTGTAGCGTTGCGAAACCGTACCGTGCATAATACGCGGCGGCTGAATCGTTGGCGGGATCGGTGATGACGGCGACCGCGCCGCTATTTGCGGCGGTGCTAAAGGCACGTTCGAGAGCACTCCACAGAAGAAGTTTCCCAAGGCCGCGTCCCTGATACGAACGTGCGATGCCGAGCTGCCCGAGGAGGAGAACCGGAACGCGTTGGAGCCCATGCACTTTCAACGTGCGAGCCGTGGCGAGATCGAGTTCGCCATCGCGATATTCGTGCGGCGCGAGCGTGTAATATCCGAGAACCTCCGACGGGTTCTCGACGGTAGCGAGAATAAAGGTTGCTGCGCGATAGTAGCGCGTCGCTTGAGCCGCCGTCGTGCGGAGGTAGCGGTCGACGGCGTCATTTCCGCATTGGAAGCTCTTGCGATCGTGGAGCGAAGGATCGAGTGGGACGATCCGAATGCGAAGGCGACGGCCCGAGTTATCGTTCGAGCTCAAAACCAACGGGAACCGGATTCGCTGCAAGTTCCCGGAGCGCATCGGTGGGCGGCGGCGGGGCGAGTAGGAGATCGTAAAAGCGGCGACGATGATCAGCGGCGAGCAGAGAGATTCCGCTCTCTTCCACGACGCTTCGGGCCGAGCGAAGCGCGACCGTGGCAATGAACCGGGAAAGGTCGCCCTCGCTTGCCAGAGCCGCAGCTTCCTCGATATATGCTCGTTCTCGTTCGGTAAAGCGCACCGAGACGCGTGCGTCCCGGCGGGAGGGGGTGGTTGGCATTGGGTGCGCTCCTTATCGTTCTCGCCGACTGAAAAGCCGTATTCCCGATTCCCACTATAGCGCGACAGGGGTGCGGAAACAATAGTGTCCGTCACTTGGCGGTCGGACGTGTTGTTTTGGAGCCGCGACAGCCCCGCAGGAGCAGCGAAATCGGCGCGAGAAGGGCGGCGACGGGGGGATTTCTCGTTCTCGGAGGGCTCGTAGTGGCCGTCTCAGTGGTTCCGCCGCGTGGGCCGGGGCTTCGCAAGAAAGCCTCAGGCGATCGCTTTGCCCGCGTGCTGCGCATCTTGCTAACCCTGCTCGCCGACGGAACCCTCGATTGCGAGCGCTGCTGCACGCGTTACGAAATCTCACTGCGGGAACTACAACGCGACTTGAGCGTATTGCGCTTGCTTGGTTGCGACTTCGGCTTCGCTCTGAGCAATGCGCGCGGCGGCCGCGTTACGCTGCAACGCAGCGCGGGGCGCTTGGCGAAAATCGGCAGCGCGCAAGCGGAGACGGCGGCGATGCTTGCCCGCATCGGGCGCGCGCTCGGCGGACCGATCGAGAGCGACGTGCGTACGGCGGTTGGCGATGCCGCCGGCGGCCCGGGGTTTCTCGATCTGCGCGAACCGCGGCCGAGCGCGAGCGCACAGGTCAATGCGGTCTTCGCTGCGGTGAAGGATGCCGCGGCTACCTCGGCGCGCCTGGAGTTCTGGTACACGTCGGCGCGGCGCGAGCGCTTGCAGCGGCGCGTCGAGCCCTACCACGTCGTCGCGCGTTCCGGGCGCTACTATCTCGTCGCCTACGACCTCGCACGCAAGGATTGGCGGCATTTTGCGCTCGACGCGATTGCAGAGCCGATCCGCCGTGACGGGACGTTCTCGCCACGTCGGGTCCCCGACCGCTATCGGCGCGAGGGTGCGGTCGGTTGGATTTGCGCCGGCGAGCCGGTGGAGGTAACGATTCGGGTGGCGCCCTCCATTGCGGCAGCGGTCACGGCGCGCGAGTGGCAGCCCGAGCAGCGGATCGAGCGCCTCGCAGATGGCAGTGCCGCGATGGTGCTGCGATTCGACGACCCGGGGGAGGCGGTGCGATGGACGCTGCAGTTCGGCGCCGAGGCGCTCATCGTCGCGCCGCCGGAGGTCGCCGCGATGGCTCGCGAGACCGCGGAAAGCATCACGAAAAACTACGCGACATACCTTTGTCGCGACGAGCGAGTAGAATCGCGGAGATGAAGGTGCAAGAAGCGAGGACTGGGCGCGGCGTTATCGACGCGAAGTGGCAGTGCATTTTGCTTGCGATAGAGGTGTTAGGCTAGCCACATGAGCTTGCAGTCATCGACACTCGAGCGATGGTTCCCCGAGGTTACCGGCCACGAGGACTACTTCCTATGGCAGAAGCGGCTTTACGAAATGCTATGTGCCGGCGAAATCCCGGAGCAACTCGATCTCGATACCGGGCTCGGGAAGACCGTCATCATAGCCCTCTGGCTTCTAGCCCGTGCGGCGGGCGCCGACCTCCCTCGAAGGCTTGTCTACGTGGTCGATCGGCGTGCCGTCGTCGATCAGTCCACCACCGAGGCGATAAAGATCCGTGATGCGGTCGAGCGTAATCCCGAGCTCAAGTCCGCACTCGGCCTGACCGCTCCTCTGCCCATATCCACGCTCCGCGGTCAGTTCGTCGACAACCGTGAATGGCTCGCCGACCCTGCTGCGCCCGCGATCGTGATCGGCACCGTCGATATGATCGGATCGCGGCTTCTTTTCAGCGGGTATGGAGTCACGCGAAAGATGCGCCCGTATCACGCCGGATTTCTCGGCGTCGATTCCCTCATCGTGCTCGACGAAGCCCACCTCGTCCCGCCCTTCGAACACCTCCTTGCCGCGATTCGGGACTCGCGCGGCTCCGATGTAGATATGGAATCGCGCAAGCACATCCCACCGCTGCGTATCGTCTCGCTCTCCGCGACGGGCCGCGTGTCGGACCAGCAATCTGTCGGCCAAAATAGAACATTCGCGCTCTCCGAGGCCGAGCGCGATGAACCGGCCGTGAAGGCGCGCCTCACCGCGAGCAAGATGTTGCTTATCAGCGATCTCGACGATGAGAAACAACTTGCCGAGCGCCTTGCAAATGATGCCTGGAAACTCTCGAAGGAAGGCGAGCTACCGATTCGCTGTCTGGTCTTCTGCGATCGCCGCAAGGATGCCGAAGACGTGAAGGCCGAGCTCGATAAGCTCGCAAAAAATGCGAAACGGAAGGCGGCGACCGAGTTGTTTGTGGGCGCCCGCCGTGTCAAGGAGCGCGAGAGCGCTGCCGACTGGCTGCGGACTCATGGCTTTATTGCAGGCGCGGCCATCAGCCTCGAACACGCGACATTTTTGGTTGCGACCTCCGCCGCCGAGGTCGGCGTCGATCTCGACGCCGACCACCTCGTATGCGACTTGGTGCCCTGGGAGCGTATGGTGCAGCGTCTCGGTCGCGTCAACCGGCGTGGCATGCGCGGTGATACGCAGGTGCTCCTCGCCGTAGCTCCCCGCCCGAAACTGAAGAAAGGACGTGGGGAAACCAAGGCCGGCGGCGCTGACACGGGCGAAGCTGATTCGCTGGAATTCGAACGCACCCTCGCGCTAATTAAGAAATTGCCGACGAAGGGCGGTGGCCTCGATGCGAGCCCTCAAGCACTGTTCGACCTTCGCAAGCAAGTTGGTAGCGACGCAATAGCTCACGCATCAACCCCAGAACCGCTGTATCCGCCGCTGACACGCGCCGAAATTGACGCGTGGTCGATGACTTCTCTGCGAGAACATCCCGGCCGCCCAAAAATCGGGCCCTGGCTCCGTGGCTGGGTCGACGGCGATCCGCCGCAGACCTCCGTCCTCTGGCGCGCTCACCTCCCCGTGCGTACCGAAGGGGGAGACGCATCGAACGCCGAGGTCGAGGCCTTCTTCGATGCCGCACCGCCACATTTGAGCGAGATCCTGGAAACCGACGCGAACGTCGTCAAAAAGTGGCTGCTTGAACGGGTGAAAAACTTGACGGCGAAGTCGTCATTTGGAAACGGCGCTCGGCTGGAGAGCGAAGAAACGTTGAGTGAAGACGAAGAAGCGGTATCGTCGGAAGCCGTAAAGCGCCGCACTCCGCTTACATCGGAACGTATTTTGGCAATCGTGCTCGACGCGAGCAACGACGTTGTCGATACCTACACGCTGGCTGACCTCCAAAAAAGCGAGACAGACGAGAAAAAGCAAAAGCAGAAGCTCGAGGAGGTGTTTGCGGGGAACACTCTCGTTGTCGATGCACGCCTCGCCGGGCTCAAAGACGGCTTGCTCGACGCAAAGTGCGCCGATCCCCCGGTCACCGCCGATGACGCCGACTCGGAATGGCTGCGCGAAGAGCAGGGTCGCCCCGCTGTTGGCTACCGTGTCCGCGCTTCCTCGGGCGCGAACATCACGGACGACGAAGGGCACGAAACGCTCGCCTTCGTGACGGCTCGCTCTGACGATGGTGAGCCCTCGAACTTCTTACTTGTCGATACGTGGAAAACCGAGAATAGTTGCGGCTCATCGAATATCCCCCAGTTGCTCGACGAGCACCAACGTTGGACGGAGCGCAGCGTCAAAAAAATCGCCAATGCGCTGAATCTCTGCGATGATCTCCAGATCTGCCTCGCTCTCGCTGCCGGTATGCACGACGAGGGAAAACGCTCAACCCGATGGCAATCGGCTTTCAATGCGCGACGCGATGGTCAGGCCTATGCCAAGACGCGTGGCCCGGTCAATATCCAGCGGCTAGCCGGCTACCGCCATGAGTTTGGTTCGCTCAAGTATGTCGAACGCGAGGATAGGTTCGGCAACCTATCGGCCGACCAACAGCAACTCATTCTACATCTTGTTGCCGCGCATCACGGTCGCGCGCGCCCGGGTCTCGACGCAGATGGCTGCGACGATGCGCCGTCGTCGGAGCATCGCGCAAAAGTCCAACAAATCGTGCTCGATTTTGCCGATCTCCAACGTCGTTGGGGGCCGTGGGGGCTTGCCTGGCTCGAATCCTTAGTCCGTGCGGCTGACCAGCAAGCCTCGCGCGAGAATGATTTCCGTGATATACGCTCCGGTGGCGGTGGGGATTCCTAGAATGGCAAGCGCATCGATTCCCGTAGACGTCTATAACCCCGGGCAGGTTTTTGCGTGCGTGGGTTTCCTCGAAGCAGCTGAAGGGCTTCTTGGCGGCGCACGCTGCTGGTTCGACTGGTCCGACGAGCACGATGTGCGTTTTTTGCTCGAATCGAATGGCCCGCAGAACCCTATCGAGGTCGCGTTGTCCTTCGCCGCAACGGTTCGCGTAGAACAAATGCCACTTCCCAGCCCTTCATCGCAGTCGGCATCGCGCGAGATGCCGGCATCCTACGCTTGGTTGAAAAAATATGAGAAAACGGCGCTCCCTATTTATTTGACCAACGAGACCGGCAAACGAGTCGTCCTATCGCATTGGTGCGACGGATCCGATCGCGAAAACATGAAGCTTTATGCCGGGAATGATGGTCGCAATGCTATGGCAATCGCAAACAACATGCTCGATCCCCAGCCCCCGCTCCAGGGAATTCGGGGACTCTGGAGGGCGTGCCAAACGGATTTACTGAAGGATCCGTTCCTTGCGGTTCCGATGGGCGGTAGCTTCAATTTCGATGCGCGCGGCGGGTGGACGGCAATCGACACCGGGTACTCGCCGAACAAGGTGAAGCACTATGTTGTCGCATCACCCGTCGTGGAACTCTTCGCAGCCTGGGGTTTGCAAAACGCGCGCCCTGCCAAGACAAATGTGCGGGAATTTCGCTATGCCATTTGGCGCGAGCCGCTTGCACCGGTGCTCGCGCGTGCGGCGTTCGCCGGCGCTTTGAATCAGGTGTGTATAAGAACATTTCGATTTAAGCTATTGATGGCCGGAAGAAACAAAATAACCACTATCGCCTCTCTGGAGACTCAAGCATGAAAAATATATCATCTTTTCAAGAGCAAATCAATTCGTGGTGCGAGCAAGATTCGATGGCCGTAGCCCTTCGTTTGCGGGAGCGTCTCGTTCCCGTCGAGGGCGACGGAGCCGTATTTTTCCCCCCAACGTACGCTCCCGCTCGTAAGGGGGAGCCATCGGCGTACAATGTTGATCCGTACGGCGAAACGAAGACGGTTCTCGTTGATAGTGTTGGGTCGCAGGCGAACCGGATTGAGCCGCTCTTTATGCGATCATCGAAAGGGCGTCAGAACCTGCTCGCAGAGCTCGTTCCGCAAATCGACTTCAATTATGCAAACGGGAAAAAGGCTGTCTCGATCTTCGAGGTGGGTCATCGCCTTGGCGACGCGTTCGTGCGCTCGACGGAGCTAGCCGGAGACGTAGAAGAAGCATTCAAGAAATTCGTTAACGGCGGCGATGCTACCGAAATAGCAAAGCTCGCGCCGACCTCGCTCGTCTTCGGGGTCTGGGATTCCCGGGGTACGCACGCAAAACTTCCACGAATTTTTCAGTCTAGCATACGCGCGTGGGATGTGTGCCTCCTCACGCGATCGGCGCAGTATTCCCCGCCGGTCGACTACGTGGCGCTGGGAATATTCAGCGAAGACGACAAGAAAAAGGCTGAAGAGGACTCAAAAAACCCCCTCGCTCAAGCCGGGTTCGCTGCCGTACCTGCGATAAATACTCATGGCGGCGTATGCGCTCGGGGGCCGATCGAGCGAACGGCGACGGTCAATCTAGTCGCTTTGCGACGCCTTACCGGCGCAGGCGATTACAACCAGGCCGTAAATCTGCGCCGTTACATTCTTGGGCTTGCCTTGGTCGCAGCCACTATAGAATCCGATCCATTTCTCCGGCAAGGTTGCCTTCTCGTTAACGATACGAAGTTCACCGCGCGTTGGGAACTCGTCGAACGCAACGGTACCGTGGGGCCGATGGACCTTGAACACGACGCTGCGCTCGCGTATGCCACCAGTGCGGCGAGGGATTTCGGCGTTGGCGAGAACCGCGAAGTGTCATTTACGCCGGAAATGGCCCAAAAGCAAGCCAAAGCGACGAAAGATAAAAAAAAGAAAGGGGAAGACTCCCAAGAGACACAGGGTAAAAAATAGGGGGATGGGGCGTTTGAAACCGTTTTCATCCGGCAATGGCAGCGCGCTTATCCTCTGCGTGTTTTTCCTGAATAATCGTTACGAAGCCGAGGGCTCGTGGCCACCGTCGCCCGGGCGCCTTTTTCAAGCGCTTCTTGCCGGGGCGACGTGTGGTTCTTTATTGGAAAGGCGTTTCGAATGTGCCCTTGCGCAGATCGAAGCGCTCGATCCGCCCTCCATCGCCGCACCGTTCGCGCGAAGGGGCGCCACGAGAACCGCCTACGTTCCAGACAATAATATGGATTCGGTACTGTGCGATCTTTCAAGAGTAGCGGAGATCCGTACATCCAAGAAGTACACCTCGGAGAAAATACTTGCAACTGATGAACCACTCATGTACGTCTGGAACCTCCCAAACGAATGGGAAAAAAACGTCGAGGCGGATGCTATATGTGCGATGGCCGACAAGCTCTATCAGCTGGGGCGCGGAACCGACATGGCCTGGGCTCATGCCCGTACCTGCAATCGAAGCGAGGCGGAACGATTGTTGTCGGAATTTCAAGGCATAGTCTATCGCCCGACCGATTCTAAAGACCGTAGTATAACGCTCGCCGTTCCCACCTCGGGTTCCCTCGCGAGCCTTCGTGACCGCTTTGAGGCAGGGGGTGCGCTCTTCGAACGCATACAGCTCCAAAAAAGCTCTATGGTTGTAAAGAAGAGCCTGCCGCGTGCTAAATTCGGCGAGCAGGCCTACAACGGTGAGTCCAACCTGTTGCTCCTCGAACTTCGTTCGACCGAACGCGCGGAATTCGCTCCTTGGCCGCTGTCACGCGCCGCGCAACTCGTTGAGGCAATCCGCAATGCCGCTGCGGCGCGCATGAAGCGAACCGTGCCGCAAAACGCAGCGCTCATCGAACGTTATCTCATTGGGCGCAGTTCGACTGATCCGGCCACGCGACTCCGCATTGTTCCGATCCCGTCGGTCGGGATGCGGTATACCGACGCCAGTATCCGCCGCGTTCTCATCATTCGGCCGCCCAACTGCCCGCTCGTGAAAGGTGATGTGCTCTGGGTGTTCACGGGACTCGATTTGAACCTCGATTACGAAACCGGCGAAGTCCTTGGCTCCGTTCTTCCACATCTGCTCGAAGCTGAAGGCGACGCGATGCTGCGTAGCTACCACGCGCCCAAGGGTTTTGGTTTCAAGCGTTGGCAAACAATCACCCCGGCGGCTCTGCCAGAGAAAGTGGCGCGTCGTCGTATCAGCCCGGGGCGCATCGCGGATGAAGCGGAATGGAAGTCTGCCAAAGAGCGCCTGGATGAGGAGGAACGCGCTGCGAAGTGCGTGCTCGCCGCCCTGCGACATGCAGAGGTGAGCACGTCCGTAGTCGAGCTTCGCCTGCAGCGCGAGCCGTTTAGTGAGCGCGGCGAGCGCGCTGAAGCCTTCGCAAAGGGCACTCGATTCGAAGCGCGGCGACTTTGGCACGTTTCAATCGAGTTCGCCGAGCCGGTCGCCGGACCGCTGGCTATCGGCGATGGGCGTTTTCTGGGGCTAGGTGTCATGCTTGCGGTTGATGATCCGACCAAACTCGAGACTTTTGATGTAGCTCCTCGGGCTGACGAGTCGAGAGCGGCGGAAGCGGAGACCGACGATGAGGGCGGCAGCGGTGTTGACGGCGGAGAGGGAGACGATGCTGAGGAGTAGCCCGCCGAAAAAGGGCGACAATTAAGGAGCTGCGATGATCGCACTACGCATCGACTTCCTCGCCGGTCGTTTTCACGCGAATCCCTGGGATCGCGGAACCAACGAGGGCGAAGTCGAGTGGCCGCCCTCGCCCTGGCGCATGTTGCGGGCGATCTCCGCCGGTTGGTACCGCACGGGTGGCGCCGATCGCGAGATATTGCTACGCGTTTTGGACGCGCTCGCAGAGCCGCCTCGTTACATTCTTCCGCGAGCAACCGCGGGGCACTCACGGCACTACGTACCGCTTGGCGGATTCAAGAACGGAAAACCCGAGAAGACCCTGATGCTCGATTCGTTCCTGGCTCTGGAGCGTAACCACGAATCGGTCGCGACGGCGTTCGTCGTTTGGCCGCGCGTCGACCTCGGGGGCGACGAGCGATCACTCCTGGAGAGCGCATGCACGGCGATCCGCTACCTCGGACGAGCGGAATCGTGGTGCGAGGTGAGCGTGGTCGCTACCGTCGGCGCCGAGGATGACGCGGTGATATGCGATCTGGCCTCGCGTTCGGAATCCGAAGGGCCGACCGTGCGCCGTTTGGCAGCGGGATCCGCGCTTCGTGGTGTTGGACTGCTTCGTTCTCTTTCAGAGACCACGGGCGAAATGCGCAAATCGAAACGGCTCGTTCCGCCGGGAACGAGCTGGGTGGAGTATCGATTGCCGACAGATTTCTTGCTCGTTCGCGAGCAACACATCGCGCGCGAAGACGAAGATGATACGTTCGGCCCCCTTCTGTTGCGTTTTGCGTTAGAGCGAACGGCTTCGAACGTCCTTCCGCCCATCCAAGTGGCAGTAAGCATCGCTGAGGTGATGCGCAAAGCCGTGATGCGGCGATACAGCGACCTGCACGGGGGAACTGCAACGACGCGCCTCGCCGGCAAAGATTCAGAAGGTACGCAAAAACGCGAAGGGCACGACCACCCATACTATCTGCCCATCGATGCAGAAGGGAATGGGCGCATCGACCGAATCGATGTCTGGTTCCCGCGAGGGTGTTCGCACCGCGAATACCGCGCCGTAACCTCGGTGGGCAAGATCTACGACGGCTTTCTTTTCGACGGGGAGTATGCCATCACGTTCCTCGGCGCCATCGAGCCGCCGCGAGCACGAGTTTGGCGCTGCGCGACTCCCGTCGTTCTCGAGCGCTTTCCAAAAGTCCGTGGATCGAACGGGAATCGTCGCATAGTAGATGCCCCCGAAGAACAACTCCGCGCGATGGCCGCGCGCCGTCTCAATGAACCGTGCGATGTTGCGCTCTGGGCGCCTGCGGAGACCATATCGCGTCGCGGAGAGCACGGGGTGAGGCTCGATGCATTCCGTCGTGCGCGCAAGGGCCAGCCCCCGACTCACGCAGTCGTCGGTGCGACGTTAACCTTCGAACGTGAGGTGGAGGGCCCGATCGCCCTCGGGTCGCTCGCGCATTTCGGGCTCGGACGCTTCGAGCCGACGGATTGTGCTTAATGTTTGCGGTTGACGTTATACCCATTATGGGTATATTCTAGAGATGCGAAAGATCGCGTGGATGAGAGGAGCAACCAAAGCGTTCACTCGCCTTCCCGCCGGGGTGCGGGAGCAGATGTTGGAAGCCCTCGCTGTCGCCCAACGCGGTGGTTTGAGCGATACGGCACGTCCCATGAAGGGCGATCTCCGCGATATCGTTGAGATTCGCATTGGCACTGCGGGCGGATCCTATCGCACCATGTACACAACACAATTCGGAGCATTTCTTTATGTCGTCCATGTCTTCCAAAAAAAATCAACACACGGTAGCGAAACGCCCAAGCGCGAGATCGACGTCATCCGTCGGCGTCTCAAGGCCATCCGTGCGGTCGGGGCACAACGAAACTGACGACGATAACGACATTGAATACGGCAGCGAAAATGTCTGGGCGGACCACGGATATCCCGATGCGCAAGAACGAAAAGTAAAGGACGATCTGGCGTTTGCGATCCGACAACGGCTTGAGTCGTTGGGGGTCACCCAAGTCGAGGCGGCGAGAGCATTGGGAATATCCCAACCGAAGGTTTCGCAGATCGTGAATTTGCATACGCGTGGAATCTCAGTCGAACGTCTCGCCGCGATGCTCACGCGGCTCGGCGCCACCATTGAGGTGAAAGTGACCTATCGCAAGGGCGCCGACACCTCCCACGCGATCGTGACCTAGCGGTCGCGGCATGGAAACCCTAGAACAACCACCCGAACTCTTGCCCGCGCGCATGATCAACGAGTACGTGTATTGCCCGCGCCTCTTCTGGCTCGAATACGTCGAACGTGAGTTCCAAAGTTCGTTCGATACCGTCGATGGCGAGCGCGTACATCGACGCGTGGACCAGCCTCGCGGCGAGTTGCCCGACGAATTCGAACGGGTCAAGGCTGAAGCAACATCGGTAGAACTTACGTCGGTCGAACTTGGAGTTGTCGCAAAAATCGATCTCGTCCGTACCGACGGGGAACGCGCTGTTCCGATCGACTACAAGCGAGGAAAAGTTCCGCAGATTGAAGGCGGCGCCTACGATCCCGAACGCGTGCAGGTTTGCATTCAAGCCTTGCTGTTGCGCGAGCATGGCTATGTGTGCGATACGGCGCGAATATACTACGCGTCCTCCAATCGGTTCGTCGACATCGCCATCGACGAGTCGCTCGTCGCGCTCACGCGCTCGGCGCTCTGTGCGGCTCGCGCACTCATGGAGAAGGGCAGTATTCCGGCACCGCTCGACCATAGCCCGAAATGCGGCCGCTGCTCGCTCAATTCAATTTGCCTTCCCGATGAAACCAATGCGTTGCGGGAGGAAGGGCGCCGGGCAAGTGAGATTAGGCCGTTCGCTGCCCCGCTCGACGACCGTGTTTGGCTATACGTCCTTGAGGCGGGAAGTCGCGTGGGGCTCTCGGGCGAGACCCTGCAAGTGCGCGACGATGAGGGCGTTAAGGCCGAGATGCCGCTTCTCGAAGCCGCCGGCATTTCGTTGTTCGGCAACGTCCAGATTTCATCGCAAGCAATGCGCGCCGTGCTCGGGCGCGACGTTCCGGTTTTCTACCTCAGTTACGGTGGTTGGCTCAGCGGTTATGCACGTTCGGTCAACGACCATAGCCTCGACCTTCGGCAGGCGCAGCATCGCGTCGCCGGGGATGCCGATGCGAGCTTGCTGATTGCCCGAGCGCTCGTATTCGGAAAGATCCGCAACCAGCGGACGATGGTGCGGCGCTCGCTGGGCAGCGGCGCGCGTTCTTTCCTGCAGTCGCTTTCGCTGCTCTCCCACCGTGTCCAGACTGCGCCTGATGCTGAGTCGCTGCTCGGTTTCGAGGGGAGCGCTGCGCGTCTCTACTTTGAGGCCTTCGCCGATATGCTTCGGATACAGACCGGCTTCGAGGTGACGGGGCGCGCGCGAAGGCCTCCGACCGACCCGGTGAACGCGATGCTCTCGTTTGGCTACGCGATGCTGTCGAAAGAGGCGCTCGCGGCGGTCATTGCGGTGGGTTTTGAGCCGGGGCTCGGCTTTTATCACAAAATCCGTGCGGGCCGTCCCTCGCTCGCGCTCGATCTCATGGAGGAGTTTCGGCCCCTCATCGTCGATTCGACTGTGCTCTCGTTGGTCAATGCGCGCGAAATTCAAGCCTCGCATTTCGACCGGCGTGGCAAGGCGATCGTTCTCACGCAGGAAGGGCGAAAGATTTTCATCGGTGCGATCGAACGGCGCCTGCGTTCTTCGATTACTCACCCGACGTTCGGCTATACGCTTACCTATCGACGGGCAATTCACGTCCAAGCACGGCTGCTTGCTCGGACGATTCAGGGTGATATTCCCGCTTATCCACCCTTTATGACGCGCTGACCGATGACCCGCGCCTATATGCTCACCTACGACATCGCCGATGCGAAGCGGTTGCGAGCAATGCACAAGCTCGCGAAAGCGTTCGGTCGCCCTCTGCAGTACAGCGTGTTCTACTGCCTGCTTCGCCGGGAGGATCGCGTGAAGCTCGCTGGGCGAGTTGAGGCGCTCATCGACCCGAAGCATGACCGTGTCGTCATCCTCGATATCGGCGCGGTTCCGGACCGAGAAAGCTGGATTCCACCCATGGAGGTATTCGGGCGTCAAGACCCCGCCGCAACGCCCGGCGCCATTATTGTCTAAGGCCGTCGAGCGCCCCGACGGCGTCACCCCCTCGCAGACCCGCTCGAACGCCCACGTGACGGGGAAAATCGCGCGTTTTGCGCCTTATTCGGGCAATTGGTTGGGGCGCATTCGCGACCCGCTCGAAAGGGTCTCGCGAACGCCCCGAGAATACAGGGGTTTGTAGCCAAGCTATTTCCGCGGCGGAAACGTCGCGGCCCCATTGAAGCTTGCAGCAGTTCGCTTCCTTTCGACGCGTTACTCCATATTTCCGCGGCGGAAACGTCGCGGCCCCATTGAAGCATGCCTGTTATCCTACCATAAGGGTTAGCGTTCCGGATTTCCGCGGCGGAAACGTCGCGGCCCCATTGAAGCATATTCACTCGTACCTTCTGTAGACCACAAGTATTTATTTCCGCGGCGGAAACGTCGCGGCCCCATTGAAGCCATACATGACCGACAAGAAAACGGCTTTCAAAAAAGGCGACATTTCCGCGGCGGAAACGTCGCGGCCCCATTGAAGCGATTCGATGAACGCTGCAGTCGCAGCCATTCCGGCAAATTTCCGCGGCGGAAACGTCGCGGCCCCATTGAAGCCGATTGAGCGCGCGAAGCGTACGGCTGCTCTCCGCTTATTTCCGCGGCGGAAACGTCGCGGCCCCATTGAAGCTTCAGGCGTTGACCGGCTGCCCCCGGAACGAGCAATTATTTCCGCGGCGGAAACGTCGCGGCCCCATTGAAGCAATTGGACGACGACCCGAGTTCCGATATCCCCATCGGATTTCCGCGGCGGAAACGTCGCGGCCCCATTGAAGCGTACACCCATCACTGCCGTCCTCGCTTGCCGTTGCTTATTTCCGCGGCGGAAACGTCGCGGCCCCATTGAAGCTCGATATACGCTGCATCAGGGATAGAAATCTGCCGGACATTTCCGCGGCGGAAACGTCGCGGCCCCATTGAAGCTCTCGTGCCACTTTCTCCCTTGGATACGACGCATACATTTCCGCGGCGGAAACGTCGCGGCCCCATTGAAGCCGCATTAACTGGAACGCCCTTCCCAAACCGTCTGCATTTCCGCGGCGGAAACGTCGCGGCCCCATTGAAGCGATGTAAGCTGTGCGATTGCTCCGTGGTGCTCTGCGCATTTCCGCGGCGGAAACGTCGCGGCCCCATTGAAGCCCTGTTTCACCCGGTCCTCGAGCCAGATCCCGTTGATTTCCGCGGCGGAAACGTCGCGGCCCCATTGAAGCCCGCCCTGCTTCATGGCTTCGGCGAGGTCGTCGGGAAATTTCCGCGGCGGAAACGTCGCGGCCCCATTGAAGCCGCTCGCTCAACCGCAAGGATGCGAACTATGACGCGATTTCCGCGGCGGAAACGTCGCGGCCCCATTGAAGCCCTACTGGCATCCCGGGGTCGGCGATACCGTGCGCGCCCGATTTCCGCGGCGGAAACGTCGCGGCCCCATTGAAGCTTCTGGACGATTGGCGATTGCAAGAATAATGAACTCGTCATTTCCGCGGCGGAAACGTCGCGGCCCCATTGAAGCCCGCCCGCCGGATGGACAACGACGCAAACCATCGGCGATTTCCGCGGCGGAAACGTCGCGGCCCCATTGAAGCGCGCAGCCGGTCGTCGGCATCGAAGGCGTCGAACTCATTTCCGCGGCGGAAACGTCGCGGCCCCATTGAAGCAAAGGAGCAGGTTGGGCCCCCTAGGGGGGGGCAACCATTTCCGCGGCGGAAACGTCGCGGCCCCATTGAAGCCGCGGATCAAGCCGAAGCCCCGTGAATGTTCCGGCGGATTTCCGCGGCGGAAACGTCGCGGCCCCATTGAAGCTGCATCTTTTGGGCTTCGGTGAGTTGCGGATAGTCGATTTCCGCGGCGGAAACGTCGCGGCCCCATTGAAGCGGCGCACACCAAACAATCTGCGGCGACGCCGCGAAGATTTCCGCGGCGGAAACGTCGCGGCCCCATTGAAGCGGAGGAGACACGCAGCGGGTGCAGGTGCTCTCTGGAGATTTCCGCGGCGGAAACGTCGCGGCCCCATTGAAGCGCGGCAAAGGGGTACATATACTATGGTCGCGGTCGATTTCCGCGGCGGAAACGTCGCGGCCCCATTGAAGCTGCTGCGCGACGAGCGCCCCGAGCCCTTGGATCGCGCATTTCCGCGGCGGAAACGTCGCGGCCCCATTGAAGCTCCCGGAATACGCCGCGCTTCGCCCCGACTCACGCGCATTTCCGCGGCGGAAACGTCGCGGCCCCATTGAAGCGGGTTCCCAGGCGGCACGCCGGGAGCGTTGCTGCGCGAATTTCCGCGGCGGAAACGTCGCGGCCCCATTGAAGCAACGGTACGTCGCTCGCCGCATCCCACGGGCGCTGCATTTCCGCGGCGGAAACGTCGCGGCCCCATTGAAGCATCGTTCCACGCAGAAATGGAACACGCGGTGAATCATTTCCGCGGCGGAAACGTCGCGGCCCCATTGAAGCCGGAAGAACCCGTCCGCAGCGTGAGGAGGGCGAGAATTTCCGCGGCGGAAACGTCGCGGCCCCATTGAAGCTCGGCGATATACTTGGCGCGGCCGTCGTTTTTGCCGGCCGATTTCCGCGGCGGAAACGTCGCGGCCCCATTGAAGCTCGCGTTGTGCGTGGAGGCGAAGCTCGAAACGACGACATTTCCGCGGCGGAAACGTCGCGGCCCCATTGAAGCACCATATTGTTCAGGCCAATTTTCATCTCGTCGAACGATTTCCGCGGCGGAAACGTCGCGGCCCCATTGAAGCCAACGATGATGAAAACGATACGTGGAACGCTCGCGCAATTTCCGCGGCGGAAACGTCGCGGCCCCATTGAAGCCTTTGTCCCGTGCCGATGATTCTACGCCTCACCAGCATTTCCGCGGCGGAAACGTCGCGGCCCCATTGAAGCATCGAGTAGTACGCTCGAAAAGACTCGGCGAACGCATTTCCGCGGCGGAAACGTCGCGGCCCCATTGAAGCAATACCGCCGTCGGCGCGGTGAATTCCACCATTAAAATTTCCGCGGCGGAAACGTCGCGGCCCCATTGAAGCTGATACCGGAGCGAGCCCTACCATCACGGCGAACGGATTTCCGCGGCGGAAACGTCGCGGCCCCATTGAAGCTGTGATGATTGGGAATCAAAGGGTCGCGGTTCGCCGTGATTTCCGCGGCGGAAACGTCGCGGCCCCATTGAAGCGCCAACCCCGCGCTGTAGCATCCCGAGTGAGCGCATAATTTCCGCGGCGGAAACGTCGCGGCCCCATTGAAGCCTCGGGGCCTACCCGGCTTCGCAACTACTTTCAATGAATTTCCGCGGCGGAAACGTCGCGGCCCCATTGAAGCAGGCGTCACGGGTACGCGGTCGAGTCGTCCCGTCACATTTCCGCGGCGGAAACGTCGCGGCCCCATTGAAGCTCAGGGGAATCGTGTAACCGTTTGGAAGAATAATGGATTTCCGCGGCGGAAACGTCGCGGCCCCATTGAAGCCAAACGCCGTGACTCGGACAGCTCAAGATGCCCGCAAATTTCCGCGGCGGAAACGTCGCGGCCCCATTGAAGCAAGATGGAGCCGACGCTCGCCGATGCCCAGGCGCTATTTCCGCGGCGGAAACGTCGCGGCCCCATTGAACTCCTGGTTGATGAACGACCAAGCCGCACGGACGCGCATTTCCGCGGCGGAAACGTCGCGGCCCCATTGAAGCGTCACCTTCGGGCTAGCGGTGATCGCTTTCGGCTCGAATTTCCGCGGCGGAAACGTCGCGGCCCCATTGAAGCCGATCATTCGACAGTATGTCGAGAATCAGCGAACGCCATTTCCGCGGCGGAAACGTCGCGGCCCCATTGAAGCCGCAATATGGCATTTAGCCGCGCGCTCACCAACGGCATTTCCGCGGCGGAAACGTCGCGGCCCCATTGAAGCCGAGGTTCGAGAGTTGGCCTCCCGCCGCCGAAGCAATTTCCGCGGCGGAAACGTCGCGGCCCCATTGAAGCTTAAGTACCCACTCGTTCGGCAGGCGATCATGCGCGATTTCCGCGGCGGAAACGTCGCGGCCCCATTGAAGCGGAGGCAACCTCGTAACCACTACGACAAGCCCATATAATTTCCGCGGCGGAAACGTCGCGGCCCCATTGAAGCATATTTGTACTGGGCCGGGCAGATCGAGAGGCTCTTATTTCCGCGGCGGAAACGTCGCGGCCCCATTGAAGCGTGTAGGCGAACGAGACCTGCTGCGTAGACTCTTGCAGCATTTCCGCGGCGGAAACGTCGCGGCCCCATTGAAGCCCCGGGAGTATACGATCGGTTCCGCCTTCTTGTCAACATTATTTCCGCGGCGGAAACGTCGCGGCCCCATTGAAGCACTGCAGCGGTCGCCTTATACGCAAAAACGAGGCGCAAATTTCCGCGGCGGAAACGTCGCGGCCCCATTGAAGCGGCCACCGATCGCGCGCCTCGTCGGCGCTGCGCGGTGATTTCCGCGGCGGAAACGTCGCGGCCCCATTGAAGCTCCTAAAATCGCGCTCGTTGCCTCGCGGGCTTCCTCATTTCCGCGGCGGAAACGTCGCGGCCCCATTGAAGCCATCATTCGTCCGTGAACCATTCCATCGAAGAGTACATTTCCGCGGCGAAAACGTCGCGGCCCCATTGAAGCCTTTCGTAACGGGTGGGAATCGGGGGCTCGGATTCGATTTCCGCGGCGGAAACGTCGCGGCCCCATTGAAGCCGGCCGTCGCGCCACCGAGCAGCGCGGTGGTTGCGATATTTCCGCGGCGGAAACGTCGCGGCCCCATTGAAGCCTTATCGTGCGCGACAATCTCTAACGCTTCGCTCAATTTCCGCGGCGGAAACGTCGCGGCCCCATTGAAGCCAGCCCTGCTCGGTAGGCCCGAGCAGATGCCATTAGATTTCCGCGGCGGAAACGTCGCGGCCCCATTGAAGCGTCGCCTACAATGCGCAATCGATCGCGCAGGCGCTCATTTCCGCGGCGGAAACCGAGCTTGACGCGATTTGCGGGGGAATGCGGCTGATGCCCTGAGGGGCGAAAGCGAGACGGCGGCGGAACTCTTCGATATCTAGAAAACATTGAAGGAGC
>JGI20133J14441_1000480_pt1 | contig 37520 bp, 38 predicted proteins | sample RS3BMetagenome_FD_14441 | JGI IMG/M metagenome (IMG submission 14441)
CCCAGGCCGGGTCGGTACCGGCGGTGGCACAGCTGAAAGATTTCTCCCCACCGCTGTTGCCGGCCGGGGCGACCAACGCCCAGATCGTCGCCCGCAAGAGCACCGGTGGGGCGCTGCACGCCTACGAGATGGCGGTAGTACCGCCCTCTGCACCGGCGACGATACCGATGGGAATGCTGCCAGGCTCTCCCGGCCCGTCGCCAAGTTTTATCGGTAGCAGCCACATGTGGCAAGGGTACGTGTCGGGGAACTTCGATGCCGTTTGGGCTGGAGCGGAGATCCCTCAGAGCAGATACACTTCCAAGTCGAGCCTGCCCGGAGAGATCGCAATCGACGTCTACACCGTTTCTTCCCAAGTAGCGCATCCGACTACGGCGGATCTATCCACCACCCCGACGACAAGCTTGTATCCAGCTCCGGCCGGGGTTAGCGAACTCGAGTTGATCTCAGTCAACGGTGACGTCGCCAACCTCAAATCCACCAACGCAAAGACACTCACCTTCAACCCGGTGACCTACACCTACCAAGTCGCCGGCTGAACCCCTCACCCCTAGCAGGCAGGAATCGCAAACAGTACGGCGTCCGGGGTTGCCCTCTGATCGTGGAGGCTCCCTTTAACCAGCCGGTGTTTAGTGTCTTGAGTCAGCGATTCGCGTCAGATATCCGCCGAGGGATTCGAGGTTCTCGTCGTCGGTCTTGTGCCACACGTAGGGACATAGGTTCTCGTTCCAGGTTCCGACCCAGAGCGTGACGGAGTCGGCGAGTTCTTTGATACTTCGGTGGGTGCCCCGCCGGATCGCCTTCTCGGTGATCTCCTCGAACATGTGGGTGCCGAGAGCCCGTCCGCCCAGCTCAGGCGACCATCCGGTACTCCTGGATGAGGCCGCCCAGGCGGTCGATTCTTCGTAACCTGGTGGGGTCGACAACCCCGACCAGAGCGGGAGGCGTGCCGGGCGCGGACGGCGCACGCCGATCGAGAGACCGGTGGGGTCGATGGGAGTTGTAGTGCGCGACGTACTCGGCGAGCGGTCTCCAGATGACGTCGGCCGCAGATGAGCGTCCGGTCGAGGCACTCGCGCCGCAAGGTGGCGATCACGCGCTCACAGACGGCGTTCGCTCGAAGTGTCCGGAGCGGGCTCGTGATGATCCTGGTGCCCTCTGCGGCGAAGACAGCGTCGAAGGAAGCGGTGAAGTTGGCGTCGCGATCGCTGATGAGAAACCTGGCGGCGTTTGCCTGGTCGGCGAGATCCGTTGAGGGATTGCGGGCCTGCTCAGTCACCCAACCAGTGACCGGGTTGGCGGTCACGCCGGCGATCCGCACGAGAGGCGTGTCGTGGTGGATGAACACGAGGACGTAGAGCCTGCGGAGAAGGACCTTGTCGACATCGCAAGTAACACGCCATCAGTCCCTTCGTCTGTGCGGAGAGGAACTCCGCCCAAGTCGGTCCGGATCGCCGTGACGACGGGTCGACGCCGTGGAGCTTCAAGATGGCCCACACGCTCGAGGCGGCGATCGTGACGCCCATGACGGCGAGCTCACCGCGAATACGGCGGTAGCCCCGAGTCGGATTCTCCCTCGCCAACCGTACGACGAGCGCGGTCGTTCCCTTAGCGATGGCCGGTCGACCGGACCGGTCGTGCGAGTAAGTCCAGCGCTTGGCGACGACGTCCCGGTCCCATCTCAGCGACGTGTCCGGCTGGACGAAGAGGTGCCCGAGACGCCGGCGGGGAAGCAGACGTGCCGGTCCCGCCAATACCGCCCGATCCGCCTGTTCCAGCGCCGGTCCATGAACCTGGCACCCCAGGACCGCCACCTCGTGGCGCACCATGACGACCTCGACGGCGATATCGGTGTCACAGCGGAAGACGAGTCGGATCAGCTGCAAGACACCACAGAACGCTCGATAACAGAACGAAAGGGTCACGGCCCGATGCTGGCCGCGCACGAAGCCAACCGTCAACGCGCTAGACGCAGGCGATAGATGGCATTCACAGCACCCACAGACGCCGCTCACGCTCAAAAGCGACACTCGCCTCGACGCCCTCGGCTTCTGCCTCTATGTGGCCCTGTTGGTCCACGCGCTCGTCGAGCGCGAGCTGCGTCGGGCGATGACAACCAAGGGCATCGCCGACCTGCCCCTCTACTACGAAGACCGAGCGTGCAGCGCCCCGACCGCAGCGCGGGTCTTCGAGCTGCTCGAGCCGCTCTGCGCCACGGCCATCCTCCACGGTGACGAGCCCCTCATCCTGCGAGCTCCCCAGCCCGACCCACTACAGCGCAAGATCCTCAGCCTGCTGAAGGTCCCTTCGAGCGCCTACCAGCTCACGTGAGCCCGCCCGAAATTCGCGCTGAACGGCTTCTCGACCTGCGGAACGTAGGGTACTTGGTAGCGGGGGTAGGATTTAAACCTACGACGTTCGGGTTATGAGCTGCATTTTGGTCATGTTGGCCGGTGTCAGACAATGCTAACTAGAGCCTTTGACCTGCGGTTATGTGATTCCGATATTTCGGTTGATGCTGCTCTGTGGCGACCTTTTCTACTGCGTCCGGTAGAAGATCCGGTAGAAGAATACAGGGTCGTAGGACCGGCCATTATCCGGATCGTCGATTGCGAGGCGGCCGAGTCGGTGACGGAGCCGGTCGACGGGTCGGACCCGTCCCTTGGTCCGCCTTTCCGTATTCGAACGCGTCCAGCAGTTGGAACAGCTCCTCGCTGGCCCATTCGCGATCGCGTCGACGGCCGGCTCGTGTCTGAACGACCACGCCTGCTTCCTGTAGCCGGTTCAGCGCGGCCCGTGCAGCTGTTGGCGTGACGTGGTATCGGTCGGCGGCGATCTCCGCGCTGACGATTGGTTGGGCGGGTAGGCCGACGATGATCTTCCTGGCGACAGAGTCGGAACGTGGATTGCCGGCCCGACTGATGAGCTCGCCGAGGAGGCTGTTGATCTGCTCCCAGAGAGAATGGGTCGCGGCCGCCGATGCGGACAGAGCGTCAGCGAAGCTCCCGATCCAATCGTCGGCCCGGCCCTCTCGGAAGTAGACCAGACCGGCGATGTAGCGGCGAGCGGAAGCAGCCAGGACGACACTTACGGGAGGGACGAATAGCGGGGTCAATGAGCGGCGGCGAAAGATGACATGAATCAGGCAACGGCCCGAGCGCCCGTTGCCGTCGCCGAATGGATGGATGGTCTCGAACTGGGCGTGGGCTACGGCGGCTTGAGCGACAGCTGGCAGATCGTCGCGGTTCACGAAGTTCACCAGATCCTGGAGCAGTTCAGGGACCCGATCCGGCGGAGGGGGCACGAATGCCGCGTCGGCGGGACTCGTCCCCCGTCCACCGATCCAGTTCTGGTCCGTGCGGACGATGCCCGCAAAGCGGGCTTCGCTGGTTTCCTCCAGCAAGACCCGATGAATGTCGAGCAGGTCCTCCAGGGTGAAGTCCGTCCCTGCGATGCCAACACGGATCGCCCGCTCCATTGCCTTCACGTTGCTGGCGACCGCTCTCGCCGTGCCGTCAGCGGCGAGGGGTTCGTACGCGGCCAAGGCGACGCGCTTGTTGGAGGCCCGAAGACCCTCAATGAATGACGAGCCAAGCGCCTCCGCACGAAGCAACGGCCCAGCCAAAGCCTCGAGGTCGTCGCCGACGCCGGCTTGCTGCAAGTTCGCGATAGCGGCGGTCGCCTGCACTACGGCTTCGGCGGCACGACCGGCCAGCGGCTCGTCCCACTCTGCGATCGGGTCCGGCAGGTAAGCCTGGAACCGGAACGGCCGGCAGTCTCGCCTTGATCCATAACCTCCGCCCTCCCAGAAGCAATCAACGAGCTCAGGCATTAAGAATCCTTCCGTTAGTGCCGGTGTACGAAAGGAATTCTCATTTCCTTTCGCATTAGTATCCTTTCGCACTAGGCGCCGCTGCGCAAGGAGATAGGCATAACCTTGCGTAACGGATGCAACCTCGCTCGACTCAGCCGGAAGCAGCTGAAGGAGTCGCAGCCCTTGTAGCCAACTCCTGAGCCACATCCCACTGATCAAACTTGTTCCGGCAACCCGCCGTCTCTGACAGCGGGCTGCCGAGAGCCAGCCAGGGCCCTCGGGTCTTTCCCAGGTCCAAGAGCAGCAGGCTGCCAGAGAAAATTCCGGCGCCGGACGCAGCGTACGCGACCATGACCGTGTGGTTCACCGCCGATCTTCATCTCGGCCATACCAACATCATCGACTACTCCCATCGGCCCTCTCGGGATGCTGACTCGATGAATCGCGCCCTCATCGAGGGCTAGAACGAGACCGTCGACCCCGGCGACGTAGTCTGGGTCTTCGGTGACTTCGCTATGGGGAAGATCGCCGACATTCTCCCGGTCGTGGCCGAACTGCACGGGCGGAAGATCCTTCTCGCCGGAAATCTCGACCGATGCTGGACCCACCACCGACGCGCCAGCGGCTGGACCGAGAAGTACATCCAGGCTGGATTCGGGGAGATCCGCCAGGGCACGGTTCGGCTCGGGATCGGTTCCAGATACGTCACGGCCTGTCACTTTCCCTACCAGGGCGACAGTCATAACAAGGATCGGGTCACGGCCCGATGCTGGCCGCGCACGAAGCCAACCGTCAAAGTGCCAGTCGCAGGCGATAGATGGCATTCACAGCACCCACAGGTCGCTTAGTGGTCATGGCGTGCACGACGACCACCGTCCCGTCGTCGGCCACCAGAGCCGCCGGCTCCAGTCGATGGCTGTCGCGATCCGGGCCGAGGATCAAGGTCATAGGAGTGTCCTCGTCGAGTGCATCAGGGTCGTCTCCCACGTAGCCAGGGTGTACCGGAGTGTGTCGTACGTCGTCGTCGCTGATCCCGTGGCATCGAACAGTCGGTTCGATCCACAGGTCGGGTTCCGACGCCAGGGTTTTGTACTGCGACACTCTTAGAAGCGTCCGAGTCCTTTGCGAGAAGGCACGACCCGCTACAAGTCGGTCCCCGCCCTCTACAGTTGGACGCAGGGAGGACAGCGAGTCGGGCGGGTCATACGCAACATAGCCTTGGCCACCGTCTCCCAATGCCAGGCGGATCCGCCGGAGACCATCGCAGCGTGCACCTCCTCAGCGGTGAAGACGGGTGCTCCCCACCAGCTAACAGCGCTTCGACGGCAGCGACCACCTCATCCCGGCAGGTGAGAGCTGCCGACTTGCGTCCCCCAGGCAAATGCGCCGTCCAGCGATCGTTGGGCGTGGTCGGCTTTTCGAGGCACCGCCATGCCGCCACATGTGGCGGGATGTGCTACAGTAGCCTTATGTCAGGCTCCGTATCCGTCCGCAACTTGCGGAACGAGGTCAGCGCAGTCCTTCGCCGTGTGGAAGGCGGTGAACGGTTGACCGTCACAGTCGACCGGCGTCCGGTAGCCGAGATCGTTCCCGTCCGACGTCATAGAACCGTGCCAGCGGCTGATGCACTCGCGGTCGCCTCCCGTCACGCGGCCGACCGCGGGCTCCTTGGCGACGTACGGGGGCTGCTGGCCGACACGACCGACGATCTATGAGGGCGCTGCTCGACACCTCGTTCTTCGTGGCCACCGAAACAGGGCGACCCCTCGGTCAAATGGAAGGGGTCACCGAGACCGAAGTCTCGGTCGTGACCCTCGCTGAACTGACCCTCGGTGTGCTGACGGCCGCAGACGAGGATCGGCCTGCGCGCGTCGCAACTCTCTCGGCAGTGGAGTCGAGGTGGGACCCGCTGCCCGTCGACGCCGACGTCGCGCGCCAGTTCGCCAGCATCGTTGCTGCCCTGCGTTCCGCTCGTCGCCGGGTACCCATACTCGAAGCGCTCGTAGCTGCGACCGCGATCGTAGAGCAGATCCCAGTCGTCACCCAGGACAACGACTACGACGCTATCCCCGGGGTCAAGGTCATCCGGGTCTGATCACCCCTTACCGACGAAGGACGACCCGTAGGCATCCAGCGGGGGCCCGGCGCGGATCACCGCGCCCGCTTGCGCCATGGTCGCCACCACCACCACTGCGTCCTCTAGGAGCGTCGGGGGGGTAACCGCCGCCAGCCCCACGACCGGCATGCCCGCCGCTACCGCCGCCTCCACTCCGAGGGGGCTGTCCTCGATTACGACCGTGGCGGCCGGCTCGGCGCCCAGGCAGGCAGCCGCGCGGAGGAACAGGTCGGGTGCCGGCTTGCCCCGAGCCACGTCCTCGGCGCTGAACGCCCTCCCCTCGAAGCGGTCCCACAGCCCCACCTTCCGGAGGGTCCTCTCGATGCGCTCGCGGCTCCCCGACGACGCCACGCAGTACGGGACGGCGGATCGCTCCAGTTCGTCGAGCACGGATGCGACCCCTGGGACGGCGACGAGGCCAGCGTCTAACGCGGCGAAGAGGTCCAGGTGGTAGCGGTCCTCGAAGTCCGCCGGGAGGGTCCGACCGGCGGCCGCCTCCACCAGTTCCCGCACCCGCTGGATGGTCCCGCCCAGGTAGGTGGCTACGCACTCCTCGAAGGTGGTGGGGTGCCCGAGGCCGGTGAGCAGCCGCGCCAGGACGTCGTTAGCCAGGCGCTCGCTGTCAACGAGCACCCCGTCGTTGTCGAACACCACCAGGTCCCACGCCACCGCCGGCCAGTATGCCAGCCGGCGGCCGAAGGTGTCACCGCTCGGGCCGCCTCACGGCAGGGCGGCCCGCAGGGCCGGCTGCACCAGTGGATGCGCCAGCAGCGGATGCCAGCTTCACGTCTTTCGCCCGGCCGGCGGGCTATGGGAGTTCCCCGCAGCCGAGGTGGCGTAGCGCTTCGCGGTCGGCGGCTTTGAGCATTGCGATGACAGCCCGAATCGCCTTCGTCGGGCCGACCATCTGCTTCAGGGCTTCCGCCCCGGCCCCCCGGCTTGGAGCGTCAGTGGTCAACACGACCAGGGGGGCACCGACCGCCTCGCGAAGCACCGCTGCCGTGGCGAGCACCTTCCAGAGCGCTTCTGTGCGCGTCAACCCGCCCCGATGGCTCGTGAAGCTCCCGGCGACTTCGAAGTACCACAGCTTGCCTCGGCTGTCTCGGGCGGTGAAGTCGACTACGACCCCTCCGGGTTGGCGTTGATCCTCGTGGATGTCGGCGAAACCGGTCGTTTCGATGACCAACCGGGCGATGTCCTTGGCCGCTCTGCCGTCGCGAACTGCGCGTAGCACAGGGCTGTCGCTGTCGTCTTTGGGCGCTGGTCCGGCGAGCAGGGACAGCTGTCGTGTAGACGCGTCACGCACAAGGAGCTGACGTTCTGCCTCCACTCTTTTCTCGGCGAGAGCGATGTAGGACCGATCGAGGTCGTAGCCGGCGAAATGGCGTCCCGCTCGGATCGCCGCCACCGCCGTCGTACCCGAGCCGACGAAAGGATCGAGCACCAGGTCGCCCCGGTAGGTGTACAGGTCGATGAGGCGCGCCGGTAGCTCTACCGGGAACGGCGCCGGGTGGCCGACCCGGGTGGCACGCTCAGCGGGGATCTCCCACACGTCGAGGGTGTTCTCCATGAAGTCCTCGCGGGTCATCGACGCGTGTGACGGCAGGCGCAGCGCGGACCGCTCCTTAGCCGAGATTGCACGGTCGAAACGGCCCTTGCTGGCTACGATTACCCTCTCGGTGAGGTCTCGTAGGACCGGGTTACCCGGGCGTTGGAAGCTACCCCACGCGCACGAACCCGAGGATCCCCTTTGCTTCATCCAGATGATCTCACCGCGCAGCAGCAGCCTTAGATCGTCCTGCAAGATCCCGATCACATCTGCCGACAGCGACCGGTAGGGACGACGGCCGAGGTTGGCGACGTTGACGGCGATACGGCCACCGGGCTCTAGCTTCCTGGCACACCGGGCGAACACCTCTCGCAGGAGATCTAGGTACTCGAGGTAGGTGGCCGGGACACCACCCTCGCCTAGAGCTTCTTCGTACTCTTTGCCGGCGAAGTACGGCGGGGATGTAACTACCAGCGCTACTGACGAGTCGGGGACTTCGTCCATGCGCCGCGCATCACCGGCGATGAGCTCGTCGACCGCCCTGTGTTGCGCCACCTCCGATTCGTCGGAGAGGGCCGGCGCCGTGAACCTGCTGTAAAAACCTGTGGCGTCGTGGCTCTCGCGCTTGGACACCCCGAACGCCGAAGTGGAAGTCGACCGCCTCGCCATTGCCCTGTGATACTAAGCCGCGACAGCCCCCCGGGGGACGCTTCTTCCCGTCAGGTCAGCCGTTAGGGCTGAGAGCAGCGGTGACGACTACCGCTGACTCGTAGGAGTGGGTAGCAGAATCGAAGTTGCCGCCACATGTGACCAGGCGCAGCCTCGGGGGGCCGGTGTGGGCGTAGACGACGCCGTCGGGGAAGTTCTGGTCGGGGTACAAGACAGTCGAGAGGACCACCCAGTTGGAGGCGGCACCATCTTGGAGCGTGACGAAGATCGCGTCGCCGGGTTTGACGTCGCCGAGACGGAAGAACACGCCGAGGTGACCGGCCCCGACCGCCGAGTCGACGTGTCCGAGGATCACCGCCGAACCGGCCTGGCCCGGAGACGACCCCCGGTCATACCACCACGGAAGCGACCAGACCGAACCGGAAAGCGGTGCGTCATTCACCGTCCCGTCTGGGTTGAGCCCCCTGGAAGGGCCGAGCTTCGAGGACACGCCGATAGCCGGTATTCGGATCGACACCGGCGCCGACCTCGCCGCGGAGCTCAGAAAGGGAGGGGCAGTCACAGCGGGGGTAGTTGCCGACGTCGAACTGGCCGGGGCTGGAGGCGTCACCCGGGCTGGACGGGCGATCCCGTAGGCAGCGAGGGCCAATCCGGCAGCGGCGGCTGCGGCAGCGATGGCCATCCCGGCGCGCACCCGCCCCGCAGCGCCCCGAGGTCGCCGCGTCTCGGCGAGCCCTGGCCGGCCTGCGGCCCCTCCGGGCGTTGCGGCCCGACCTGGTCGCCTAGGAGGTGTAGGCACGGTGACGCCTCGACGCTTCGGCGGTCGCGGCTATTCCGATGAGACCCAACAGGATCAGGGCACCCCCGAGCTGCAAAGGCCAAGTCGACCTCTTGGGCGGCATACCACCCGTGCCGGGCGGCCCTGTAGGTGTCGCAGCAGCCGACGACCCGCCGGACGACCCGCCAGACGATCCCGAGGTTCCGGCCGACTCCGAGGAGGTGCCGGATGTGGGGCTGGACGAGCCCCCAGTGGATCCCGAGGAGCTCGCAGGCGTACCGGCCGACGTCGAAGAACCGGTCAGCGACGCGGACGCCGGTTGGGTGTTGGTGTCCGCAGGCGCGGGTGAGGAGCCGCCCGATCCCCCGCTGACCGACACCGACGTGGTGGCGGTGGCTTGCTGGAAGTTCGGGTCTCCGCTGTAGGCGACAGCGACGGTCACGTTACCTGGGGGCAGAGCAGTGGTAGTGAAAGACGCCTGGCCGGCATTGTTAAGCGGCGCGCTACCGAGGTTCGTCGACCCCGAAGTGAAGACCACCGCACCTGTCGGTGGGTCACCGCCGCTGACGGTCACCTGGAAGGTCGCCGGCTGGCCCGCAGAGACCTGCGACGGCCCGCTGACCGACACTTTCGCCGGCGCCTGGTTGACCGTCTCGCTGACCACGCCGGAACCGCCGGTGGCCGACGATGCAGCGAAATCGCTGTCACCTGCGTAGGAGGCTGTCACCGTGTCCGAACCGGCCGAGAGCGTGGAGAGCCCTGGCGTCGAGGCTTTCCCTGCCGACAGGGTGACCGGGGAGCCGACGGGGCTACCCGACACGTAAAACTGCACTGCACCAGTCGGCGTTCCAGCCCCGCTCGCCGAGGTGGAGACCGTGGCCGTGAAGACAACCGGCTGGCCGTAGACAGCGGGGTTCACCGAAGAGCTGACAGCGACAGACGTCGGCGCCGGCGTGACGGTGAGCGAAAGCGGCTTCTCCTGCGTCGCTGTGGACGCGGCGAAGTTGGAGTCCCCCGAGTACGACGCCGTTATCGAGTCGCTGCCCCCGGGAAGTCCCGAGACCGTCTCGTTGGCAGCACCGTTGGTGAGCGCAGCCGGAGTCCCAACCGGGTTCCCGTTAACTTCGAAGGTGACCGTGCCTGTGGGAGTGCCAGCCCCCGGCGATGCGGCTGTCACCGTGGCACCCAGCGCCACCGGCGCCCCGTACACAGAGGTAGCCGAGTTCGCCGTGACCGCCGTGGTGACCGCCGCCTGCCCTACCTTCTGGTCCACCTGCTGGGAGCTGCTCGCCGAGCTAGCAGAGAAGTCGGTGTCCCCGCTGTAAGAGGCGGTCACGGTGTGGTCCGCAACGCTCAGAGTGCTCACGGGAGCGCTCGTCGCGCTCCCACCCGACAGCGTAACCGGCGACCCGACGTTGCTCCCGTCCACGGCGAACTGGACCGCTCCGGTCGGGGTGCCCGACCCGGGTGACGCTGCTGTGACGGTGGCGGTGAACGAAACCGGCTGGCCGAACACCGATGGGTTCGCGCTGGACGATAGGCCGAGCGTGACCGCGTCCTGGCCGACTTTCACGGTAGCGGGCGTCGCTGTCGCGGAAGCAGCGAAGAAGTTGTCGCCGGAAGCCGGGGTGTATGAGGCTGTCACAGTGTCCGTGCCGATCGGCAGGGACACTGTGGAGATGACCGCGTCGCCGCTGGTCGACAGGGTCCCGGAGCCAACCTGCGTCGACTGGCCGCCGCTTGGGGTCGCGTAGATGGTTACGGTGCCTTGAGGAAAGTTGCCGTTCGTATTGAAACCCGCGCCCCCTTCGGAAACTGGGGTTACCGCCACGTTGAACGTGTCCGCCTGGCCGGCGACCGAGCTCGACGGGCTCGACGTTATAGCCGTGGTCGTGGGGTCGGGACTGATATTGATCGTCTGACTGGTCGACGTCGATTTGGAGAAGTTCGTGTCCCCCGAGTAGGCGGCGCTTATCGTGGCTTGGCCGACGGTCAGGCTGGTGTAGGGTCCGAAGGTGTAGCTTCCGCCGGTAAGACCAGGGCCGCTAAGACCCGCCTGGATCCCATTGCTGGGTGCTGTCGGAAGGTCCGGTACCGTCAAGGTAACGGTCCCTGTCGGAGTTCCCGACCCGGGGCTGTTGGCTGTCACTGACGTCGCGAAGGACACCGGTTCGCCGTAGTAGGCGCTCGACGGCGACAGCTGCAGAGACGTCGACGTGGAAGCCTGTTTGACTTGCTGGTTGACCTGCTGGGTGGCCGACGTGGAACTGGTTTCGTAGCTGATTCCGGCGGAGTTCGAATCCCCGCTGTAGGTGGCGGTAACGGTATGGGAACCCACGGAGAGGTCCGACACCCCCGACAGGGTTGCCTGGCCGTCCGAGACCCCCACCGGGCTACCGAGCGCGTTGCCGTCGACGGAGAACTGGACTGTGCCGACCGACGGCGCTGGGACGGTCGTGGCGGACCCTGCGACGGTCGCAGTGAAATTCACCGCCTGGCCGTACACCGACGGGTTGGCAGTCGAAGAGAGCGAGATGGATGTGGAGCGGGCTACCGAGAAGACGGCGGGGCCACCGTTTCCTGACATCTGGAGGTAGTCTCCGGAAGGGCTAAAACCCATGTACTGCCCTGTGACGCCGCCGGTCGCGAAGGGCGATCCGCTCACCTGGCTCAACGTCGACCCGGTGAAAGAGCCGTCGAAGAGGGCAACGGTGCTGTTGTTCAGGCCCACCGCAAGGAGGTTCCCGTCAGGGCTAAAAGCTACCGATGCCGTCGTGGTTGACAATCCGAAGTTAGAGTTCAGGGTCAACGCTCCGTCTGACACACTCAGAATAGACAGTCCGCTTGACGAAGGTTCCACGACAGCCAGCGCGTTTCCTGATGGGCTAAAGGCCAGCGAGGTCGGCTGACCCGAAACCGTCACACTCTCAACGACGCCCAAGGCTCCGCTATCTCCCACGTCGAAGAGCTCCACATAACCGTTGCCTGCTTGGTTGGATGGATCCGCGACAGCTACCGCTAGCAGGCTGCCGTCGGAACTGAAAGCCAGACCCTGACCGGTCGTGGGGGCCGCGGGATTCGTGGAAGAAGAGCCGTATTGTTGCAGCAGTGCGATGCCGCCAGTGTTGACCGAGAAAGTCTGGATCCCTTGGCTGTCAGCTGCTGCGAGCACGAACCCGTTAGGGTTGTAGTTCCCGAAGCTGATAGGACTGAAAGCCAAAGCAGTCACGTTCCCCAAGCCATCTTCTAAAAATGGAGAATACGGACCACCAATAGGGGTGATAACGCCGGTCGAGGTCTCCGTGAAGATGTCAATGTCAGCTTGGTCGCCATTCTGCGCAGCGGTCGCTACGGCTACTACGTAGTCCTCGTTGATAGGACTAGGGCTTACCGCGATCGCAGCCGCGTTGTCATAAACCGGAGAGCCGAGCGAAGACAAGTTACTATAGGCAAGTATCGAGGCGCTGCCGGCATCGCTGGCAAGTCCCCCGGAGGAACTCTGCACGAAGGAGTCGACACTGGTACCCGCCGTGAAGTCGAGCACGCCTGCGCCGCCGGCGGCATCGACGGGCGTGTAGGCCGACGTATTAGCGCCTGCAGGGAACGGGGAGCCGGTGACTGGGGTGAGATATCCGGCTGGTGTCGTCACCGACGCTGCGGGGGTCGCCCCGGCCAGAAGAGAACGGTGAACCCCACGATGGGAGGGCAGGCCGAACCCTGCGAGCACGAGCCCGGACAGGACCACCAGGCTACTGACCCTGTAAGCCAGCGAGGCCGGTATCCTCCTCGGAGGTGCTTGTGAAACGTTACGCTTGGTTATCATCGCGAAGCTTTCCTTGAAATGCCTTGCTATCGTAACTGTCGGGACTAAGGCTTTCAAAACCAATCGCGGTAGCATCGGACCTTCCAAGTTCGACCCGCCAGCCGCAATAGCCTCAACTCGCTCGCACTAACTCTGTCGCACCGGTGTCATAGTCCTTTCACGGCTTGCGTGGTCGTCACGGTGTTGGCCTCTGCGCGATTGATCCCATGGTAGGACGTTGGGCCATGGGCTAAGGGACGGGCCGTTGCCCGAAGGGACATAGTTGTGTGCCCCTGTGGACCATTACCCCTGTCGGCGTCACGCCTCGACTCCAGGGCCTTCTCCTCCGGCACGGGCATGTTCATGAGTACCGGAACAAGATGCGGTCAGGCGCGGTGTCCCACGCCACCGGAGGCGACGCCACCGGCTGTAGGACGCCCATCGGCTCACCTCCGGCGACTACGACGCTGACGGCGAACAGACCAATGCTGCCGACACGGCCGTGGGCTGCTGGTAAGCCGGTGGTAGAAATCATACAAGTACTCGTCGCGGGACCGGTGTTTCGACTCGGCCGCCGAGGCAGCGGGGACTACCTCTCCGAAGGTGTCACCGGCGGCGTCCAACGCAACCCGCCACTTAGTGCGGCGGCGTCGGTCGGGTGCTGGTCGCCGGCGACGCGAGCCGGCTCGTCTTCGGCGGCCACGTCGAATGGGCCTGAAGGCCTGCGCGCGATCGACGCGCCCGGGGGGGGACCGACTGGGCTGCTCGGTGAGGGTCGTGTAGCGGGCGATGAATTGCCGGCCGAGCATGGCGAGGTGTGCACGTACTTCCTGCGGTGAGCGGACCTCCACACCGTCCACGAAACCCACGAGTTCTGCGGCAGCATGCGCCACACTTGGCACACGGAGCTGCACTCAGCACCGGCCGTCTGTCTCCACGCCGAGATCCGCGAGGGGCCACCACGCCCCGAGACCAGCACGCAGGCGTGGCCAGGCAGGTGGTTGAACGAGGAGCTCGACGGTCAGGTTGGGGCAGGGACGCAGAGCCGCGAAGTCACGTTGAGATGCCACCCAGCTAGCGTGCAGGTCGAACCTGGCGAGCGTGGAGGCCGGCTCGTCGGTCACCTCGAGCGCCTCGACTCTCGCTACCCGGTAAGTTCGAAGTCCCGTCGCAGCGGTGCCCACCAGGTGCCACTCTTAATGACCAGGCCGTGTGGGTGAACCCACCGCCACATCGGCTCTTGGCCGGGGCGGGCGTAGCACAGTTCGACTTGCACATCCCGCTCTAGGGCTTCGCGGAGCCGACCGAGGGTGCTCTCGATGTCCCTAGCGTCGCCCGTAACATGGCTGGGGCCCCATCGGGTGCGGTCGACATGTACCCGTGCCTGGGCCGCGACCACCTGGTCGCGTGTCGCTGCCGGCAGGGCAGCGAGCACCTTGCGCAGCGCGGCATCGCCGTCGTCTTGGCCTGGGACGCCGGCCGCGGCGAGCACCAGGGAGCGGGCCTCGCCGGAGGTAAGCCCCGACAAGTCGATGCGATGCCCTCCGAGCAGTGCCCACCCCCCGCCGCGTCCGCGTTGGGCATAGACCGGCACGCCCGCTCCCGACAGAGCGTCGAGGTCCCTGCGGATGGTCCGCTCCGACGTCTCGAGCTCCTCGGCCAGCTGGCTGGCGGTTCGCTGGCCGTGGGTCTGCAGCAACAACACGATGGCGACCAGCCGATCAGCCCGCACCCGACGAATCTAGCCAACAAATAGGACACAAGATGGCCACTTTGGTGGTCCATGATTGTGTCATGACCGACACCACAGCTTCAACACCCGCAACTACTGACCGTCGAGGGGCTCTCGTCGCCGCCTACGACCATGCCGCCGGCGTGGTCGTAGGGGTGCGCGCCGACCAGCTCGACGGGCCGACCCCCTGCCCCGACTACGACGTCGCCACCCTCGTCAGCCATCTGGTCGGCGCCGGCTGGCGGGCGGTTGCGCTCGGACGAGGCGAGACACCAACCGGCGAGGAGTTCCCCCACATCGAGCTCTCCGACGCTGCCCGCCAGCTTCACCAAGCCGGCATCGAGGCGGCCGGGGCGTGGAGCGACGAGCGGCTGGCCGTGACCACCACCATGCCGTGGGGAGAGACCTACACCGGTGCGACCCTCGTCGACATGTATCTGAGCGAGCTCATGGCTCACGCCTGGGATCTCGCCGTCGCAGCCGGGCAGACCCCAGGCTGCGACGAAGATCTTGCCGGCGCCGCAGACGCCGCCGCCCGGGCTATGCTGCGCCCCGAGTACCGGGACATGATGGCTGTCGGCAACCCTTTCGGGGCCGAGCAGACCGCCGGAGACGACGCCACTACCCTCGAACGCTTCGCTGCCTTCATGGGCCGGCGCATCGACTGGAAGCCCTGAGCGACCCCACCAAGAGCCTGAGCGACCCCACCGAGTCCCGGACCGCCACGTCTACCGGGACGGCCACTCCCCCGTCACCGGAAGACTGCTTCGCCGCCGCAAGCGGCGCAGCTACGTGCGGGCGGATGGTGATGTAGCTGTCCCTAGCAAAGCAATCTCTATCGATAGGGTGCGTAGTGACCGAAGCCGAGCGGCGACTGGGCCGGCAGAAATTTTCGACCGCGCACCCGCTCGGGCGCTAGGCGCAAAGCGACCTCGACCGCGCTCACTACCGCACTTTCGTGGGAGTCGACGTCGCGGGTCCACGAACCGGCAAGATGGACACCGTCCATGCCGTCGATCCGGCGAACAAGGCCCTGTGCGCGCCACAAAGCTGGAACGGGTATCGGATGGCGGTAGAGTGCCCTCGCCAGAATCTCTGCCGGGGGACGGGGGTCGTGCGTGACCCAGCTTCGGAAGACCTCGCGTCCCGAGAGCCATCCCGCTGAGGTCGTGAGCTGAGCAGCGTGGGGGAAGGCCCGCACGCTTATGTCAGAGTCGCTCCCGTCGCCCTTACGAACGTGACTGCTATCTCGGTGGACCACTAGTCCGGCATCTGTGTAGGGCACCATCGCAGCGGCCTCGGCGACAACGCCCCCGAGGATCTCCCCCGCCACCCAGATGGGGACGGCTACGACCACGACATCGTAGCGTTCGACCTCACCGTCGCTCTCCACGAAGACGCCTTCCCCGCGCCGGGTCACCCTGCGCACGGGATCACCGACCCGCAGCCTGACGCGGCCCATGTCCGCAAGGATCCGTTCGATCCATCGGTGCGTGCCACCTTTGACTGCGAGAGGCACCTGCACTCCCCGCGAGAGCGTCGGTATCGCCAACGCTGGATACAGCAGAGCGGAGGAAGCAGTTATACCTTGTAACTCGTCGAAGGTGACACCGAGGAAGGCGGAGGCGACCACCTCGGCAACCTCGTGCACGAAGCTGTCCCGCAACCGTCGCGATCTGGCGAACTCCCCCCAGGTAGTCGAGACATCTCCGCTTCGCCGCAATTCGAGTGTAGCGGTCAGAATCTTCAACCATCCGGCCAAGTCGGTCGCCGAGCGGGGATCGAGTAGCGGACGTAGCCGCAACGGGCGAAGGGTGGGAGTAATGAACCGCGGTTCTCCATCGACTCCATAGACGGTCAGCGAGGTGGGGAGACGTTCCATCTCCACCCCCAATTCCGCGAAGACCGCCATCAGCGCCGGGTAGTCGGAGGAAAGAAAATAGGTGGGGCCCATCGCCACCTCTATGCGCTCGGCACCCTCCTCGATGACAGCCGGACGCGCGTTTCCCCCAGCCTCCCCCTCCGCCTCGTAGCAGGTAACTTCGTAGTCGAACTGGAGGAGCCAGGCGCTGACCAAGCCTGCCGCACCCCCACCTATGACCGCTAGACGCACCACTTCTACCATAGCTGCCGACACCACAGGCGCGGCGCCCGCCAAGAGCATACGCAGCCGGACCATATTGCCTCGAACAATGTTAACGTCTGGGGTAAAGGTACAGGGACCTAGCCGCTCCGAGGCCCTGAAACCCGTCTGTGCCCGTCCGAGGAGAGAGATTTCAATGGCCATGTCGGTCTCTCGCTATCAGCCTGACCTAAAGCCGGTTCCGCTGCCGCTGATCAAGCGCAAACTCGACTTGGCCATAGTCCTCTTCTTCTTGGTCAATCTGGTCTTCATCACCTACGTGGTCGATCTCGAACAGCTGGTGATCGCAAACCCGTATCACTACAAACAGCCGCTATGGCCCCCCGCCTTCGCCGTCCGGATCATCCACTCTTACGGGAAACATTATGACCCAGTACTCATGGCCCGACCGGTCTGGTGGAAGACGACGATCTGGATCGACGCACTAGGATTCGGTCCTTTCTACGTCGTTGCCACCTACGCGTTCGCGAAGGCCAGGAACTGGATACGGCTCCCAGCGGTAATCTACTCCTCCGTCATGATGACCAACGTGACGATAATCCTCAGCGAGGAAGCCTGGGGCCCGCACGCAACCCCGCACCTGTTGTTCGTCCTCGGGGACAACGCCGCATGGCTGATATTCCCGATCCTGATCATCGCGAGGATGTGGCGCTCTGAGCGCCCCTTCGACAGCCCTTTCCTCAAGATTCGGGCGAATGGATGACCGAGCAGTTTCACGAGCTCTACGGGCCCTGGGCGATGGTGGCCGGCGGGTCGGAGGGTCTGGGCGGAGCCTGGTCGGAGGCACTCGCAAAGCGCGGACTCAACGTGGTCATGGTCGCCCGCCGGGCAGAGCGCCTCGAAGCTCACGCAGAAACGCTCCGGCAGCGGTATGGAGTGCAGATCAGAACCCAGGTCCTTGACCTCTCCGACGGCGAGGCGCACTCGAAGCTCTCCTCAATGGCCGCCGAGGTCGATGTCGGACTTGTCATCTACAACGCTGCCCTATCTCCCTCCGGGAGCTTCGCCGAGATGGACCCTTCCCGCATCGCGATGGCCCTTGCAACCAACGTAGTAACCCCGACCCTGACCCTGCGTGCGGTTCTGCCCCTGCTAGCCCGCCGTGAGCGCTCGGGCGTCGTCATAGTCTCGTCCCTCGCGGGCTTCGCTGGTTCTGCCGGGCTTGCGACCTACGGTGCAACCAAGGCGTACCTGCGCATGCTGGCCGAAGCTCTCTGGGAAGAGAGCCGTGGCTCCGGGATCGACGTGCTCGCGACCGCACCCGGGGCGGTCTCCACGCCTGGACTTCTCGGTCGTTCCGCCCGAAGCATCCCCGGCCAGCTCAGTCCTGCGGACATCGTGGAATCCTCCCTTGCCCGTCTCGGCAAATCACCGCTCCACGTACCCGGCTGGACCAACCTCGTAGCAGCGACCCTGCTGTCGCGGATTTTGCCACGCCCGGCCGCTGCTGCGTTGATGCGGCGGTCGTCCTCGGGTATCACCTCCACCACGGGATCTGGCAGAGGGGATGAACAGTCACCACCCCCTGGTCCGATCTCCGATCCTCTCTCCACTCCCCTCTCTCCGCTGAAGCAAAGTTCTAGCAGAGCGATCGGTTAAATCCACGTTGGGAGACGAGGGTGTCCGTTATGAAACCTGCTAGCGTCAGTTTCATGATGGAATGGACTTGTCGCGCCAGCTGCACACAGGCTGGGGACCTTCGGTAGCGCGGGGTAGTGCAGCCGTGAGGTATGCGGACGGTCCTACCGCCGAGGTCGAGACCTTGATCGACGCGCCAATCGACTGGGTGTGGAGTCTCATTTGCGACGTGAATCTGCCTAGTCGCTTCTCCGAGGAATTCAAAGGTGCAAACTGGGTCGACGACGGGCCAGCCTTGGGTGCCCGCTTCGTCGGACGCAACGAGCATCCCGCGTTGGGTTCGTGGGAGACGACCTCGTGGGTGACGCGCTATCGACCCTACCGGGAATTCGGCTGGTCGGTGACAGACCCCGACAACCCGAGTGCTACGTGGTGGTTCACCCTCGACGAGGTCGGTAGCGGAACCCGCCTTCGCCAGGGAGCGCGGATAGGTCCGGCGCCGTCAGGGTTGAGCATCGCCATCGCAACGATGCCAGACAAGGAAGAGCGGATCGTTGCAAGGCGGCTCCAAGAGTGGACGCGCAACATGCAGGCCACGGTCGCAGGCATAAAAGCGCTTGCGGAGCACCAACTGTGATACACCTAGGTGTAAACGCAGACCTCTACAGCCGCGCCGGCGTCGACTTCGTCCGCGAAGCGGAACGGCTCGGTGCCGACACGGTGTGGGCGCCTGAGTTCTGGGCTGGCGACGCGTTCACTCCGCTCGCCTATCTGGCAGCGAAGACCTCGACGATCCGCCTCGCAACCGGAATCGTTCAACTCGGGGCCCGCACGCCCGCGATGCTGGCAATGTCTGCGATGTCAATGCAAGCCCTCTCGGACGGCAGGTTCCTGTTAGGAGTCGGCACGAGCGGCCCTAAGGTGATGGAGGGCTGGCACGGCGTGCCTTTTGACCGACCCGTGAGACGGACTCGCGAGACCATCGAGATCATCCGGACTATCAGCTCTGGTAAACGACTTACCCATCAAGGCGACACGTACACCTTGCCACTTCCGGGCGGCGAGGGTCGACCCATCCGATCCCGGATGTCGCCAGTGCACATACCGATCTACGTGGCCGCTCTCGGGCCTGCCAATCTGCGCTTAACCGGCGAGCTCGCCGACGGCTGGATTGGGAACTCTTTCATGCCTGAGACTGCCGGCGTGTTCCTCGATCCGATCCGTGAAGGAGCCGAAGCTTGCGGGCGGAACTTCGCCGACATCGACCTCACGGTATCGGTCGGTGTCGAGTTCACCGAAGACATCGAAGCGGTCGGGCGACGCCACGCCGAAGGCTATGCGTTCACCTTCGGGGCAATGGGCTCTGTAACCAGGAACTTCTACAACGACGCGTTCGCACGCCAAGGATTTGCAGACGACGTGCGTGCGGTACAGCAGTTATGGCGATCGGGCAGCCAAGACGCAGCCCGAAAGCGGGTGCCTATCGAGATCGGGCTACGCACCAACCTGATCGGCACCGACGCCATGATCCGCCAACGGCTCCGCCTGTACCGCGACGCTGGTGTCAACGAGCTGCGAGCCACCTTCGCTGGCGAAGACGTTCGCTGTCGCCTTGACGGCCTAGCGCACCTTGTCGACATCGTCAGAGACATCAACGCCGAAGGGACATCGTGAAACACACCGATACCTCAACGTGGCCGTGCAACATCGCTCGTAGCGTCAGCATCCTGGGCGACCGCTGGAATGTCCTGCTGATCCGCCAGGCGTGTCTCGGGATACGACGCTTCGAGCAGTTTCAACACACACTCGGTATCGGTCGCAACATTCTCACCAACCGCCTCAACACGCTGGTCGACGAAGGCGTCTTCGATCGCGTCGGGTACCAGACCAACCCGACCCGCAGCGAGTACCGTTTGACCGACAAAGGGCGTGACGCCTACACAGTCCTGGCATCCATGGATGCCTGGGGCAGACGCTGGCTAGCCGGCCCCGAGGGAACGCCAGTGCTGCTAAACCATCTCCCCTGCGGCAGCGACATGCACGCAGTCGTCGTCTGCAGCGAATGCCGCGAGCCACTCGACGTGCGTCAAGTCACCGCCCGGACGTCCGTCAGCACGATAACCTGTTAAGCCCAGTGATGGTGCCGCTGCGCAGCCATTTGAGCATTGCGACCACAGCCCTGGTAGTGGTCATCCCCGTCGTGGTGGGAGTGGTGATGCGTCGCAAACTCAACGACGCATGGGGAGAGATACTCCAAAGCGACCCTTCGGTCGGCTACAGGCTGGTAGCTCCGAACGTCCTGCGGCGACCGGACGTCCTCGACGCGCGACCCCAGGGGCAGAGCTGACCTTGGCCGCTCGAGACGAGGCGCTTTCACTCGACCCGGCGCTCATACAAGCCTCCGAGGACGACGGCTTCGGAATGTTCATGGAGTGGGTGCAACGGAGCGCGATCAGCCTCTACCCTGCCCAGGAGGAAGCTCTCATCGAGGTCTTCGGCGGCTCCCACGTGATTGTCAACACTCCCACCGGGTCCGGGAAGAGCCTGATAGCCCTCGGCGCCCACGTGGCCAGCATCGCTAGAGGTGGCCGCTCCTTCTACACGGCTCCGGTGAAGGCGCTCGTGTCGGAGAAGTTCTTCTCCCTCTGCGAGGTTTTCGGGTCGCGTAACGTGGGCATGCTCACCGGGGACGCCTCGATCAACCCCGACGCCCCCCTGGTATGCGCGACCGCCGAAGTCCTCGCGAACATGGCCCTGCGCAGAGGTGACCGTGCAGACGTCGGCCAGGTCGTGATGGACGAGTTCCATTTCTACGGAGACCCCGAGCGTGGCTGGGCCTGGCAGGTGCCGCTACTCGAGCTCACCGCAGCGCAGTTCGTGCTCATGTCAGCGACCCTTGGCGACACCCGGATTATCGAGGATGGCATCAAGACACGGACCGGGCGGCCCGTGGCGGTGGTCCGCTCTAGCGTCAGGCCGGTACCGCTGCGCTTCGAGTACCGCCGTACGCCACTCCACGTCACCGTCGAATCGCTGCTCGGCGAAAATCAAGCTCCGATGTACCTCGTGTTTTTCACCCAGGCCGAGGTTCTGGCCCAAGCTCAATCTCTAACCTCAGCGCAGGTTTCGACACGCGCGCAGCGGGAGGCAGTCGCAGAGGCGATCGGCGGCTACAGGTTCGCGCCGGGGTTCGGACGCACCTTGAGCCGCCTGTTGCGCCACGGCATAGGCGTCCACCACGGGGGGATGCTCCCCAAGTACCGCCGTTTGGTGGAGCGCCTCACGCGAGAGGGACTTCTCCGGGTCGTCGTGGGGACCGACACTCTCGGGGTTGGCGTGAACATGCCACTTCGAAGCGTGGTCCTTTCCGGCCTTGCCAAGTACGACGGGACGGTGTCGCGCCTCGTCAGCGCCCGAGAACTGCACCAGATCGCGGGTAGAGCGGGGAGGGCGGGCTACGACACCGCCGGTTTGGTGGTCGTCCAGGCCCCTCCCCATGTGATAGACAACGACGAGGCGGTGAAGAAGGCGGGAGGGGATCCCCGCAAGCTCCGCAAGCTCGTGCGAGCCAAGCCGCCGCGAAACTTCGTGGCGTGGGACGAGGCGGTCTTCGAGAAGCTCGTCTCATCGCCCCCAGAGACCCTCGTGTCCCACATGGCCGTCACGCACTCCACCGTGCTCGACGTCTTGGACAGGCCCGGGGACGGCTGCCGAGACCTGAAGCGGCTGGTCACAGACAACTTCGAGCCGCCGGCGTCGAGACGTCGTCTAGCTCATAGAGCTATCGGGATCTACCGGTCGCTGCTAGGAGCAGGAGCCTTGGAACGCCTCAGCGATCCCGACGACCAAGCCAGACTGGTCAGGGTGAACGACGCTCTTCAGCGTGACTTCGCTCTCGACGCCCCGCTCAGCCCTTTCATCCTCGAGGCCCTCCCGAGACTCGACCAGGATTCGCCTACTTGGGCTTTGGACGCCGTGAGCGTCGTCGAGTCGACGCTTGACAATCCCGGTCCTGTCCTCAGCGCGCAGCTCGACAAGGTCAGATCGGAGGCGATGACGGCGATGAAAGCGGCCGGCGTACCCTACGAGGAGAGGATCGAAGCCCTAGACAAGCTCGAGTACCCCAAACCGCTTCGCGATTGGACCTACGAACTGTTCGACTCCTACCGCGCGGTTCACCCGTGGGTGGCCGACTTCAACATCGCCCCCAAGTCCGTAGCCCGAGACCTTTTCGAGCGGGCAATGAACTTCCCCGAGTACGTCGCACACTACGGCCTGGCGCGCTCGGAAGGCCTTATCCTCCGCTACCTCAGCGACGTCTACAAGGCGCTTGTGCGCAGCGTCCCCGAAGAAGCCAAGAATGACGAACTCGTCGACTTCACCGAGTGGTTGGGCGAACTCGTACGCCAGGTCGACTCGAGCCTCCTCGACGAGTGGCGGACCCTCACGGCCCTCCAGGATCGCCCCGCCGGGGATATCCCCCACCTCGTCGGTGGGCTAGGCGGCGGAACTTTCGGCGAGGAGCCTCCGCCGAAGCTCAGCGCTAACAAGCGAGCCTTCTCCGTGATGATCCGCAACGCAGCTTTCAGGCGTGTCGAAATGGCAGCTAGAAGAGACGTCGACGGTCTCGCCGACTCGGAGTACGCCGGCGGAATGGACCGCGGGCAGTGGGCGGACGCCCTCGGAGAGTATTTCTCTTCGCACGGGTCTATAGGGACCGGGGCGCCAGCACGCTCGGCGGCGTGGTTCCAGGTCCTCGAAGGCCCCGGCATCGTGAAGGTCCGTCAGGTTCTCGATGACCCCGAGGGTTTCCACGACTGCGCGATAGTCGCAGAGGTCGACGTGGAGGAATCCGACGAGACCGGGTTTGTAGCCTGGAGGACGCTTCGCGTCGACGTTGGCTGACCTGTCAGGCACGCGAAGCTGGTCACGTGTAGCATTGGGATACGACGCCTAGCCTGGGGAGGCTCGAGTGCAAGAAGCGACGGTACTTTCCTTAGATGGCACCCTCGGATCTGACTTCAGGGGGGCGAGACCCGCGAACAGGCAGTTCCAACTGCGCGGGGTGAACCACGTCGCGCTCGTCTGCAAAGACATGGCCCGAACCGTAGAGTTCTATCAGGGGCTTCTCGGAATGCCGTTGGTGAAGACGATCGAACTTCCCGGGGGAATGGGGCAGCACTTCTTCTTCGACATCGGCAATGGCGACTGCATCGCGTTCTTCTGGTTCCCCGGGGCGCCAGCCCCGACCGAAGGGGTCGTCACAGCCGCGAGCCTTCCCGGCGAGGGCGACATCACCACCGCCTGGGGGTCCATGAACCACATCGCCTTCGACGTGGCCCCTGAGCGTTTCGACGAGTACCGCCAGAAGCTGATCGACAAAGGGGTGAGGGTCAGCCAGGTGATGAACCACGACGACAGCGAAGCTACCGTGACCGACGAGCTTCACCCGGGAGTGTTCGTACGGTCGATGTATTTTCGTGATCCGGACGGGATCCTGTTGGAGTTCGCTGCGTGGACACGCCAGCTCACCGAGGGGGACGTGGCGCACCCACCGGCTGACGCTGACGGCCGGCGGGTTGGCCGGCAGCGTTCCGCGACGGTCTAGCCCGTCTGGGCTATGTGCCCGTCGAGCCAGGCCACGATGTCTGACTGGACATCCGCTCGGTTCGTCTCGTTCAGCACCTCGTGGCGGGCACCGGGGTAGTAGTGGGCGGTCACGTCCAAGCCCTCGGCGACCAGCCGGGACTGGAGCTCCCTGACGTTGGCTGCCATAGCGCCCACCGGGTCCATTTCCCCGGCGAGGAGGAGGACGGGTATCGCTGGTATGTTCCGTATGGCTTCGGGGGTTACCGACGGCACGGCCAAGCCGATCACTTCGCAAAGCAGGCCGTAGGTGAGCGGGTTCGAGGACCCGCAGAAGTCGTCGGCGATGTAGGCATCCACTTCTGCCTCGTCACGGCTCAACCAGTCGTAAGGTGTCCTCGCAGGCTCGAAGGCCTGGTTGTACGAACCGAGAGCATCGAGGGCTTCGTCGCCCATCCCGGCGTCGACAGCTGCCCGAAGACCGTCAAGCATCTCCTGGCCACCCTCCGGGGCGCCGACCGGGCCGCTGAGGATATAGCCGGAAAGCCCCTTAGCCCCGCGAGCGGCGTAGCCTTGGGCGATCATCGAACCGAGCGAATGCCCAAGAAGCACGACGGGTTTCGATCCGGACGCCTCAGTCGCAGCTGCAACCAGCTTCTCCAGGTCGTTCAGCAGGCCGTCAGCTCCCCCCGGACCACAGCGGCCGACGCCTGTCGAGTCGCGGGTGTGGCCGTGGCCCCGCTGGTCCGCGGCGAAGACCTCGAAGCGAGCGGAGTTCATCGCCTTGGCGAACCGGTCGTAGCGGCCGCTGTGCTCAGACGCCCCGTGGGAGACAACGATCGTAGCCTTCGGGTTCTCGACGGGCCAGCGCCGGTAAAATATTCTTACGCCGTAGTCGTCGATGAAGTGGTCGGTCGTCGCCTCTCGCATGAGCCGACCGTAGTCTCGGCGGCGCGCTCCGATCAACCGCTGCGCAAAACGGTGGATGGCGCCGTCTCTAGGCGCTGAGACTGGACCCGCCGGGACGAGCGATCGCCGGTCGGAGTCGATATGGTTTAGATGTGGACCCTACATACCCAGAAGAAGCGGAGCGCTACCGGGAGAAGATCCGGGCGTTCCTGGCGGAGCACCTTCCGGCCGACTGGGCCGGGATCGGGGCTTTAGAATCAGAAGAGGCCAGACGCTGGGCCGAGGAGTGGCGTCGGGTGCTCTACGACAATGGTCTTCTGGCAGCGTCGTGGCCCTCGTCGATCGGTGGTGGGGGCCTGTCGGCTCTCGAGCAGGTCGTGCTGGCCGAGGAGTTCGTGAAAGCCGGCGTGCCTACCGGAGGGTCGAACGACACTTTCGGCATCCAGATGGTCGGCAACACGATCCTGCGGTGGGGATCGGAGGAGCAGAAGAGCTACTTCTTGCCGAAGATACTCTCGGGGGAGCACCGATGGTGCCAAGGTTACTCCGAGCCTAACGCTGGGTCCGACTTGGCCAATCTCGGGACCAGGGCGGTACTCGACGGCGACGAGTGGGTCGTCAACGGGCAGAAGATCTGGACCTCAGCGGCACACCTCGCCAACTGGATCTTCGTTCTCACCCGTACCGACCCGGACGCCCCGAAGCACAAGGGCATAACTTTCCTTCTCGTTCCCATGGACCAGCCGGGTGTCACCGTCAGACCGATACGGATGATGTCGGGCGCGTCCGAGTTCAACGAAACGTTCTTCACCGACGCCCGCACTGCGAAGCACAACGTGGTCGGCGGGGTAGGAAACGGCTGGGCTGTAGCGATGACCCTTCTCGGCTACGAGCGCGGCGAAGCTGCTGCCACCCATCCGATCCTGTTTCGCATGGAACTCGACCGGCTGATCAACTTGGCGCGCCAGGCCGGACGCTCCGAAGACCCGCTTATACGCCAACGCCTAGCCGCTTGCTACGCAAAGGTGGAGGCGATGCGCTTCGTGGGTTTGAGGACCTTGTCTCGCTTCCTCGCCGGGGAGACACCGGGACCGGAAGGATCGGTGTTCAAGCTGTTCTGGAGTGAGTACCACAAGCAGGTCACCGAGCTGGCAATCGACATTATCGGCGCAGCTGCGATGGCCCCCTCCGGCCGCTGGCCCGCCAGCGCTTTCATGACCGACGACGCAGGAGCCCCTAACGACAGCGCCTCGTGGGTCGGGACCTTCTTCAACGCACGCGCGGGGACGATCTATGCTGGAACTTCGCAGGTGCAGCGCAACATCTTGGGCGAGATGATCCTCGGCCTTCCCAAGGAGCCCTCGGTCACGCGTGGAAGCTGGCGTGAGGCGCAGCAGGCGAGCGCTTAAGCTGAACTCGTCTTCGCGGGCGAGTCGCCTCGACTAACAGTATCGCTCGCAAAGCGACGAGCACGCCGACGAACACAACTCCGACCCGGCGCTAGCCCGCCCGGGTCGGAGTTAACCACCCACGATCGGTTACGCCGAGGCGGCGGCGCTTATGCTGGCGCGTACCTCGTCCATGTCGAGTTCTTTCACCTTGGTGATGAGCTGCTCAAAAGTAGGTCCGGGTAGAGCGCCAGGCTGGGAGAAGATCATTATCTGGTCCCGGAAGACCATCAATGTGGGTATCGACATGATCCCGAAGTTGGCTGCGAGGGATTGCTGAGCCTCCGTGTCGACTTTGGCGAACGTGATGTCGGGGTGGCGTTCGGATGCCGTCTCGAAGATCGGGGCGAACATCCGGCACGGACCGCACCACGAAGCCCAGAAATCCACGAAAACAATGTCGTTGGATTCGATAGTCTGCTCGAAGTTGGCGTCGGTCAAAGCTATGGTTGCCATCGGTTAGCTCCTCTGTAGGGTCTCACGTCTATTAACACGGCATACCCCCTAGGGTATTCCCTTGTCGGGGTCGAGGAGCCTGCTGACACCGAGGAGAGTGCAGATATGGTGGGAAAATGAGGCTCGACGACGAGATAGTCGAGGCGCTGCGTCTCGCTCCCGGCCTGAAAGTCGACCTAGCGAAGCTGGGTGCCGCAGCACTTCCAAGAGGAACGAGCCGGGCGGGAAAAGATCTCCTAGCGGCCTTGCGAAGCGCTGGCGCCGACGATCAGCTCCACGCTTTCACGGCCGAGCTCGAGTCCGCTCAGGAACTGCTGTACGCCAGCTCCTCCCACGCGGTCTTGGTAGTCCTCCAAGGCATGGACGCGTCAGGTAAGGACGGCACGATCAAGCACGTCATGTCCGGAGTGAACCCGCAGGGATGCGACGTCACGTCTTTCAAAACGCCGTCCTCGGAAGAGCTTTCCCACGACTTCTTGTGGAGAGCGGTCAAGGCCCTTCCAGGGCGGGGAAAGATCGGGATCTTCAACAGGTCCTACTATGAGGACGTTCTGGTGGTTAGGGTGCATCGCGAGCTGGCAGAGGAGCAGCGGCGGCTCGGCGGCTACGACTCCTACGAGCCGATGTGGAGGGAGCGCTTCGAGGCTATAAACGCTTTCGAGCGACACCTGGTTCGAAGCGGCACGCAGGTGGTGAAGATCTTCCTCAACGTATCCGAGGCAGAGCAGAAGAGGAGGCTGCTCAAACGGCTCGACGACACCCGGAAATACTGGAAGTTCTCCATGGCGGACATAGAGGAACGGGCGCTGTGGGGCGACTACCAAGTCGCCTACCAAGAGGCGCTCAGCGCGACCTCGACGCAGTGGGCGCCCTGGTACGTGATCCCAGCGGACCACAAGCACCTCATGCGAACTTTGACTGCCGGTGTGATCGTCAGCGCCGTCGACGCTTTGCAGCTGGCGCCGCCCGCTGTCTCGGAGGCCAAGCTGGCTGAGATCGCTCAAGCCAAAGCGCTGCTCGCCCCGACATAACGTTGCAGGCGGCCTAATAGGATCGCTGGCATGTGTGGAACCTCCCATTCCGACGGTGGACACGTCGACGTTGCGGCGACGGCCGCTCCTAGGCTCGCGGAAGGTCCCGCCGTCGATACTATCCACCTCGATCCGGTAGACGACGTTTCGGTGACTACGCTGATCGACAATACATTCGACATGCTTTTGAGCTCGGGGTCCGGTGTAGAGCGGGCTGGTATGCGGTCCGGTCTGGTGAGCTCCCCGTTCTTCGATGGCGGGAACACCCAGGTGGGTCTGCTCCGGCTGCGGGGACGCAGCGGGCTTCATCTGGGAGGACCGGCATTCGAGCCGATCATCCCGGCGACAGTGAGAGCTTTGGGCGAACTGTCACCCGAGCTGGTAGTCCCTGGGCATTGCAGCGGCTGGAAAGCTCAGCACGCGCTGGGCGCAGCTCTTCCCGAAGCGCTCGTGCAGGCTAATTCGGGCAGCTCCTACCACTTGGCATCCCTTTGAGCACGCACGCCAGGCCCAAGACGGGCTACGTGACGGCTCTGCAGGGATCGAAGCGTGGACCGCTAGGAAGGGTGTTCGGCTTGGACCTTGTGCTGCTTCACGCCCCCTCGGTGTGGGACTTCCGGGAGGAGGTGATCCTTCAAGGCCCTTTGGCTGACGTGATTCCCTCGACCGACGAGTTCGAGATGTACCCGATCGGCCTCACGAGCATTGCCTCCTACCTCGAGGCGAACCATTACAACACCAGGCTGGTCAACCTCGCCTACCGGATGCTGCGCAACCCGCGCTTCGACGTGGCAGCGCACCTGGGCAAGCTCAAAGCCCCGGTGTTCGGCATCGACCTTCACTGGCTGCCTCACGCTAATGGAGCGCTCGGAATAGCGAGCCTCGTAAAGCAGGTCCACCCCGAGGCGAAGGTGCTCGTAGGTGGCCTGTCAGCGTCGTGGTATCACGAGGAGGTTATAGCCGACCCAGCGGTCGACTTCGTGCTGCGAGGCGATTCCACAGAAGAGCCGTGCCGTCAACTTCTCGCCGCCTTGCGCGACGGCACCCCTCTCGACTCGGTTGAGAACCTAACCTGGAAAACGCCGCAGGGCCGCGTGGTTTCCAACCCGGTCACCTTCGTGCCGGCGAACCTCGACTGGATCGAAGTTCCGGCGTACGACTTCATGACCCACGCCGTGTTCAAATACCGAAGCCTCGCGGATTTCCTGCCGTACCTCGAGTGGCTCCGCTACCCATCCACGATGCTCCTAAACTCCCGGGGTTGCACTTACAACTGCGCTATCTGCGGTGGATCGAGAAGCGGTTACAGGCTCGTGGCCGGCCGGAGCGCCCCGGGGATGCGCAGCCCCGAAAAGCTCGTTGCGGATGCCCGGCGTATCAGCTCCTTCTCCAAAGCGCCGATCTTCATGGTCCACGATCCGCGCATAGGGGGTATCCCGAGGGCGCAGAGGTTCTTCGACCTTTACAGCGAGGCTGGTGTAGCCAACGAGCTGGTAATAGAAGTCTTCTTCCCAGCGACACGAGACTTCTTCGGTCTCGTCAGGCGCTCGACCGCAGCTTGGAGCTTGCAGATCACCATCGAGTCGCCTGACCCCGAAATCCGCAAGGTGAACGGCAAGTTCCCGGTCCCCAACGAGGTGGTGGAAGACACCCTGGCGGCGGCCCTCGCCGAGGGATGCGGGAAACTCGACTTGTTCTTCATGGTCGGCCTGTCCGGTCAAACCCCGTCCAAAGCCCTCGAGACGGTCGACTACTGCCGCCATCTCGTGGAGCGCTTCGAAGCTGACAAGCGGCTTCAGTTCTACGCCGCACCTTTGGGGCCGTTCCTAGATCCGGGCAGCCGGGCTTTCGAGGATCCCTCGCTCGGCTTCGACCGACGCTTTGTCACCCTCGAAGAGCACCGCCGGGCGCTGCTCGGTCCGACCTGGCGGGAGATGCTTGCCTACGAGACCGACTGGATGAGCCGTAACGAGATCGTCGAGACCACCTACGCGCTCGGGGCCGGTCTCAACGACCTCAAGTTCGAGGCGGGCCTTATAGATGCCAAGACTCACGCAACAGTCGCCCGCCACTTCGCGGTAGCACAAGAAGCGTTCCCCAAAGTGGACGCCATATCCCGCATGCCCGAAGCGGACCGTCGGGCTGCGTTGGAGGCCTTGGCGGAGCAAGTGGCCGAGGCGAACACGGCCAGCCTCGTAGGCGAGCACGAACTGGAATGGAAGACATCGGCCGGGCTGCGGGTGACCTGGCTGCTGGCGAGGCACACGGCGGCAGCGCTTCCGAGGGAGCTAGCCCACGGCGTCGCCCGCTTCGCCGGCAGGTACGACACCGCCGTCACCCAGGTGGACCGGTTGGGCTCTATCGAACTTTGAAGGCGCTTTCTCGCGCCAAGGTCCGGGGATGGGGACGGCCTGGCTCATCCTCCGAGCCATATGATGCTCAGCGCGACCACGCCGATCCCGGCCCATCCGAGCGCGACGACACGCTGATGCAGGACCACCTCGGCGATCACTGCTGCCACGACAGGCTCGAGCAGGCTGAGAGCTGTGGCGACGCTGGCCGGTACGCCTCGCAGCCCGCGGCCGAAGAGCAAGTAGCCGGCGCCCATCGGGATCACAGCCAGGTACGCGACGACCGTCACGCCCCGGGCGGAACTGACGAGGGCTCCACCTGTGACAGCGACCACGCCGAGCAGTACTACCGAAGCCGCGCCGAACATCGATCCCATAACCTGCCGGGAGGGCCGGCCCGCCTGAATGAGACGGGCAGCGGCGAAAGTGTACGCCCCATAACACGCGCCCGCTACGAGGCCGAGCACGACGCCTGGGACAAAGCGCGGCTCCGGTGAGATTCGGTTATCCACGCCGGTCGCTCCCAAAACGGCCACGCCGGCTACGGCCGCGCACGTCGCAGCGACGAACCTGACAGAAAGCTTCCGGCCAGTGAAAACCCGTTCGAAGAGTGCCGCGGCGATCGGTGAGAATCCGATCGTCGCCGTCACGCCGACCGCCACTCCCGCGTAGGCCATCGACGTGTAGAAGGCGAGCGGGTAGGCGGCCGTAGCGATGACACCGGCGAGGAACGTCAAACGCTTGGACGCATCGAAGATACCCGCCACGCTTCGGGGACCGCCCGCAGCGAGAAGGATCAAACCGCCGAAACCTGTTCCCGCTGCTCCGACAACCAGCGGCGCGGACCCCTTCGGAGCGAAAGACGCCGCCGTACCCGTAGTCCCCCAGATGACTGCTGCGCCAAGGACTGCGGCGTAGGGGACGCGAGCCGAACTCCACCCCGAACGCCGCTGAAGGGAACTTGACAAGACCCTAGAAAGCTATCACCGCCCAACGCTCGGCGAAGTAGGTTGTAGACGTCACCGACAATCCCAGGCTCGCCCTACCGGACGGGCCGTCAAGTAGGGAGGTAAGGCTGTGCGCGCTTTGAGACTGCTGGACTGGAAGTCATCCCCAGTGCTGGTCGAAGTGGACGACCCGGTACCGGGACCGGGTCAGGTGGTGGTCCGGATGGGGGGAGCGGGAGCTTGCCACTCCGACCTTCATCTGATGCACGACTTCGACGGCGCTGCGCTGCCGTGGAAACCTCCTTTCACCCTCGGACATGAGAACGCCGGATGGGTGCACGCGCTTGGCCCTGGCGTGTCCGGCCTAGAGGTCGGCCAGCCCGTTGCTGTCTACGGAGCGTGGGGGTGCGGTAACTGTCAGCCGTGCCGCCTGGGAATGGAGAACTACTGCGAGAACCCTGCAGCGGCGCCGGTTCCAAGCGGCGGCGGCGGCCTCGGTTTGGACGGCGGCATGGCCGATCTGATGCTCGTGCCCGCAGCCCGCCACCTCGTCGCCTTACCGGACGGTCTCGACCCTGTTAGCGCGGCTCCTCTGACCGACGCCGCCCTCACCCCCTACCACGCTATTCGACGTTCCAGCGCGAAGCTTGCACCGGACTCCACCGCCGTAGTGATAGGCGTCGGGGGACTCGGCCACCTCGCTGTTCAGATCCTGAAGAACACGACAGCAGCGCGGGTCGTAGCGGTCGACACCCGCCCGGAAGCGTTGAGCCTGGCACGCGAGGAGGGAGCTGATCTCACAGTCGAACCGAGTGACGACGCCGTCAGCGAGATACGAGGTGTTACTAAAGGCCGCGGCGCGGACGTCGTCGTCGACCTCGTCGGCTCCAATGCCACCATAGCATTAGGGGTTGGCGTGTCCCGCATGCGCGGCGATGTCACGATCGTGGGTATCGCTGGGGGTTCTTACCCGGTGTCGTTTTTTAGCGTCCCCTACGAAGTGTCGCTTCAGACCACCTACTGGGGTTCGCGACCGGAGCTCGAAGAGGTTCTTCATCTGGCGGCGAGAGGTCTGATCAAAGCGCAGATCACCACCTACGCTCTCGAGTCGGCCGTGGAGGCTTACGAGAAGCTCTCTTCGGGTACGGCGACCGGCCGTCAGGTGATCGTGCCGAACGCAATCGGCTGACGGACCGTTCGCCGAGCGCGGCAAGCTCCGCCGGTCGGCCCCGAGGCGGTCAGCGCAGCGGAGCGGGCGTCTGTTGGAGGTTGCCGTGCCGGTGCATCGTCTGGCTTACCGATTGCTCGCGCACCCAGCGCAGGGCTTCGAGAGTCGGGTGTTCGACTACGGGGACGCAATCGAGCCAGACCCCAGCGTCAAGGGCTGCAAGTCTCAGGTCGTCGGTCACTTCGCCGAGAACCCTAAGTTTGTCGCACGACCCGCTAGCGAGCCGTTCTGCGAGGCTAGCTTCGTCTTCGACGGTCGCGCCGGGCGCCGCCGGCGAAGGTTCCGGCAAGGACAGTTCCAAGCGGACCCCGGCCGCGGTCGCAGCTGCGACTGCCAGAGCTAGCGAGCGTGGAGGCGTGTGGTCTCCCGCTCGGAGCACAACGTGGGGGATCGGCCGGTAGCGCAGCACGTTCGATTCGGCGAGCAGTCCGCTGGGATCCGAGGGGGCCAGGTCGGCCCTGATAGCCCGTCCTACTGCGACGCCGAAAGCCTCAGGTGCCGTCTCGTGCTCAGGGGTCTGCCAGCTTCCGAGGGAGCTGACATAGTTCGGTCCGCCGGACTTCGCTCCGGGACCTATAGACGAGCGTTTCCAACCCCCGAAAGGTTGGCGTCGCACGACAGCCCCGGTTATGTGACGGTTCACGTAAAGGTTTCCGGCTTCCACCTTGTCTTTCCACAAGTCGATCTCTTTCGGGTCCAAAGCGTGCAGCCCGGCCGTCAGGCCGAAACCCGTGGCGTTCTGCAAAAAGATGGCCTCCTCCAAGTCCACGGCGCGCATCAGGCCGAGGACCGGACCGAAGCACTCGGTTACGTGGAACGCAGACCCGGGCCGAACACCCATCTTCACGCCGGGAGTGTAGAGGTTGGGGTTGCCTTTCACCTGTTTGGGCTCCACCAGCCAGCTCTCGCCCGGCCCGAGGGTTCCCAACGCGTCGGCGAGTGGACCCTGCGGAGCGCGGATAAGGGGGCCCATGGTCGTCCTCGGATCCCATCCTGGGCCCGTCACGAGCGAGCTGGCAGCATCGGCGAGCTGGCGGAGGAAGCGCTCGTCGTCGTAAACACCCGCCTCGAGAATCGCCAGGCTGGCGGCGGAGCACTTCTGGCCTGCGTGGCCGAAAGCGGACCGTACCAGGTCGGCTACTGCCCCGTCGAGGTCCGCGGTCGCGGTTACGACGATAGCGTTCTTGCCGCTCGTCTCCGCGTGCAGCGCTAGCGATGGTCGCCAGCCCAAGAACATCCGGGCTGTATCCCACGAACCGGTGAGCACGACAGCGTCGACGCCGGGATCGCTGACCAGCGCTCGTCCAGAGTCGCCGTCGGCGCAGGGAACGAACTGCAACACGTCACGAGGCACGCCTGCATCCCAGCAGGCTCCGGCCAGAGCCCACGCCGTAGCGACAGTCTCCGGCGCCGGTTTGAGAAGTACGGCACTTCCCGCCGCGAGGCATGCCAGAACGCCGCTGGCTGGTATAGCCAGGGGGAAGTTCCAAGGGGGGATGACCGCTACGCAACGGTAGGGACGGAAGCTCGCCCCGTCGGCTTCGATGGTGTCAATCCGGTTCATGCAAGACGCGTAGTAGCGGGCGAAGTCGATGGCTTCCGATACCTCGGTGTCAGCCTCGGCTGCTACTTTCCCTGCGTCGCGTGCCATGACCGCTATGAGCGCGCCGCGCCGCGCCGCCAGGTGCTCCGCTACGCGAAGCAGGATCATCCGACGCTGCGCTGGTGGGACGGACCGCCACTTCTCAGCTGCGCGTCGCGAAGCTTGAACTGCGCGCCTCATCAGGGTCGGGGAAATCTGAACCCACTTGTAGGCTGGGATGTCGGGGATAGCCGGGTCGTAGCCGTCGGCGACGGCCACCTCGGGGTCCGTCGCGTCGACGGTTACGGAATCTATCACCGCCGGGATCGGCTCCTCGGTCGACAGTACCGAGGTGTCCCCGAGATGTCCGACGATCCAGGCACGGTTCCCAGCAAGGGAGAAGTCCGTGTCAGGCTCGTTCGCAAAGACGGCCTGCGGCGGTTCGCGGACACCCGCCTGTTCCTCGGCTGCACGGTCTTGGGTCATCCTCGTGGGCGCAACTTCGAGAGTGCTGTCAGCGAGCGAAGCCAAGAACCTGTCGCGCTGGTCGTTCCACTCCTCACTACCGCAGCGCAGGGAGAACTGGTGGCGGAGAAAGTTCTCCCGCCCTGTGTTCTCGTCGAAGCGGCGAACCAGATAGGCGACAACCGATTCGTGATCGGATCGGCGTGCCACCGGCGCGTACAGGAGCAGGCTGGTCGCTTGGCTTCTCACGGCCTCGGCGATCGAAGGGGCCATGCCTTCTAGCATCTCCATCTCCAACATTTCCGCGACGCCACGATCTTTCGCTAACGACATCGCCCAGGACACGTCGAAGAGGTTGTGGCTCGCTACGCCGATTCGCAGGGCATCGGAGTTCTTCGGGTCCAAAGCGAACGACAGGAGCCTCTTATAGGAGGCGTCCACCTCGGCCTTCGAAGTGAACGGAGCTTGAGGCCACCCTGCGAGCTCAGCAGTAACCCTTTCCATTGCGAGGTTAGCGCCTTTGACCAGCCTGACCTTGATCCGGCTCTTGCCGGTCTCCCTGCGTGCGCGCGCCCAGCTGGTCAAATCGCGCAAGGCCCCGAACGAGTCGGGCAGGTAGGCTTGCAGCACGATTCCGGCTCGGAGATCGTGAAACTCCTCCTCGTCTAGGACCGTCTTGAACGCCGCTAGGGTCAAAGCCAGATCTCGGAACTCCTCCATGTCCAGGTTCACGAACTTCGCCGGCTGGTAGCGCTGAGCCGTCCGGTAGAGCAAACGCAGCCGGCCCGCTACCCGCTCGACGTCGTAGTCGAAGGCGACCGGGTTGATCTGGGCGCAGATTGAGCTGACCTTCACAGAGACGTAGTCCACCTCGGGCCGGCTGAGAAGCTCGGCGACGGACTCCAGCCGGTGCGAAGCTTCCTCGTCGCCTAGGACCGCTTCTCCTAGGAGATTGACGTTTGTCGAGAACCCCTGCTCGCGTCTTTTGCTTATGTGGCGGGACAAGCTCCGCGGCTCTGCGTCGTGCACGAAACCCGACAGTTCGCTCCTGACGCGAGCCGTGACGAGGGCCATGACCACCCGAGGGGCGAGCCCGGCGAGATGTGATCCTGCGCTCAGGGCGACCCGGTCGACGGGCCCGAGGAAGCCAGGCGTTGCACCGCGGCACACGTCTTGGAACCGCCGGGCAGCTCGCTTCGGGTCGCGTATGCGAAGCACCTCGTCGCTCAACGATGTCACGAAGGCCACTCCGGCGGGGTCTTCGAGGAGACGCGCTATCCGGGCTGTCCGGCGCCGGCTCGATTCGGAGCCCAGCCGCTCCGATAGCTCCACAAGGCGCTCTGCGGTATGCACTGCCTGCATCGCGATGCCAGTGGTGGTTGGTGGCGGGAGCTCGGATGTCGTTGTCATAGCCTTTCCATCTTCGTTTGGAACCCAGGAGTTGTATTGATCCGACCGGTAGCGTCTAGATGATGATTCGAGCCAACCAGTCTCCCCCGAGGGACTTGCCTGCGGGGCCTGCGAGGGCCCGGTCGGCTCTGACACACCTTGTCTCCCGGTCGGTTGTCGACTTGGCGGAAGTCTTCGACGGCTTGCCGAGAGTGATGTTCAGCCTCAAGTCTCTCGACGGTCGCTATTTGATGGTGAACCAGGCGTTCGCTGATCGGGTGTCGTGCAAGACCGTCGCGTCGGTTCTCGGACGTCGAGCGTCCGACCTTTTCTCAGCAGAGCTGGCGTTGTCCTACGATGCCCAGGACGCAGCCTTGGTTGGTAGTGGGAGGCCGGTGATACGCCAACTCGAGTTGATAACCCGTCCAGGCGGTCAGCTCGGCTGGTATGTGACCAACAAGAGGCTGGTCTACTCCGACAGCGGAGAGCCTGCCGCCATAGCGGCGGTTTCCGTCGACGAGGGCCTACCTGTCGGCCAGCCCGGTGTTCGGAGCGTCGAGGCCGCTATCGCAGCAGCTCGGAAGCGTTTCGCCGAGCCGATAACCGCTTCCGATCTTGCGTGCGCTGCCGGCATTCCAACTGCGCACCTCGAGCGGCGCATGCGCCGCCTGGTCGGTGTGTCCTCCCGCCAGCTGATAGTCCGGGTGCGGGTCGAAGAGGCTGTCCACCGGATCGCGAAGACAAGCCTTCCCCTCGCCGGTGTCGCAGCAGAATGCGGTTTCTCTGACCAAGCGGCGATGACCCGGCAGGTGAAGGCGCTGCTTGGGGTAACGCCCGGCTCGCTCCGCAGGGCAGCACGAGACCACGCGAACCCGTCGACCGGGCACTCCTGCTGACTAAGCCCGGCTTACTAAAGAAGCTGCTGCTGACGTCGAAAACTATACCGGGCGGACGGACCCGCTCAGGCACGGATGCCACGAGAATACACAAGGATGTGCGATGAAGGACGCGGGACGGACCCCGTGGGAGGTGCTCGGCGTAGCCGAGGACGCTCCTCTAGCGGACGTAAAGAGAGCTTTCTTCCTCCGCGCGCGCGAGACGCATCCGGACGCGTCGGGAGGAGACGCCGGGGCTTTCCGGGAGGTCCAAGGGGCTTACGAAACGCTGATGCGCACAGCGCTTCGGGAGGAGCGGCGTCAGACACGCCCGAGAAGGACCACACGCTACAACTCGTGGGTGCCTGCAGCGACGTCTTCGCACCTGTGGATAGACGAAGACCCCCTCGCCGAGTTCTTCTGCGCTGCCCGCAAGCAGCGCCGCCCCGACGAGTTCGCTTCCGTCCTGGCACGGGAGATGGGCTGGGGGTTCCCGAGGGGCTAGCGTTCGTTGCAATAGTTACAATCCAGTGGTGACCAGCGAGAAGATATCCGCTTTCGACGGGAGGGCCTACCAGGAGCGCTTCGATGCCCTTTCACGGGCCGGGATGGACGTTCACGGCGAGGCTAGGCTGGTGCTGTCGCTGGCTCCACGGAAAGTCCTCGACGCCGGTTGCGGCACCGGCAGGGTGGCGATAGAACTCGCCCAGCATGACATCGAAGTTGTCGGCGTGGACATAGACGCCTCGATGATCTCCGAGGCACGCCGGCGGGCTCCAGACCTCGTGTGGATCGAGGATGATCTCGCCGAGCTGGACTTGCGCTGCGGTTTCGACGTAGTCGTCCTGGCTGGCAACGTCCCAATATTCTGTCCGGCCGAGCGTCGAGCGGCCCTAGTAGGACGCTGCGCCGAGCATGTGGACCAAGGCGGGTTTCTCGTCGCCGGCTTCCGGCTCGACAGGGGTTTTAGCGGCTCCTCGCTGTTTCGTGTGGGTAGCCCCCGACTTCTGACAACCTTTGACCTGTTTCCGGCAGACGGTCGGAGCAGCCGACGAGGAGATGGAACCGGTGG
>JGI20133J14441_1000492_pt1 | contig 36926 bp, 30 predicted proteins | sample RS3BMetagenome_FD_14441 | JGI IMG/M metagenome (IMG submission 14441)
CGCCATCGGCGGTCTGTTCTCTGTGGCACTGTCCTGCAGGTCGCCCCGACTGGCCGTTAGCCAGCACCCTGCCCTGTGGAGTCCCGACCTTCCTCGACCTGTCCCCGCCCGGGGGAGGACCCCCGGACGACCCAGGCCGCGGCCACCCGGCCGGCTCACCGTCCCCACCATCGTCCCACAGGTCCCCCGTGCTGTGCCCCGACGGTCGCGCTACCGTCACGCCGGACCTCTACCCTGGTTCCGTGACCCTCGAGGAACGAGCCCGGCGCCTGACCCGTGGAGCGGCAGCACCCGCTGCCGCCGTGCCCGACGCCATGAGCATCGCCGAGCTCTACGAACAGGTCGACCGGGCGGTGCGGTCGGCGTTCCCCGACGACGTCTGGATCACCGGCGAGGTCCGGTCGATGAACGTCTTGCGAAATGGGCACTGCTTCTTGGACCTGGTCGACCCCACCCAGGGCGACGATCCTGGGGCCCCGAAGCTCAACACCAAGTGCTGGGCGGGCACCTGGCGAGGTGTCAAGGCATCGCTCGACAAGTTGGGCATCGGCCTCGAGGTCGGTATGGTCGTCCGGGCCCGTGGCAAGGTCGAGCTGTACAAGGCGCGCGGCTCGGTGGACTTCATCCTGCGGGAGCTCGACACCGAGGCGCTCATGGGACGGGTGGCTGCCGACCGGGCCCGTCTGGTCCAGGCCCTGGTGGACGAGGACCTCTACGACCGCCAGCGTCGGCTGCGCCCCCCCGTGGTGCCGCTCCGGGTGGGACTGGTGGCCAGCCAGGGCACCGAGGGGTATTACGACTTCCTCGGCCAGCTCGAGGCTTCGGGCCTCGCCTTCGTAGTGATCCACGTGCAGAGTGCGGTCCAGGGAACGGATGCGCCCGAGCAGCTCGCGATCGCCGTCCGCGCCCTGCAGGCGGTCCACGTCGATGTGATCGCCGTGGTCCGCGGCGGCGGGGCCAAGGCCGACCTGGCCGCCTTCGACCACGAGTCGGTGGCCCGAGCCGTGGCCGCCTCGGACGTGCCGGTGTGGACCGGCATCGGCCACACCAACGACGTCTCGGTGGTCGACGAGGTGGCCCAGCGGGCCTGTATCACCCCTACCGAGTGCGGACGTGAGCTCGCGAACCTCGCCCTGTCGTCCTGGCAGCGCATCGAGGACGCCGGACTCCGCCTGGCCCGCCTTGCCGCACACGGGGCCGACCGCGAGGCCGTCGCCCTCGCCGGCCGCCGCCGCGCCCTGGCGACGGGCTCGCGGGCGCAGCTCGACCGCCAGGACTACCGGCTGGCAACCGTACGGGTCTCGCTCGGGCGATCGGCGACGGCGGTCGCCGTGGCCGCCCGCACCGGACTGGCCGCCCGGTCGGACCGGGTCGTCGCCGGTGCGGTGCAGGCGATTGACCTGGCCGCGCTCCGTGCCGCCCAGCACCGCCGTCTCCTCGGCGCCTACGACGTCAACCGCCAGCTCGAACGCGGTTGGTCGGTCACCCGCCTGCCCGATGGCTCGGTCCTGCGCTCGGTGTCCGGCCTGGACCCAGGCGCAGTCCTGGTGACCCAGCTCGCGGACGGCACGCTGACCTCCGAGGTGACCGTCACAGCCGCGACCCTCAATCCCGAACGATCAACCGAGACAGGAGCACCCTGATGCCACGTCCCCCCGCCACCGATGACGCCACCCCGGTGGCCGACCTCACCTACGCCACAGCCTCCGAGGAACTGGACGCGATCATCTCCGAATTCGAGTCGGGAGTCGTCGACGTCGACCGGCTCGTCACCCGGTTGGAGCGCGCCACCGAGATCGTCGACGAACTCGACCGGAGGCTCCGCGGGACCCGGATGCGGGTGGACGAACTGGTGCCGCGGCTGGAGTCGGCGGCGCAGGACGACGGCACCGCCGACGACGGGGAGGATCCCGGCCCGACCGGTCCAGGGTCCGACGAGAGCCTCTTCTGACCACGGCCGACGGCCCCGTCCGCGGGGGATGGGGGTGGCCTCAGCCGATGTTCCGCTCCCGTCCCTCCCAGTACGGGGAGCGCAGTTCGCGTTTGAGCACCTTGCCCGACGGGTTGCGGGGGAGTGCCTCGACGAAGTCGATCGACGTGGGGCACTTGTAGTGGGCGAGGTGCCGGCGTACGTGGTCCACGATGTCGGCGCACAGTCCCGCGTCGTCGCCGTCAGCCCCGGGCGCGCGCACCACGATCGCCTTGACGGTCTCGCCCCAGCGGTCGTCGGGCACCCCGATCACGGCGGCGTCGACCACTCCCGGGTGGGCGGCCAGGACGTTCTCGACTTCGGCGGGGTACACGTTCTCTCCCCCGGTAACGATCATGTCCTTGATCCGGTCGTGCAGGAACAGGTGGCCGTCTTCGCTCAACCACCCCGCGTCGCCGGTGCGGTACCAGCCGTCACCGGAAAGGACCGAGGCCGTCTCCTCGGGCTGGTTCCAGTAGCCGAGCATGGTCTGGTCGGACCGGGTCGTCACTTCGCCGACGACGCCGGCCGGCAGCGTTCCACCGGTCGCCGGGTCGACGATGCGCAGCTCCACGTAGGAGAGCGGGACGCCCGCGGAGCGGAGCAGGTGGGCACGGGGACCGGCCGGATCGTGGTCCTCGGGGGGCAGCACCGTGATGGCCCCGGTCGTCTCGGTCGATCCGTAGACCTGGGCGAAGTCGCACCCGAGCGCCTCGATCGACCTCACCAGGACGTCCTCGCTGATGGGGGATGCCCCGTAGAAGATCGTCCGGAGCGATCCCAGCTCGGTGGAGGACAGCTCGGGGGCCGCCAGCAGCATCATGAGCACGGCGGGTACCACGAAGGCGCTGGTCACAGCGTGCTGCTCGATGTTCCGGAGGACCCGGGCCGGCTCGATGTCCCGCACGATGACGGAGTGCCCGCCACGTGACATGCCGGCCAGCGCCCAACCGGTGCCGCCGATGTGGAAGAGCGGCATCGCCACCATCGACACGGTGTCGGGCCCGACCCGGTACTTCTCGACCGCGCCGCCGAGGATCGTGGCGATGTTCCGCCCGGACGTCATCACCCCCTTCGGCAGGCCGGTGGTCCCGGACGTGTACATCTGCAGGATCACGTCGTCCGGGCCGGGCTCGAACCCGGGGTCGACCGCCGGCCGGGCGGCGTCGCGCCACCCAGGGAACTCCGTGAGCGGGACGGTGCGGCGCACGCAGGACGCCCGCTCCCGTATGACGGTGACCGCCTGCTCGTAGTCGGGGCCGTACACGAGCACCACGGCGCCGGCGTCGTGCACGATGGCCGCCATCTCGATGGGGGAGAGCCGCCAGTTGACCGCGACGGCGACCGCGCCGAGCAGGGCAGAGCCGAACAGGACCTCGAAATACTCGATTCCGTTCCGATCGAGGTACGCCACCCGGTCGCCGGCCGCGACGCCAGAGGCGCACAGGGCACCGGCAACCTCGACGGCCCTCCGGTAGAAGCCGCCCCAGGTGATGGTCTCGGAATCGAGGGTCAGCATCGGCGCCTCGGGCTGCACGGTCGCCCAGTGGCGGAGCATCGCCGTCATGGAACGCAGGTACTGCGCGTCCGCCGCGTCCGCCGCGTCCGCCGTGTCTGAAGTCGCCATGCTCGTACCAGCCCCCCGGGTCGTTTCGTCGAACGGGCCGGGTCCCCGCTGCAACCGGGTCCCGTACCGGTCCGGACCCTACAGTGGGGCGGTGACCGACACGCCCCCCGCCACCGCTCCAGCCGCCGGTTCCGATCGGCTCTACTTCCGCCAGCTGCTCGCCGGTCGGGACTTCGCCGTCGACGACCAGGTGGCACGGCAGATGGTGAACTTCGTCTACCTGGTGGGGGACCGCGAGACGGGCGAGGCGGTGATCGTCGACCCGGCCTACGGCGTGGACGATCTGCTCGGGATCCTCGTCGCAGACGGGATGCGGTGCGTCGGGGCACTGGCCACCCACTTCCACCCGGACCATGTCGGCGGCGACCTCATGGGATGGACGGTCGAGGGGATCACCCGCCTGGTCGAGGTGGCCCAGGTACCGGTGCACGTCCAGGCCGACGAGGTGCCCTGGGTCGAACGGTCCACGGGCGTCGGGTCGGCCGAGTTGGTTCCGCACACCGGGGGCGATGTGATCCGTGTCGGCCAGGTCCCCGTAACCCTGGTCCATACCCCGGGCCACACGCCCGGCAGCCAGTGCTTCCTCGTCGACGGAAAGCTCATCGCCGGCGACACCCTCTTCATCGACGGCTGCGGTCGCACCGACTTCCCGGGAAGTGACCCGGCCGCCATGTACGAGTCGCTGATGACCCGGCTCGCCCGGGTACCCGACGACACCGTGCTCTACCCCGGGCACTTCTACTCGCCGGAGCCGTCGGCCACCATGGGCCACACCCGGTCGCACAACTACGTGTTCCGGTTGAGGACACCCGAGCAGTGGATGACCATGTTCGGCAGCTGATCGCCCACCGTCACACCCACCGGCGAGGCTGGCCCCATGGCACTCGCCACCCCGTCCGATGCGCTCCCGACGGTCGTCGGTCCCACGTCAGTCGTCGACCCCCCTGGTGAACGGCCCGGCCTGTCGGCCCGGATGGCCTCGCTGTCCGACGGGCTGGCCTCGCTCCTGGCCGACCTCGACCCCGGGCTCCTCCTGGGCCGTGACGCTGCTTCCCTCTACGGCGACTTCTGTCGCCTGGAGCGCCTGGTGTGCGGGGGCAAGACCCTGCTCGCCCCCCGGATCGCCGAGTCGGGCCTGTGGGAACAGGACGGCCACCGCTCGCCGGCCTCGCTGCTGGCCGTGCTGGAGGGGGGCACGTCCGGTGCGGCCAGGCGCACGCTGGAGGCCGGTCGTCGCCTGGTCGACCTGCCCGGCACCGAGGCCGCCCTGCGCAAGGGCTCGCTGTCGGGCCCGAAGCTCGACCAGATCACCCAGGCGGCCAGTCTCGACCCCACGGTCGAGGGCCAGCTGCTGGCCGGGTCGGAGTCCGAGCCCCTCCACGTGGTCAAGGAGCGGTGCCAGAAGGTCCGGGCCACCGCCTCGGCCCACGACCAGGCCGCCACCCTGGCCCGGATCCACGGGAGTCGTCACTTCACCTCGTGGACCGACGCCGAGGGGGCGTTCTGCTTCTCGGGACGGGACACCCCCGAGCGGGGGGCGAAGCTGCTGGCCCGGCTGGTCCCGGTGGCCAACCGCCTGCGACACGACAGGCGGGCGGCAGCAGCTGTAGCCACCGGACCGACGTCGGGGCGCTCGCCGTCGCCTGCACCCGTCCCCGAGTCCGAGGCCGCCCTGCGGGCCGACGCCTTCTTCCTCCTGGTCACCGGCACGAGGCCGGTCCCGCCGACGTCGGGGGCCATCCCCGGCACCGACGCCACCAACGGCTCCAACGGCATCCCCGGCACCAACGCCACCAACGGCTCCAACGCCATCCCCGGCACCAACGCCATCCCCGGCACCAACGCCACCAACGGCTCCAACGGCTCGACGACCACCGACCCGGCCTCCCTGGGCGGGCCCGAGGACCTGGCCGACCCGGCCTCCCTGGGCGGGCCCGAGGACCTGGTCGGCGCCCCGCCCCCGACGACGGTCATCGTGCGGGTGGACCTGGCCGCCCTCCGGCGGGGCCGTGCCCTGCCCGGGGAGCTGAGCGAGCTGGAGGGACACGGGCCGGTCCCGGTCGACGTGGTGGCCAGCCTGGTCGACGACGCCTTCCTGGCCTGTGTGTTCACCGAGGCCGGCGACATCCGGGCCGTGGCCCACCTGGGCCGGACCGTCAACGCCCACCTGCGCACCGCCCTGGCCCTGCGGGACCGGCACTGCGTGGTGCCGGGCTGCGGGGTGGGCTACTCGCTGGAGATCGACCACGTGCACCCGCTGGAGCACGGCGGACGGACCGAGCTCGACAACCTGGCCCTGCTGTGCCGGCACCACCACCGGATGAAGACCTACGACGGCTGGACCCTGGAGCGGACCGGGCCGACCGACGAGGACCCGGGCTGGACCTTCACCCCGTTGCCACCCTTCGGACAGGAGCCCGACCTCGGGCTCGACATCGGCAAGCACCTGCCGGAGCCGGTGCCCCGGGAGTGAGGGGTCAGGAGGGGTCGGGGTGGGGTCGGGGTGGGGTGGGACAGACAGGTCGGCACGAGCGAACACGCCACGACGGCCATGACGCCAGGGCCGCTCAGCGTGCAGCCCGCACGACACGGCCTCCGCCGGTCCACAGCCCCTGGAGGAACATCGCCTCGCCCTGCAGCTGGCGGGCGGGGCTGGACGGGTGCGCCTCGAACGCGGATCCTGGGTCGGGCCACATCGCCGGCGGGATCGGCTCATCCACCGTCGCGGCGCGACCGGACCGGGCGTCGTGGCCGACGTCCGACCCCGCCTCCCGCTTGTAGCCGTAGTTCGATCCCACGGTCCATCCTCCCACCGGCTCTGCCGAGGCGACCGCCCCCACCCGGCCGGAGGCACGAAGTGACAGCGCCCGGCGTGCATGCGACCGTCGTCGGCCAACACGCACACCCCGCCCCGGTGTCCGATCTCGGGCCGGAGGGCAAGGGCCTCGAGCGTGACCCGTGACGAGCCCCGTAGCAAGGGATCAGCAGCGGAGCCCCCGGGCCGCATCGGGTCGCCGCCCGGTCGCCGCTGCCACCACCCGGCCGAATGGCCCGCTGGCGCGTCCGGAGGCGTCCGGAGGCGTCCGGTCGACGGTGATGCCCGCTGTACCGTGCCGTTCAGGGTGCGTCCCGCCACATGGTGGTGACGGTCGGCCCCCCGTCGGGCAGCGCGAAGGTGCCGTGGTCTTCGAACCCGACCGAGCGGTAGCGGTCCAGGTTGGCCGGGTTGGTCGACTCGAGGTAGGCGGGCACACCCTCCGCGTCGATCCGAGCGAGGTTGCCAGCCAGAAGCGCCATGCCCACCCCGCGCCCCCGGCAGTCGGGTCGGGTGCCGAACAGGCTCAGGTAGTAGTGCCGGGGGGCGGCGGGGTGGGCCGTCATGAACCGCTCCATCAGGGCATCGACCCGGCCGACCTCCCCGTCGAGCAGCTGGTGGAACAGGGGGCCGATGCGGGCCGCCTGGGGCCCGGCCAGCTCAGGCATCCCGGGCGGGATCCACAGCGTGGCCGCCTCGGCCCCAGGGGTCATCCACACCCACCCGTAGTGCACACTGCCCTCGAGCAGCAGCGCCCACACCGCCTCGAGCTGGGAGTGGCGGGAGCCGGGGTCGGTGAAGACCCACGACCATGCCGGGTCCTCGAAGAACGCCCCGGCCAGCGTGGCGGCCACGGCGGGCAGGTCGTCCGGACCGGCGGGACGTGCATCCATGGCTGCAGTCTGCCCCACGAGGGGTGGGTCGTCCGCGATTCGGCGTGAGGACCGTGGCCAGGTGGCGGGCGCCGCCGGCGAGGGCCGAGGCCAGGTCCGAGGTCGCCAACCGGTACCCCACCGCTCCCGTCGGCAGGATCCCGTCCGCCTGCACCTGGGACGGGACAGTGGATGCCAGCGACGTGACCAGCAGGTGGTTCCGGCCCACGGCTCCGTACCTCCGCGGGTCGGATCGGGCGAAGGTCTCGAACTCCCGGTCGAACCGCGGCGCCACGTCGTCGCCGGACGGTCGGGCCGCCTGCCGGAGTGAGTACCGCACCGGCTCCGCGCGGTCCTCAGCCACCCCGCACGGCGCTACCGCAATGCGACTTGGCCCGGTGCGATCGGAGCCGGCAGCGCCGTCGTGCCCATGAGATGGCGGTCGACGGCTGCGGCCGCCGAGCGCCCCTCGGCGATGGCCCACACGATGAGGCTCTGCCCGCGGGTCATGTCACCGCAGACGAACACGTTGTCCACGTTGGTCGACCAGTCGGCGTCGGCCGCAACACTGCCCCGGGCGTCGAGCTCGAGGTCCAGGTCGGCCACCACGCCATCCGGCTCGGCGCCGACGAATCCCATGGCAAGCAGGACGAGCTCGCACGGGAGTTCGAATTCGCTGCCGGCCACGGCCGCGAACGAGGGTCGCCCGTCGGGGCCGGTGGTCAGCTCGACCTCGTGGCCGTGCAACCCTGCCACTGCGCCTGACCCGTCGTCGACGAACTCGTCCGTGGTGACCGAGAAGATCCGCTCACCACCCTCCTCGAGGGCCGAGGAGGTCCGGAGGATGAGCGGCCAGGTCGGCCACGGGTTGTCACCCGGCCGCGCCGAGGGTGGCTCCGGCATGATCTCCAGCTGGTGGACGCTGCGGGCGCCCTGGCGGTGGGCGGTGCCGAGGCAGTCGGCCCCGGTGTCGCCGCCGCCGATGATCACCACGTGCTTGCCCGCAGCGCTGACGGGCGCGGTGGCCAAGGTCCCTTCCCGGACCATGTTGGAAGGCTTCAGGTAGTCCATGGCCCGGTGGATCCCGTCCAGCTCGCGTCCGGGGACGGGGAGGTCCCGGGGCAGGGTGGCCCCCCCGGCCAGGACCACGGCGTCGTAGCCGGCCACCAGGTCGGTGGTGGGCACCACGGTGGCGTCTTCGGCCACGGCCCGGGGAACGGCCGGCGAAGGCGCCCCCACCGACACGCCACACCGGAACTCGACGCCCTCGGCCTCCAGCTGGGCCAGGCGACGGTCGAGGACGGCCTTCTCCATCTTGAACTCGGGGATGCCGTAGCGGAGCAGCCCGCCGGGGCGCTCGGCCCGCTCGTAGACCACGACGGCGTGGCCGGCCCGGCACAGCTGCTGGGCGGCGGCCAGTCCGGCCGGTCCGGACCCGACCACGGCGACCCGCCTGCCGGTCGGTGCCGCCGGCCGCACTGTCTCCACCCAGCCCTCGTTCCAGGCCCGTTCCGCGATCTCGTACTCGATGCGCTCTATGGCCACCGGGTCCGCGTTGATTCCGAGCACGCACGCCCCCTCGCACGGTGCCGGGCACAGGCGACCGGTGAACTCGGGGAAGTTGTTGGTGGCGTGCAGGCGCTCGATGGCCTCCGACCAGTTGTCCCGGAAGACGAGGTCGTTCCACTCGGGGATCAGGTTGCCGAGCGGGCAGCCCTCGTGGCAGAAGGGGATGCCGCAGTCCATGCAGCGGGCACCCTGGCGCGAGGCGTCCTCCGGTGGGAACGGCTCGTACACCTCCTTCCAGTCCCGCAGGCGCACCGGCACCGGCCTGCGGGCCGGCAGCTCTCGGTCGAACTTCATGAACCCGGTCACATCACCCACGGGAAACCTCCATGACCGCCTCGTCCACCGAACGGCCCTCGGCCACAGCCCGCTCGGTCGCCTCCAGGACCCGCCGGTAGTCCCGGGGCATCACCGTCACGAACTGCTCCGCCTCGTTGGTCCAGTCCTCGAGGAGCCGGGCGGCCACCGGTGACCCCGTCTCCTGCTGGTGCAGGTGGACCCGGTCACGCAGCCACAGCCGGTCGTCATGGGCCAACGGCTCGAGGTCGACCATTTCGTTGTTGTAGACGCGGGTCAGGTCGCCGTGCGGGTCGTAGACGTACGCGATGCCGCCCGACATGCCGGCACCGAAGTTCCTGCCCGTGGGCCCGAGCACGACCACTCGGCCACCCGTCATGTATTCGCAGGCGTGGTCTCCGACGCCCTCGACCACGGCGACGGCCCCCGAGTTGCGGACGCAGAACCGCTCCCCCACCTGGCCACGCAGGAAGACCTCCCCCGCGGTCGCCCCGTAGAGGATGACGTTGCCGGCGATGATGTTCTCCTCCGCAGCGAACGGCGCGTCCTCGTCGGGGCGGACCACGATACGGCCGCCCGACAGGCCCTTGCCCAGGTAGTCGTTGGTGTCGCCGAACAGGCGCATGGTGACGCCCTTGGGCACGAATGCACCGAAGCTCTGGCCCGCCGACCCACGGAAGGTCAGGTCGATGGTCCCCTCGGGCAGGCCGGCGCCGCCGTGCCGCCGGGTGATCTCGTAGCCGAGCAGCGTCCCGACGGTGCGGTTCACGTTGGTTACGGCCACCTCGGCCGAGACCCGGGTGCCATCCTCGATGGCCGGGCGGCACGCCTCCAGGAACTGGTGGTCCAGGGCCTTGTCGAGCCCGTGGTCCTGGTCGGCCACCCGGTGGCGGATCGCGCCCTCGGGGGCGTCGGGCGGCTGCAGGATCGGGGTGAGGTCGAGCCCCGACGCCTTCCAGTGGTCGGCGGCGGCGGCGGCGTCGAGCAGATCGACCCGGCCCACAGCCTCCTCGAGGGTGCGCAGGCCGAGGGCGGCCAGGTACTCCCGGACCTCTTCGGCGATGTACTCGAAGAACGTCTCCACGAACTCGGGCGTGCCGGTGAAGCGCTCCCGCAGCACCGGGTTCTGGGTGGCGATGCCGACCGGGCAGGTGTCCAGGTGGCAGACCCGCATCATGATGCAGCCCGAGACCACCAGCGGGGCGGTGGCGAAGCCGAACTCCTCGGCGCCGAGCAGGGCGCCGACCACCACGTCACGACCGGTCTTCATCTGGCCGTCGACCTGGACGACGATGCGGTCGCGCAGGTCGTTGGCCATGAGGGTCTGCTGGGTCTCGGCGAGCCCGAGCTCCCACGGGATCCCCGCGTGCTTCTGAGATGTCAGCGGGGTGGCGCCGGTGCCTCCGTCATGGCCCGAGATGAGCACGACGTCCGAGTGGGCCTTGGACACCCCCGCGGCCACGGTGCCGACCCCGACCTCGGCCACCAGCTTCACGTGGACCCGGGCGGCCGGGTTGGCCGACTTCAGGTCGTGGATCAGCTGGGCGATGTCCTCGATCGAGTAGATGTCGTGATGGGGCGGCGGCGAGATCAGGCCGACCCCCGGTGTCGAGAACCGCGTCTTGGCTATCCACGGATAGACCTTGTGGCCCGGCAGCTGGCCGCCCTCGCCGGGCTTGGCGCCCTGGGCGATCTTGATCTGGATGTCGTCGGCGTTGACCAGGTACTCCGAGGTCACCCCGAATCGGCCGGAGGCCACCTGCTTGATGGCGCTGCGCCGCAGGTCGCCGTCGGCGTCCCGGGTGAAGCGGTCCGGGTCCTCGCCTCCTTCGCCCGTGTTGGACTTGCCGCCGATCCGGTTCATGGCGATGGCCAGGGTCTCGTGCGCCTCGGCCGAGATCGACCCGTAGGACATGGCCCCGGTGGAGAAGCGGGCCAGGATGGCACTCGCCGGCTCGACCTCGTCGATCGGGATCGCCGGGTGCACGCCCGTGCGGAGCGTCATGAGGCCCCGCAGCGTGGCGAGCGCTGTCGACTGGTCGTCGACGGCCTGCGTGTACTCCTTGAACACCCCGTAGCGCTTGGCGCGGGTGGCGTGCTGGAGCTTGAACACCGTCTTCGGGTTGAACAGGTGGACCTCACCCTCGCGGCGCCACTGGTACTCGCCCCCGACCTCGCGCTCGCGGTGGGCGCGCTCCGTAGGCCGGTCGAGGTTGGCCAGGCTGTGGCGCTGGACGACCTCACCGGCCAGGACGTCGAGCCCCACTCCGCCGATCCGCGACACGGTCCCGGTGAAGTACTCCTCGATGACGCCGGTGGCGAGGCCGACGGCCTCGAACACCTGCGCACCGGTGTAGGAGGCGACGGTGGAGATGCCCATCTTGGACATCACCTTCACGATCCCCTTGGAGGCGGCCTTGATGTAGTTCTTCTGGGCCTGGCGCGGCGTCACGCCGGTGAGCTGGCCCGAGGCGATCATGTCGTCGATGGTCTCGAAGGCCAGGTAGGGGTTGACGGCGGCGGCGCCGAACCCCTTCAGCAGCGCCATGTGGTGGACCTCGCGTGCGTCGCCCGATTCGACGACGAGCCCGACCCGGGTGCGGGCCTTGGTGCGCACCAGGTGGTGGTGGACGGCCGCCACCAGCAGCAGCGACGGAATGGGCGCCAGGTCGGCGGTCGAGTTCCGGTCGGACAGGACGATCACGTCGGCCCCGTCCTCGATGGCCGCGCTCACCTTGGACCGGACGTCGTCGATCGCCGCCCGCAGGGCGTCGCCACCGCCGGCCGCCTCGAAGAGCCCGTCGATGGCGAAGGCCCGGAACCCGGGCGTGCTGCCGTCCTCGTTGACGTAGAGCAGCTTGGCCAGGTCGTCGTTGTCGATGACCGGCATGGGCAGGATGATCTGGCGGCACGAGGCGGCCGTGGGGTCGAGCAGGTTGGACTCGGGGCCGAGGGTGGACAGGAGTGAGGTGACCAGTTCCTCGCGGATGGCGTCGAGCGGCGGATTGGTGACCTGGGCGAACAGCTGGGTGAAGTAGTCGTAGACCAGACGGGGTCGCTCCGACAGCACGGCGATGGCCGTGTCGGAGCCCATCGAGCCGATCGGCTCCGCCCCCGACTTCGCCATGGGGCCCAGGATCAGGCGGAGTTCCTCGTTGGTGTAGCCGAACAGCTGCTGGCGGCCGACGACCGACGCGTGCTGAGGAGTGAGCATCGACCGGGGCGGCAGCTCGTCGAGGTCGACCTGGCCCTGCTCCAGCCACGTGGCGTACGGCTGCTCAGCGGCCAGCGCGTCCTTGATCTCGTCGTCGTCGACGATGCGGCCGGCGGCGGTATCGACCAGGAACATCCGGCCGGGCTGGAGACGGCCCTTGCGCACGACCGTCGAGGGCGGCACATCGAGGACGCCGACCTCGCTGGCCAGGACCACCATGCCGTCGTCGGTGACCCAGTAGCGGGCGGGGCGCAGTCCGTTGCGGTCGAGGACGGCTCCGATGACCGAGCCGTCGGTGAAGGCGACCGCGGCGGGGCCGTCCCACGGCTCCATGAGCGAGGCGTGGTAGCGGTAGAACGCGCGGCGGGCCGGATCCATCGTGCGGTGGTTCTCCCACGCCTCGGGGATCATCATCAGCACCGCGTGGTGGATGGGCCTCCCGCCCAGGTGGAGGAGCTCCAGGACCTCGTCGAACGAGGCCGAGTCGCTGGCACCGGGAGTCACGATCGGGAACGCCCGGTCCAGGCCCGGCATGAGGTCGGTGGCGCACAGCGCCTCCCGGGCACGCATCCAGTTGCGGTTGCCGGCGAGGGTGTTGATCTCACCGTTGTGCGCCATGTACCGGTACGGGTGGGCCAGCGGCCACGACGGGAAGGTGTTGGTCGAGAATCGCGAGTGCACCAGTGCCAGGCTGCTCTCGAGGCGCTCGTCGGCCAGGTCGGGGTAGAACCCGGCCAGCTGGTGGGAGGTGAGCATCCCCTTGTAGGTGACGGTCCGGGCCGACAGCGAGGCGATGTAGCACTCCTCGACCTCGTGCTCGGCCCGCTTGCGCAGCACGAAGGCCAGCCGGTCGACGGCCAGTGCGGGGTCGCCGGGGCTCAGCGGGGTGTCCGCCGATGGGGCGACGAAGAGCTGGTGCATCGAGGGCCGGGCCGCCTCGGCGATCGAGCCAAGGGTCTCGGCAGCTACGGGAAGGTCCCGCCACCCGAGGACGTCGAGGCCCTCCTCGGTGGCGAGCTTGTCGATCAGGTCCCTGGCCTGGGCCGCTTCGTCGCCACGACGCGACAGGAAGGCGATCCCGGTGGCGTAGTGCCCCCGCTCGGGCAGGGGGAAGTCCACGACCTCCCGGTAGAAGGCATCGGGCATCTGGATGAGAATGCCGGCGCCGTCGCCGCTGTCCTCCTCGCTCCCGGTGGCGCCCCGGTGGGCCAGGTGCTCGAGGGCGCTGACCGCGCGTCGCACCAGCTCGTGTGAGGGCCGTCCCTTCAGGTCGGCAACGAAGGCCACACCGCAGGCGTCGTGCTCGAACCGCGGGTCGTAGAGCCCGGACGTCGGGGCCTTGGTCACCCGGCGGGGACCGCCGGCCAGGGCCACGGGGACAGGCAGCGCGGGCGTGCCGCCGCCGTCGGGTGCAGGTGCAACTGTCGTCATCGGGTCGCTCCAGGTCTGAAGTGGATCTCCCCGCGCGGGACGACGTTGGCCCTTGCGTGGTCCGAAGAGTGTACACGGCTGCCGACCGCCCCCGGCAGGAATTCGGGGGACCGGGCCAGGCACGTGACGATCCGGCGCACGGACGGCTGGTCGTAGCATGGCCCCATGACCGCGCCCACCGGCCCCGATGTCGTCGTCGTCGGTGGCGGGGTCATCGGACTGGCCGTGGCCTGGCGGGCGGCCGAGGCGGGACTTGCGGTGACAGTCGTCGACCCGGCACCGGGACACGGGTCGTCGTGGGCCGCGGCAGGCATGCTCGCCCCGGTGGCGGAGGCCCACTTCGGCGAGGAGTCGCTGGCCGCCCTCAACGTGGCCGCCGTCCGGGCGTGGCCGGGATTCGCGTCGCGGCTCGAAGCCGCGTCGGGCCAGCCCGTCCACTTCCGGGCCGACGGCACCCTGCTGGTGGCGGGCGATCCCTCCGACCGGTCCGCCACCGACCGTGTGCTCGCCTTCCACCTCGCCATCGGGCTGTCCGCCCAGCGGCTCGGGGCCCGCGCCTGCCGTGACGCCGAGCCGCTGCTGGCCCCGGGCATCAGCGGCGGCGTCGACCTGCCCGATGACCACCAGGTGGACAACCGGGCAGTGGTCGGTGCGCTCCTGGCCGCGTGCCGGTCGGCCGGGGTGGCCGTGGTGGCAGACGAGGTGTCCCGTGTCGAGGTCGACGGTGGACGGGTCAACGGTGTCGTCCTGTCCGAGTCCGGTTCCCTCCCGTGCGGTGCGGTGGTGGTGGCTGCGGGGAGCCGTTCCGGCTCCCTCGGGGGCCTGCCCGACGACCTCCGCCCGCCGGTGAGACCCGTCCGGGGGGTGACCGTCCGGCTCCACGCCGGGGCGGGCGTTCCCCGGCTGCGACGGACGGTGCGGGCGCTGGTGCATGGGCGCACCTGCTACCTGGTGCCACGCGACGACGGCGGCCTCGTGGTCGGGGCGACCATGGAGGAGCGGGGTGATGACCTGTCGGTGCCCCTCGGCGGCCTGGTCGACCTGCTCGACGACGCTCGGCGGATGGTACCCGCCCTCGACGAGTACGCCGTGGTGGAGACCACCTCGGGCCTGCGCCCCGGCTCCCCCGACAACGGGCCGCTGGTGGGTGCGACGTCGACCGGGGGGCTGGTCGTTGCCACCGGGCACTTCCGCAACGGCGTCCTCCTCGCCCCCCTGACCGCCCACGAGGTGGTCGGCCTGCTGACCGGCGGCGGTTCCGGGGACCCGGGCGTCGGGCCCTTCGCCTCGTTCCGTCCCGACCGGTTCGCCGGAACCGCCGTCGTCGGGGGGCGGGTGTGACGCCCGAGTCCGTGCCGGCCGGGACCCCCGAGGCCGTGCCGGCCGGGGCGCCCGACCGGGGCCGGGTGGTGGTCACGCCCACCGACACCGACACCGACACTGTCACCGTCACCGTCACCGTCAACGTCAACGGCGAGGCTTACGAGGCCGCCGCCGGCACCACCGTCGCCGACCTCGTCTCCGGGTGGTGCCCCTCGCCCCGAGGCGTGGCGGTGGCCGTCGACGGCGACATCGTGGCGCGCAGCACATGGGGGACCACGCTCGTGGGGGCCGGCGCCGCCGTCGAGATCGTGACGGCGGCGGCGGGCGGCTGACCGCTCCGGGCCGCCTGCAACGGAGGCCGGCGACCGTCCCGTTCCCGCCGGGGTTTCACAGGGGTACCGTGGCGGTCGATGACCGCTGACGCAGCACCCGACCCGTTCGTGATCGCCGGCACCGAGCTCGGCTCTCGGCTGCTGCTCGGCACCGGGGGGATGACCAGCCCCGAGGCGCTGGCCAAGGCACTCGTCGCATCGGGCACCGCGCTCGCAACGGTGGCCGTTCGCCGCGTGGACCCGACCACCCGACACTCCCTGGTGGACCTGCTCGACGGGCTCGGTATCCGCATCCTGCCCAACACGGCGGGGTGCTTCACCGCTGCGGACGCCGTGCTGACTGCCCGGCTGGCTCGCGAGGCCTTCGCCACCGACTGGGTGAAGCTCGAGGTCATCGGCGACGACCGGACCCTCCTACCCGATCCGCTCGAGCTGCTCGACGCGGCCGGCCAGCTGGTCGACGACGGTTTCACCGTGCTCCCCTACTGCGGCGACGACCCGGTGGTGGCCCGGCGCCTCGAGCAGGTCGGCTGCGCGGCGGTCATGCCGCTCGGTGCGCCGATCGGGAGCGGCCTTGGTATCCGCAACCCGCACAACATCGAGTTGATCGTCGAGCAGGCCGGGGTGCCGGTCGTCCTCGACGCAGGCATCGGCACCGCCTCGGACGCCTGTCTGGCCATGGAGCTCGGATGCAGCGCCGTCCTGGTGGCCTCGGCCGTCACCCGCGCCGGCGATCCCGAGCGGATGGCCGGCGCCATGCGCGACGCGGTGCTCGCCGGGCGGGCCGCCCGCCGCGCCGGCCGCATCACCCGGCGGTTCGTGGCCGAGGCGTCCTCGTCGTTCGAGGGCCTGGTGGGCCAATGAGCGCCGCCCGACCGGGCCCGGCCCTGGGGCCCGACCCGGCCCTGGGACCCGACCCGGGGCCCACGCCGCCGGTCGCACTGACCATCGCCGGCTCCGACTCGGGCGCGGGGGCGGGGCTCCAGGCCGACCTCAAGGCCATGAGTGCCCTCGGCGTCTTCGCCACCACCGTGGTGACCGCAGTCACCGCCCAGAACACGGCGGAGGTGTCCGCCGTCCACCCGGTTCCCCTCGAAGTGGTTCGGGCCCAGCTCGACGCCGTACTCGACGACTTCGCCGTGCGGGCGGTCAAGACCGGCATGCTGGCCACCGTCGCCACCGTGCGACTGGTGGCCGACCGTGCGGCCGCCGGGGATCTGCCCGGCCTGGTGGTCGACCCCGTGATGGTCGCCTCCACCGGGAAGCGCCTGCTCGACGACGATGCCGTGGACGCCTACCGGAACCGGCTCGTCCCCCGGGCGCTCCTGGTCACCCCGAACCTGTTCGAGGCGGCGATCCTGGCCGGCGTCGAGACTGCGGCCCACCACGACATCGACTCCATGGTGGCCCTCGCCCGCAAGGTCCATGCCCTCGGGCCCCGCTGGGTGCTGGTGAAGGGCGGCCACCTGCCCGGCGTCCACGGAACCGATACATCGGCCGCACCCGAACGGGTCGCCGACGTCCTGTTCGACGGCACGGACGTCCACGTCCTCGAGGACTCCCTCGTCGTCACCCGGAACAACCACGGGACGGGCTGCAGCCTCGCCTCGGCCGCCGCCGCCCTGGTGGCCCGAGGCGCAGACGTACCCGAGGCCGTCGCCGGCGCCAAGCGGTTCGTGCACGAGGCCCTGGTGGGTTCGGCCGGTTGGACGCTCGGGCGCGGGCACGGCCCGCTGGACCCGTTCGGCTGGTCCTCCGCCGCGGCTCGCTAGGCGGGGACCACCGGCGACTGGGGCTCCCGGTGCGCACACCCGGCGCCCCACCGCCCTGGCGCCCCCGGGACGCGTCAGAGGCCGGGTCTCGCGACCCGGCCTCTGACTCCCCCGGAATCCCCCCGGTATGACTGGCGGAACCCGGTCTGTGTCGACCGGGCCAACCCCCTCCCAACGGATGGCGGCGAATCGCCGTCATCGACCAGCGCATTGTGAGGGATCGCGCCCCCAATGTAAACATCTGGTGAACGGTTTTCACGTTCAGCGGCCGGTTGACCTCTCAAGGTGGTCACAGATCCGAATCTTCCGGTGTCGCAACCGGATCGATCCGCAACACGGCTGGCGGAGGGTCGAGCGGTATCGACCGGTACCGTTGGACCATGACGTCTTCCGTGCCCCACCGGGTCGCCAAGCTCGTGGCCATCGGCAGGATCGGGATCGGCTGCACCGCCCTGGCGGCACCGACCCTGATGACCCGGCCGTGGATCGGCAACGCAGCCGCGTCACCGGACTCCCGGCTGCTGGCCCGCACGATGGGGGGGCGCGACCTTGCCCTCGGCATCGGCACGCTTCGGGCGGGCGCTGGGCGTGGACGACGCCGAGGCGCGGCCCTGGGTGGCGCTGGCCGGCATGGCGGACGCAGTCGACGCCACCGTCACCATCTTCGCATTTCGCCGACTGCCCACACTCACCAGGTGGGCCATCCTGGCCTCGACGGTCGGTGCCGCCGTGGTCTCGTTCCGGGTGGCCGTGGCACTCGATCCGTCACTCGATCCGTCACTCGATCCGTCACTCGATCCGTCCGACCCCGGGCCTCCACCCGCCGAACCGCGGCGCTGAGCCGGGCCCGGGTGCCGGGGGCGAAAGGGCCGGCGAATGGTCCGCCGGTACGATGGGGGCATGACCACCACGCCGGACTCCCTGGCGTCCGACGGCATCGAGCCGGTGGGGCGTGGCTACGAGCCCATGTCGGTCCGGGGCCCGGCGCTCATCGTCCTCGGACTGGCCGTCTTCCTGCTCATCGGGGGTGTGGCGGCGTCGGCCATCAGCAGCGGGTCGAACCCTACCTTCACGATCCGCCAGGTGACCCTGGCCGACGGCACCACGGTCGCCCTGGCCCCAGCCACGTCGAAGCTCCACGCCCTGATCAGCAACGACGAGCCGCCGGCCGACATCATCGGGAACCTCGGTGTGCCGAAGGAGTCGGTGGTGACCGGCGTCGTCAACTCCGACCAGCACGCCGCACAGTTCGACCGCACGGCCAAGCTGCGCAGCGACCTCGCCCAGGGGCAGGTCATCGAGGCCTACGACCACCTCCTCCGGGCCGTCGGCTGGCAGGTCATCTACTCCGGACCGGCCCCCCAGGGCGTGCCCGGGGCGACCGAGCTGCTGGCCAAGCGGGGCAGCGGCGACGGCTTCTACTGGGAGACCGGTGTCGTCGTCTCCCCCACCTCGCCGGCCGGCTCCACGTCGTACTCGGTCGAGGTGTTCGAGACCCCCGACGGCAACTGACCCTCGCCGGCCCCACCGTCCGGCGGCGGGGCCGGTTCGTCCATCGGGTCCTGGGCCCGTCGGAACATCCAGGCCCACAAGAAGAGGTTGGACGGGTAGAGCAGGTACCCCACCCGCGTGGCCGGGGCCAGGAGGACGGCCACGAGCATCACCCACCCGGTCAGCTGGGCCACGGCCGTCGCGTCCCGCGGCGGGTTCCGGAGCAGTCGGCGGCCCAGGACGGCCAGACCGACCAAGGCGGCCACCACGACATATGCCCGGTGGATGCCGGGGAAGGTCGACACCAGGATGTGGCCGGGCAGGGCGCTGGCCGCTGGCGAGGCCACGCCGGCCAGTCCCAGCGGGAACCGGATGACGTTGTCGACGAATGCCGACGGGTTGTGCAGCGCCACCGGCAGCACGACCGGCACCGCCAGGGCCAGCACGCCGGCCAGATACCGGCCGACGGCGCGCCGGCCCTGGCGGTCCGATGCTGCGAACAGGGCGAGGAAGACCAACGGCCAGGCCGTGAACTTGAGGGTGCTGGCGGCCCCGAGCACAAGGCCGGCCAGCACCGGTCGTCGGCGCTGGAGCGCGACCATTCCGAGGAGCATCAGGGCGACCACCGGCATGTCGTCGCCGCCGGTGGCCAGAGGCAGCGCCGCCGTCGGAAGCACGGTCAGCGCCTGGAGCGACCGGTAGCGGGCGTCGGAGCGCGGCCGCACCCGGCTGAGGGCGATGAGGGCGATGACGACCGTGAACAGGAGGAATTGGATCCGGGCGTCGGTGAGCCGGGCCTCCACCTTGCTTCCGCTGGAGAAGCCGAACACGACCATGCCGGGCAGGTACGGGTAGTAGAGCTCGTAGACCGGGATGGCGCTCTGGCGGATGAGGATGTGGCCGTTGCGGTCGACCACCTGGTACGGGTCCTGACCGTGGGCCGCGCGCACCCCGGCCCGCTCCACCACGAGGACCTCCGGCTGCACGTGGATGGAGGCGTCGCCGTGGCTGGCCCACACCACTTCGAGTGCGAGCGGGATCACGGTGGCCCCGAGCAGGGCCACGGCGAACGCGGCCAGGCGAGCTGCCCGCCACCCCCCGCCGCTGCGGAACGGGGTGAGGACCGGGTCGATGACGTCCGCCGAGTGGCTCCGGGACCGGTGCGCCCGGGCGACCAGCACCATCAGCAAGGCCGCGGCGGCGTAGGGGCCGACTGCCAGCCGGCCCCACTCCCGGTAGAGGGGGATCCGCATGGCGACGGCGGTGACACCGGCAAACAGGGCCGAGGTCGCGTACAGGAACGCATCCCGGCCGTCGGGCGTCAGCACCCGCAGCCGGTCGAACGCCCTGCCGCCCGGCACCGGCACGCGCCAGCGGCGGTCAGCGCCCATCGGACTTCCCGGTAGCGAAGAGCTCGCGGTAGAAGTCCAGCTCGGCCGTGAGCGCCGCCTCGATCGTGTCCGACCGCCGGAATCCGTGCGCCTCCCCGTCGAAGACGATGAGTCGGCAGTCGGAGCCACCGGCACGCAGTTCGGCGGCGAACTGCTCGGCCTGGGAGAGTGGCACCACCGGATCCTCGGACCCCTGGAGCAGCAGGACCCGGCCCGCGACCCGGTCGGCGTGGTGGACCGGCGACCGGTCCCGGTAGACGGGCGCCGTCGCCGGCAGAGGGCCCACCAGCGAGTCGAGGTAGCGCGACTCGAAGTCGTGCGTGTCCGAGGCCAGCGCCAGGAGGTCGGTCACGCCGTACCATGCCACCGCCCCCGCAAAACGGCGGGCACGGATCAGTGCCGCCAGGGCGGTGAGGCCCCCGGCACTGGTCCCCCGAATGGCCATCCGGTCCCCGTCGACGAGGCCGGCGGCGGCCAGGGACTCGGCGTAGGCGACGCAGTCGTCGACGTCACCCTCGCCCCAGGCCCCCCGCAGCAGGTCCCGGTAGGCCCGCCCGTAGCCGGAACTGCCCCGGTAGTCGACAGCGGCCACGGCGATCCCCCGGCTGGTCAGGAACTGGATCACCGGGTCGTAGCCCGTCTGGGCGCTCGACGTCGGGCCCCCGTGGCAGAACACCACGAGCGGCGGCGGACCACCGACGGGGGTGACGTCGGGGTTGACCGGAGGGAAGAACTGCCCGGGGACCGCCACGCCACCCGAACTCCCCATCCGGGGAACGGACGCCGAGGCCCGGTCCGCCGCCACCACCACCGACGGGGGGGCGCTCAGCCGTGCAGGCGCCACGGCACCCGACGGATCCACGGCGAACACGGCCTGGGCCTCGGTGGGTGTGGATCCGAGCACGGCCACACGGCGCCCGTCGGAGGTGACCACGGCCGACAAGCTCACGCACGGCTGGTCGACCTCCGACCACGACCACCCGGGTGCGTCGCGGCCGGCGGGTGGCGGATGGAGGACCACCAGGGCGTCCCGGCCTCCGGCGCGGCGCACGGCCGCCACCGTGCCGTCGGCCAGCTCCTCGAAGGTGTGTTGCCCGAACACCCAGTCCGGGCCGTGGTACTCGGCCTCGTCGTCCACCAGGGCCACGGCGTCGGCCGGGCGCGGTGTCCCGCCGCCGAAGGACGCAGCCGGGATCCGGTACGGGAGCCACCACCCGGTCCGGTCGTCGACGAACAGGAGGGCGCCGTCGGCTGCCCAGCGGGGCTGGCCCACCGACACGCCCGGTCCCCCGGCCACGGTCACCGGCTCACCCAGGACGATCCCACCGCCGCCGGCCACCAGGGTCGCCACCTGCAGGCGGCCGGCGTCCCACGGCATGTCCGGGTGGTCCCAGGTCACCCAGGCCAGCCAGAGGCCGTCGGCGGACGGTCGCGGGGCGGCCACGAAGTCACCGGGATGGGCCAGGACCAGGGCTGGCCCCGATCCGTCGAGAGGCACGGCCACCAGCACGTGTGACGTCCCCCCTGTCCCAGGCTCCGCACCCGGGTCATCGCCGGTGTCATCGCCGATGTCATCGCCGGGACCTGCACCCGCGCCTGCACCGGGAACGGGCCGGTGCCGCTCCGCCACCGAGACCAACCACCGCCCGTCCGGTGTCGGGCGACCGTCCGCATGTCGCACGGGCGACACCGGGTCGGGTGCGCTGCCGAGCCGCATCGGCTCCCCACCGGAGACCAGGTCGAGCCGGTACCACGCCTGGTCGTTCTGGTCCACGAAGACGAGGACCCCGTCGGCCACCGTGGCCGCTCCTCCGCCGTACTCATGGACGCGACTGCGGACGCTCACCCCGGCGGGCGAGACCTCCTGCGGGCCTGCGGGTCCCGGGTGGGCTGCGTCGATGCCCACCACGACCTGGCGACCACCCTCGTCGGGACGGGACTCGGTCCAGTAGACGATGCCACCGTCGGCCTCCAGGCAGCCCCGAGACACCTTGCCCGCCGCCACCTGGGCGGCCGACCACGGCGAGGGCCACCACCCGGCGGGGGTCAGGTCCGAGGACCCCACCTCCCGCCTCGGTCGGGCCCCCGTTGCGTCCTCGGTCGTCATGGAATCTGTACGGTACCCGTAATGACCTCGCCCCCTCCGTCTCCCCCGCCGGCGGACACAGCCACGGGGACCCGTCCTGCCGCCACCGACCGGTCCTTCGACGCCTACCTCGTCACCGGAACTGGTGAGGATCTCCGTGCAGGGGTGACCACGCTCACCCTCGACGACCTGCCCGAGGGCGATGTCCTCGTCGAGGTGGGCTGGTCGGCGGTCAACTACAAGGACGGCATGGTCACCCGTCCCGGCAACCGGGTCGCCCGGACCACGCCGCTGGTGCCGGGGGTCGACCTGGTGGGGACCGTCGTCGCGTCGGAGGCCCCGCAGGTCCCCGTGGGGTCCGACGTGGTCGTGCACGGCTACGACCTCGGCGTGGCCCGTCACGGCGGCTTCGCCCGGTTCGCGCGCGTTCCGTCGGAGTGGGTGGTCCCGCTACCGGGCGGCCTGAGCCCCCGGCGGGCGGCCGCACTGGGGACGGCCGGGTTCACCGCTGCACTCTCGCTCCGCCGGCTCGAGGACCACGGCCTGCGCCCCGGGGACGGTCCCGTCCTGGTCACCGGCGCCTCTGGCGGGGTCGGTGGTATGGCCGTCGCGCTGTGCGCAGCGCGGGGCTACGAGGTGGTGGCGAGCACGGGGCGGCTGGCCGAGCGCGACCACCTGGTCGGCCTGGGCGCCGCAGACGTGATCGGGCGGGAGGACCTGCAGGTAGCGCCCGGTCGTACCCTGGGGCCCGAGCGGTGGGCGGGGGCGCTCGACTGCGTCGGCGGCCCGACCTTGGCCGCCGTGCTCCGCACCCTGCGGTACGGGGGGGCGGTGGCCGCCAGCGGCCTGACCGGCGGGTCGTCCCTGGACACGACCGTCTACCCGTTCATCGTCCGCAACGCCGCCCTGTTGGGCATCGACACGGTGGCCACACCGATCGTAGAACGCCGCTCGGTCTGGGTCGAGATGGCCGCTTCGTTCCCACCGGAGAGCCTGGACTCGCTCGTCGCGGGCGAGGTGGGGCTCGACGGCCTGGCCCCGGTCCTGAAATCGATCCTTGCCGGCGGCATCCGGGGTCGAATGCTGGTGCACCCAGGGGGTTGACGGAGGACGCCCCCGTGGTCCGACGGGCCCCGCCGGCCCATCGGCCCGTACCTCCAGGACCTCTCCCCGACGTTACGACGAGAAATCCTCCGGACGGATGCTGTCCAGGAAGCTTCGGAATTCGCCGACGATCTCCTCAGGGTTGCCGTCGTCGGCCGGCTCCTCGTCGGACTCCTCCTCCTCTTCGTCGACCGCGAGCATGATCCCCTCAGCGTCCATCAGCTCGTCGGACACGAACAGCGGGGCGCCGGTGCGCACGGCCACCGCCACGGCGTCGGAGGGCCGGGAGGAGACGGGCAACTCGTGCCCGTCCTGGCGCAGGACGATCTCGGCGTAGTAGGTGCTGGCCCGCAGTTCGGTCACCACCACCCGGACCACATCGGCATCGAGAGCCTCGAGCAGGTCGTGGATCAGGTCGTGCGTCATGGGGCGGGGCGTCTCCATACCCTGCAGGGCGAAGGCGATCGCCGTGGCCTCGGGTGCGCCGATGAAGATTGGCAGCGTGCGGCCGAGGCCCTCCGATTCCTGCAGCAGCAGGACCGGTGTGTTCGACTGGAGATCCACCCGAACTGCGCGGAGCCGAACTTCGACCATGCCCCAAACCTACTCGGCGGGGGCGGGGTACGTGTCGGCAGGCGTCCGGCCACCGCGTCGCCCGTGCGGCGACGCGGGCACGGGTGTCAGCCGTTCAGGAGGTCACGCAGCCCGGTGCGGAGCAGCGAACCCTTCAGCTGCTGGCCCAGCGCCGCCAGCTCGTCCGCCGTCTGACCGGCGCGCGCCCGGGCTTCGGGATTGCGCTGGCGGACCATGGGGATGACGATCTGCTCGATGAATCCGGCTTCGCGGTCGGCGGCGTTCTTGTAGAGCCGCAGGTGCCGGGCCTCGATGCCGAAGGCGGCGAACTTCGCGGCCACGTTGGCCACGGTGAGGGCCTCTTCGTCGAAGTACTCGGCCCCACCGACTACCGCGGCACGGATCAGGCCGTACTCCTGGAGCTGGGCCACGTACTCGGCGCGCAGGCCGCTGGCTGTGCACAGCTCGTCGAGTGAGAGGCTGGCGCCGCCCATGCCACCCATCGACGTCACCGCCGTGGCCGAGGGCGACGCAGAGGCATGTCCCGGATCGGCGGTCGGGACCGCCGCGCTCGCCGGAGCCGGACCGGGTGCCGCAGCCGCAGTCACCGGTGCTGCCGCAGCCTGCGCTCGCGACTGGCGCGGCGCCGACTTGGCGGAGGACCCCGACGGGGCGGCCGGGGCGTCGGGGCCGGCATGGTCGCCGGAGCCGTCCGCGCTGCCCGAGGCGATGGCCGAGCCGTTGCCCGAACCGTTCGCCGGGTCATCGGTGGTGCTGGAGGGCCGGGTGTGCGTGGTGGGCTGGACATGCTGGGCGGACAGGCTGGCCCGGTGGGCCCGCTCGACTGGCGGGGATCCGCCGCCCTCCATCGAAGCCGGAGCGGCGGTCGAGGCCGCTCCGCGGATCGGAGCGGGCTGCATGCCGGGGAGTCCGGACGACGGGCTCGCACCACGGGGGCCCGACTCCGTGGTGCCCGACGAGGCCGACCCGGCCAGCTGGTGCGCGCCCGATACCCGTTGCCCGACGAGCACGGGCTCGGCGGAGCGCTCCAGCTCCACCGGCTCCCCGGTCGACTCGACCACCGCCTGTGCGGCCGGATCGTCCGCGACCGCAGTTCTGGCGGCCGCAGGGGACGCCTTGCCCGCAGGGGACACCCTGCCCGCAGGGGACGCCTTGCCCGCAGGGGACGCGCCGTTGACGTCCTCGTCGAGCCGGTCCTTGATCACCTTGAGGGGCAGGAAGTGCTCGCGCTGCTGACGCAGCACCCACCGGAGGCGTTCGACGTCGTGCTCGTAGAACTTGCGGTAGCCGGAGGGCGTGCGCTCGGGGTTGACCAGACCCTGACTCTCCAGGAACCTGATCTTCGAGATGGTCACATCGGGGAACTCCTGGCGCAGCAGCGTCAGGACGTCACCGATGGACAGGTAGGAGCGGGCGCTCACTCGGCCGACCCGCGCAGGTAGACGAGCTTGAACTTCCCGACCTGCACCTCGTCGCCGCTGGACAGGACGGCCTCCTCGATGCGGACCCGGTTGACGTAGGTGCCGTTGAGCGAGCCGGCGTCCCGGACCCGGGTCACCTGGCCTTCGGTCACGAACACCGCGTGCTTGCGCGACACCGTGATGTCGTCGAGGAACACGTGGCTGTCCGGGTGGCGCCCGACAGTCGTCTCCGGCACCTCGAGCGGGAACCGGGCGCCTTCGCCGTCGCCCCGGCGGACCACCAGGAGCCCGACGCCACGGGGGAGCTCCAGCTGACCGACCGACGCCGACTGGTCCGCGCTCTCGCCGGACTCCTCGACCGGGCTGACCCCCACCGAGGTGTCCGGTGCGGACGTCACCATCGACGCTCCGCACGAGGAGCAGAAATTCACTCCCTCGGGATTGCGATGGCCGCAGTTGTCGCAGAACACGTGATCCAACGTAGCCGGTCCGGGCGGGCCGCTCCCGAGCAGGGCCGTGCTGGCGGAACTCAACCTTCCGTCAGCTGGCGGTACCCGGCGGCGTCGAGCAGGCCGTCCACCGCAGCGGGGTCGCCGGGGGCGATCTCGCAGATCCAGCCGTCTCCGTAGGGATCGCTGTTCATGAGCTCGGGGGCGTCCGTCAGTCCCGTGTTGACGGCCACGATCTCGCCGCTCAGGGGGGCGTAGATCTCCGATACCGACTTGGTGGACTCGACCTCGCCGATGAGGCCTCCTGCCTCTACGGTGGTGCCGGGCCCCGGAAGGTCGACGAAGACGATGTCACCCAGGGCGTCCTGGGCGTAGTCGGTGATGCCGACGCGGATCCTGTCGGGCGCCGTCCGGGCCCACTCGTGGTCGCTCGAATACCGCAGATCCTCAGGCACGTTCATGGGTCCGGACCCTACCTGACTGCCACCGACTCCGCCTCCGACTCCGCCTCCGACTCCGCCTCCCGCCGCACCGCCGCACACCGTCCGGCACCGGCGGCCGCCGGACGGGCCGGTCAGTGCAGCAGGTGCTCGAGCCGGGTGGCGTACTCCTGGGCTCGCGACTCGGCGCGGGCCGCGCTCGGGGCCTCGGCCCAGACGTGGGTCAGCGGCTCCTCCGGGTCGGGCAGGACGAGCGCCCATCCGTCGTCCTCCAGGACCTTGACTCCGTCGACGAGCACCAGGTCCCGCCCCTGGGAGCGCTCCATGAGTGTCCGCATGAGCATCCCCTTCTGGTCCCATGGGGTGTGCACAGCCTGGTGGGCGATCCGCACGGGGGGCATGGCGGCGACCAGCTCCGACAGCCTCCGTCCGGTCGAGGTGAGCAGTGCGATGAGGTTGACCAGCGTGGCCGCCCCGTCGAAGGCGGGCAGGAAGCGGGGGAAGATGAACCCTCCGGACTGACTGGCGGCCAGGGTGACCTTCTCGGACCGGGCCACTTCCATCAGGCTCGAGGCCGACAGCTTGGTCCAGACGATCTCGGCGCCGGCGGCCGAGCAGATCCGCTCGGCCGCCGTGCTTGCCGCCACCGGGAGGGCGATGCGGGCCCCGGGAACCGACTCGGTGACCAGTGTCAGCAGCACCAGCAGGGCCTCGTCGTGGCTGAGGGCGTGCCCGAGGTCGTCGACGATATCCACGAACTCCCCTCCAGGGTCGACCACGGCACCCAGGTGGGCACCGGACGCCCGGACCAGCTCGGACACCCGGACCGCGGCCGCCTGGCGGTCGAAGGCGAGCACGCTCGCCGTGTTGGCGTAGGGGTTGACCACCAGCACCTCGGCCTCGAGCTTGGCCAGCAGTGTCGGCATCACGAAGCTGGCCGTTCCGAACGAGTAGTCGAGGACCAGCTTCAGCCCGGCGGACCGTGCCGCCGAGAGGTCGACCGAGTCGATGAGGGCGGCGGTGTAGTGCTCGAGGGTCCGGGGCGGGAACCCGAGATCGCCGATCTCCCTGGCCAGGACCCGTCGGAAGTCCTCGCGATAGTAGAGCCGCTCGATCTTGCGCTGGGACGCCTCGTCGATGTCGATGCCGTCCTCGTCGAAGAACCGCAGGACGACGGACTGGGGGTCCTCCGGGTCCAGACGGACGGTGACGCCCGCAGTCGACGCGGACGAGGTGATCTGGAACCGGGTGACCGGCACGGTGGCGGCCTCGAGGTCGTCCACGTTCACGCCGGCAGCGTTGCACCCGACCATGATCGCCCGCTTGAGGACCCGTGCCGCCCGGCTGGTGTCCCGGGAGCTGGTGACCGTGGCGCCCTTCTCCAGGGTGGAGGCCCACGCCATCGACAGACGGACGGCGAGCTCGGGGCTGATGTCGACGTTGGCGAGCCCGCGCACCCCGTCCCGCCCGAACAGCGACCGGGCACCGCGGGACTCCCACACGATCGAGGAGTTCACGATCGCCCCGGCCTCGACGGTCTTGAAGGGGTAGATCTTGACGCCGGCGCTGATCTCGGCGTGGGCGCCGACGAAGCACTCGTCGCCCAGCACGACCCCCTCCTCGCACCGGACCCCCTGGCGGAGATCCGAGCCGCGACCGAGCACGCTGCCCTCGACCCGGACCCCCGACCCCAGATACGTGTTGTCGTGGACGACCGAGCGCTCGACCACGGCGTTGTCGCCGATGCGGACGTTGCGGCCGAGCGTCACGTAGGCACCGAGGTGGGCTCCGGGGCCGACCACGCAGTTGTCCCCGATCACGGCGGGCCCGGTGACCTCGACGCTCGGGTCGAGCTCGGCGCCCTTCCCGACCCAGACACCCGGCCGCAGGGGGAAGCCGGCGATGTCGACGTGGACCTTGCGGTCCAGGATGTCCTGATGGGAGCTGAGATAGGCCTCGAGGGTGCCCACGTCCTCCCAGTAGCCGTCGCAGACGTATCCGAAGAGTCCCTTGCCCGCGGCCAGTGCCGCCGGGAACGACTCACCCGAGAAGTCCACGGCCTGGCCCTCGGGGATGAAGTCGAAGATCTCGGGTTCCAGCACGTAGATGCCGGTGTTGATGGTGTCGCTGAACACCTGGCCCCACGTCGGCTTCTCCAGGAATCGTTCGATCGCACCGTCCTCGTCGGTGATCACGATCCCGAACTCGAGGGGATTCTCGACCGCCTTGAGGGCCAGTGTGGCCAGTGCGCCGTGGGCGTCGTGGAAGTCGACGACCTTGCCGAGGTCGATGTCGGTCAGGACGTCCCCCGAGATCACCAGGAACCGCTCGTCGAGCTCGTCCATGGCGTTGCGCACCGAGCCGGCCGTGCCGAGCGGGGTGGCCTCGGTGGCGTACACCATGCGGACACCGAACTCGGAGCCGTCCCCGAAGTAGGTCCGGATGGCATTGGCCATGAAGGCCACGGTGACCACGATGTCCTCGAACCCGTGTGTCCGCAGCAGGTTGACCACGTGCTCCATCATCGGGATGTTGGCCATGGGGAGCATGGGCTTCGGCTGATTGGAGGTGAGCGGACGTAGCCTGGTCCCCTCGCCTCCGGCCATGATCACTGCCTTCATCGGTTCATCCCCTCGTCGTCGGAGTCGATTCGGCCCTGGTCGGCGCCCGGGGCCCGTCGGCCGCCGTCCGGGGCCTGACGTCCGTCGGCAAGGGCCCTGCGGGCGACGGGGACGTAGGAGGCGGCGGCGATCCAAGCCAGGGTCAGACCGAGGAGGCCGATGGCCCATGCCGCCGCGTGCACCACGGTCTGCCATGTCGCCGGCCCATGGCCGACCAGGAAGAGCGGGTAGGCGGTCATGAGAGCGAAGGTACCGGCCTTGCCCACCCACAGGACGTCGATGCGCGCCGCCCCCAGCGAGGCGAGCAGCAGAACCGCTCCGGACACCACGACCTCGCGCAGCAGGGTGGCCAGGCCGAACCACACGGGTACCGCACCCTGGACCATGATCGTGATGACGGCGGTCACCACGAGGACCCGGTCGGCCACCGGGTCGAGCACCTTGCCGAAGGTCGACACCTGGTGGAAGCGGCGGGCGACGTAGCCGTCGACCCAGTCGGTGGCGCCCAGGACGGCGAGTAGGGCTGCGGCGGCCGTCTGGCGGTCGGCGCCGAAGAGAAGCCAGACGTACAGCGGGATGCAGGCCAGTCGGACCATCGTGACGATGTTCGGCACGGTCAGGATCCGGTCGAGACCGTCCTCGTCGTCGGCTGCGACTGCCGGCACGTCCGCTCCACCGGTCGCAGTCACAGGCCCCGCATCCACGCCGTCCACGGTGCCCAGTCTACGAGGACGCCCGCCGAGGCCGGGACCATCAGGGCACGACCCGCCGACCGGCGCCCCTGACCCCGCCCGACGTGGACGGTGGGCCACACTGGGGCGGTGTCGGGGACGGATCGCGTGGACCGGATGATCGGGGTCGTGCTTGTCGCTGTGCTGGCCGCCCTGGTCGGCCTCGGCCTGTCCGACAACTCCCGCGCCTCCACCCCTACCGCCGGCGTGCCCCTGTCGTCGCCACTCGCCACGGCCTTCCCCGGCCTGACGACCTCCACCGTTCCCCCGGGGAGCGCGGGGACCGCCACATCGACCTCGGCGCCGGTGTCCGCACCGTCCACGGCCACGTCGACCTCGGTGCCACCGGTGGGCGGACCGGTCACCGCCGTCGGCGACTCGATCATGCTGGACATCCAACCCGAACTGACGGCAGCCCTGCCCGGGGTGACGGTCGACGGACTGGTCAGCCGTCAATTCGAGACGGGCGTCGCAGTAGTCCAGGCCGATCGGTCCGACGGCACCCTGGGCAGGGTGCTGGTGGTGGAGCTGGGGACCAACGGGGCCGTCACCCCGGCCGACGTCGACGCCATGATGCAGGCCGCCCAGGGAGTGGCGCGCGTGGTGTTCGTGAACGTGAACGTCCCCCGGTACTGGGCGGCCGGCGACAACGCCGTGCTGGCCGCCGGCGTGGCCCGCTACCCGGGACTGGCCGTCCTGGCCGACTGGTACACGCTTTCCGCCCCGCACCCCGAATGGTTCACGGCCGACCAGGTCCACCTCAATCCGGCCGGGGCCACCGCGCTGGCGGCCCTGATCGCCCGGTACGCCTGATCGCACGATGCGCCTGATCGCCCGGTGCGCCTGATCGCCCGGTGCGCCTGATCGCCCGGTGCGCCTGATTCGTGACCGCCGGCGACGATCCGGCGTCGCGTGCCCGTGGCCGCCCTCTACCCGACGGTGGGCCGGCGACGGGCCCCTCGCCGAGGGGGTCGGCCCGGTGTGGTAGTCAGTGCCCATGCCTCGTTTCTCGCCCTTCGCCGGTCTGCGCTACGACCCGGCCCGGGTCGAGGTCGCCAAGGTGGTGGCACCTCCCTATGACGTGGTGGGGCCCGACGAGCGGGCCCGGTTGTCCGAGCGCCACAGTGCAAACTCGATCCTGGTCGAGCTGCCCGAGCCCGACCCCCGCACGGCCGCCGACCGATACCAGTCGGCGGCGGCCCGACTGGCCGACTGGACGGCCGACGGCATCCTCGTCCGGGACCCGGCACCTGCCTTCTACCCCTACCGGATGACCGCGCCCGACGGCTCGGTCACGTCTGGGGTGCTGGGCGTTCTCGGCCTCGAGGAGCCGAGTGCATCGGGGATCCTCCCCCACGAGGAGACGCTGCCGAAGGCCAAGACCGACCGGCTCGACCTACTGTCGGCCACCCGAGTCAACCTGTCCCCCATCTGGGGGCTGTCGCTCGCTCCCGGCCTGACCACCCTGCTCGACGTCGACACAGAGCCCCGGGTCACCGCCGTCGACGACGACGGGGTGCGCCACGAGCTCTGGGTGATGGACGACCCCGTCGCAATGGCCGCGGTGGCCGACCTGGTGGCCACCGCCCCGGTCGTGGTGGCCGACGGGCACCACCGGCTGGCCGTGGCCACGAGCTACATGGTCGGGAACGGTGCCGGCACTCCGGGAGCCGACGGGGTCCTGGCCCTCGTGGTCGAGCTGGCCGACGACGTGCTGTCGGTGGGCCCGATCCACCGGCTCCTGTCCGGGCTGCCCGACGGCCTCGATCTGGTCGACGTGTTCGCCTCCTGGTTCGACGTGACCCGGGCCGGCAACTTCGACGAGCGGACGACGTGCGCCCTCGGCGACGCCTCGGCCCTGGCCCTGGTCATGGGGTCGGGCTGCTGGCTCCTCACCCCGAAGGACGGTACGGCCGAGGCCGCCGGCTCGGACCTGTTCTCGTCGATGGTGGCTCTGGTCGTCGCGGAGCTGCCCGACCACGAGCTGACCTTCGCCAACAGCTGGCAGGACGCCGTTGCCGCGGTCGGCTCCGAGGAGGCCCAGGCCGCCGTCCTTCTGCCACCGGTGCGGATCGACCAGATCGGCGACTGGGCCCGCGCCCGGCGCCAGATGCCCCCGAAGAGCACGTTCTTCCACCCGAAGCCCCGCACGGGCATGGTGTTCCGACCACTCGACCCGGCCTGATCCCCCGATACCGTGCGACTCCCCGGGCGCCACTAGCCTGTCCCGGCGGTGCTGCGGCCGGACCGAGTCGGAGGGGTAGTGAGACCAGCGCGACGTGGGGCGAGGAGCACCTCCCTGGCCCTCGGCGTGGTGACCGCGGTCCTGGCGACCGCCTGCGGTTCGCCGTCGTCGGCGCCGGTCCGGCGGATCGTGCCCACCACGGTCGCCCCCACGACCACCTCGGCCCCCACGACCACGTCGGCCCCCACGACCACGCAGCCCTCGGCCGTCCCGACCACCGTCCCGACCCCGGTCGTCCCGACCGCGGGCTGGTCCCGCCCCGCCACGGCGCTGCCCCCCGTTGGCGGGTTCACCTCGGTGTCGTGCATCTCGGAGGTGTTCTGCCTTGCCGCCGGCGGCGGATCCGACCACGCCGATGCCGCGGACTCCACCGGCCCCGGGGCCGTGGCGACGTGGGACGGCGCCACCTGGGCACCGGCGGCCGACTACTACACCGCAGCTCCCGGCAGTTCGCCGCCCCCGTGGATGCCGGCCATCGCCTGCACCGACGGCCCACTGTGCGCAGTGGTCGACGGATCCGGCCACACCTCGCTCGGCGACGGCACCAACTGGGGGGCCCCGACCCCGCTGGCCGTCGTGTCCGGGGCGGCCCCCGATCCGGCCGACCCCGGTCCGGGACACGCCGGATCGCGCACGGCGGCGGTGTCCTGCCCGACTTCTCACTTCTGCGCCTACGTCGACAACACCGGCCACGTGGCGACGCTGCACGGGACCACGTGGACCGCTCCGGAGGTGTTCACGTCCCGGTCCGGAAGCTCGACGGTCGCCCTGTTCCAGACCGGTCGAGTGGCCGTGTCGTGCGCGTCGGAACTCGCCTGTACCGCCCTGGTGGGCGGTGCGTCGCTCGACTGGGACGGCACGACTTGGACGGTGTCATCGGGACCCTGGGGGGGCGTCGGCGCCTCCGGGGACACCGCGGTCTCGTGCCCCGCCCCCGGGACGTGCACCGCCGTCCACGGCGGGTCGGTGGCGACCCGCAGCGGGGGCTCCGGATGGGGCCCGCCCCGACCGATCGACACCAACGGCGGCCTCGACGCGGTCTCCTGCCCCACCACGTCGGTGTGCGTGGCCGCCGACGCCGTCGGGAACGTGCTCCGTTCCGCCGGTGGCGCCTGGGGGACGCCCCAGAAGGTGGTCCCCACGCCGTCGGCCTACACCGGGGACGGGACCAGCCTGTCGTGCACCTCCGAGCAGTTCTGCCTCGTGCTGACCGGAGACGGCGACTTTGCCACATACGGGGGCGCCGACCCCACCTCGTCTGCGCCCACGGTGCCCGCCACGACGGTGCCTCCCACCACCTGAGCTCCGGGACGCTCGGCGCCTGCCCGTCAGGCCGAACTTCCCGTCAGGCCGAACTTCCCGTCAAGCCGCTCATCCCACCGCCTCCACCAACACCTCCAGGGCCAGTACGGTCCGCCAGTTGCGGGTGGTCGCACCACGTCCCAGCTGCTTCTCGAGCACGGCGTTCTGAAGCGGGGTGTCCGCGTAACCGGCCGGGAGGTGCAGGAACACTTCCGATCCCACCACCGCGAACCGGTCGCCTCGGGACCGGTCGACCCGGGACCCGAGCGCAGTGACACGGTCCTGCTCGGGCACGCCGTCGAGAAACGTCACATGCAATCTGGTCGGGTCGTCCTCGTCACCGGCGAACGGGTTGGCCGCCACCAGCGCCGACCACTCCCCACCGGCCCGCCCGACGACGGGGACGGTCAGGGACAGTTCGTCGCGCAGTGCGGCCGACAGTGTGGCTGCCAGGTCGGCCGGGGCGCCCGGTCCGGAGGCCACGACGTTGCCGCTCTGCAGATGGGTGCGCACATCAACGAGTCCGAGCGACCCGACGAGCGCCCGAAGGTCCGCCATGGGCAACCGGTTGCGGCCGCCGACGTTGATGCTCCGCAGGAGCAGGACCACGGTGCCCACGGACGTCGTCGCGCCTCGGTCCCGTCCGCCCGCTAGGACACGGTCCAGGAAGAGCCCGACCGCAGCAGCGTGTCGAAATTGCCCGGGCCCCGGCGCTCGGTTGCCGTGGCGATCTGCTGGGCCATCTGCTCGCCGTACTCCTCGTGCTCGACGTCGCGGAACACGCCGATCGGGGTGGGCTCGTACGGCCCGCGGGAGAGCCTGCTCAGCTGGAACGCCAAGCCCGGGTTCTCCTTGTGCTCGTCGTGGACGAGGAGCGCCCCGTCCCCCACTGAGGCCACCTCGACGACCTCGACCGAGCCGTCGGGGTCCATGACCACCCCGAACTGCCCCTCGGACCCGAAGCGGATGGGCTCGCCGTGGACCAGCGGGATCAGCATGTCGGCCCGGTGGTCCTTGCCGGTGATCCCCTCGAAGGCGCCGTCATTGAACACGTTGCAGTTCTGGTAGATCTCGACGAACGAGGCGCCCTTGTGCGCATGGGCCCGGCGGAACATCTCCATCATGTGCTTGCGGTCCATGTCGTGGGTGCGGGCAACGAAGCCGGCCTCGGCCCCGAGCGCAAGGCTGAGCGGGTTGAAGGGGTGCTCGAGCGATCCGAACGGCGTCGACTTCGTGACTTTCGCCATCTCGGAGGTCGGCGAGTACTGGCCCTTGGTCAGCCCGTAGATCTGGTTGTTGAACAGCAGGATGGTGATGTTCACATTGCGGCGCAGGGCGTGGATCAGGTGGTTGCCACCGATCGACAGGGCGTCGCCGTCACCGGTCACGACCCAGACATCGAGGTCCGGCCGGGTGGTGGCAAGACCGGTTGCGATGGCCGGTGCCCGCCCGTGGATGGAGTGCATCCCGTAGGTGTTCATGTAGTACGGGAACCGGGCCGCACAGCCGATGCCGGACAGGAACACGGTCGACTCGCGCCGCACGCCCAGGTCGGGCATGAGCATCTGCACGGCGGCCAGGATGGAGTAGTCACCGCACCCGGGGCACCAACGCACTTCCTGGTCCGAGGACCAGTCCTTGCGGGTGGTGAGCGGCACGGGCACGGCCTCGGTCACGTCGGTCATCGGTCGGTCCCCTCGTGTGCGGCCGATCCGTCGGCCGTCTCGTCGATCAGTTGCAGGATGGCGGACTCCATGGCGGCCGCCCGGAACGGGATGCCGGACACCTGGGTGAGCGACAACGCATCCACCAGGTACTCGGCCCGCAGGAGCCGGCTGAGCTGGCCGAGGTTGACCTCGGGCACCAGCACCCGGTCGTAGCGCCGCAACACGTCGCCGAGGTCGGCCGGGAACGGGTTCAGGTGCACCAGGTGGGCCTGGTCGACCTTGTGCCCCCGCGCCCGGACCCGCTGCACCCCGGCCGCGATGGCCCCGTAGGTCGAGCCCCAGCCGATGACCAGGACCTTGGCACCATCCTCGTGGTCCACGTCGGTGGGCGCGATGTCGGCGGCGATTCCGGCCACCTTGGCCGCCCGCAGCCGGGTCATCCGCTCGTGGTTGGCGCCGTCGTAGGCGACGTTCCCGGGCCCGTCCGACTTCTCGAGGCCGCCGATGCGGTGCTCGAGACCGACCAGGCCGGGTGGCGCCCACGGACGGGCCAGGGTCTCGGGATCGCGGAGGTAGGGCCAGAAGACCTCGGTGCCGTCCTCCTCGACGTGGTTCGGGCCGGAGGCAAATTCGGCGTCGATGGACGGGAGGTCGTCGAGGCTCGGGAGCTTCCACGGCTCGGTGCCGTTGGCCAGGTACCCGTCGGACAGCAGCATCACCGGGGTGCGGTACTTGACGGCGATCCGGACCGCCTCGATCACAGCGTCGAAGCAGTGCGACGGGGTCTTGGCGGCGATGATCGGCATCGGCGCCTCGCCATGGCGGCCGTACATCGCGTGCATCAGGTCGGCCTGCTCGGTCTTCGTCGGCAGGCCGGTCGAGGGACCGCCCCGCTGGATGTCGATGATCAGGAGGGGCAGTTCGAGGCTGATGGCCAGGCCCATCATCTCCGACTTCAGGTCGATGCCCGGGCCCGAGGTGGTGGTCACGCCCAGCGCGCCGCCGAAGGCGGCACCCAGGGCGGCTCCGATGCCGGAGATCTCGTCCTCGGCCTGGAACGTGCGCACCCCGAACTGCTTGTGCTTGGAAAGCTCGTGGAGGATGTCCGAAGCCGGCGTGATCGGGTAGGTCCCGAGGAACAGCGGGAGCTCGCTCTTGATCGAGGCGGCCACCAGACCCCAGGCCGCTGCCGTGTTCCCGGTGACGTTGGCGTACTCACCGGGCTCGAGCACAGCTGGCTTGACCTCGTAGGACGATTCGAACAGCTCGGCCGTCTCGCCGAAGTGGTAGCCGGCCTTGAAGGCCCGTTGGTTCGCCTCCTTCACCAGCTCCTTGCCTGCGTACTTGTCGGCGATCCAGTCCAGGGTCGGCTCGACGGGGCGGGTGTACAGCCAGCTGATCAGCCCGAGGGCGAAGAAGTTCTTCGAGCGCTCGGCATCGCGGGGCTTCACCCCGAGCTCCTTGGACGACTCGGTCGTGATCGAGGTCATCGGGACCTCGTAGACCGTGTACGCCGACAGCGAGCCGTCGGACAGGGGGTCGCTGTCGTAGCCGGCCTTGTGCAGATTGCGCTCGTCGAATGCGTCGGAGTTCACGATGATCGTGGCGCCCTGGGGCAGCGCGGCGACGTTGGCCCGCAGCGCTGCCGGATTCATGGCCACCAGCACGTTGGGCGAGTCGCCCGGCGTCGAGATGTCGTGGTCGGAGATGTGGACCTGGAAGGCCGACACGCCGGCGAGCGTGCCGGCCGGGGCGCGGATCTCGGCCGGGAAGTCCGGGAACGTGGCCAGGTCGTTGCCCAATAGGGCGGATGACGTCGTGAACCGGTCACCCGCCAGCTGCATGCCGTCGCCCGAGTCGCCGGCGAACCGGATGACGACGCGGTCGATCAGATGGGGGGACTTCGGGTCGGTGGTGGTGTCGGACACCTTGCTCCTCTTCGTCCTGCTCGAGCGCTCACGGGCATCGGTGGCCGACGACCCTCCCACGGTCCGGGGCCCGCTCGGAGGCACTCCGGACCAGGACGCCCACCGCGGGCACGCGACGGGTCCTCCACGACACTACCGCCGCCCGCCGGGTGCCCCGGCGATCGTCCACATCCGCCGCAGATCCGGGCCCGCGACAGACCGGGCCGGTCAGGCGGTCAGGCGGTCAGGCGGTCAGGCG
>JGI20133J14441_1000508_pt1 | contig 36146 bp, 26 predicted proteins | sample RS3BMetagenome_FD_14441 | JGI IMG/M metagenome (IMG submission 14441)
GCGCGCTTTCTGCTCGAGCACCTCTACCAGGTCGGCTGGGCGATGCAGCGCGGCGACCAGGTCCTCGGCTACTTCCACTGGGCTCTGGTCGACAACTTCGAGTGGGCCAGCGGCTACTGCCCCCATTTCGGCCTGTTCTCCTACGACCCCACGACCGGCGCACGGACCCCGAAAGGAAGCGTCGCAACGTACCGTTCCATCATTTCGAAGGGACGGATCACGACCGATGACGTCGCCGCGGCCCCAGCCTACGCCCCGCCGCACGAGTGCCCCTAGCTTCCGGCCCTCGTCGGCTGCGCCGACGACGCCGGAGGGGCGCCGATGACGCCCGACGAGCGCCCGAGCTGGGTCGAGTGGGCCGAAGAGGAACCGAGCGCGCGGACCGAGGAGACGGTCGCGCTGCCCCCGCCGGCGCCGCCCAGGCAGAGGACGAAGGCCGTGCTGACGGTGGTCAGCGGCTCGAGCGCCGGGCGCGTGCACACGCTGCAGGACACCGAGACGCTGCTCGGCCGCGGCAAGGAGGCGCACGCACGCCTGGACGACACGGGGGCGAGCCGCACCCACGCGCGCATCGTGCGCACCGAGGACGGGGGCTGGCTGCTCGAGGACCTGCGCTCGAGAAACGGCACGTTCGTCGACGGCCGGCGGATCGAGCGGATCGAGCTGAAGAGCGGCGACCGCATCCACATCGGGCCGAACGTCGTCGTGAGCTTCGCCGTGCTCGACGCGCAGGCCGAGCGCCTGACCGCGCAGCTCTACGAGTCGTCGGTCCGCGACGCGCTCACGCGCGCGTACAACCGCCGCTACCTCGTCGAGCGGCTCGCCAGCGAGATCGCCTACGCCCGCCGGCACGGCTCGCGGCTGTCGCTCGTCATCCTCGACATCGACCACTTCAAGCGCGTCAACGACCCCGCGGCCACCTGGCGGGCGACGACGTGCTGCGCGAGCTCGCCGCGCTGGTGCAGCGGACGATCCGCGCCGAGGACGTCTTCGCGCGCTTCGGCGGCGAGGAGTTCGTGGTGCTGGTCCGGGGCATCGAGCACGACAACGTGGGGCGCTTCATCGAGCGGCTGCGCGCCGCCGTCGAGCGGCTCGAGATCGCGTCGGTGGACCAGGTGCTGCGCGTGACCATCAGCGCCGGCTACGCGTCGCTCCACGAGATGCCCGACGCGCAGCGCACCGGCGAGGGGCTCTTGCGCCGCGCCGACGAGCGGCTCTTTACCGAGCGAAGAACGACGGGCGAAACCGCGTCTGCGGGCGCTGATCGGCCCCTTCCGGCCGCTTGACGGCGGCGCTGAATCGCGATTCACTCCGCGCCGCCCGTTCCTGAGGAGGCAAGCCGATGGCCGTCGACATCAAGAAGCTGTTCAACGAGGACCTTCCCGCCGCGCTCGCGAAGAACCCCGAAGAGGCCAAGGGGATCGGCGCCAAGTACCAGATGAACGTCACCGGCCCGACCGGCGGCGAGTGGAACATCGACGTCAGCCCGACGGGCCCGTCGTGCAAGCCCGGCAGCGGCCCGGCCGACTGCACCATCTCGATCGCCGACGAGGACTTCCAGAAGCTCGTCGAGAACCCGCAGGCCAACGGCATGCAGCTCTTCTTCGCGGGCAAGCTGAAGGTGACCGGCAACCAGATGCTCGCGATGAAGCTGCAGAAGCTCTTCTCGCTCCGGTGAGCGGCGCGCTGCCACTCGAGGGCGTCCGCGTCCTCGATCTGACGCGCCTCTTGCCCGGCCCGTTCGCGTCGCTGGTCCTCGCGGACCTGGGCGCGCGCGTCGACAAGGTGGAGGACACGGGCGCCGGCGACTACCTGCGCGTGGCGCCGCCGCTCGTCGGGGACACCTCGGGGCTGTTTCTCGCGCTCAACCGCAACAAACGGAGCATCTGCCTCGATCTGAAGAAGCAGAGCGCGCGCGCGGCGCTGCTCCGCATGGTCGATCGCTACGACGTGGTCTTCGAGCAGTTCCGCCCGGGCGTGCTCGAACGGCTCGGGCTCGGGCACGCCGCGCTGCTCGCGAGAAACCCTCGCCTGGTCGTGTGTGCGCTCACCGGCTACGGCCAGGATGGGCCCCTGGCGGCGCGCGCCGGGCACGATCTGAACTACCTGGGGCGCGCCGGGGTGCTCGGGATGCAGGGGCCCGCGGGGGCGCCGCCGCAGGTGCCCGGCTTCCAGCTCGCCGACGTGGGCGGCGGGCTGTGGAGCGTCATCGGCATCCTGGCCGCGCTGCACGAGCGAGCGCGGACCGGCAAGGGGAGCGTCGTCGACGTGGCGATGGTCGAGGCCTCGATGGGCTTCGCCAGCACGGGCTTCGGCCAGCTCTTCGCCGGGCACGCGCCCAGCCGGGGCGACGAGCCGCTGACCGGGGGGCTGGCCCTCTACGGCACGTACGCCACGAAGGACGGCAAGTACGTGACGCTCGGCGCCCTGGAGCCGAAATTCTGGATGGCCTTCTGCGCCGGCGTCGGGCTCGAGGCCGATCTGAGCGCGCTCGTGCCCGGGCCGCACCAGCAGGCGCTGCGGGAGCGGCTGCGCGGCATCTTCGCAGCACGCACGCGCGCCGAGTGGGAGGCGTTCGGCCGCGAGCACGACTGCTGCCTCGAGCCGGTGCTCGAGCCGGGCGAGCTGCGCGACGACGACCATCTGCGCGCGCGCGAGGTCTTCTTCACGATGGACTCGCCCTGGGGCCCGCTCGACCAGCTGCGCACGCCGCTGACCCCGCGCGGGGCCGAGCACGCGCCGCCGCCGCGGCAGGGCGAGCACACGGATTCCATCCTGCGCGAGGCGGGCCTCGACGACGCCGCGATCGCCGCCATGAAGGCCGAGGGGGCGGCGCGCTGAACGGCGGGCCACGGCGATGGCCGGCGCGCGCGCCGAGGCGTCAGATCCGCCGGAACTCCTCGAGGAACTCCCAGTCGGCGATGAGGCCCTTGCGAAGCATGATGGACAGGAGCGTCGCGAAGAGCGCCTCCCAGCGCGGCTCGGTGCCGAGGATCTCGCTGGCGTCGGCGCCGTGCGAGACGGCGCGCAGGGCGCTCACGAGATCGCGCGCGGTCAGCTGATCGTTGACCTGGCCCGGCTCGGACGAGGCCGGCTCGGCATCCGGCTGGGAAGGCGGCTTGTTGGCCGGCAGCGAGATCGTCGTCCCGTCGAGCAGCGTCAGCGAGATCATCTTGGGCCGGGTACGCCGCGGGGCGACGATCTCCTTTTCCTCGGCGTGGATCTCGGGCGCCGTGTCGGGGCTGTCCTCGGGGATGGAGGGGGCCGACGCGCGCGGAGGCGGTGCGGCGGGCGCGCCGCTCGAGGGGGGTGCGGCGGCCGCGCCCTCGGGGGGCAGCACGATGTCCGGACGGCTGCGTGCGCGCTCCGGCAGCGGCGGACGAGGCGCGGCCGGCGCCGCGGCCTTTCCGACTTGCGTCGCCGACGAGGGCGCGGCGGGCGGCGGCTGCGCCGCCGAGGAGGGCGGCGGGGCGGGCGCGGCCTCGCCGAAGTAGTAGACGCGGATGGCGGCCCGGATGTCGCTCGGGCACGCGATCATCGGCTTGACCGGCAGCGCAGCGGCGCGGTGCACGTCCTCGATGGCCCCCTCGTGCGTCGGGTCGTCCATCGCCACGTACAGCGTCTCGCCCTGCTTGCGCACGCGCCGCACGAAGATGGGGACCAGGCAGTATTTGTCCGCGATCTCGCGCGGTACGAGGTTGAGCAGCGATCGCGAGAAGTCGACGTGATACAGCGACACCCACGGGACGCTGAGCTGCCGCGACAGCGTCTGGGTGAGCTGCACCTCGCTGACGAGGCCAAGCTCGATGAGCACCTGACCGAGCTTCCGCCCGTCCTTGCGCTGCGCGAAGAGCGCCTGTTCGAGCTGCGACTGGGACAGGACGCCGCCCTCGACCAGCAGCTCCCCGATGCGCTTCGCCATGCGAGCGCCATCGTACGTCAGAGGACGCTTCCGACGCGAAATCTCGGCCCGACCGAGCCGTACTCCCTTAGGGGTTTTCCCCGGGGTTCCTCGGGCACTTCCGCGTGGTAGCCTCGGAGGGTCCCGCCGAGGGGGCGAGGGGGGGACGTCTTTTGGTCATGCGGTCGTGTCCTCAGTGCGCCAGCTCTTGCGACGAGACCCACCGGTTCTGCCCTTCGTGCGGCTTTCCGATCGGTAAGGTCGCGGTAAGTGCCGAGGATCCGTTCCTCGGCCGCAGCCTGCCGGGCGGCTACCTCATCCTCGAGCTCGTCGGGATCGGCGGCATGGGCCGCGTCTACCGGGCGGAACAGACCAACCTCGGCCGTACGGTCGCGGTGAAGATCATCCACCCCCACCTGGTCGGGGAGGAGAACGCCGCAGCCCGCTTCATCACCGAGGCGCGCGCCGCAAGCCGGCTCAACCATCCGAACTCGGTCGGGATCATCGACTTCGGCAAGTCGCCCGACGGCCAGCTGTACCTCGTCATGGAGTTCCTGCGCGGGCGCGACCTGGCCCGCGTCAACTACGAGGACGGGCCGCTGCCTTTCCGGCGCATCGTCGACGTGATGCGGCAAACGCTCGCCGCCCTCGCCGAGGCGCACAACGAGAGCATCATCCACCGCGATCTGAAGCCGGAGAACATCATCCTCGAGCCGGTGCGCTCCGGGGGCGACTTCGTGAAGGTCGTCGACTTCGGGTTGGCGAAGATCCGCGCCGACACCCAGCAGCCGAGCATCACCAGCCCCGGCATCGTGTGCGGCACGCCCGAGTACATGAGCCCCGAGCAGGCGCGCGGCGACCCGCTCGACGCGCGCAGCGACCTCTACGCGGTGGGCGTCATCCTCTACCAGCTCCTCACGGGTCGGCTGCCGTTCGAGGCCGAGTCGCCGACGCAGGTGGTGCTCGCGCATCTGACGCAGCCGCCGCGCGATCCGCGCGAGGTCGCGCCCGACCGCCAGATCCCGGAGCCCATCGTCCGGGTGACGCTGAGCGCCCTGGCCAAGGACCCCAAGGACCGCTTCGCGGACTCCGACCAGATGTCCGAGGCGCTGGCCGGGGCGCTCGCCCAGGTGGAGGACCGGGTCAGCCTGCGCGGCCAGACGGCGCTGGCGCAGCGGTGTTCGGTGTGCGGCGCGCTCAACCCGGCGTCGCAGAAGTTCTGCGGCGAGTGCGGAGCGGCGGCGACCTCGCCCAACATGACGACGGTGCCCGCCTACGCGGCGACCGAGCCGCCGCCGCCGATGCCCGCGCGTGACGGGCGTGCGTCCGACCGTCCTCCGCCCCCGGCCGCTTCCAAGTCGAAGGCGGCCTGGCCGCTGCCCTTCATCGACCGCGACGAGGAGCTCGCGTGGCTCGAGTCTCGCCGCGCGGAGGCCCGATCGCTGGCGGGCGCTCGCATCGTGGGCGACATCGGCATCGGCAAGACCAGGCTGGTGCGCGAGTTCCTCGAGTTCGCCGCCGCTGCGGGCGATGCCGTGGTGCAGACCGGGCCCGACCCGGCGTGGGCGGAGGTCGGCTACTGGGCGTTGCGGCGCGCCATCGTGAACCTGGCCAACCTGCCTCCGTCCGGAGGATCGTCGCGCGAGTGGGTGGCCGCCACGCCCGAGGCCAAGCGCGGCCTCACCGACGTGTTCGACCTCGGAGGGGCCGAGCGCACCGCCACGCTCTCGCCGGAGGAGCGGCGCTTCGCCGCTGCCGAGGCGCTGCGCTGGGCGTTCGTGCGCGCGAGCGAGCGCGCGCGCGGTCACCGGGTGGTGCTCGCGGTCGACGACCTGCACGCGGTCGACGGCGCGAGCCGCAACGCGTTCGCCGACGCGCTGAGCGATCCGCCGCTCGTGCCCGCCCTGCTCGTGGCCAGCTACGCGCCCGGCTTCGACCCCGGCTGGCCGTCCGACGTGGCCTCGGTGCGCGTGCTGACCGGTCTGCCGTCGGCGGACGTGGCGCGTGCGCTGACGAACACGGTCAAGCCGAGCTCCCTCGGGCTCGGGACGCGCGGGATCGTCCCCTTGTATCTCGAGCAGATGCTGCGCTTCATGCGCGAGGAGTCGGGTGGCCCCCCCGCGGGGCTCGCCGACCTCATCGCCGTACGCATCGAGCGCCTGCCGGCCGACGCGCGCCGCGTGCTGCAGGCCGTGGCGGTGTGGGGCGACGACAGCGACGACGAGGTGCTGACGCGCATGCTCGGCGACGACGTCGACCTCGTGGAGGCGCTCGGGTTCCTGCGGCGGGCCGGGATGCTGGTGGTCGAGCCGGGCGGGGTGCACGCCTCGCACCCGCTGGTGCGCGAGGTGACGCTGGCCATGATCCCGGCGGCGGTCCGGCGCGAGCTGCACACGGCGGCGGCGATCGCGTGCGACGATCGGGACCTGCCCGTCGAGGTGCGCGCGATGCACGAGTACCACGGCGGCACGGCGTTCCAGGCGCTGCTGCTGCTCGAGCGCGTCAGCACCCTCGCGAGCGCGCGCGGCGATCACCAGGGGGCCATCATGGCGCTGCGGCGCGGCCTGGAGCTCGCGCGGCGTGAGCTGTTCCGGGGCGAGCTCGACGACCCGATGCGCGCGGTGCTCATTTTCAGCCGAAAGCTCGGCGAGGCGCTGGCCAAGGGCGGGCAGCTCAGCGACGCCGAGGGTGTGCTGCGCGAGGCGCTCGACGTCGCGGGGCCGAGCGGCAAGGACCGCGCTGCGGTGCTCGGAGCCCTGGCCCACGTGGCCCACGGGCGCGATCGGCGCCAGGAGGCGCGCGACTACCTGCGCGAGGCGCTCGACCTCGCGTCGCGCTCGGGCGCGCACGAGCTGGTGACGTCCCTCGAGTCGCTGCGCCGCGCCATCGCCTGACCCGAGGCGCTGCCGCATCGCGGCGACGTCCCGCGCCGAAGGTGCGCCGAAAAACGGCGAAAAGTTGGGTCGCGTGTCACAATGGATGCAGCGTGAGTCGAAGTCGTCGGTCGGCAACGCGCATGCGCCCTCGCACGCCGCTGTTCTTGCTCGCTCCGCTGGCGGTGGCCCTCGCGGCCCCGGCGGCGCCGCCGGCTCGTGCCGATCAGCCGCCTGCGCACTCCGCGTGTTTCGCACCCAGCGTCGCGATCCTGCACGCAGCCGACGATGCCCGCGATCCCGCCGTGCCGGCGTGCGGCCCCGGCGACGGGTGGGCGACGATCGCCGACGGCGAGCAGGCGGCAACCGCGCGGTGCGATCGCGCGGGGCGGCCGATCGATCTGGCGCGCGTGCTCGAAGGCGCGCTGCCGCTCGACCAGCCGACGCGGGAGCACGTGCGTCACCTCTTCCGCATCGGTCAGGCGCACGGCCGACGCGCCGACGCGTTCGGGCTGGTGGGCGACAGCATGACCGTGTCGGGCAATTTCCTGCGCCCGTTCGCGCGCGGCGGCGCGCACGTCGTGCTCCCCCCCGACGTCGAGCGCGCGCTCACGCTCTCGGCGCCGGGGTCCGACGGACGCCCGCGCACGGTGCTCGAGGTCTTCCGCGACGCGCCCGACTCGTTCCTCGCGCCGCGCGCGGCCAAGGTGGGGGCATGCGCGAGGTGGGCGCTCGCGCCGCGTGGCGCCAAGGAGGCGAGCCCCCTCGAGGCGATGGTCGCCGCCGTGTCCCCCGCGTACGCCGTCGTGCTTTACGGGGCCAACGACGCCGTCTGGCGCACCGACTCGCTGCCGCTGCTCACGCGCGAGTTCGGGGCGGCGCTCTCGGGGATCGTCGACGCGCTCGAGGCGCGCGGCATCGTCCCCATCCTGACGACGGTGCCCAAGCACATGCGCGAGGCCGGCTTTCCGGACTGCCCGCGCTCGGCGCAGGGTGGCGCCAACGAGCGCTTCGCGGCGCAGGCCACGGCGCTCAGCGTCGCCGTCGCCGATCTGGCGTGCGAGCGGCACCTGCCCCTCGTCGACCTGCGGTGGGCGCTCGATCCGCTGCTCGACCACGGCGTCGGCCCCGACGGCGTGCACCTGAGCGTGCACCCGAACGGCGGAGGCGTGCTGGACGAGAGCGGCCTGCAGTGTGGGTACAACGTCCGCAATCTCGTGACGTTGCGCGAGCTGGCGCTGGTGGTGAACGCGGCCACGGCGCCCGAAGCCCCCGCGGCGACGCGCTCTCTCACCAGGCCAGCGAGCGTGTGGTAACGAGAGAGGCGCGTGGGCACGCACATCTCCCGCTGGGACCTCGACAAGACGTACCTGCGCACGGAGTTCGACACGTTGCGCGATCTGGTGAAGACCGCGCTCGAGCGGCCCGACCAGAAGCGCACGAACCCCGGCGCCTCGACGCTGCTGCGCGAAATGGTGCGCGCCGGCGTCCGCGTGCACATCCTGTCAGGGTCGCCCGAGCAGATGCGGCGGCGCCTCGAGGACAAGCTTCGTCTCGACGGGATCACGTGGGAGACCTTCACCCTCAAGCCGAACCTGCAGAACGTGCTTCGACTGCGCTTTCGGGCCCTGCGCGATCAGCTCGGCTACAAGCTGCCGACGCTGCTTCGGTCACGCGCGAACATCGCCCAGGGCGGCGAGCCGGCGGCGGAGATGACCGAAACGCTCTTCGGCGACGACGCGGAGGCCGACGCCTATGTCTACTCGCTGTACGCCGATTTCGTCGCGGGGCGCGTGGGCGAAGACGTGCTGCTGCGCGTGCTCGAGCGCGGGCGCGTCTACGAGGACGTGGTCGCCGAGACGATGGAGACGGCGCGCACGATCGAGCACGCGGACGTAGTCGAGCGGATCCTCATCCATCTCGAGCAGCAGACTCCGCCGGACGATTTCCGACAGTACGGCCCGCGCCTGGTGCCGTTCTACAACTACCTGCAGGCGGCGTTCGTGCTGTTCGAGGACGGGCGCCTGGGCGCCGACGGCGTGCTGCGGGTCGCGGTGGAGCTGGTGACCGAGCACCGCTTCGACGGGGACGCGCTGGCGCGCAGCTACCTGGACCTGGCGAGACGAGGGCACGTGCGCGGGGTTCGCATCGAGGAGATCTCGGCGGCGCTCCGGGCGTGGGGCGCGCAGGGGCAGGTGCCGGCAGCGGAGGAGCTGAACACGATGGTGATGCGGCTGCCGGCGATGGCCGACGGCGCGCGCGGCAGGAGGCGGGACGGTGAGCGGGGGCTGCCCGACTACGCCACGCTCGTCGAAAATCACAACCTGAGGCGCAGCCGCCGGGCCTGAGTCACCGCTCGCGATGCTCGACGCATCGCGGGTGCGCGCCGCGTTTACGCATTGCCGTAAGCACCGAGGCCCTTGTCGCAGCGACCGCGGCGCGCTTGATCTTGCCCCGAGGGCGCCGGGGGGAACAGCCGACGCCGGCTGACGTACGTGGAACCCCGGAGGCGGTCGGTCGCGATCGCCTCCGGGGTCGAAACGACGCGCGCTGCTTCGCCGTTCATTCGTATCCGTGCACCTTCATGAACTGGCCGACGTCGGCCGGGGTCACGTTGCGCGCGGCCTCCTGGACGTAAGGAGCCATGACGGTGCCCGGCCCCGTGTGAACGAGGCCGAGAGCGTGGCCCAGCTCGTGCTCCGACGTCTGCTTCACGTCACCCGTGTCCGTCGCGACGTAGATCACGCTTCCCATCGGATCGATCGTGCCTTGCGGCTGCACGTCGTGGAGACGGTGGTACGTGACGCCGAACCGCTCCGCGCCGTTCGCTTCGGCGATCTTGGCCATCGTCGTGGGGAAGACGCAGATCGCGTCGTCGTGCGACAGGTCACACGGTTCGCCGATGTTGACGAACAGGCGCAGACGCGACGGATCCGCCACGGCGTGCTCCCAGATCCGGCACGCCTCGACCACGGTCGAGGCTTGCTCTGGCGTGAATCCATCGATCATCACCGAGTAGGAGCTGGGCGTTCCGCCACACGAGACGATTGTGAGCACGAGCGCAGGGAGAAGGGGGAACCGCATGTCTGCAAACCGCAGGCATCCCGTTCCTCCTCACGCCGCTTCGCAGCGCGCGCATCCTTGTGTGAGGGCTCGTCGAGCCCGTTTTCGGCGGCCTCGGCGCCCGAGCGTCGCCGTGCGCCGCCTCAGACCCACGCGTTGTTGAGGATCTCCCCCACGCCGCCCGCGCCCGGCACGATGTAGTGGTGGTCGTCGAGCCCGCGCTCCTCGTCCCAGCGCGTGCCCGGCACCGTGGCGAGCACGTCGTCCGGGCTGAGCCCGCGATCGACGCGCAAGGCGTACACGAGCGTGTCCGGGTGCGCGCGCAGCACGTTGCGCAGGTACTCGGGTGTGACGATGAGGTGCATCGTCACGCAGCGGCCCGGCTTGCCTTCGAGGCGCGTCTCGTAGTGGTCGAGCGCCGAAATGAGCGAGCTGCCGGTGGCGCCCATCGGATCGGGGAAGAGCACGATGCGCCCCTCCACGTCGCGGCCGATCTTCGCGTCGTGCCACGTCGCCCCCGTCACCCGCCCCTGGGCGTCGGTCGTGCGCGACATGAACAGGTGGTCCTGCCGGACGCCTGTCGGGTCGAGCAATTCGTTGAGCAGGTCGTAGACGACCTGCGAGGGCATCGTCCCCGCGCGGGCGATGCCGACGGTCACGACGCGCGTGTGCGGATCGATGCCCACCCCGCGCGCCACCGCCTGCGGCGACGAGGTGACCATGCGCGTGGGCACGTCGAAGCGCGCGCGCGGAAACTCCGCCGCGACGACGGCGTGCGCGAGCTTCTCGTAGAGGAAGCGCACGAGGCGCCCCACCTCCGGCTGCTGCGTGTCGCGCGCGCAGAGGCGAGCGAGGAGCGTCCAGGCGAGCGGATCGTCGAGCAGGTGGACGTTGGGTCCGTAGCGGTGCTCGATCTCGGGCGGGCGGTAACGGCTCTTGATGTAGGCCGCTTCCGTCACGTCCAGTGCCCTGCGCGGAGCGCGGCCGTGTCGATGATCTTGACCTTCGGCCCGAGCGCCTCGCGGAACGCGTCCTCGTCCTCGTCGTCCATGATGGCGTCGCCGAAGCCGGCGGCGATCTCCATGGCCGTCGCGAGGATGCGCAGGAACTGGGCGAAGCTCGACGCGGCGAGGGTCGGCACCCAGCGGTCTTGCCCGCTCATGGCCGTGTAGACCGGGCAGTCCCCCTCCGGGTCCGGCTTGCTCACGTCGAGGAAATAGGGGTCGCCGAGCAGCGAGCTCTCGCCGATGACGACCCACGACGGCTTCCAGTCCGCTGGCGCCGAGCCGCTCTCGCCCGGCGTTTTCACCAGCTGCTGGGCCTTGGCGAGCTCCTCGGCGGGGATGAGCCGGATGCGCTCGACGGGCGTGACCGTCTCCACCTTCTCGGGGTTCGCCGCCAGCAGGAAGCTTCGATAACGCGAAGGGACGCGGAGCTGCTTTCGGATGTCCTCCACCAGCGCCGCCGGAACCTTGCCAAAAGAACAGGGTAGCTTGCGCTTTGCGAAGACCGCCTTCAGGGCCTCCACCGCGTCTGCGAGATCACTATCCACGTGGTCGCCTCGCACGAAAGGTCGGGCATGGAACGAAGTTCGTACACGCTAGCACGCTAGGCGGCGATTTGAATGGTGTTTCGCATGGTCAGAGGCTGGCGATCGTACATCGCACCTCTACCTGCACCGCGGCGGCGGACGCCTCGCCCCCGAGGCTTCTCAGCGGCTCGACGAGCGAAGCCACGGCCGAGCGGACCACCCCCTGTGCGGCGGAAGGCAGAGGCCGGCCCGACGCCGCATCGATCGCGCGAACGCCGGCGTCCACGAGGGTCAGGTCCTGGTCGGGCACGGTCAGCGCCACGCGCACCCGAACGGTCATCGTCTTGCCGGGGGCCAGCTCGAAGGCAGCGGGCCGCTGGGCCAGCGGCCGGCAGAGATAGGGCGAGCCCGAGCCGCCGTCGACGCCGAAGGCGAGGGCCGCCCACGCGCCGACGTCCACGCGCGGAAGCCCGCGGCTTCCCATGGTGACGAGCGGTCGGCACGTCCCGGGTCGCTCCATGGGGAGCGTGCCCGCGGGGCAGGTGGGGGGGCGCGCGCACGCGCCTCGCTCGAACGTGCTTCCGCGAGGGCATGCGGCCGCCGCCGGCACGCACTCGGCACGCCCGTCCTCGATCAGCGGGGCGCCCCCGTCGGCGCATGCGATCGCGCCAGCGTGTTCCAGGGTGGCGCGCGGTACGCAAGCCCCCGCGGCGACGTCGAGGGCCTCGTCCGTCTCGCACGCGCGAAACGTGCATCCGCCCGGTCCGAGGCGAGCGCCGGCGCCGCAGAACGCATCGCCCACAGGCGGTGGCACGCACGCGCCGAGCGCCGGCAGATCGCCGGCCGTGCACGCGCACCGCCCCGAGCCGTCGCGCACGGCGTCGCGCGGGCAGGTGGGGAGGGGGCCCGCTCCGACGGCGACACCGCTCGCGTCGCACGCGGGGCCATGGCAAGGCGGGCCGTGATGGCAGCCGGCGGCGGAGCTCCCGACGACGACGCACGCGATCGCGGCTTCGAACGCGAGCGCAAAAGGCATCGGCAGCGCGGCGTGGGGCCCGGGCACGCGCGCGACGTTACGCGTGCTACAGACTGGGCGCCAATGCTCGCCACGTTCCTGGACGGCACGCCGGAGTTCGAACGCGCCCTCGCGCGCCTCGAGATGCGCGGAGAGGCGGACTTCGCCCGTGTCGAGCCGGTGGTGCGCGAGATTCTCGCGGCGGTCCGGGCCGAGGGCGACGCGGCGGTGCAGCGGTATAACGAGCGGTTCGGGCGGCGGGCGCCACGCCTGGTCGTGCGCGAGTACCCGGGTGCCGCGGCCCTCGCACGCCTGCCGTCGGAGGCGCGCGCCGCGCTCGATCTGGCCGCCGCCCGCATCCGCACCTTCCACGACCGCGAGCGCGACGACGGTTTCCGCTACGAAGAGGATGGGGCCACCCTCGGCGTGCGGGTCACCCCGATGGCGCGCGCCGGCGTGTACGCACCCGGCGGCAAGGCCCGCTACCCGTCCAGCGTGCTCATGTCCGCCATCCCGGCCCACGTGGCCGGGGTCGGCGAGATCGTGCTCGCGACCCCGCTCGCCGGCGACGAGAGCGACGACGCCATCTACGCGGCGGCCCACCTCTCGGGCGTGTCCGCCATCATCGACGCCGGCGGCGCGCAGGCGATCGCCGCGCTGGCGTACGGAACCGAGAGCATCCCGCGGGTCGACACCATCGTCGGGCCGGGCAATGCGTACGTCGCGTGCGCCAAGCGCCTCGTCTACGGCGCCGTCCACATCGACGGGATCGCCGGGCCCAGCGAGATCCTGGTCGTCGCCGACGACGAAGCCGATCCGCGCGTAGTCGCCGCCGATCTGCTCTCGCAGGCCGAGCACGACGAGGCCGCGTACCCCCTGCTCGTGTGCGCGAGCGACCTCATGGCCAAGGCGGTCGGCCGCGAGCTCGAAGGACAGCTCGCCAGCCTGCCGCGCGCGACCATCGCGCGAGCGGCGCTCGGCAATGGCGCGGCGTTCGTCGCGACCGCACGCGAGCGCATGGCGGCCGTCGCCGACCGGCTCGCCCCCGAGCACCTGGCGCTGCACGTCGTCGACCCGCACGCGTTGCTCGGGCGCATCCGCCGGGCGGGCGCGGCGTTCGTGGGATCGGCGACGCCGGAGGCCGTCGGCGACTACGTCGCCGGCCCGTCGCACGTGCTGCCGACGGGCGGCGCCGTACGGTTCGGCTCACCGCTCGGCGTCTACGACTTCGTGACGCGCACGTCGATCATCCAGTACTCGACCGAGGCGCTCGCCCGACACGAACGCGCGGTGTGCGCGCTCGCGCGGCTCGAGGGACTCGAAGGGCACGCCAGGGCCGTCGAGGCGCGGCTGCCGCGTCGGTCGAATCCGTGAGCAGCGTCGCGTCGGTCTTCTGACGGGCGGCCGGCTGTCGCCGCTTCGAGCCACGCCGTTCCCGCCGCTCCCGCCGGATGGGAACTTGCATGGCGCAACCGGTCGTCGTGCAGCGCGCGCATCTGCCCGCGCGCGGCTCGCGCGAAGGCGCCCGGAACCTCGGCGCCGATCGACAAGGAGAGCGGGATGCACTCGAGGTTGCTGCGCTGGCTCGGGCTCGTCATCTTGGCGTGTTTGCTGTTCGGCGCCTCGGCGGGGTGCGCGCAGTCGCGCGATCCCATCAACCGCGTGCAGGCCATGGCGCTCGACAAGCACTTCTTCGTCGGGCCCAACCTGACCGATCCGTCCGACGACCCCGAGTTCTACATGGGCAACCGGATCATCGACGAGCAGGACGGCGTCGGCCAGGGCTTCTGGATGTTCCAGTCGGTCGGCTCGCTCGCGCGCATCAAGTGGGAGATCCAGGAGACCGAGCTCGTCGCGAGGCTCACCTACGACCGGATCGCGAACACCGACTACCAGGGCGCGCAGCTGACCGACAACGGGCAGGTGGTCGCCGCGTTCAAGATCGAGAGCCACTTCGACATCATCCGCGACTACAACCCGCAGACGGGCGAGCAGCTCAACGTCATCGTCGAGAACACGACCGACCGCCCCTGGTACGAGCGCGAGTACATGCGCGTCGACTGGTCGACGAACCTCGTGACCGACGCGTACGACTACGACCTGTTCGCGCTGGGCGCCGCCATCGACGGCCTCCACTACGATCCCATCTCCTATTACATCGAGGATCCGGGCAGCCCGGACGCGCCGGTGTTCGACGGCCCGAACGGCTACTTCGACGTCACGACGAAGGTCTTCGCGACGCCGCAGATGGTGGACACGCCCTACGGCACGTTCCCGCTCTGCTTCTTGTTCGGCGACTACCCGACCGACACGTGCAACCCGGCCGAGGTGAAGGTCCGCCTGTCGTTCAAGAAGGTGGTCGACGACGACTACGAGCCCGAGGACTACGACGGCAACAAAATGGCCGCGTTCGGGTGGTTCTCCGTCGACCGCTACGGCTACGACCGCAACTACGGCATCCTCGATCAGAACTGGCACCGCTTCGCGACCAAGTACAACATCTGGCAGAAGAGCCACGTCGACGGGACCCAGTGCGCCGTCGACCAGTGGCGCGACCCGAACGGCAACCCGCAGAAGTACGAGGTCGACGCCGGCGGCAACTTCGTCTTCGACCCGAACACCGGTCTGCCCATCCCCGATCCGAACGGTCAGGCCGGCTTCACCAAGAGCGCCGTCGGCCAGGACGTGCACCGGGATCTGGACGGCGACGGCACCGAGGACGAGTGCCAGTTCACCGACGCCAACGGCAACGTCGTGAATCAGGGGTCGCGCTGCGACGAGTTCACGAACAAGTGCGACATCCCGCTCTACGAGCGGCAGACCAAGACCACGGCCTTCTACTACGGGCCGGATGCGCCGCCCGACCTGTTCGCGGCGACCGCGCACGCGCTCAACTCGTGGAACGTCGCCGTCAAGCGCGCGGTGCAGCTCGGCAAAGTCGTCGAGGCGAACCGCGTCGGCGCGGAGCAGGTCGTCGGCGCCGGCGGCCAGCTCGTCGACGTCGGCAACGTCCTCACGAGCGAGGACGGCCTGCTCGCCGATCAAACGAACGGCAGCGGGATGACGGTGCCGGACGTCTTCGTGCTCTGCCACAACCCCGTCATCCAGGGCGACGCGCAGGCGTGCGGGCCCGTCGGGCTGAAGGTGCGCCTCGGCGACCTTCGCTACGACGTCGTCGACATCATCCAGAACCCCCAGTCGCCGTCGGCCTGGGGCATCATGACCGACTTCGACGACCCGCTGACCGGCGAGAAGGTCCAGGCGAGCATCAACGAGTGGGCCTACGTGCTCGACATCGCGTCGCAGAACGTCGAGGACCTGATCCGCTGGATCAACGGCGAGATCACGAACGACCAGATCGCAAACGGCCAGTACATGTCGCAGTGGGTCCAGGGCAGCCAGCTCGGCACCGGCCAGTACACGCCCCCCGTGCTGTCGACCGACGAGATCAAGAGGCGCCTGAACTCCATCGACAAGTCGCTGGCGCGGTTCAACGGGCTCACGGGGCAGGAGTCGCCCGCGATGCGCGCCAAGATCGCGTCGCAGAACCTCGCCCAGGCGCTCGGCCCGTCGATGGACCCGAAGCTCGAGGGTACGCGCCAGCTGATGCTCGGCTCGCAGTGGGAGGCGCAGCTGCTGTCGCCCGAGGTGCTGCAGATGGCCGGCTTCGATCCCACGCAGCCGTTCGCGGGCGACCCCGCGACGCTGGCGATGGCGTCACCGCTGCGGGGCATGAACCCGCGGCTGCGACACTGGAGCCAGGGCATCATCCAGAGCGGCCTGCTCAAGAAGAACATGTGCGTCTTTCAGGACGAGCCGGAGCCCGATTCGCTGGTCGGCATGGCACGGCAAGCTGCGCAGCTGTTCCCGCTCCCGAACAAGGGCGACCCCGACTACCCGGCGAAGCTCTATCAGCGCGATCAGTCGCTGCACCAGTGGATCCGCGAACAGTTCCACCTGTCGGTCATCGCCCACGAGATGGGGCACTCGATGGGGCTCCGACACAACTTCACCGGAAGCTGGGACGCCCTCAACTACCACACCGAGTACTGGCAGCTCCGCACCAACAACGGGAAGGAGCACTATTGCGGCTATCCGAACGCGCTCGACGCGACGACGCCGCACACCAACGGCCACGAATGCGTCGGCCCGCGCTGGGTCGATCCGCTCACCGACCAGGAAATCAATGGCCTCATCTGGAAGTGGGCATCGTCCACGGTCATGGACTACCCCGGCGACCAGACGCAGGACATGAACGACATCGGCCTGTACGACAAGGCCGCGATGCGGTTCGGCTACGCCGACCTGGTCGACGTCGAGAACAAGATGAATTACTCGACGAGCTCCGACGGCACGAGCGCCGGCTCCGGATACGACTTCATCGGCGGCCTCCAGCTGCTCGACGGCTTCGGGGGGATCTTCGGCAACTCGTACGGCAACACGTACGAGAGCGCGCTCGGCAACCAGGGCAACCATTACAGCACCTACAACGACAAGTACTCGCTGCTCGGCAAGTGCGCTCCGCGCCCGGGCTGGAACGGCGATCCCAGCGACCCGCTCGCGAAGAAGTGCACCGGGTCGGACCTCGACTACGTGGCGAGGCGCGACATGCTCACCGTGCCCAAGCTGTCGCAGTCGCTGCTCCAGTCGCAGCCGAGCGCGGTCGCGAACTTCGCGGTGGACGGCCGCGGCTGCGGCGCGTCCGGCTGCAGCAAGAGCAACAAGGGCCGCGTGCGCCACCCGTACATGTTCGGCGGCGACGAGTTCGCGGACTTCGGCAACGTGCCCGTGTTCCGCTTCGACGCCGGCGCCGATGCCTACGAGCAGATGGAGTTCCTCGTCTCGACGTACGAGAACCGCTACATCTTCAACAACTTCCGCCGCAACCGGGTGACGTTCAATACCGGCAGCGTCGTCAACGCGTTGCAGGACCGGTACTGGGACAAGATCAAGTACATCGCCAAGAGCCTCGCCCTCGGCATCGAGCTCAATTACACGCTCTACCCGTCCTCGGCGAACGCCCCGGATCCCACGCAGGATCCTGGCTTCCTCATGCCGATGGCGCTAGGCACCGCCGACGGGTTCGCGATGTTCGTGCGCGCGATGACCCGTCCGGCGCCGGGCACGTACTACGACGCGCCGTCCACGTCCGGCTCGCCGGCCCCGCCGAACCCGTGGGCCAACATCAACCAGGTGTTCACGAGCCAGTCGGCGCTCTTCGACGTGGGGCTCGGAAACGGGCAGGGGCGCTTCCTGCACAACGACTACGACTACACGCAGGGCTACTGGTGGGCGGATTACCAGACCCAGGTCGGAAGCTACTACGAAAAGTACCTCGCCCCGTCGTACCTGACGGAGGCGTACAACGACTTCATCTCCAACTCGCCCGACGACTACATCGACGGTCGCTACAAGAACCTGAGCTTCGTGTCGCTGTATCCCCAGCAGGTGCGGCGCCTCTTCGCCAACCTCGTGGCGACGCAGAGCGCGACCCTCGCGCTCGACGCGTACGGGGCGGCGCAGATCTTCACGCTCGCGCCGTACGTCGTCCAGACCGGGGGGGCCTCCGGGGGCTCGTCGTTGTCGCTGCAGGACGTGCGGTACCTCCCCTGGCAGCTGTACGACCCGAGCGATTCGTCGACGACGTCGCTGCAGTACCCGTCCAACGCCGTGCTCCTCGATCCGCTCGTGGGCTGGGAGGAGCAGTACCCGGCGCTGATCAACCTGTTCTGGTTCGGCCCGACGGCGATGAACATGGACCTCGTCGATCAGATGCGCGTCTTCTCGCCCGGGGACGCGGCGAGCCTGTCGATCCCCGCCGATCAGCAGGTGCGCTACGCGGACCCGGTCACGGGCATCGAGTACGTCGCCAAGAACTACGGCACCGAAACGGTCAACCCGAACATCGGCTTCCCCACGGCCAAGACGATCGGCTCGCGCATGATCCAGCACGCGAACTACCTCGCGAAGATCGCGTACCAGGTGACCAACACCGACGCGACGACGGGCGAGCTGACGTACGCGACCGACTCGCAGGGCAACCCGGTGATGAACTCCGGGCAGGCTGCGCAGGACGCGGCGACGATGCTCAAGAACTACGCGTCCAACCTCGACACCGTCCGGCAGCTGACGCTCTTCTACGGGTACGGACCCCTGGGGCACTAAATCAGCTCGCTAGCGCTCGCTGATTTGGTCCGTCCCTCGTTGTCCCCTTGCTCGACCGGCCCCACTCGCTCGTCTTCCTCCTTCGTGGCGCGGGACCTCCGCTGTGTTTCGCGGGACGAGTGCGGCAGCCTTCGCCACCATGTGGCCACCATGTGCACCGTGCCGGCGACGGTTCCCGGCGGTCGGCGCTCACTCGAAAGCGCGCGACCGGAAGTCAGGGTCGACGTGCGTGCGCCGCATCGAGCTGAGCCCTCCGGTCGAGCGTCGCGATGGTTAGGACTCCTAACCATCTCTGGTCGAGCGGGAACACTCCCTAGCGTCTCTCACTCGTCCGCGCCGCCGCGGGCCGCCATCATGGAGCCGATCCAGCGCATCGCCGCGGGGGCGAAGCGGGCGGTCGCGGACGCGACGCGCACGAACGCGCTCGTCTCGACGACGGGTCGGCCCGCGTCGACGGCGCGCACGGTCATCTCGGCGACGTCGTCGGGCGACTGCGCCTCGGCGCCGCGCGGGCGCACGCCGGCGCGGCCGTCCTTGGCGATCGCGTGCTCGCGGAACGGCGTGTCGACCGGCCCCGGCCGCACCACGACGACGCCCACGCCCGTTCCGACGAGCTCCGCGCGCAGCGACATCGCGAGCGCCTCGAGCGCGAACTTGCTGGCGGCGTATGCCCCCATGCGAGGCGAGGCGACGACGCCGGCCACCGAGGAAATCATCACGATCGTCCCGCCCGTGCGCGTCAGCGGATCGAGCGCGAGCTGGGCGAGGCGCAGCGGGGCGACGACGTTGAGCGCGAAGATCCCTTCGAGCTCGCGCACGTCGATGCGCGCGACGCTGCCGTAGTAGCCGCGCCCAGCGTTGTTCACGAGCACGTCGACGCGCCCGGTCTCGCGCGCGCGCTCGACGAGCCGCACCCGGTCCTCCTCGCGCGTCACGTCGGCCGGCTGCACGTGCGCGCGTCCTCCCGCCGCCTCGACGGCGCGCGCGACGCGCGCGAGCTCCGCCTCGTCACGCGCGCTCAGCACGACGGTCGCCCCGCGCCTCGCCCACGCGCGGGCGAGCGCTTCGCCGATCCCGCTCGACGCGCCGGTGACGACGACCGTCGCCATGGCTCACTCGACGCGCAGGTACGACCCTTTGATGAGCTTCTGGACGATTTCGGCCGTCTCGAGGTCGGTGGCCAGGCTCTTGTTCAGCACCGTCTCGAAGACGCCGTAGTTGTGCGCGAGCTGCAGGACGTCGAGCTCCTCGGGCTTGAGGTCGCGCAGCGGCGGGATGAGCGGCGCGTTGACGGCGAGCCGTGACGAGAGGTCGGGCAGCTCCTCGCGGAGGCGGTTGAACTCGTCGAGCTGCCGCATCCCCTCCATCAGGACTTCCTGCACCGTGATGTTCATCTCGTTGGGGAACTCGCGCTCCTCCGGCGGATCGAGGTCGAACAGACCCTTTTGCCAGGTGAGCATGCGGTACAGGCTCTTGAGCGGCGCGACGTCGTCCAGGTCGTTGATGATGGCGAAGGCGATGTTGCCCTTCTTCAGGTAGATGCGGCCGACGTCGTCGTCGGTGCGAATGACGAGCACGCCGGTCTTCTTGGAGGTGCCGAAGAGCTGCATCAGGTCGGGCAGCGGCACCTCCTCGATGCTGCCGCTCATCGTCCGCTGCTGGCTCGTTCGGCGCGCCTGCGCGACGTTCTCCAGCTCGCGCTTGGCGTCCATGCCGTCACGCGGCGCGTCGCCGGCGATGAGCTTGAGGATGCTCGTGCCGATGAGGACGCGGTCGCCCTCCTTCAGCCGCGCGCGCTTGATCTTCTCGCCGTTGACGAACGTCCCGTTCGTCGAGCCCAGGTCCTCGATCCAGATCTGGTCGGCCTGCATGGCGATGCGCGCGTGCTTGCGCGAGACCATGTCCTCGACGAGGACCATGTCCAGGTCGCTCGAGCGGCCGATGAGGATCTGCTTGTCCGCGGAGATCGGAAACTCGCCGCCCTGGTACTTGCCGCTGATGAAGCGCAGCACGTAGCTTCGCCCCCCCGGACGCGGTGCGGGCGACGTGGGCGCCTTGGGTGACGGGTCTTGCATGTCGTGGAAAGTCCCGGCAGCGTGTCGGTCCATGCGGAAAACGCTGGCAAAAAAAGGTTAATGGGAGCGATAGAGAGCGGTCAAGGACATGAACGAAAGGCCCATCCACTCCGGCGGCGACGCGCTCGGCACGCACAGGGTACTCGAACCCCGGGGAGCTCTTCCGCAGCCGGCCTGGCGAGTGGACAACGATTTCTCGCGCCTCTTCGAGGGAGAGGCCCTTCTGGCCGTGGAAACGCTGAACGTCGACGCGGCGAGCTTCACGCAGATGGAGCAGGCCTCGCGCGAAAAGGTAGGTGGGCAGGGGGACGTGGGCGCCGAGGTCGCGCACATGGTCCTACGCACGGTCGCCGACCGTGGCAAGCAGCACAACCCGGTCACCGGCTCGGGCGGGATGCTGCTCGGCCGCGTGCTGCAGCTCGGCCCCGGCCGTCCGGCCGAGGCTTTGCGGGTCGGTGACCGCGTGGCGACCCTCGTGTCGTTGTCGCTCACCCCGCTGCGCGTCGATCGGATCAAGGCCGTGCGCCCGGCCAGCGCGCAGATCGACGTGGACGGCGAGGCCGTGCTCTTTGCCAGCGGCGCGTACGCCAAGCTGCCCGGCGACCTTCCCGAGCGGCTGGCGCTGGCAGCGCTCGACGTCGCCGGCGCCGCGCCGCAGGTCGCGCGCCTCGTGAAGACGGACGACGTGGTGGTCGTCCTCGGCGCCGGCGGCAAGAGCGGGGTCCTGTGCGTCGCGGAGGCGCGCCGCCGCGGTGGGGCGGGCGCGCGCATCGTGGGCCTGGAGGCGAGCGAGCGCGCCGCGGCCGAGCTGCGCGAGCTTCGGCTGTGCGACGCGGTCGTGGCCGCCGACGCGCGCGACCCCGTCGCCGTGCGCCGCGTGGTGCGCGAGGCGACGGGCGGCAGGGAAGCGGACGTCACCTTCTCGTGCGTCAACGTGCCGGACGCCGAGCTCGGGGCCATCCTCGCGACGCGCGATCGCGGCATCGTCTATTTCTTCGCCATGTCGACGAGCTTCACCAAGGCCGCGCTCGGCGCCGAGGGGGTCGGCAAGGACGTGGACCTGTTCATCGGCAACGGCTACGCGCACGGCCACGCCGAGCACACGCTCGCGATGCTGCGCGACATGCCCGAGCTGCGCGCCCTGTTCGAGCGGCGCTACGGCTGACTCTCCCCCGCGGAGACGGTGGGCGGCGCGCCCGCTCCGCCGGGGCGCACCGCCGATTTGACTGCCTCGGTCGGGGTCGGCGTGACGAGCGCGTCGTCGGCGGTCGGCAGCACGATCGTGAAGGTCGTCCCCGAGCCGGGCTGCGACTGCACCTCGATCGTGCCGCCCGCGTTCTGGACGATGCTCTGGCTGATGGCGAGACCGAGCCCCGTCCCCTCCGTCTTCGTCGTGAAGAACGGGACGAACAGGTTGCGCAGCACCTTCGGCGAGATACCCGGCCCGGTGTCGCGCACGCCGACCTCGATGTGCTCGACCTCCTCGACCAGCGACCGCCGCGACGCCGGGGCCGAGCCGTCGACGGGGGGCACGCGCCGCGCCGTTCGCCGCATCGAGGTCGAGACGGTCAGCTTGCCCCGCCCGTCCATCGCCTGGATGGCGTTCTGCATCAGGTTGATGAGCACCTGGCGGAACTTCTCCGGGTCGATGCGCGCCCGCGGCAACGGCTCGCTCAGGTCGAGCTGCACGTCGATCCCGCCGTCGCTGATCTGGCTGGAGAGGATCTGCACGGTGCGGCGCACGGCGGCGTTCAGATCGAGCGGGATCGGGTTGCCCGCGTGCGGTCGGGCGTAATCGAGGAAGCTGCCGACGACGCGGTCGAGGCGGTTGACCTCCTCGAGGATGATCCCGACGAACTCGCGCGAGCTCTGGTCGTCTCCGGCGTCGGGCCCGAGCTCCTCGAGCAGCTGCGCGGCCCCCTTGATCGCGCCGAGGGGGTTCTTCACCTCGTGCGCCAGGCCGGCCGCCATCGACCCGAGCGCGGCCAGCCGATCGCGCTCCTTCATCCGCGAGTACAGCTTGCTGTTGGCGACGACGACGCCGATCTGCGCGGCGACCGTCTCGAGCAGCGCGATCTCCTCGGGCGTGAACGCGTCGCGCACGCGGTCGTCGGCCACGAAGAGGAGGCCCACGCCCCCTCCGTCGTCGCCGGGCACGATGAGCACCACCGCGGTGCGCAGCGCCCCCAGCGTCGCCGCCGCAGCGAGCACGGCGGCGTCCGCCTTGTTGACCTCGCGCGCGAGGTCCTCGAGCGACAGCGACGCCTGCCGGTCGAGGCGCTCGAGCATCGGGCCGACGCCGATGGACTCGATCCGCCTGGCCACGGCGGCGCCGATCGAGCCGACCAGGTCGAAGCCGTCGCCGTCCTGGTCGCGCAGGTACAGCGCCGCGGTGGTCACGCGCCGCGACCGCTCGAGTCCTTGCACGAGCGTGGCGACCATCTCCTCGATCTCGAGCACGTGCGCCAGGCGCTTGCGCAGCTCCGCGACGCTCGTCTCCAGGTCGTAGCGCTCGCGGAAGAAGAACTGGTGGATGCGCGTCTCGACCTCGCTCTGCAGCGGCTCGAACAGCACGAGGAACACGATCGCCGCGAGCACGGCGTTCAGGTACATCGTGTCGAACCCGCCGATGACCATCACGAACAGGTAGAAGATGCCGGCGAGGCAGAACGCGAGCGCCGTCGAGACGAGCAGTCGCCCGGCCAGCTCGTAGATGTCGGCGAGACGCGGGCGCGTCAGCGATTCGGCGAGCACGAAGAGGAAGACGATGGACAGCGCCGCGCCGATCGGCGGCAGGTGCACGCCGAGGTACGAGAGGAAGTCGGCCATGGAGAACGTCGTCGCGGCGGCGCCGACGACGACGAGGAAGCGCACGCGGTCGCGCACGGCGCGCGACGGGCTGCGCCGGCCGCGCCGCCAGAGGCCGACCAGGGCGGCGGTGAGCAGGCCGAAGACGTACGTGTAGACGGCGCCGAGCGCGAAGGGCCGGTCGTGGTATGGCGACACGCTGATGGCCAGCACGGGGATGCCGGCGATGGCGGCCACACGCGCCAGGCGCGTCTTGGTGCTCCCCACCTCGAGCGGGACGACGTTCTGGAAGAGGTGAATCGCGAACTGCGGCAAGAGCACCGTCAGGACGCCGGTGACGCGCTCCCAGAGATCGGCGCGGAAGAAGCCCGCGAGCGACTGCGACGCGTACCAGAGGGCGACGTCGGCCGCGAACGCCGCGAACAGCCAGTGAACCGCCCGGCGCCCGCGCAGGAGCACGCTGAGCGCGATCGCGAGCGCGAGCACACCGCAGAACAGGATCGTCTTCGGGCGCAGGTCCTCCACGCGCGACAGTGTCGCCCCCCGGGCGCGCGCGCGCAAAGCCCACGACGGGCGAAGGGGGCCCGCCGCGGCGGACGGCGCAGGTCAGCGCTGGAAGACGAGCGGCAGTCCGACGTGGCCGTCCACCGGGCCGGGGTCGCCGGGCGCGCTCGCGCTCGAGCCGTTGTTGCCCGTCGAGCCGGTGAGGGTCGGATTCCACGGCGCGGGATCCGGATGACCATTCGTCCCGCCCTGCTGGCCGCCGGGCGTCGAGTCGGACGGGGTGCCGGATCCCGGCGTGATCCACGGCGCCGGATCCGGGTGCTGCTGCGGCGCCGAGCTGCCCGAGCCCTGCGGGTCCGACCCGCCGTTGTCCGGGCCGGAGGTCACGGCGCCGTGCACCGATGCGGTCAGGACCGTCGCCGTAGGCGCACCGGCGCCCGGGCGGGCCGTCACTTCGCTCGGTGGCGTCCAGTCGGCGTCGCCCTCGCTGCCCGGCTGCATGGCGCACCCGGCGGCGAAGATGGCCATCAGAAGCCCAATCCCGGCGACCCTCATCACGAACCCTCCGACGAAACGGCGGCCAGGCCGTATTGCTTGACGAGCTGCGACAGGCGTGGACGCTTCATCCCTAGAAGCGCCGCCGCGCGCGTGATGTTCCCCTTCGTCTCGGCGAGCGCGCGCGCGATGCAGTCTCGCTCGATCTGGCGCTTGATGTCCGGCAGCGACGTGCCGCCGGCGCGCACCTGGGTGTAGGCGACCGCCGTCGCGCTCGCCTCGCTGAGGGGCAGCGGACCCGCCTCGCCGTCGTCGTCGCCGCCGACCACGTCGGCGCCGCCGGCCTGCGGTGCGTCGACCGACGCGAGCACGGGCGGGGGCAGGCTCGGGCGCGCGCGGGGCCCCGCGGCGACCGCGCGCAGATCGTCGACGTTCTCGACCAGCGTCGCCGCCGTGATGATGCTCCCGTCGGCGAAGAGCGAGGCGGCGCGCAGCGCGTTCTCCAGCTCCCGGACGTTGCCCGGCCAGCGGTGTCGCCCGAGCAGATCGACCGCGTCGCTCGACAGCGTCTTCTTCGCCTCGCCCCGCTCGATGGCGATGCGCGCCAGCAGATGGTCGCTGATGCGCGGCAGGTCGCCCATGCGCGCGCGCAGCGGCGGCACCTCCAGGGTGATCCCGCGCAGCCGGTAATAGAGGTCCTCGCGGAACTCGCCGCGCTCCACCATCGCCTTGAGGTCGCGGTGCGTCGCGCAGATGACGCGCACGTTGGCGCGGATGGGCGCGGTTCCGCCGACGCGCTCGAACGTGCGCTCCTGGAGCACGCGCAGCAGCGCGACCTGCGTGCGCGGCGAGATGTCGCCGATCTCGTCGAGGAACAGCGTCCCGCCTTCGGCCAGCTCGAAGCGACCCCGCCGTCGCGCGATCGCGCCGGTGAAGGCCCCCTTCTCGTGGCCGAACAGCTCCGACAGAAGCAGCGTCTCGACCAGGGCGGCGCAGTTGACCGTCACGAGCGGCCCGGCGGCGCGCTCGCTGGCGCGGTGGATGGCCTCCGCCACGAGCTCCTTCCCGGTCCCGCTCTCGCCGCGCACGAGCACTGTGCTGCTCGATCGGGCCACTTTCCGGACCGCCGTGAGCAATCCGCGGATCGCCGGATCGTCGCCGACGAGCTCGCGCGGGGCTCCCGCCGGCGGCCGGGAGCTCGAGCGCGGTTGCGACTGCGACTGTGGCGCGAGATCGGCGCACGAGAGGGGCTCGCGGATGGCCTGCAGCCGCGCGAGCGAAACGAGGTCGGGCCTCGACAGGAAGGCCCCGCGCACGTCGTCGGGCAATGTCGCGGCGATCTGATCGCGCAGCGCCGCGGCGTGCTCGACGTGTGCGCGCGCCGCTTCGAGGCGGCCGGACGCCCGGTGGATCTCCGCGAGCAGGACGTGCGCCTCGATGATCAGGTCCTCCTCGCTGCTCGCGCGCGCGGCGGCGAGCGCCTCGGCGGCGAGGGCGTCGGCGTCCTCGCCGGCCGCTCGCGCGTGGCGAGCGGCCAGCAGCGCCGCCTCGGCCCGCAGCGCGTCGGTGGTCGCGAGGGAGCGGCCGCGCTCGAGCAGCTCGCCGGCGCGCGGCAGATCGCCGTCTTCGAGCGCGGCGCGCGTCAGCACGCAGTAGGCGTCGGCCGAGTAGTGGCGAACGCCCGCGGCGTCGCTGTCGGCCAGGGCGCGCGCCGCCTCGCGGCGCGCCTCGACGGTGTTGCCGCGCACGAGCGCGTTGCGCGCCGCCTGCAGCGAGAAGTGCGATGCGCGCGCCGGCGGCATCCCGGGACCGAGCGCGCGCCGGCCGAAGGCGACGGCGTGCTCCGCGTGATCGAGCAGCCCCACGCGGCGGCGCAGCTCGGCGAGGTTCCCGAGCAGGCGTGCGGTCGCCACGCGATCGCCGATGCGCTGGCGGAGCTTGAGCGTGCGCTCGGCGAGCGCGAGCGCGTGGGCGTACTCGTGACGCATCGTGGCCACGACGTACAGATTCTCCAGCGCGAAGGCGCACGCGCGCGCGTCGCCGGCGCGCTCGCCCTCGCCCAGCACCGCTTCGAAGATGGCGCGCGCCTCGTCGACGCCGCCCTTCGAGAGCAGCGCGATGCCGCGGTTCAGGCGCGCACGCAGCTCCTCGGTGCGCAACCCGGCGCCAGCGGCGATCCACGCGTCCTCCGCGAAGTGGCGATCGGCCTCGTCCCACGAGGACGCCGCCAGGAGCAGCTTGCCGATCGTGTTGCGAGCCTTGAGGCGCGTCGCGTCGCCCGGCTGCAACGAGAGCGCTCGCTCCGCTTCGCGGCGGGCCGCGGCGAGATCGCCGCCCAGGTACGCGGCCTCTGCCAGCTCCGCCGCGATGACGGCGCGGGTCGCGTCGTCGCGGGCGTGCTGCCCGCCGCGCTCGAGCGCGACCTTCGCCGCCACCAGATCCCCGAGCGAGACGGCCGTGCGCCCGAAGAGCAGCGTCACCGCCGGATCCCGGGGCGCCAGGGCGGCCGCCGACTGCGCCCAGCGGTAGGCCTCCTCCGCCTGGCCGAGGACGAGCGCCCGCTCGGCGGCGCGTGCGCGCAGCGGCAGCTGGGCCTCGCGCGGCAGCGTGGACACCGCCGTCATCCAGCGCGCGACGATCTCCCGGTGCGCGAGCGAGTCGTCGGCGAGCGCGAGGGCGCGGGTGTGGGCGTCCTCGGCCGACGCCGAGTCTCCGGCGCGCACGAGCAGCTCCGCGACGCGCGCCTGCGCCCACGGGTCGTGCTCGAAGCGGGTGCGGAGCGCGCCCGCGGCGAGCGCCAGAAGGTCGTGCCCGGCCGCCTCGGCGAGGCGGTCGGCGCGCGGCTGCCAGGCCGCCGTCGGTGCGACCCAGCCGCCCGCGTCGCGCACGGCCGCGCAGCGCACCAGCGCTCGCAGGGCCCCGTCGTCGGCCCCGAGCGCGGACAGATCGGCCAGCGGCCACGACCGCGATACCGCCGCGAGCGCCGCCAGAAGGCGCTCCGCCTCGGGCGGCAGCGGGCCTTCGGTCGCCGCGGACCGCGGCGAGGCGCGTCGCGCGCTGTCCCACCATGCGTCGAGGGTCGCGAGGTCTTCGGCCGTGACCTCCGCGCTGGCGGCTTCGGCGAGCGCCGCGAACCAGCGCTGGCGCTCCACCGCGTCGAGCGCGGCGCTCACCTCGTACGGTTCGGCGCAGACGTCGTCTCCCTCGTCGAGGGCGGTCGTCACCAGCACGGCGAGCAGCGGCGCGTCCGGGCGCGCGAGGGCGTCGGCCGCGGTGATGGTCGCCGACGCCAGCTCGCAGGCCACGGCCCGGTCCCAGCCGCCCGCCGCGGGCAGCGCGGCGACGACCACGGCGCGCCGCAGCGCGGCGGCGTGCGCCACGGCGCGGGCGGCCTCGCGCGGGTCGCTGCCCAGCGCGCCGACGCCGAGCCGCGAGGCGACCTCCCGCCACAGCGGCGCACCCGCATGGGCGCTCGCCTCGATCGCGCACAGGCCGGCAGCCCGTGCGCGGCGCGCGACGTGGGCCCCGATTGCGTAGGCCGCGCCCGGCGAGGGGACGCGTACGAGGACGACGCCGCCCACACCGCGGGACATCGCGTCGTCCAGCTCGACGAACCCGCGCGCGCCTGCGCTGCGTACGGTCGACGGGACCGCATCGGAGCCGGAGGCGGCGCCAGGCGCGGCGGCGGCGCGCGGCGGAACGAGCGGGGAGGCCACGAGGGACATGAAAGCTACCTTTGAGCCGTTCTCCGTCAAGCGACGAGGGCGGGTTTTCCTCGGTCGATCCGCGCTACGGCCGCTGCGGAACATTGCACCGGACGGGTGTCCGTCCGCAGATGCGTCGCATGGGAGCGCAAGCAGCGCCCGTGCCCTGGTCCGAGGACACCCAACCGCGCGAGACTTCCCGGCTTTGTGCGGACGCGGACTGCACCGTCAGAGAATGCACGGTGCGCCGTCAACTCGATGGCGCGCCGCGCAAACCGGGGTGCGCTCCTTTGCCGGTTCTCTATCGGCGCCCGGCCGCCTCGACGAGGCGGGCAATCGCGTCGAACGCCTCCGCGGGGGCGTCGCCGATGGCGCGCGCGAGCGGCAGCTGGGCCTCGGCCGCCGCGAGGTAGAGCGGCACCGCGTCCGGGAGCTTGGCGCGGAGCGTGGCGAGGTGCTTCTCGAGGCCCGCCGCGTCGCCGCGCCGAACGGGCCCGGTCAGCGATTCGGGGAAGCCGAGCGCCTCCACGTTGTCGGCCACGCTGCGAAGCAGGGGCCCGAGCATCTCGGGCCCCACGCCGGGCGCCACCCCTGCCTTCTCGAGCAGCTGCGCGCCGACCGCCGCGAGCGCCGCCGCCCCGTTGGCCACCAGCCCGGCGGCGGCGTGGTAGGCGATCGTGTCCAGTCCCGGGATCGTCCGCGGAGTCATCCCGAGGAGGCGCGCCAGCTTGCGCGCGCGCGCCACCGCGGGCGCGTCGCCCTGCACGTGCACGTTGCCGCGCGCCAGCCCCGGCGTGAAGCGCGGCGACGCGAACGAGATCATCGGGTGCATCTGCGCGACGCCCGCGCACACCGCGCGCAGGGGGGCGAGCGGCTCGGCGTCGAGCGCGCCGGCGACGTGCACGACGACCGCGCGCCGCGCGACGACGCGCGCCATTCGCTCTGCCACGGGCCGCAGATCGCGATCGCGCACGGCGAGCACGACGACGTCGGCGTCCACCGTGCGGGCCGGCACCCCGTCGCGCGCGCGCCGCAGCGTCGCCTCGACGCCGCGCGCGCGCAGCGCCCGCGCCAGCGAGCTCCCGAGCTTGCCCGCGCCGAACACGTACACGATCGGGGTCGCGTCACGACGGCGCGCCATAGAGCCCCTTGCTGCGCGCGTACGCGAGCACCTTCCTGGGCACGAGCCGCTCGATGTCGTCCCAGGCGCCGCGCGCGATCGCGGCGCGCACCTGCGTGCTCGACACCTCGGGCAGGAGCACCGCCCCGGTGCCCGGTGCGGGTGCCACTGCCGACGCTGCGGGCGCGCCCGCCCGCCCGAGCACGATGGGGGGCGCCAACCGGGCGATCGCGTCGAAGCCGAACCAGCGCGGCGCCTCGGCCAGGATGTCGGCGCCGATGACGATGCGCAGCTTCCAGTCCGGATGGGCGGACGCGAGGTGCTCGAGCGTGCGCAGCGTGCGGCTCTCGCCGCCGAGCTGCTCCTCGACGCGCGAGACCTCCACGCCGGCCATCCACCCCATCGCGAGCTCGCACATCGCGACGCGGTCGTCGAAGGACGCGAGCGACTTCGCGAACGGGTGCTTGTAGGTCGGCACGACGAGGAGCCGGTCGACCGGCTCGGTCGACAGCACCAGCGCGCACGCCAGCACGTGCGCGACGTGCGGCGGGTTGAAGGAGCCTCCGAAGACGGCGACGTTCACGGCGACCCGGGAGGCTATCGCCTCGCCTGCGCGGCCGGAAGGCGGCGGCGTCGTCTCAAGGCCGCACGCTCAGCTTGGCGGCCCGCGCGACGCTCAGCGTCTCGCTGCGCGTGGCGTGCCCGTCTGCGTCGTAGAGCGTGGCCACGACCGCCTCGTCGGCATCGTCGAGCACCAGCGCGCCGCCGCCCGCGCTGCCGACCGGTCCGGGGGTGACGAACCAGCGCGGCCCGATGCTCTTGATGAGCGGGGCGTCGCCCTTGCCGTAGAAGAGGTAGCTGGCCGAGTAGATGTCCTCCTCGTCGAGCAAGGCCTTGTCGTGGATGAGGATCGCCACGCGGTCGCCGAACATCTCGACGCTGCGCAGCTCCTCGTGCGGGAGCCGCTCGAGCGACTTGAGGCGCAGGCGCGCCCGCTCGGCGCGCAGGAAGGTGTCGATCTGCTCGGCGGTGCCGTGCGCCGCCACGTCGAACGCGCGGGTCCAGATCCCCTCGTCGCTCGGATCGGGGCCGACCAGCGACTCGGCCCACGCCGCGACCGTCTCCTCGAGCGCGTCGTCGCCGCCGAGGTAGATGGCGCGCCCGACCTTCGCGCCGTTGAGCAGGAACTCGGCCGCACGCGCGAGCGCGGCCAGGTCGCCGCCGGCAGGTCCGAGAAGGCCGAGTCGCACGAGCCTACTCTAGACAGCTCTCCAGACTCGCGCACGGTCAATGGAGGCTGGATCGCCAGGCCGCCGAGCCGCCGGAAAACGGGGGTTGGTCGACCGCTACGGTCTCCTCCTGCGCTTCTGGCGGCGTGGCGGCGTGGGGCCGTGGCGGTCGTCCTCGCAGCGTGGACGCTGCGGTTCGGCTCGACCGTGGGCTGCCAAGGATTATGTTGCGGGAGCGTGAGCGAACGCTCGTCCTCAGCCACACCGGCGTCTCGATCGGCGCCCACCTTCATGGAGCCGGCCAAGGCCGCCGAGGCGGTCCGCGCGAAGCTCGACCCGCGCTCGCCGGTCACCGTCGCCGACGTCGCCGCCAAGACGGGCCTGGCCCTGCGCGACGCCGAGAGCGGCCTGAAGTGGCTCTCGAGCGAGTACCGCGGCCAGCTTCGTGTCACGAGCGAGGGGGAGCTCGTGTACCTGTTCCCGACCGGCTTCGCCAAGCCGTGGGAGGCGGCCGACGCGAGACGGCGCCTCTTCCGGGCGGTGGGGCGCGGGGCCATGGGCGCGCTGCGCTTCATCGTGCGCGCCTGGGTGGCCGTCGTCCTCGTGTCGTACGCCGCCATCTTCCTGGCGCTGCTCATCGGGATGACGTTCGCCCGCCAGGGCAACGACAACAACTCTCGACGCGACGACGGGCTGCCGGGCGGCGCGCTCGCGTACGCGTTCTTGCGCGTCGTCGGCGACGCGCTGTTCTGGACGTTCCACCCCTGGTCGCCCTTCTCGGTCTACTACGCGCCGGCGATGTGGGAGCCCGCGTACGCCGGCGGCTACGCGCGCCGGCAGCCGCGCCGCGCCCAGGGACCGAAGGTGCCGCTCTACGAGCGCGTGAACCGCTTCTTCTTCGGGCCGCAGCCGCCGGCGGAGGACCCGCGGGAGGCCGAGCGCCTGGCCCTCGCCGCGATCCGCGCCGGCAAGGGGCGCATCGGCCTGGCGGACGTCATGCGCGTGACGGGGCTGCCGCGCGAGCAGGCCGACCCGATGATGGCGCGGCTGATGCTCGACTACGACGGCGACGTCGACGTGAGCGAGGACGGCGGCATCGTCTACCGCTTCGCCGCCGTGCGGAAGACGGCGCTCGACCAGCCCGAGCCCGAGCCCCCGCCGGCCTGGGCGCGCAGCAAGGCGATGCCCCCGCTGACGGGCAACTCGCCCGGGGCCAACTTCGTCATCGCGGCGCTCAACGCGTTCAACCTGCTGATGGGGGTCTGGTGCATCGAGAACGGGATGACCATCGAGCGGGTCGTCCACCTGTTCGACCGCTTCCCGCATCCCATCCCCGACACGGGCGTGCCGATCGCGCTGGGCGTCGTGCCGCTCGTCTTCTCCGCGCTGCTGTTTCTGTTGCCGCTCGGCCGCGCCGTCGCGCGGCCCCGGCGCGTGCGCAAGCAAGCCGAGGAGAAGGGCCGCCTGGCCGTCCTCCGCGAGGTGCTCGAGCGGGTGCGCGGCAAGCAGCCGGTCACCGACGCGGCCGTGGCCGAGGCGTGGCGGCGCGCCACCGGGCGAGATGCGCCCGGCAAGCGCCTCGACCGCGAGCTGGTCGCGCTGGGGGGCGATGTCGTCATCGAGCCGGACGGCGCGACGCGCTGGCGATTCGCCGATCTGGAGACCGAAGCGGCCGCGGTCGAGGCCGAGCGCGAGCACGCCGCCGAGGACGAGGCCCGTCTGGGCGAGGTCGTCTTCGCCACCGACAAGGGCTGAGGTGGCGACCCGGACCGGGAATCGCATGGCCCCGTCATTGTTCTTAAGGTCGACATGATGCTGCGAAAGCTCATCCCCATCACCGCGGTCGCGCTCGCCTTCGGGACCGGTTGCCAGCACTCGGCATCCGCCTCGCCGCCTCCGGCCGCCGCCGGCACCACCCCCGCCCCCTTCGCCACACCGCCCGTCCTTCCCGGGACGCCCGACGTCGCGACGCTCGTCGCCAAGGTCAGGCCCGGCGTGGTCAACATCACCACCGTGCACGAGGTCAAGGTGCCCCGCGGCGATCTCGGCGGCATGCCAGACTTCGGCGAGATGTTTCCGTTCTTCAACCAGCAGGCGCCCTTCATGCGCCGCCACCGCGGCGGCGAAGGCAACGACGAGGGCGGCGGCGACGAGGTGATGAAGCAGCAGGCCCTCGGCTCGGGCTTCCTCATCGACGAGCAGGGGCACGTCGTCACCAACGCGCACGTCATCGACGAGGCGAACATCGTGAAGGTCAAGCTCGCCGACGACCGCGAGTACCGCGCGAAGGTCATCGGCAAGGACGATCGCCTCGACGTGGCCGTGCTGCAGCTCGAGAACGCGCCGCACGACCTGCCGATCGTGTCGCTCGGATCGAGCCAGGCGCTGCGCGTCGGCGACTACGTCGTGGCGATCGGCAACCCGTTCGGCCTGGGCGATACGGTCACGATGGGCATCGTCAGCGCCAAGGGCCGCAGCATCGGCGCCGGGCCGTACGACGACTTCATCCAGACCGACGCGAGCATCAACCCCGGCAACAGCGGCGGCCCGCTGTTCAACCTCCGCGGGCAGGTGGTGGGCATCAACACCGCCATCAATCCGCAGGGCAAGGGGATCGGCTTCGCGATCCCGATCGACGCCATCAAGCAGGTGCTGCCGCAGCTCATCGCGACCGGTCACGTGCAGCGCGGTCGCCTCGGCGTCGTCATCCAGGGCATGGACGAGGACCTCGCCAAGGCTCTCGGCATGGACCGACCGCACGGCGCGCTCGTGGAGGACGTGGAGCCCGACAGCCCCGCGGCCAAGGCGGGCATCAAGTCGGGCGACGTGATCGTCGCGGTCGACGGACAGAACGTGCCGCACGCGGTCGACCTGCCGCGGATGATCGCCGGCCACAAGCCGGACACCCAGGTGCGCTTGACGGTGCTGCGCGACCGGCAGTCGCGCGACGTCACGGTGACCCTCGCCGCGCTCCACGACCAGGGCGAGAAGGGCGAGCACTCCGAGCAGGGCCCCGGGGTGGAGGAAGGGTCGCACGGCTCGTCGCTCGGCGTCGGCGTCGGCGAGGAGGACGGGCAGGTGGTGGTCGAGCGCGTCGCGCCCGACGGTCCCGCGGACGGCAAGCTGCGCCCCGGCGACGTCATCGAGGAGATCGATCACCAGCCGGTGACGAGCACGCGCGACCTCGCGTCGAAGCTCGCCGCAGCCCCGGCGGGCAAACCGGTCCTGCTGCGCGTCAAGCACGGGGATCTGTCGCGCTACGTCGCCATCGAGCGGAGCGGCAACGGCGGCTGACGGCCGGCGTCACCGCGAGCACTGCTCGCAGGCGCCGGAGCGGCAGCATGGGCGCCCTTCGCTGGGGCAATTGCAGCCGTTGCCGTCGCGCGGGACGCTCGCCGTCGCGGCCGAGAAGTCCGCCATGTACTGAGCGGCGGCGCCGGTGCTGATCGTCCCCGTCTGGCAGAACGCGCACTCGGTCGCCGGGCACGAGAGCACCTGGCCGACGTTGACGCAGTTGGCGTCGACCGTGCACGACCGGTCGTAGCTCGAGGTCGTGACGAGGGTGCAGGTTGCCCCGTCTGCGCCGCCGGCGGCGCCGTCGTTCTGCTCCGGCGACGCAGCGGCGCCGACCATGGCGTCGCCGCCGGCGTTCGCCTTCGCGTCCGCCGTGGAGCCGGCGTCTTGCGACGCCGTGGCGTCGGGCGACGCGCCTGCGTCGGCCGGCCCGGCGCCGGGCACTCCAATCAGGTCGCTGCGGCTGCCGCAGGCGAGGACGACCGAGCCGACGAGAACGCCGAGAACGAGCGGGCGAGTGCACATGCTCCGAGGATGGGTTCACGCCTCATGCCCGAGCGTGACGCGGTCGAGCCAGCTCGCGGCGGGCACATCGCATGCTCGGCGCTTCGGTATGAAGATGCAGGCGCGCATCCGCGGCGACGGCGATCCGATCGTCCTCGTGCCCGGCGGTCTGACCGGAGCCGCCAGCTGGGAACCGCTCGTCGAGCTGCTCGCGAGGAGCGCTCGCGTCGTGCACGCGCAGCTCTTGAACGTCCAGCTCGGGCTCGAAGGCGAGCCCCTGCCGCCGGACTACGGCGTGCGGACCGAGGTCGAAGCGCTCGTCGAGACGCTCGAGGACGCGGGGATCACCCGGCCCGTGGACGTCGCCGCGTGGTCGTACGGCGCGCTCGTCGCCCTCGAGCTGGCGCTCGACCACCCCGGCCGCGTGCGCACGCTGGCGCTCGTCGAGCCGCTGGCCCTCTTCGCCCTGGGCGCGGCCGACGCCGAGGCGCGCAGCTTCGCCGAGTTCTTGCGCCGCTTCCGTCCCGACGCCGACGTGAGCGAGGCCGACCTCGAGGGCTTTCTCTGCGGCGTGGGCTGGCTCTTGCCTGGAAAATCGCCACGCGACCTGCGCGCGATGCCGCAGTGGCCGGCGTGGATGCGCCACCGGCAATCGCTGAGGAACAGCGCCGCGATGGCGGACTTCGCGGACGACGTCGGGCGTCTGCAGCGTCTGAGGCTGCCGGTCTCGGTCGTCGAGGGGACCGCGTCGGCCCCGCTGCTGCACCGCATCGCCGGCGCCCTCGCGATGCACATCCGCAACGCGCAGCGGCTCGAGCTGCCCGACGGCCCCGGTCCGCACCTGACGTCGCCCGAGCGCTTCCTCGATGCGCTCGCGCGGCTGCGCGCGCGCGCGACGACGCCCGAGCCGGCCGAGACGCGGATCCCGACGCACTGGTAGTCACGCGCCCCCGCTTCGATCGCGTCACCTCGCGCGCACCGGCGTTCGATCGGCCGGCGCGCGGCGTGAGATCGATCGCCTCCCGACGACGGCGCGCGACGGGGACACCCGCGCCGCAATGATCCAGTCAGGGATTGGATCGCATACGATCCAGCACGATTTGCACGATTTCGTGAGCCGTGGGGCGGGGGCGCCGCGACTCCGGAAGCATGAACGCCAAACACACTGCTCTCCCCCTCCTCGTCGCCGTCTTCGCATTCGGCTGCAGCTCCGCGAACGAAGACTCGGCGAAATCGAACGCCGAGGCCGTGAGCGCGGCGCAGTGCGCGAGCGCGACGCCGTGGGCGCCGTGGGCGTCGTACTCCACGGGCACACTCGTGACCTACAGCGGCGCCACGTACCGGTGCGTCCAGGCCCACACGAGCGAGCCCGGTTGGACGCCCGACGCGGTGCCCGCGCTGTGGCAACCCGTCCAGTGCACGGGCGGCGGGGGCGGCAGCAGCGGCGGCGGCGGCAGCAGCGGTGGGAGCAGCGGTGGGAGCAGCGGTGGGAGCACCGGCGGCAGCAGCGGTGGTGGATCGAGCTGCGATCCCGGCGCGTGGGTGTACATGGGCAACGACCCCAATGCCTGCGCGGGACACGTCGGCGAATCGTGCGGCTGGACGACGAACGACGAGGGACAGGGCTATCACTGCCAGACCGTGAGCTGGGGCGTCGGCTGCGAGCCTGGCGGGGCGACGTGCGGCGGCGGCGGAAGCAGCAGCGGCGGTTCGTCCGGCGGGTCGAGCGGATCGAGCAGCGGGTCGTCGGGCGGCTCGAGCGGGTCGAGCGGGTCGAGCGGCGGGTCCAGCGGCGGCTCGAGCGGCGGATCGAGCAGCGGCGGCGGCAACGCGGGCCCGCTCGTCTTCAGCCCCTACAAGGACAC
>JGI20133J14441_1000510_pt1 | contig 36048 bp, 35 predicted proteins | sample RS3BMetagenome_FD_14441 | JGI IMG/M metagenome (IMG submission 14441)
CAGATGATGCCCGCCGACGTGCGCCCGGGCCTGTACGCAGGCTTCGCGCGCGCCAAGGAGCTCGGCCTCACCGTCGAATTCCTCGAGCGGGCGCTCGGCGCGGCGCTGCAGGCACCTCGAGGGGTCGCCGTCCGCGAGGCGAGCCCCGACGCGGCGCGCGCCGTCAAAGGCAAGGGCGCGCGCGGCTGAGGCGCGCTCGTGGTCCGTCGCGAGCGGCGGTGTTAACTTCGATTCGTGACCGCCAATCCCTCGCGCTGGCCCGTCGATTTCGCGGAGTACCTGCGCTTCGAGCGCGAAGCGGCGGAGCGCCACGAGCTCATCGACGGGGAGATCGTCGCGATGGCGGGCGCGACGCGCCGCCACAACATGCTCTGCGGGCGCCTGCACGACGCTATCCGTCCGCCGCTCGGCGACGGGCCGTGCATCCTCGAGCGCTCGGACCAGCGGCTCGGGGTGCTCGCGTCGGGCAAGGGGTGGGTCGGCTACTACCCCGACCTGGCCGTCTACTGCACGGACGCAGCACATCCGGCCGATCCGGACACGCGCATCGATCCGACGCTGCTCGTCGAAGTCACGAGCAGGACGACCGAGAAGAAGGACCGCGGCGTCAAGCTGGAGGACTACCTGCAGATCGGAAGCCTGCAGGAGTACCTCATCGTCTCGCACGAGCGACGAGAGCTCGAGCTCTGGACCCGAGGGCCCGACGGCTGGGCGAGGAGGCTCGCGACCGAGGGGACGGTCCGGCTGAAGGGCGGGGCGGTCGTCGACGTCGCGAGACTCTACGACGGGCTGCCCGGCTGACCGACTCCGAACGGCGCGGCGTTCACCGCGACGCGCGCCGGCGCTTGCGGAGGACGAGCAGCGCCGTCAGCCCGAACGAAGCCGCCAGCGCCCACCCGCCCGAGCGCGCCGGACCGGAGCTGCACGAGCAGCCCGTCTTGGAGGTGGGCGGGTAGATCGTGCAGACCCCGTCGATGTCGTCCTGCGTGAGCTTGATCCTGCCCGGGCTGTACTGCGCGTACATCACCGGCGTCGTCGACGTCGCGTGCGCCATGCCGAGGAAGTGCCCCGCCTCGTGCGTGAGGATGGCCTGCAGGTCGTAGGTGCCCGCCGGCGGAGGCTCCTGCGCGGTGATCGAGTGCTGCGCCGTGTTCACCTCCGTGTCCGCGTCGAAGATCGTGCCGGAGTCGACGCCGTAGGTGACCGTCGTGAGGGCGAGCGTGTTGTTCGGATCGTTGTGCGGCCAGCCCGCGTCGTCGAAGACGATGAGGTGCTGGGTGTCGTGCACGCTCGGATCGCACTGGTGCAGCCCGCAATCGGTCGCGGCCGCGTTGGCCGGGGCCGCCCCGCCGTAGTCGAACTGCACGTTGGGAGATCCGCCGGTGCACGACGCGTCGTTCCACTGCTGGAAGGCGAGCTGCGCGATGCGCGACGCGTCCGCGAGCGAGATGAAGCGGCTCGGGTTGGACGGGATCTCGTACTGGACGTGCTCGCCGCCTGGCCAGGCGATGGGGACGGCGCCCTGCGGGTACCAGCAGCCGCTCTCGACGGGGTTGTACCCCATCGGCTCGTGGACCGTGGTCGTGCGACAGAACGCGTACGCCGAGCCCGGCGCCGCCACGAGGGCCGCGAGCGCCAGCGCGCAGACGGTGGAGAGACGCACGAGACGAACATAACGCAACCCACCGCGGGGTCATCCCCGCGCGGCGGCATTCACGGGGTGGGATGGACCTTCATCCAGTCGCAGGCGCGCTTGTTGCCTAGCTGGCAGGCCCGGCCCATCGCACGCAGGCTCTTCGCCTCGTCGCGCGCGTAGCCGTCGGGGCCGTCCTCGTAGACGACGCCGACGAAGGCGCACGCCCGGGCGTCCTTCGCCGCGCACGCACGCTCCCATTGCGCGAGCGCCCGCGGCACCTCGCGCGGCGCGCCGGCGTCCTGCGCGTCCATCATCTCCGAGTGCAGGCAGCCGTAGACGTCGCCGCTCGTGCACGCGTCGCGGTACAGGGCTCGCGCCCGGGCGACGTCGCGCGCCACCCCCTCGCCGTGCTCGAGCATGAAGGCGTAGTTGGCGCAGCCGAGCGGCTCGCCGAGGTGGCACGCCTTGCCGAACGTCGCCGCGGCGCGCTCCACGTCGCGCGCGACGCCGTCGCCGTACGCGAGCGCATCGCCCAGGTTGTTGCACGCGTAGGCGTGCCCGAGGTCGCACCCGCGGCCGTAGGCCTCGACCGCGCGCCGCTGGTCGCGCGGAAAGCCGTCGTGGCCCGTGTACAGGGCGTAGCCCACGCGGAAGCAGTCCTCGGCGTTGTCGATCAGGCAGCCGTGCTCGACGTCGAGGCGAGCGCGCAGCTCCGGGCCGTCGTGCACGCGGCGCGCGTGCTCGGCGTCGGCCAGCCAGCGCACGGCGACCATGCACGACAGGGCCACGCCGCCGTCGCACGCGCGCGCGAGCATCCCCATGCCGCGCTCGGCGTCGGGCGGAACGCCACGGCCGTCGAGCCAGAGGCGACCCGCGAAGCCGCAAGCGGCGGCGTCCCCGAGCGAGCAGGCGTCGGCGAGCGTGCGCGCGACGCACGCGAGCGCGCGGTCGTCGTGGGCGTCGCTCCACGCGGCCAGCGCGCGCTCGCGGCATTCGTCGGGCGGGGCCCCGGCGCACGGGGCGTCGCCCGCGGTCGGGCAGACGTCGGGCGTGCTCGCGGCGGCCGTGCTGCCGCCGTGCCCGGCGCCGCAGCCTTCGGCCGGGCACGTCGACGGCGCACGCTGCGGCTCGGGCGTGACGACCGCGGGGGCCGCGGCGCACCCCACGGTCGAGGCGCCCAGGGCGGCGATGGCGATCACGACGGCGCGCATGGGCTCCTCGCCTTCAGCGTACAAGCTCTCGAGCGCCGCGGCCTCCGCAGCGCTCGCCCCTNCGCGGCGGCCGNCTGGAGAGCGCACCTGCCGCTGCTACATTGCCGCCCCAGCATGGAGACGGTCGCGATCCTCGGCTACGGGCGCTTCGGCCGCGCGCTCGGGCAGCTGCTGCTGGCCGAGGCGGGCGTCAAGCACCGCGCGCACGATCCGGTGGCGGAGATCCCGGCCGATCACCGGGCCGAGTCGCTGCGCGACCTCGTGCAAGGGGCGGCGTTCGTCGTCGTGGCCGTGCCCGTCAACCGCGTGCACGCGGCGCTCGTCGATCTGCGGCCGCACCTCGCGCCCGCGCAGATCGTGCTCGACGTCGGCAGCGTCAAGGTGCGCCCCGCGGCCGCGCTGGCCGAGGTGCTCGGGCGAGCGATCCCTTGGGTCGGCACCCACCCGCTGTTCGGACCGCTGAGCCTCGCGCTCGCCGAGCGGCCGCTCCGCGTCGTGCTCTGTCCGGCGCCGGCCGAGTACGGCCACGCCGGCGCCGCGGCGCGCGTGCGCGACCTCTACCAGCGCATCGGCTGCGAGGTCATCGAGCAGACGGCCGAGAGCCACGACCGCGTGATGGCGCACACGCACGCGCTCACGTTCTTCGTCGCCAAGGGGATGATCGACGCCGGGGCCGGCATGGAGGTCCCCTTCGCGCCGCCGAGCTTCCAGGCGATCGCGCGCACCATCGAGACGGTGCGGTCGGACGCCGGCCACCTGTTCACGGCCATCGCGCGCGAAAACCCCTTCGCGGCCGAGGCGCGAAAGCAGCTCGTGCAGTCGCTGTCGGCCATCGATCGCGCGCTCGACGCGCAGGCCGCCTCCCCCACCGACGGGGGCGACGCCTCGCCGGATTCGACCGGGCGCTTCGCGATCCCCGACCTCGGCGATCGCTCGCCCGAGCTCAAGGAGACGCGCGATCACATCGACGCCATCGACCGCGCCATCGTCCGGCTGCTCGCGCAGCGCACGCAGCTGTCGATGCGCGCCGCGCGCGCGAAGGCGAAGCTCGGCGCGCCGGTGCTCGACGCCTCGCGCGAGGAGCAGGTGATGGCCGCGCGGCGCGCGTGGGCCGACGAGATGAAGCTCTCGAGCGACGACGTGCTCGACGTCTTCCGCGCCATCATGACGATGTCGCGGCGGGCGCAGCGCGGGTGAGCGCCACGCCTCAGAGCGGATCGGGCGACCGGTACGGCGCGCCGCCGTTCTTCTTGGGGAAGAACCCCGCGCCGCGCGTCGCGAACAGGGCGCCGATGCCCGCGAGGACCACGGCGGCCACGATCAGGCCGCCCAGCCACGGCACCCACGACAGCGCGACGAAGAGCGCGCAGCCGACCGCCAGGTGCACGTACGGGTTCTCGGTCTTGTGGCGGAGCAGGCCCTCGCCGACGACCGAGAGCACGGCGCACATCGCCCCGAGCACCGCGAAGCCCCCCACGATGGCGGCGACCACCGCGACGGGGATGCCGACGATCGTCACGCAGAGGGCGACGAGGACGATGACCGAGGCGAAGGTGCCGAGCAGCCCCAGCGCGATCGAGCGCATGGGGCGCGCCGCGATCTCGCCCCGCAGCCCGTCGACGCGCCGCCCGGCGAGGGCGATGAGCACGGTGCCGATGACGAAGAGCACAGTGGCCAGGCGCAGGCCATCCATCAGCGACGACGCGAGGCTCGCGAAGAAGCCGCGCGCCTTCGCGGGGACGCCCGTGCCGACGATGCCCGCGCCCGAGTGGCCGTGATCGTCGTCGTCGGCGCCCTTGGTGGTCACGTCGCCGCCCACGTGCGAGCCGGGGCTGCGCCGCAGCGCGCCGCCGACGGCGTTCACGTCGCCGTCGACCCGCGCGCCGTCGTCGAGGCTGAGCGTGCCGCCGAACACCGTCGCGTCGCCGTGCACGCGCGCCCCCGGGTGCACGCGGACGTTGCCGCCGAACACGCTCACGTCGCCGGTCGCCTGCCCCTCGATGTCGACGTTGCCGCCGAACACGGTGACGTCGCGCGCGACCTCGCCCCTGGCGATGCGCACGTTGCCGCCGAGCACCGTCCGGTCCTTGCCGCGGACGTGCGGCTCGTCGACCTCGGACGAGTCGTTGCCGATGTGGATCGACAGGCCGGAGTCGGCCGGCGCCGGCGCCGGCGCGGGGCCGGGCGTCGGCGGCGTGGGCGGGACGGGGGGGACCGGAGGCACCACGGCAGCCGGCGGGACGGCGGCCGTCGACGGCGCGACGCCGGGCGACGCGGCGCCGGCCGGCTCGATCAGCACGAGCGTGCCGTCGCGCCTGGCGACGTAATCGCCGTCGTCGAGCAGCAGATCGAGCACCTTGGAGGCGGGCTGCGCCTTGACGTGCAGATCGACCGGCTCTCCCGGGAGGCCGTGCACGACCAGGCTCCAGCCGGCGGTGTCGGCGAGCTTGCGCAGCGCCTCCGCGCGCGGCATGCCGGTCGCCTCGATCGACACCGGCTTGTTCGCGTCGGGCCACGGCCCCTCGAGGCGCACGCTCGCCCCCGCCGACGCCGCCGCCAGCGACACGGCCACGAGCGCCGCCGCCGCCGCCAGACCCGAGCCGACCGACCACTTCATGACATGCTCCCTTCGGACGCACGCGATCGCGCGCGCGCGATCGCCAGACCCATCGTCACGAGCAGCGCCGAGGCGACCAGCGTCGCCGCCGGCAAGGCGCGGCTCACCGCGTCGCTCGACGCGAGCGCCAGCCCGCCGCGCGCCAGCACGGGCACGCCTCGCGTCGCGAACGCCACCGCGTACGCGACCAGGTGCTGCACGTGGTGCACGCTCGGCAGCGCCGCGAGCACGGCGACCGCCAGCCCCGCGGCCAGCGCGGCCCACGGGCGCGCCGCCGCGCGGGCGCGCTCGGGCGTCGACGCGAGCGCCGGGCGCGCGGCGCGGATGCCCTCCCCGACCGCCGCCGACAGCAGCGCCGCCCGACCGAGCCGCCCCGCGCAGAAGTCGCACGCGTCGACGTGCGCCACCGCCTCCGGATCGACGATCGCCTCCTGCCCGTCGGCGATCGCCGTGAGCGCCAGCTCCGACGCGTGCGGACCGTCCCACACGAGGTCCCTCGGCAGCCTCTCGTCGTTCATGACTCCTCCGTGGCGCCGACGGCCGCCGCGACGCTCTTGCGAGCGCGCAGCACCCAGGTCGCGACCGTTCCGAGCGGCACGCCGAGGCGAGCCGCGATCTCCTGGTAGGGCAATCCTTCCATGTGAAACATCGTGAGCGCGCGCCGCTGCCCGTCGGGCAGGGCCGCCATGGCGCGCGTGATGGCCGCGCGGCGCTCGGCGTCGGCGAACCGCTCGAAGGCGGACGGCGCGCCGTCGGCCACGCGGTCGAGCGGATCGGGCGAGGACTCGTCGTCGCCGGCGGGGGCGGCCGCGATGCGCTCGCGCTGCCGGCGCTTGGCGCGCAGCGTGTCGAGCGCCACGTGCCGCGCGATCCCCGTCAGCCACGGGCGCAGCGGCTCGCCGTCGCGCAGGCGCGCGCGCCCCTCGAGCGCGCGCCGGAGCGCCTCGTTGGTGCCGTCGTCGACGTCGGGGTGGTCGCGCCCGACGCCCATCACCGCCGCCACGACCGCGCGCACGTGCGGGCGCAGCTCGGCCGTCGCGGTCGCGAAGGCCTGCTCGTCGAGCCGGGCGGACAGGGTGGCGGCCGGGGGCATGAGCAGGGAGATCATCCGGGCCGGGGAACCATTCGCCCGAAGGGGCAGCGAAATTTCGACCGGGTGGGATGGTCCGTGGAGGCGGAATGGGCGCGAGGTCAATCGTTCCGCGATCTTGGGACCTCTCGCACCCCACCTCTGTACCACGAGCCCGCTGCTCTCGGCGGCGCCTCCTCCTCCTCAGCGTGCGCGCTGCGTTCCCCGGTGGCCCTGGACGGCGCCGTGGCTGTCCGTGACGCCCCGGGACGTGATGGAAATGGGCGAAATCGGCTCGCCATACGACGGCACGCGGCTCGCTCTCGGCCGCCTGCCATGCAGCGTGGAACGATGCGAGCCGTCCGACGCGTGGCGGAGGACGACACGGCGCAGGAAGACCGGAGGCACTCTCGCGATCGGCCATCGGCGCACGAGCGACGGTCTGCTAGGGAGCCCTGGCGCACCGGATCCCACCAACAATGCGGCTCGTCGGAGGCCCGGGCGAGCGCACCGCGCCGGTGAGAACGATCGCTGGCGCTTCTGCGAAGCCGCCCCGGCTGACCCGGTCGGAGCTCGACGCGAGATAGGCGCCATCGGTGCACGGACTCACGTAGTCGGGTGCGAACGAGTCCAGCGTCCACTCGGACACATTTCCCGCCAGGTCGAGCTGTCCCCATGTGCCCGCGCCCGCTACCGGCGTTCCCACCGGCGCTATGTGCGACACGGTGCCGTCGCAGACGCCCGAGCCGGAGGGGTAGTAGCACCCGTAGATGGAGTACTGATTCTCCGTGCCGGGTGCCGCGGAGCCCCACGGATACTCCCGCTGCTGGCTGCCCCCGACGGCCGCGTACTCCCACTCCGCTTCGGTCGGCAAGAACCCCCCGTCCCAGATGCAGAAGGCGTAGGCCTCGTACCAGTTCACGCAGCCGATTGGCAGCTTCTCGCTCGCGGCCGCGGACGGCGTCCACGTCGAGTCGATGCCGCAGGATGCGAGGTTCGAGTCGGTCGGCGACACGTCGCTGTCGTCCGCAGGGTCCCACCCGCGCTCGTAGACCGTTCCGGCGTCCTGCTCGGCGCTTACGTCGGCGAGCCCTCGACCGTCGTTCAAGTACGAGTGCTTGCCCGACCCCGCAGCCGGGGTCCAGCCACCGTTCCACGCGCGGACAAACTGGCGGAATCGGCCCACCGTGACTTCGTACTTGTCGAGGCGGAAGCCACTCACCGTCGCAGGGTCGCCGAGCCTCGGCCCGTTCCCGGAGAACGGGTAGCTCCGGTCGTACGTCCCACCTGGCACCGCCAGACTCGTGCAGCAGCTCTCGCTGCCCGTGTTGCAGTTCGTCAGCCCGTCGCCACCCGGAGCGCAGCTCGGGGGATCGTCGCAAGGGCCGGTCCCACAGGAAGCCGCGTCTGCGCCGCCGTCTCCGTCCGATGCGTCGGTGAGTTTGCCCGCGCAGCCGATCGCAAGCACGCCGGTGAACGCTGCAAGCATGCCCAGCGCGTTGCGGGAGCGGCGCGCGAGAGCGAACGGAGGAAGGAAGATGCCCACGGCAAGAGCTCAACCGTATTGTCGCCCAAGTCATTCCCGGCACGGTCATGGCGGCGCGGATGATGAGCCGGCAGGGTACCCGACGGAGCCGAGTCAGCTGCCAACGGACTCAGACAGTAGGCGCGTTTCAGCTTGAGCGGAACGATGCGCGCCAGTACGTGCGACCGTGCGCGTCCTTGAGGCGTAGGCGTTGGCGCACTTCCGTGCATCGATTCTGACAAATTCGTCTGTGCGCTCAGCGTCCGCCGCTGCCCGTCATGCGCGACGGAGCCCCCCTCGGCGCTCGCGCCGTCTTCGCTCGCTTCGGACGCCGCCTCTCTATGTGCAACGTGCGCAGTAGGACCCATTTGTCGCGCGTCCAATGGGCGTCGCTGGCGTCCTCCTTGCTGCTCGCATTCGGTACGCGCCACCCGTGTCGCTTGTGGAGCAGCGGCAGCAGGAACGAGAAGAACTCGAACACCGTCCAACTGACGTGCTCAGCGAGGGAGCGATGCGGCACCGAATGCCGGCCACCAAGCGACGGACGCAACACTGCATCGGGCCCGCGATCACCGGTGTACGCGCTTCGGAATACCGCAAGCGGCGCACCATGGGTCAGCGCGGACATATGCGCGTATGAGGAGGACCGGAACTTCTCGAGGTCGGACACGTGGCGCGCGCCAAACGGGTAGTTACGAACGATGTCGCTCACGATCGAGCGAATACGCGTTGGCTTCAGGTGCTTGCCCCAGTGCTTGACGCTGTCCTCCGGCGTGACTCGCGCCCAGTCCCAGTACGCGCGAAACAGCGGCTCGTCTTCGCTGATCGCCAGAAGCAACGCAGAGTGCTCGACGAAGCTCCGAACAGCAGTTCCGCGGGGCCTGTTAACCCACCCGTCCAGATGGTGCGTGATGCGTCCGCGCGAGACGTCGTACAGCGACACCTGAACGCGCACGCGGTCGCCCGGGAGGACAAGATGCCCGGCCTTCTACGCGCCTACGAGCAGCTCGCCCGGCAAGCTCGCGAGGAGCACTGGAGCCACGAGGAATACCTCTACGAGTCGCTCTGCGCAGAGCAGACGTCGAGGCGTAACGCCGCCTGATGGCTGCGTCGCAATCCACAACACTTGACGATGTCTCGATTGCCCTGGTTCCCGGCGAAGCCGAAGGAGGGGTGTTGCTGGTGACGCGTCACGGCCGTGGCCTCGAAGCCCGATTCGTCACGCCCGCCAGCTTCGTACCGTGCGTTGGAGCCCTCGATGCCGATGCTGTCGGTTCTCTTCGTGCGGCATTCGCGAGGGGCGACGGTGGCTCGGGGCGCTCGCTCCGCCTCGAGGCGTCGCCGGGCTGACCGAGCGGCCCCGCCTCGCCGCGCGCGGACCCAAGAGCGCTTCGATGCGCGGCTCAGGCCTTCGGCTCCGCCGACGCGTCGTAAAGCTCGCGCACGTCGATCGTCGCCCCGATGCAGTTCAGAGCCGCCAGGTCGCCGTCGCGGGCGATCGCGCTCGTCCACGCGTCTCCCGCGCGCGTCCATACCTCGATGCGCCGGTCGCGGTGCGACACGAGGACGTATTGCTGCAGGGACGGCAGCCGCTTGTAGTGCTCGAACTTGGCGCCTCGATCGTATCGCTCGGTGCCGTCGCTGAGCACCTCCGCCACGAGCGTCGGATTCACGGCGGACAGCTCGTCGTCGCGGTCGCGTTCGAGCGGTCCGCACACCACCGTGACGTCCGGGTACGTCAGGAGGTCCGTAGTACGCACGCGCACGCGGAGGTCCGCGTCGTAGGCGCGGCAGCGGCCGCCGCGCAGCTGAGCGTACAGCTGCCCGAGCAGCGCAGCCGCCAGCGCTGCGTGCTCGGGCGTCCCACCGGCCATCGCGTAAATCTGGCCGGCGAGGTACTCGTGCTTGACGTTGCTCGACGCCTCGAACGCCAGGTACTCCTTGAGCGTGTAGTGGACGTCGTGCGCGCCGGACGACATGGGCGAGAGGCTAGCATCGGGCCAGTCGCGCCGCTCGCGCCCGTGGAGCGCCGAGAAGAGCCGCGAGCAGCTCCGCCGTGAGGACGGTCACTTCGTCTTCCGCGACGTACGAATCAGCGTGTCCGGAGGGGAGCCGCTCGAGTGACGCGCGCCGCGCGCCGCGCGACGGACGATGAAATCGTCACGGCGTCCTCGCACAGCGGCAGCGCGAGCTGGGAGAGCGTCACGGCGAGCTGGGGGAGCGCCTCCGATATCGAGGGGAGCGCCTCCGATATCGAGGGGAGCGCCACTTCGAGGTCGTCGGGTGTCGACGCGAGCACGCACGGCGCCGATGCGGACGCGCACGGCGCCGATGACTCGATGTCGCGCATGACGCCACGGACCGACGTCGGCTGTGCAAGCGAGGGGCGCGCCGGTACCGGTCGGTAAAGACGCCGTGCTCGATGGGGGAGCGTTTTCGCCAAGCCGCAGAGCGCCTGTGCAACGATGCACGGCGGCTCTCCGACCTGAGAGAGCGTCTCTCCCGAGGAGCAAGGCCGCTGGCCGTCCTCGCATCGCCGCTCCCCGTCTCCGACGTGGTGGTCTGCAAATGGTCCGAGGCGCCGTGCAAGCTCGCACAGCGGCTTCGCTTCATCGCACGGCGCCGCTCCCACCAAGGAGCGGTGCTCTCCCAGGGATCACGGACGCTCCCCCTGGTCGAAGCGTCGCAATGCAAGGACGACGAGCCGCTTTCCTCGTCTGCACGGCGCTACTCGAAATGCGACGAGGCGCGGCGCACGACGTCACCGCCGCGTTGAACCGAAGAGCGCCTCCTCCCCCTGTGCGCACTCGAGCGCCGCGTCCATCAGCCTCCTTTTTCGTGTGTGCAACCTGCCTCGTGCAATGAACGACGATCGAAGTGCCTGACCCGACGACCTCCGCGCCCGTGCAAACCACCGGTGCGCGCCTGCGGACGACGGCGTTGGTCTTGGAAACTGCCTTTTCCGGCGGGAGATGAGCGTCGACGCCGAACCGAGGACGTCGTCGTCTCGGAGGCGGGCCATCTCGTCGCTGCAGCGGGTCGCCGTCTCTCTGCAGCGGACATCGGAGTCGAAGACGAGGACCTCTTTTCTCGAGCATCGTGCCGGCGTCGCTCGCCGCACGGCCTCGTCCTCGCGGCAGCCTTCGCTCTTCTTTCGTCCCCTCCCGCTTGCGTCGCGAAGGACGACGGCTTGCTCGAGAATGAGTGCCTCGTCATCGACACGCAGAGGCTCGTCGTCGAGAAGGAGAGCCGCTGCACCGAGGACGACGACCCGTGCGTCGAGGAGAGGTCCCGGTGTCTCGAGGAGATGTCGGCCCTACGCCTGAGGCGAGCGCGGGGGCGAGCTCTCCACCCAGCCGCGCCATGCAGGCCAGCGGGCGATGGCGTCGGCCACCAGCTCGTAGCCGCCCGAGTTGGGATGGGCGCCGTCGCCGGCGAGGGCCTCCTCGGTCCACGTGGGGGAACCCAGGAGGAGCTGGCTGACGTCCAGGTACGGCCCACCGATCCGTTCGCACAGCCGCGCGTAGTCCGCCGACAGGGCGGTGATGCGCGCCGTCGCCTCGCGGTCGTCCGCGATGATCCCGGGGCCGACCATCAGCGTCGGCAGCCAGCGGTGCGCCGCCGCGAGGATCGCCTCCGCGTTGGCCAGCGACTCCGCGCGGCGCACGCGAGGTCCGCCGTCGACGCCGCTCGACGCGCAGTCGTTGGCGCCGAACGAGAACACCAGGCGCCCGTCGCACCCCGGCGGCAGCCGCAGGCTCGCCTCGCCCTTCCAGCGCGCGGCGACGTCCGCGCTCGTGTCGCCGCGGATGCCGAGGTCGTACCCGGTGACGTCGCGACCGCCACGGCGCGCCCGCGCCACCAGCCGCCCTGCCCAGCCGAGCGCGTCGTCGTCCCCCGTTCCGTTCACGAAGCTGTCGCCGAAGAAGCAGATGCGCATCGCTTCGGCACCGTAGCGCACCCCGGACGTCTCACGTCGCCGGCGACGGGAGCTTGCCGCCCACGAGGAAGTCGGCGCGCGCGAAGCGCATGCGCGCGATGTGCGTGCGGACGACCGACTTCTGCGCGAGCTCCACCTTGTCGTGGTCGGTCGAGCACGTCCACGTCTCGAAGCGCCTCGGTCGCCTCGACGCGAACGCCGGCACGAAGAGGCCGACGTTCGTGCCGCGCCCCCGGGCGCGCGCCGACGTGTAGAGGAAGCCCTCGACGCCCGCGGCGCGCATGTCGGCGCCGAGCCGCTGGGCGACGTCGTAGGACGTCTTCGACGAGATGGCCTCCTCGTACTCGCGAAAGGGCGGGCGCGTCAGGTCGACGCCGCGGCGCGCGCGGACGGCCGCCGTGAAGGCGGTCAGCTCCACCGTCACCGTGCCCAGGTCGGCGCTCGTCCCCTGGAGGAACAGCAGCCGGTAGTACGCCACCTCGGCGAAGCACGTCGCGAGCTCGCGCGAGCCGTACCAGAGGCCCCGCTCGGCGCGCGTGCCGAAGCGCGAGCCGTAGCGCAGCGGCGGGTGCCGGAACGACGTCGAGAGCAGGTAATGCAGCCCGCGGAACTCCGGCCCCGAGGGGGGCGGCGGCTTGACGGCGTCGACGAGCTCCTCGAGCAGGACCTGCTCGGCGTCGGAGTCGACCAGCTTGCGCGTCGAGACGACGTGCTGCGATTCGACGGCCCGCCAGGCCAGAAGCTCGAGCGTGCGCGGCTTACAGCTTGCCGCGCATCGCGTCCAGATACTCGGCGACATGGACGAGCCCCTCGACGGTGCGGACGCGCTCGGCCGGGACGCCGCCGAGGTGATCGTTGTGGGCGTGGAACCAGGCGCGCGCCTTCGCCTCGTCGCCCACGAGCGCGTCGAGGCTGCGGAAGACGCGGACGAAGAGCAGCGCGAGCTCCCCCTCCTTGCGGTCGAGATCGAGCGTCTTGCCGCTGGCGAGCCGCGACACCGTCGCCTCGCTCACGCCCAGGATGCGCGCCAGATCCTTCTGCGAGACGTCGAGCTTCTCGGCGACGCGGCGCACGGCCTTGGTGACGACGGCGGCGCCCCCCCCGGCCGGGGCGCCGGGGACGGCGGCGCTGCGCCTTTCATCCGAAACGATCACGGTTCGATATTTCTATGGCAATGGGGCCGACCGTGCAAGGCGTGCCCGTCGATCGTCAGGTCCGCCGGCCTGCGGCCGGACCTCGAGCTCGAAGCATGCGCTCGAAGCGCTGCACGGCCTTCTCGAGCACCGGCATGCCGGGGCCGAACGAGAAGCGCACGTAGCCCTTGAACCGCGAGGCCCGGCCGTGCCGGCGCTTGCCCGGGTTGACGTCGAAGAACTCGCCCGGCACGACGATGACCTTCTCCTCGAGCGCGGCGCGGAAGAAGCCCATGCCGTCCGAGAGCGGCGCCGGCAGCTTCTCGACGTTGCCCCACACGTAGAACGTCCCCTCGGGCGTGCGGTCGACCCGCACGCCGAGCCGCTCGAGCTGCGAGAGCAGGTAGTCGCGCTTGGCGCGGAAGGCCGCCTGGATGGCCTTCGTCTCCGCGACGACGTGCTCCTCGGCGAGAAGCGCCACCGCGGCGCGCTGCAGCGGCTTGCTGCCGCCGCCGTCGAGGAACGACCCGGCGCTCGACAGCGCCTCGACGACGTCCCTGGGCGCGAGCGCCCAGGTGACGCGCCAGCCCGGGTAGCGCCAGTTCTTGGTGAAGCCGTCGAAGACGACGACCGGATCGCGGTCGACGTCCTCCACGTAGCGCGCCGCGCTCTCGACGGGCAGGTGCCCGGGCGGCGCCCGGTAGACGTAGTGCGAGTAGAACTCGTCGAGCAGCAGCGCGCAGTCGAGCTCGCGCGCCGTCGCCACCCAGCGCGCCAGCTCCTCGCCCTCGACGAGCTTTCCCGTCGGGTTGCACGGGTTGCTCATCAGGATGGCCGACAGCCCGCGCCCGAGGATCTCGCGGCGCAGGTCGTCGTGGCCGAAGGCGTAGCCGTGCTCGCCCTCGAGCAGGATCGGGATCGACGTGAACGCCTTGAAGATGTCGAGCAGCTCCTCGTACGCCGTGTAGTCGGGCAAGAAATGCCCGAGGTTCACGTGCCCCAGGCTCGCCGCGGCGCGCGTGAGCGCCGCGCGCCCGCCGCCCGACACGCACACGTTCTCGGCCGAGTACTGCGAGCGCATGCCGCGCCGGTAGAGCGCGTTGTACAGCTGCGCGATCGCGTCGCGCAGCTCCCAGAGGCCCGCGATCGGGGCGTAGTCCTGGTCGTCGAGCGCGACCTCCACGTGCTCGACGCGCGGGGGAGCGCCCGGCAGCTCGCCCGTCTCGGGCTGGCCCTGGCCGAGGTTGCACCAGTCGGCGTCGACCGGCGAGTAGCCCCGCTTCTGGGCCTCGGTGGTGACGTAGATCACGCCGGTGCGCGGGACGGTGCGGAAGGCGCTGTGAGGTTCGTCGGACATCGCGACGGTAGGTTACAGTGCGCTCGTGCAGTCCGCCTCCCCCGGCTTCAACCCGTACGCGCCGCCGGTCGCGTCCGTGCCGCCGCCGGGCGGAGCGGGCGAGCCGCCGCGGCCCGGATCGCTGAACGTCGACGGCGCGATCGGGCGCGCGTACGACACGATGCGCGCGTTTCTGCTGCAGCCGTTCAACCTCGGCAAGTGGTTCGCCTTCGGGTTCATCGTGTGGCTGTGCGACCTGGGCGAGGGCGGTCAGGGGCTGCCGACCAACGTCTTCAACATCCCCGGCCTCGGCGGCGGAAGCCACGGCGGCAGCGGGCCCTCGGCCGACTTCGGCGATCTGCTCGACTGGCTGCGCGATCACGAGGCGACCGTCCTCGGCGCCGCCGTCGCCGGCGGCGTGGTCGTGCTGGCGCTCGGCGTCCTTTTCCTGTGGCTGTCGGCGCGCGGCACGATGATGGCCCTGCGCGCCGTCGCGCTGAACCACACGCGCGTCGGCGAGCACTGGAACGAGACGCGCGAGGCGGCGTGGTCGTACTTCGGCTTCCGCATGCTGCTGGCGGCCATCGGGTTTCCGGCGCTGGTCGGCACCGTCGTGTGGGGCGTGTACGCGTTCTTCCGCGTCCCGTCGGGCGCCGACCTGCTCGACTACGTGTGGGCGCTGGCGCCGCCCATCGGCGTGCTCCTGGTCGTGTCGCTGCTGCTCGCGCCGATCCATTTCCTGGGCCGAAACCTGCTCGCGCCGCTGCTGCTGCGCTTCGGGGGCGGGCTGCGCGCGAACTGGGCGCGCACGATGGGCATCGTCCGGACGAGCTTCGGCGCCGTGGTGCTGTTTCTCCTGGTGCGCATGGCCATCGCGCTCGTGCAGGGCATCGCCGAGGTGATCGCCGTCTACGCGACGTGCTGCATCGGCGCGTTCCCGGTCGTGCACCAGACGGTGGTCGCGCCGTTCCACGCCTTCGAGCGCGCCTACACGCTGCGCGTGCTCGAGTCGCTCGGCCCCGAGTACAAGCTCGTCGCCGACGCGCCCTGGCAGCCGCCCCCGCCGGCGGCGCCGCCCTACGGGCAGGGCCCGTACGGTCCGGCGCCGTACCCGCCCTACCCGCCGCCGCGATGACCACGCGCGTCGACGCCGTCGTCGTCGGTGGGGGCATCGTCGGGCTCGCGACGTCGCTGGCGCTGCTGGCGCGCCGGCCGGGCGCGTCGCTGGTCGTGCTCGAGAAGGAGCCGCGGCTGGCGGCGCACCAGACGGGCCGCAACAGCGGCGTCATCCACGCGGGGCTCTACTACAAGCCGGGATCGCTCAAGGCCGCCCTCTGCGCGCGCGGGCGCGCGATGCTCGAGCGCTTCTGCGAGGAGCACGGCGTGCGCTTCGAGCGCTGCGGAAAGCTGGTGGTCGCCACGAGCGACGAGGAGCTGCCGCGCCTCGACGAGCTGGAGCGGCGCGGGCGCGCCAACGGGCTGACGGGCATCCGCCGCCTCCGCGCGGAGGAGATCCACGCGCACGAGCCGCACGCCGCCGGGGTGGCGGCGCTCCACGTGCCCCAGACGGGGATCGTCGACTACCGCGAGGTGGCGCGCGCGTACGCGAGCGAGCTGGCGCGGCGAGGGGGCGAGGTGCGCACGGGGGCGAGGGCGACGGCCATCGAGCGGCGCGGGGCCGACGGGGTGGTCGTCGAGTCGACGGCGGGCGCGGTGGAGGCGCGCGTGCTCGTCGCGTGCGCGGGGCTCGAGAGCGATCGCGTGGCGCGCATGGCGGGGCTGGCCATCGACGTGGCCATCGTGCCGTTCCGCGGCGAGTACTGGATGCTCCGGCCCGAGCGCGAGCACCTCGTGCGCCACCTCGTCTACCCGGTGCCGGACCCGGCGTTCCCGTTTCTCGGCGTGCACTTCACGCGACGCATCGGCGGCGGCGTCGAGGCGGGGCCGAACGCGGTGCTCGCGCTCGCGCGCGAGGGCTACACGCGCACGAGCTTCGCCGCGCGCGACGCGTGGGACGTCGCGCGCTGGCCGGGCTTCTGGCGGATGGCGCGCCGCACGTGGCGATCGGGGCTCGCCGAGCAGTGGCGCTCGCTCAGCCGCCGCTCGTTCGCGCACGCCTGCGCGCGGCTCGTGCCGGCGGTGACGGCGGCCGATCTGGCGCGCCCTCCCGCCGGAGGGGGCGCCGGCGTGCGCGCGCAGGCGGTGCGGCGCGACGGCGCGCTCGTCGACGACTTCGCCTTCGCGGAGGGGCAGCGCATGATCCACGTGCTCAACGCCCCATCCCCGGCCGCGACCGCCTCGCTCGCCATCGGAGAGGAGATCGCCGCGCGCGCCGAGCGTTGGCTATGATGGGCGGATGCGAATCGCGCCCGCCGCCCTGCTGCCCGTCGCCGTCGTCGCCTCGCTCGCGCTCGAGACCACCGCCTGCAAGCGCGCCGCCGAGCGCATGGAGGAGAAGGCGATCGAGCGGCAGACCGGCGCCCAGGTGAACCTCGACTCGAAGGGCGGCACGATGACGTTCACGAGCGACGCGGGCACGTTCGTGGCCGGCGCCGGCACGAAGTTGCCGGACGACTTCCCCAAGGGGATCCCCGTCTACCCGGGGGCGAAGGTCGACATGGCCGCGAAGGCGAACAACCCCAAGGGCAAGCCCGCCTGGACGCTGACGCTGGAGACGGGCGACTCGAAGGACCAGGTCGTCGCCTACTACAAGGCGAAGATGGCCGGCTTCAAGAACGCGAGCGACATGAGCCTCGGCGACACCGACATGAGCGTCTGGCAGAGCGCCGACTACGACGTGACGCTGATGGTGAACTCCGCCGCGAATCAGAAGACGGCGATCACCATCAGCGCGGCCGGCAAGTAGCGCGGCGTCCGCGATCGCGCTGCGGTCGCGGACACCTCGGGCGTGACGCCTCAGCCGCCGCCAGCGCCGGCGTCGACCATGATGCCGCCGTCGGGCGGCGGGGAGCCGCCGTCGAGCACCCGGCCGCAGATCTTCAAGCCACCGCCGCCCTGCCTCGTCCGGCATTGCTCGCCCATCGGGCACTCGGCGCTGGTGGCACAGAGCTGGAATTTGCCTTGGCCCATCGGGCAGGAGGCTTCGCAGCCCGTGTTGAGCATGAAACCGCCGCCCCCGCCGCCGCCCGAGACGCTGCCGCAGCACACATCGCCGCTCGGGCAGCTCTGCGCGCTCGAGCACGTCAGGGCGATGCCCATGCAGCTGCCCGGGGCCACGCAGCTCGCCGAGCCGCCGCCCGGCCCGCCCGACACGCAGCACACCTGCGGCGCCATGCACGTCGTCATCCCGCACGCGACCGGCCCCACGCTGCCGCCGTCGACCGCCGGGCCGCCGCTCGACGATCCGCTGCTGCTCCCGCTCGAGGAGCCGCTGCTGCCTCCGCTGCCGCTGCCGCTCGACGAGGTCGTCCCGCTCGACGACCCGCTGCTGCTGCTGCTCGTGCCGCCGTCGCCTCCCGGCCCGCTCGAGTTGCTCTCGGTCGTCCCACCGCACGCCGCAGCCAGCGCCACGCCTAGCGACACCGCAAACAAGACCTTCACGCTCTTCATCGAAGCCTCCTCCGCACACGCACCAAGCGCGCGGAAAGGTACCCTCCGTCCACCCGGTCGGGCGCGTCTCACGCGGGTCCCGCCGGCGGCGGCAAGCGGCGCGATTTCCAGTGCGGCTGAGCGAATCGGCCTTCGATGAAGCGCGCACTCCCGGCAGGAGCCGCCGCGCCCGGACGGCCGCTCACCTCACCGCATACGTCCGCACGAAGAAGTACGCCGTCATACCCCAGGCGATGACCATCACGAGCGCGCGCACGTAGCGCGGGTCCACGCGCCGCGCGACGGTGGCGCCCGCGTAGCCGCCGGTGATGCCGCCGAGGACCATGACGGCGCCCGCGCTCCAGACGACCGCCCCGTAGACGATGAACGCCACGACGGCGGCGCCGTTGATGAGCGCCCCGAGCACCGTCTTGAGCGCGTTCATCCGGTGGATGTGCGTCATGCCCAGCAGCGACAGCACCGCCAGCATCATGATGCCCATGCCGCCGCCGAAGTAGCCGCCGTACACGCTGATGGCGAGCTGCGCGGCGACGGCGACGGCGATCGGCGCGTGCGCGTCCTCGACGAGGCGCCTGCTCACGCGCCCGCCGAAGGAGAAGAGGACCGTCGCGAACAGGAGCAGCCACGGGATGAGCACGACGAACGTGTGCTCGGAGGTGTGCAGCAGAAGCAGCGATCCGCCGAGCCCTCCGACGAGCGCCGCGAGGCCGAGCGGAAGCAGCAGGCGGCGCTCCTCGCCGAGCTCGCGCCGGTACGCGACGGCGCTGGCGACCGAGCCCGGCCAGAGGGCGATCGTGTTGGTGGCGTTGGCCGGCACCGGGGCGACGCCGGCGAAGAGGAGCGCCGGGAACGCGACGAAGCTGCCGCCTCCCGCGACCGAGTTGAGCGCTCCGCCGACGGCGGCGGCCAGAAAGAGCAGGATGGCCTTGGCCGGCGTCACGAGGCGCCGGTCAGCTCGCGCGGGTGAAGACGAGGAGCTTGTAATCCGCCAGGGGCGCGAGCCACGGCGCCTCGTCGAGCAGCCGCTCGCCGGCGTGGAACACGGGGGCGACGACCGGCCGCGGCAGGTCGCGCACGCTGAGCACCAGGCGCACCGGCACGAACCCCATGCGGTCGGCGTGCACGAGCGACAGACCGGCGCGGTTGGCCCCCTCGATCCACTCCTCCAGCCCGAGGTCGAGCACGCGGCGCAGCAGCGGCGAGCGGTGGATCGGCTCGAGCAGCAGCACCCGCCCGCCCTTTCGCACCAGGCGCGCGACGTTNGCCATCGCCCGCTCGAGCGCGGCGCGGTCGCTGCACGCCACCGAGAAGCACCCGAGGACGATCGCGTCGTCGAAGCTGCCGACGCCGANCGCGTCGAGCCCGGCCACGACGTCGGCCTGCTCGAAGCGGACGATGCCCGACGAGACGAGCGCGCTCGACTCGTGCCGCGCCGCCTCGACGGTCGCCTGCGAGAAGTCGATGCCGACCACCTGCCGCGCGCCGCGCTGCTCGGCGAGCCACCGCGTCACGCGCCCGGTGCCGCAGCCGACGTCGACGATGCGCCGCCCGGTGACGTCGCCGAGCGCGCGCACGATGAGCTCGCGCTGGCGCTCGTCCCAGAGCGCGTTGAAGGTGTTCGACGGCCAGAGCGACCGGGCCATCCCGCGCCGCGCCGAAGCGCGCGAGTCCCAGTACCCGGGGGCGCCGTAGAGCGCGTCGCGCGTGCGCCGCTCCTTGAACAGCTGCCAGATGCCCGCCGATCCCGTCCCGTTGGTTCCGTGCCCGTTGGTGGTGCTCGTTGCCGTCACGCGTTCGCCTCCGCACCCGCCCCTTCGGTCTCGATCCGGATCCTGGCCAGCGCCGCGTCGGCGCGCGCCGTCGCCTCCTCGCGCGTGGTGCCGCGCGCCAGCACGTACGCGGCGCGCTTGGCGCTGTCGGTGAGCGGCATCACCTGGCCGCCGGCAGGCACGAACACCTCGGCGTCGTCGACGCCCTCGAGCGCGCGCGCCTCGTCGAGCCCCAGCACGGCCCGCACGCGCCCCGGGCGCGCGACCAGGAACTTCGCGATCGCGCCGCCGTGGGTGGGCGCCACCGCGCCCTGCGCCTCGAGGGCCGCGTCGCCGGTCGCGACGCCGAGCAGCCGGTCGTACAGGTCCACGCCGCTCGCCAGGCGCGTGACGTCCGCGTCGAAGCCGCCGCCCAGGCGCGCCGCCGTCTCGAACAGGAGGCAGCCGCGCGGCCCGAGGGCCACCTGCGAGTAGCAGGGGCCGCGCCGGTGCCCGAGCGCCGCCGCGCCCCGCCGCGCCTCCTCGACGACCCGCGCCTCGCCCTCGGGCGACAGCCCGGCGGGGTACACCTCGGCGATCATGACGCCGAGCGGCCGGCGGCCGGGCACGGTGATGCGCTCGGTGACGCAGTACGAGACGAGCCGCCCCTGCTCGATCCAGCCGTTGACCGAGTACTCGCGCCCCTCGAGCCACGCCTCGACCACGACGAGCGGCAGACCGGCGCTCGCCGAGTGGTCGCGCGCCTCGCCGAAGGCGCGAGCGAGCTCCGCGTCGTCGTCGACGCGCGCGACGCCGCGCTGGCCCCAGCCGCGCGACGGCTTGACCACCACCGGATAGCCGCGCTCGGCCACGAAGGCGCGCGCCTGCTCGAGCGTCTCGCAGCGCGCGAACGGCGGCACGGCGAGGCCCGCGGCGGCGTAACCGGCGCGCATCGCGTCCTTGTCCTGGCAGCGGCGCACCGTCTCCGGGTCGGCGTAGAAGGGCAGGCCGAGGCGCGCCGCCACCTGCGCGGTCGCCTTGAGCGACACCTCGCTGCCGGTCGTCGTCACGGCGTCGGCGCGCGCGCGGCGCACGAGATCGCAGAGGCCGTCGACGTCGCCGGTGGAGACCTCGAAGAACTCGTCGCACCGCCGCGCCGCGACGGCGCGCGGATTCGCGTCCGCCCCGACGACGTGCAGGCCGCGCCGCCGCGCCGCGCGCACGAGCGAGAGCTGCGGGAACCCGCAGCCGACGACGAGGACCCTCACGAGGCGGGCTCCTTGGCGAGGGCCCGGCGCGCGGGCTGCGCGGCGCCCGAGGACACCGGCTCCTCGTCGCCCCGGGCGGGCGCGACGCTCGGCACCAGCGAGGTGCGGTGGAGCTCGTCGTCGGCCTGCACGGGGTCGAAGTTGAGGCGCTCGGCCACGTTGTAGAGCGGCCGCGCCTGCGCCTGCACGTAGATGCGCGCGATGTACTCGCCGATGACGCTCGTCGCGATGAGCTGCATCCCGCCCAGGATGACCACCGCCGCGAAGAGCGACGGCCAGCCCATGATGCCGTAGTCCCAGAGCAGCTTGCGGGCAATGACCCACGCGCCGAGGCCCAGCCCGACCAGCGCGAACCCGAAGCCGAGGGTGCCGATGTACCTCAGCGGCTTGCTCGAGAAGCCGACGATGAGGTCGAAGGTGTGGTTGAGCAGCTTCGTGAAGTTGTAGTGCGTCCGCCCCGCGTGCCGCGCCTCGTGCCGCACGCGCACCGAGCCGATGCGCGCGCCGCTCCACACGAGCAGCGCGCTGAAGAACTTGCGCCGCTCGGGCAGGGAGGCCACCAGGCGCGCGATGGGCGCGCTCATCAGGCGGAAGGTCGACACGTCCTCGGGCAGCTCGATCTCCATCATCGAGCGCATCCCCCACTGCATCGTGCGCGACGCGGCGACGCGGAAGAGCGAGTCCTGCCGCCCCTCGCGCACGCCGTACACGACGTCGTAGCCCTCGTTCTTCTTGGCGACGAGCCTGGCGATCTCCTCGGGCGGGTGCTGCAGGTCGCCGTCCATCTGCACGAGCCAGCGGCCGCGCGCGTGCAGGTAGAGGGCCTCGACGGCGGCCTCCTGCCCGTAGTTGCGCGTGAACCGCACGACGCGCACCCGCTCGTCCTCGGCGGCGATCGCGCGCAGCAGCTCCGGCGTGCGGTCGCGCGACCCGTCGTCGACGAAGAGCAGCTCGAACGGCTCCCCCAGCCGCTCCATGGCGGCCACCACGCGCGCGGCGAGCGCCTCGACGTTCCCCTCCTCGTTGAAGACGGGGACGACGACGCTGTAGGTGACGCGGGGGTCGGGGGCGGGCGTGCTCACCGGGCGGCGCGCCCGAGCCTAGCACGACCGCGCCCCGGGGCCGCGGCCGGGGCCGTCGCCCACGCGCCGAACGGACGAGGCGAGCGCAAGTCTTTTCGACACGGCCGGCTCACATTGACGGACCGTCCGTGCACTGCGCGAGCGACCGCTCGCCGTCGTCGACGCGCGGCGGCGGCGCTGCGATGATTCGGTCGTGGGAGAGCTGCGCGTTCTCGTCGTCGACGACGAGCCGCTCATCGGCCGGGCGCTGCAGCGCAGCCTGCGCGGCTTCGAGGTGACCGTCGCGACCGACGGCCGGCAGGTGCTCGAGTGGCTCGCCGCGGGCCGGCAGTTCGACGTCATCGTGTGCGACGTGATGATGCCGGGGATGGACGGCCCGCAGCTGTACGCCGAGGTCGCGCGGCTCTTCCCCGGCCACGCGGAGCGGGTGATCTTCATGACCGGCTCGGCGACGACGGCGGCGGCGCAGGAGTTCGTGAAGGCGGTGCGCAACCCCGTGCTCGAGAAGCCGTTCGACGTCGAGGCGCTGCGGGCGACCATCCGATCGCTGGTTCGCGCGCGCTGAGCAGGTGCTAATCCCCTCTTGCGGGTCTTGCCATGCACCTGCTCGAGCGCGTCGTCGAGAAGCCCCATGCGTGCTCCTACCTGCCGCAGGAGCGCGCGAGCCTCGAGGTCCAGGTCATGCTCGACGTCGGGGCGGCGGAGCTCGAGGCGCTGCTCGACCGCGGCTGGCGGCGCTTCGGCCCCATCTACTTCCGCCCCGCCTGCGCCGCGTGCGCCGAGTGCGTCAGCCTGCGCGTGGTCGTCCCCGCCTTCGCGCCCAGCAGGAGCCAGCGCCGCGCCGCGCGCGCGTGCGCACGGCTGCGGCGCGTGGTGGCCGCCCCGCGCGTCGACGACGAGCGCCTCGCCGTCTACGCCCGATGGCACGCGGGGCGCGAGCGCGCGCGCGGCTGGGAGCCCAATCCGCAGTCGCGCGACCGCTACGCCCTCGAGTTCGCGTTCCCCCACCCGTGCGCGCGCGAGGCCGCCTTCTACGACGACGCGGCCGGCGGGCGCCTGGTCGCGGTCGGGCTGTTCGACGAGACGCCGCGCGTCCTGTCGGCCGCCTTCTTCTTCTACGACCCGGACTACGCTCGCCTGTCGCTCGGCGCGGCCAACGTCGTCTCGCTCGTCGAGCAGGCGCGCGCCTCGGGGCGCGAGCACGTCTACCTCGGCTACCGCGTCGCCGGGTGCCCGTCGCTCCGCTACAAGGCGACGTTCCACCCGCACGAGCTGCTGTCCGGCCGCCCCGCGCTCGACGAGGCGCCGCAGTGGCGCCGCTCGCCGGCGTGAGGCCCGGCTACTGCCCGACGTAGCCGAGCCAGAAGCCCTGGTTCGATCCCGCCGCCGACTCGACGACGAACGCATCGCCGCCGAACTGGCTGTCGATCGCGTTGACCGTGATGGTCAGCTGCAGCACGTCGCCGTTCTGGCCGGTGGTCTGGTTCCACGAGAACGACAGGTTGGTGCCGCTCTGCGAGAGGTCCCGGGCGGCGACCGTGAAGGGGCCGATCGGGCCCTCGCTGTAGAGCTGCACGGGCACCGTCTTGCTCTGCCCCTGCGCGATCTGCACGCCCTTGGTCTGGATCGACTGCCCCTGGTCGCTGATGGTGACGGCATCGCTCAGCAGCGGGACGGCGCCGACGTACGTCTCGCCGGCGAGCTCCGGCTGGCAGGGGTCCTTGCCCACCTTGACCGAGGCGTTCGACCAGATGCGCTGAACCGTGTAACCGAAGCCCGACGGCTGGAAGAACGAGCCCGGAAACCGGGCGCACATGTCGCCGACCTCGCCGCCGCCGAGCGCGAGCTCCCAGACCGCGTGGTCCTGGTCGACGCCGTCGTACGCCGGCGTCTGCGTGAGCGGCAGCGGGTCGGTGGACGCCTCCGCCAGCTCGTGGCTGGCCGACCCGGTCGTCGTCTGCAGCGTCGTCATCGGCGGGTACGAGCACTCGGGCACGACCGCGTATGCCACCTGCTGGCCGTTGACGGTGGTGCTGTTGTGGTAGCCGCCGAAGGCCTGGCAGCTGTTCGAGCCTTGCAGCGTCACCGTGGTCGAGGACGGGACGAAGATGACGTACAGGGCGTTCTGCGACGGCTGCATGAAAGCCGAGTTGCTCCCGACCTGCTGCGCGAGCCACGACTGGATCTGGCTGTCGTCCCACGGATTCGAAGGGGGCGCGGTCGACAGGTGCACGGGCGGCTGCACGGTGGCGGCGCCCACGCCGTACTCGCCGACGGCGGCGTGCCAGTAGGCGGTCGCGCCGACCTTCGCGACGAAGTCGTCGACCTGCGATTGCTGGTCGTAGCCGGCGAAGGTGATCGACTGCAGGACGGGCGCCGCGAGCACCGGGCCGCCGCTGGTGAGCACCTGCGGGACGCTCGACGGCACCGCCGGCGTGAAGGCGCCGCTCGACGATCCGCTCGACGACCCCGACCCGCTGGACGATCCGGAGCCGCCCGACGACGACCCCGAGCCGCTCGACGATCCAGACCCGCCCGACGATCCGGATCCTCCCGACGANCCGCCGCTCGACGACCCCGAGCCCCCCGAGGACCCCGAGCCGTCGAGGCACCCGAAGAACGGGCAGCCGGCGTCGGGCCCGCTCCCGATCGAATTGCTGCCGGTCGTCCCCGAGCATGCCGCCGAACCCACCGCCACCATCGCCCCGAGGAGGGCCACACCGCCGACGAGCCACGAACGCCGCATCCGACCATGGCACGGTCAATCGGCGGCGGCGTCAAGAGCGAGACGGTGTCAGCCCCTCCCCGCCTTGGCGACGAGGCTCCGGAGCCTGCTCGTGTCGATGGGCTTCTCGAGGCACGGGTTGACGACGCTCTCGAGGAACGCGCGGGCGCGCGGCGTGAAGGCGCCGCCCGTCATGAACACGAGCCGTCCGGCGAGCTTGGGGGCGACCTTCACGATCTCCGCGTACAGGTCCATGCCGGTCATCACCGGCATCATCAGGTCGCAGAGCATGACGTCGTAGCGCTGCCCCTCGGCGATCCGCGCGAGCGCGTGCTGCGCGTCGGTGACCACCTCGACGTCGTTGTCCTCGGAGAGCGCGCGCGCGATCGCCTCGCCGACGAGGCGCTCGTCGTCGACGACCAGCACGCGGCGGCGGGGGAGCGCGCGCACGTCGTGGGCGCTCGTCGGCGCGCCGGGCCGCCACGGCTTGGCGGGCGGCAGCACGACGCGAAAGGTGGACCCGGCGCCCGGCGTGCTCCTGACCTGGATGTCGCCGCCGATGGCGCGCACCGTCCCGAGCGAGATGGCCAGGCCCAGCCCCGTTCCGCCCTCGCCCTTGGTCGTGAAGAACGGGTCGAAGATGCGCGGCAGGTCCTCGGACGCGATCCCGACCCCGGTGTCGGTCACCTCGATGACCGCGTTGCCCCGCTCGTCGGTGCGCGTCGCCACGCGCACCTCGTGACGGTCGGCGTGGCCCTCGGGGATGGCCTGCGCGGCGTTGACCAGCAGGTTGAGGAACACCTGCCCGAGGCGCGCCTCGTTGGCGTCGACCGGCGGCACGTCGGCCAGGCTCTTGACCAGGCGCGCGCGGTGCCGGATCTCGTGCCACGCCATCTGCACGGCGCTCTCGACGATGCCGCGCACGTCGGCGACGCTCCGCTGCTCGACGTTGCCCTGCGAGAACGTGAGCAGGTCGCGCACGATCTGCCGGACGCGGTTGGCGCCCTCGACCGCCTGCTGCAGCGACTGCACGAGGGCGGTCAGCCCGCCGGCCCCGCCGTCGCCGCTCGCGAGCACGGCGACCGGATCGTCGCTCGCGCTGGCGGCGCGCAGGCGGCGCAGCACGTGCTCGAGGTTGACCAGCAGGTACGTCAGCGGGTTGTTGATCTCGTGCGCGACCCCGGCGGCGAGCGTCCCGAGCGCCGCCATGCGATCGCGCTGGAGCAGCTGGTGCTGGAACTCGGCGCGCTCGGTCACGTCGCGCGCCACGACGAGCACCGCCGGCGCGCCCTCGAAGTCGATGGGGCCGGCCACGGTCTCGGTCGAACGATAGCCGCCGGCCTTGCGCCGCCAGCGCAAGGGGACGACGTCGTGCGTGGCGTTGGCGGGCGGAGCGATCAGGCGCGCCGAGACCGCGGGCCGGTCGTCGACGTGAAACAGGTCGGCGAGCGGCGTCCCGGCGAGCGGGTCGCGCTGCTCACCCGTCCCCAGGCCGAGCGTGTGGGCGGCCGAGGGGTTGGCGTAGACGACGTGCCCGCCGCGGTGCACGAGGACGAGATCGGTGGAGACCTCGAGCAGCGTGTGCAGCGCCGCCTCGGCGGCGCCCGCGCCTCGCTCGGGCGAGGGCTCGGACCGGAGCTGCGATTCGCTTTCGGGGACGGCGGGAGAGGGCGGGGACATGGGCGGGGGGCGGCGGCGGGGGGACGGCAGGTGCGGACGTGACGGTCGAGGCGGCAGGGGGCGAAGGCGCGCCCCGGGAGCGGCGCGGGTCCTGAAAGGTGTGTGGCGGCCCCGTGCGCGCCTCAAGGTCAGGCGCGAGGAAATTATCGTGATCACCGGCGTTTACGCCTGAGGTCGACTCGGGGCGCCCACCGCCGAGGTGCCCTGGGGCAAGGTGAGGAGCGCCCCGCAGGCCCTGCGGAGGGAGGGTTCGTCCTTCCTCCTCCCCGCTCCCCACGGATCAGGGGACCCATGCTTGACAGAGTGCCCCCTGCCACGTAGTTTCCCGCGCCCCCATGCCGTCCCCCGAGCCCCAGGCCCGAAAGCGGGCCCCGCAGAGAACCTTCGTGATGACCAAGGCGCAAGCGCAGGCGTCGCGCGCCTGGTGGGTCGTGGACGCGACCGGCAAGCCGCTCGGCCGTCTCGCGAGCGAGGTCGCGCACGTGCTTCGCGGCAAGCACAAGCCCCAGTACACCCCGCACGAGGACACGGGCGACTTCGTCATCGTCGTCAACGCCGACAAGGTCGTGCTGACCGGGGCGAAGCTCGACAAGAAGTTCTACTACCACCACTCGGGCATTCCGGGCGGCTTCACCGCCGAGAGCTACCGTCACCTGCTCGCCCGCGACGGGACCTTCCCCGTCGAGAAGGCCGTCAAGGGCATGCTCCCCAAGGGCGTGCTCGGTCGGCAGATGCTGACCAAGCTCAAGGTGTACACGACGCCCGATCACCCGCACGCGGCCCAGCAGCCCAAGCCCCTGAACGTCAAGTAAAGACCATGGCCACCCCCACGACCGACACCCGTACCTACGCCACCGGCAAGCGGAAGACCGCCATCGCGCGCGTCTGGCTCAAGCCGGGAAGCGGCACCATCGTGGTCAACAATCGCCCGTGCGACGAGTACTTCGAGCGCGAGACCTCGCGCATGGTGCTCCGCCAGGCGCTCGAGCTCATCGAGATGCAGGACCAGTTCGACGTGTGGGCCACCTGCACCGGCGGCGGCAAGAACGCCCAGGCCGAGGCCATGCGCCACGGCATCTCGCGCGCGCTCTGCCTGCTCGACCCGGAGAAGCGCGGCGCCATCAAGCGCGCCGGCTTCCTCACGCGCGACGCGCGCAAGAAGGAGCGCAAGAAGTACGGCCGTCCGGGCGCGCGCAAGCGCTTCCAGTACAGCAAGCGCTAGCGCGCTCGCGCCGGCGTCGACGCGAGGCGACGGCGGAATCGTCGCCGTTCACGTCGCCGGTCGGCGTCGACGACTCGATCGGCGATCGTGGTCTGATCGCCTGGTCCTGACGCGTGACGTGATAGACATGCGTGCCGTGAAGCTTCCCAAGCTCGTCCTTCTTGCCTTGGTCGGCGCCGCCCTGCTCGGCGTCGCGCCGCGGGCGAACGCGACCATCGTCGAGCGCATCGTCGCCGTCATCGGCGAGCGCCCCATCCTGTGGACCGACCTCCTTCACCGCGCGGTGTCCGCGCGCATCCAGATCCGGATGCAGACGCACGACCCGAACGTCGTCAGCGTGCAGGAGCAGGAGATGTACAAGGAGCTGCTCGACAACATGATCAACGAGCGGCTCGAGGAGCAGCAGGCCGACAAGGCGCACATCACCGTCACGCCCGAGGAGATCGATCGCGGCATCGCGAACATCGCCGCCCAGGCGCAGCAGCAGCAGGGGCGCCCGGTCACCGTGCAGGACGTGCTCGCCGAGGTGCGCCGGACCGGCCTGACCGAGCAGGACTTCCGCGATCAGATCCGCCGCGAGATCCTCGAGGGCAAGCTCATCGAGCTGCGCGTGCGCCCGCGCGTGCACGTCACCGAGCAGGACGCGCGCGCCGCCTACCAGCACTGGCTGGAGGAGCTCAAGCAGCAGCAGCCGGTCGACGTGCGCATCCTGGCGATGCGCGTCCCGCCCGACGCGAACGGCGCCGCGTTCAACGCCCGCATGGCGCTCGCGCAGCAGATCGTGAAGTGGGCCCGCTCGGGGACGGACTTCTGCAAGCTGGTCGACCAGTACAGCGACGACCAGTCGACCAAGGCGACGTGCGGCTCTCACGGCGCGCAGGCCACGTCGGCGCTGCTGCCGCCGATCCAGGACGCGGTCCGCTCGATGAAGCCCGGCGAGATCTCCGACCCGATCCCCATCCAGCTCCCGCAGGGCGACCAGGCCATCGCCATCCTCATGCCGCTCGGCCAGGCGCGCGTGCCGCCGTTCGAGGACGTGAAGAGCCAGATGATGCAGCGCGCGATGATCGAGGGGCTCGATCGCGAGCGCAAGCAGTGGCTGCAGGAGCTGCGGCGCAACGTGTACATCAACGTGCGGCTGTGAGCCGCGGCGGCGGCGGGGCGCTCGACGCCGGCCACGGCGGCTGCGAGTAGCAGGGGGGGAGCGGCGGCGCTACGGTGCGCGGCCATGAACCCGTACCCGCTCGTGCTCGAAATGAAGAAGCTGCTGAAGAACCTCGACGGCTGGCTGGAGAAGGCCAAGGCCCACGCCGCCGCCAGGAGCTTCGACGCGAACGTGCTGATGCAGTGCCGCCTCGCGCCGGACATGTTCCCGCTGGTGCGCCAGATCCAGAGCGCGTGCGACAGCGCCAAGTTCGCCGCCGCGCGCACCGCGGGCAAGGAGCCGCCGGTTCACGCGGACACCGAGCAGACGATCGACGAGGCGCGCGCGCGCGTCGCCGCCGTCGTCGCCTACCTCGACGGCTTCAAGGCGAGCGACTTCGAGGGCATCGAGAAGCGCACGATCACGAACCCCCGCTGGGAGGGCAAGTCGATGACCGGCCCCGATTACTTCTGCGAGCACTCGGTGCCGAACTTCTTCTTCCACCTCACGATGGCGTACGCGATCCTGCGCCACAACGGCGTCGACGTCGGCAAGCGCGACTACCTCGGGCAGCTGTCGCTGCGATAAGTCCCGCGCTGGACGAGCGTCGTCCCGTGCACGGCGAGCCTCGTCTCGCTCCGGACGACGCTCGGAACGCGCTGGACGAGCCTTGGAAGGCGCCGGGCGAGGCTCGTCTCATGCTGGGCGAGCCTCGCAAAGCACCGGACGAGGCTCGTCTCGTGCTGGGCGAGCCTCGCAAAGCACTGGACGAGGCTCGTCTCGCGCTGGACGAGCCTCGTCGAGCCGCACACGAAGCTCGGGGCGGAGCCGCAGAGCTATTCAACGCCCTGAACCTGCTCCAGATTCGCGTCGCCGAGCCTCGGCATCGAACCGATGTCCGAGCGCATCGTGTGCCCCACGCTCGCCCTCGACGTGTCGAGCCTCGAACGTGCCTGTCCGCAGCTGGTGTCTCCGGGCAATTGATGACGCGGCAGGCGTGGCGAGTCGACGAGGCCATTGACGAGCCCGTGCCAAGGTGATTGGGTTCGAGATCTTACGTTGGGGTGTCGCGCCGGGGGTTGGCAGGAGGCAAGGATGGATCGTCTTTGGAGAGCGCCCAGGCGCGCGGTTGCTTGGGCGACCCAGCTCGGCGTGGGCATCACCGTCTGGATCGTCACGGTTGGCTCCGGGTGCACCGGAAACGCCGGCACGGCCCAGTCCAACGCGACGGGGGACGCATCGGCCGACGCATCGCCGGGCCAAGGCGATGCGGGCGTGGACTGCGGCACGAAGACGTCGTGCGGCGGGGCGTGTGTGGACACGTCGGTCGACCCGACCAACTGCGGAACGTGCGGGACCGCGTGCAACGTGGCGGCCGGCGAGGTGTGCTCGCAGGGCAGGTGCGGTCTCGATTGCGCGGGCGGCACGACGAAGTGCGGGACGATGTGCGCCAACACGGCCACCGACAACGACAACTGCGGGACGTGCGGCAACACGTGCGGCGCCGGCACGGCTTGCAGCGGCGGCCACTGCGCGACCACGTGCGTCGGCGGCGAGACGCTTTGCACCCCCGAAGCAGGCGCGCCCTATTGCGCGAACCTGATGGGCGACGGCGCCAACTGCGGCGCCTGCGGCAAGGCGTGCACGGGCGGTCTGGTCTGCAACATGGGGACCTGTTCGGTGTCTTGTCCGGGCACGGAGATCAACTGCAACGGCACGTGCGTCGACCCCAGCACCAGCCCCACCAACTGCGGCGCCACCGCGGGTTGCGGCGTGATGGGGATGGGGAGCGCCGGCGTGGCGTGCGCGGCCGGAACGGCGTGCGTCAAGGGAGCGTGCGACGCGACCTGCGCGGCACCGCTCACGTCGTGCAACAACGCCTGCGTCGATCCGCGGTCGGATCCGAACAACTGCGGCGGCTGCAACAAGGTGTGCGGACCCTACGCGAACGGAGTCGCGGCGTGCGTGTCGAGCGCGTGCACGGAGATCTGCAATCGGGGCTTCCTCGACTGCAGCGGGATGAATGCGGGCTGCACGACCAACGGGAACACGGACAACGACAACTGTGGCGCCTGCGGCAACAAGTGCACCGGCACCTGCATCTCGGGGCGGTGCACCACCTTCGTCACCTCGCCGGCACCGGCGTACATCCCCGGCACGTCAGGATGCGACCTGTACAACGACCTGTACGGAGGACAGGTCTCGATCGACGACGGCGGGACGGTCTACGTGGTCCTCAGCTGCTCGGGCGGTCCCGAGCTCTCGAAGAGCACGGACTACGCGGTGTCCTTCTCACCTCCGCAGGCGATCCCCGGCTTCGGTTCGGCTAAGTTCCCCAAGATCCTGGCGCGCGGAGGCGACGTCTGGGTGCTCGCGGGCTTCTCGGCCCCGTTCGACGCAAAAATCGTTCACTCGGCCGACGGCGGCGCGACCTGGGATGCCCCCGTGACGATCGGGTCGAACTTCGGCTTCGGCTCCGCCACCGGCTCCGCCGTCACGCTCGCGTACGACGGGAGCTCGCTGTTCGCGACCTGGGCATTTCCCAACGGGTCCGCCGAGTCGCCGTACGTCAGCTCGGACAAGGGCGTGACGTGGAAGGCCCTCCCGACGCTCAGCGGCGCCGGCAACGGCCCGAAGCTGTTCTTCAATACGGCCGGGGACCTCGTGAGCCTGGGCACGGTGAACGGTTCGCTCGACCGCCTGCCGATGGGCGCCCAGGCCTGGATCCACGTGGGCAACGTGAGCGCCGCCGCCGACGCCGCGGCCGGTAACGGCCTGCTCTACGCAGGCACCACGTATCCGAGTGCCGTAAGGCGGGCTTCCATCGACGATCTGTCCGGGCAAGCAACCGGGACGACGGCATCGAATTTCGATGGGTTCGTATCGATGGATGCCGATGCCGCCGGAAACCTCTCCGTGGCCTTTCCGCTCAGCACCAGCGCGGTCGTCGTCTACTCCTGGCCGGCCGGAGGAGCCCTCGACGCGGGCACGACCATCACGCTCACCTCCAGCTTTCCATCTCCGGCGACCGCCGCGATCCCGGTCGGTCTGGTCGCGACCCACGGCTCGGTCACGGCCATCGACGCCGGAAACAACACGGGGATTGGGGTCTACACGAAGGTCTACTGACCTTCGACTGCCTTCGTCACCGCTTGCGCACGCCGCCCTTCGACAGGTGCCCCATCGCCTCGCCGAGGCCTTCGAGCGTCAGGTGGAACATGGGGAACGTCGACGCGAGCATCTCGGCGGTGCCGCCTTTCCAGTAGTTGGGCGGATCGGGGTTGAGCCACGCGCTCCTGTCGAAGTGGTCGGCCAGCATCTGCATCCAGCGCACGCCGTGCATCGGCTCGCCCCCGAGCTCCTCGCGCGAGGCGTACCAGTCCCCTCCCCCGAGCAGCTCCGCGGGGTGCATCGCCGCGTCGCCGACCACGACGAGCTTCCACTCGCGCGTGCAGTGCTGCAGGAGGTCGCGCACCGGCACCGGATCGCGGAAGCTCTCGGTCTCGTAGACCTTGCCGTAGATGCAGTTGTGGAAATAGTAGGTCCTCAGCTCGCGGAAGTTCGACGCGCGCTTGGCCGCCGAAAACAGCTGGCTGACGAGCTGCGCGTGCGGGTCCATCGACCCGCCCACGTCCATGAGGAGCAGCACGCGCACGCTCGGCTTTCGGGGCGGGCGCATGACGATCTCGAGCTCGCCGGCGTTCTTGGCCGTCTGGTCGATCGTCTCGTCGAGATCGAGCTCGAGCTCCGAGCCCTCGCGCGTGAAGGCGCGCAGCTTGCGCAGCGCCACCTCGATCTGGCGCACGTCGAGCACCAGGTCCGACCGGTACGGGCGGTAGACGCGCGCGTCGGCCACGGCCATCGCGCTCCGTCCGCCGCCGTGCGGACCGACGCGCACGCCGGTCGGGTGCGCGCCGTGGGCGCCGAAGGGGCTCTTGCCGCCGGTGCCGATCCAGCGGTCGCCGCCGTCGTGGCGCTCCTTCTGCTCGCGCAGGCGCTGCTCGAAGAGGCGCCGCAGCTCGTCGAGGTCGAGGTGCTGGAGCATCGCCAGCTCCTCGGGCGACAGCTCGAGGCGCGCCCTGGGGTCGCGCAGCCAGTCCTCGAGCTCCTTCACCAGCTCGAGCGAGCGCCCCTCGACGCCGCGGAAGCAGGCGAGGAACGCCTCGTCGAACGCGTCGAGGTCGGCCTCGCCGTGCACGCAGAGCGCGCGGGCCACGTGGTAGAAGCCGTCGAGCGAGCTGTCGTGCAGGCCCATGACGAGCGCGCGCGCGAGCGCGTTCGCCTCCTGCAGGCCGACCTTGACCTTGCGCTTTCGCAGCTCGAAGAGGAACGGCACGAACACCATCGCGGGAGCCCGAGGGAGAGCCTAGCGGAGAAGGCGCGGCCGCCAAGACCGCCCGCGAGGCCCGCCGCCGATGCCGCGAGTCACGACCCCTGCGCGACGGCCTCCCGGAGCTCGTCGCGCCGGGCTTCGATCTTCGACCAGTGCGTGCCGTGCCAGTAGAGATGCGCGCACCGGTCGCAGCGCCAGAACTCGTCGCAGCTCGCGCGCGTCCTCGGCGGGACGAGCGGCGACGCGGCCGCGGCGTCGAGGGCCACGAGCTCGCCGCCGCACCCCATGCACCGCGCGTCGCGCACGGGGAGCGAGAGCGCGCGAAGGACGAAGGCCGCCTGCTCGAGGACGGGCCGATGCCGCGGCACGAACAGCGCGCGCACGTGCCCGTCGCGCACCTTCGTCCGGTCGAAGAGCGGCCGGTCGGAGCTGAGCAGCGTCGCGCCGGTGCGCTCCGCGAGCTCGACGAGCGCGCCGTCGTCGATGCCGTGCTCGAAGCGCGCGTCGTACCCGGCCGCGCGCAGCCACCGCGAGAGGCCGCCGAGCATGGCGTCGCAGACGAAGAGCATCGCGAGGGAGCTTAATGCGCTCGCGGCGGGCTCGCGCTCGCGGGGCGCGGCGCTCCGCCCCGAGAGGCGCTAGGCTCTGGTCCGCCGTGATCCGCGCGCCCGAGGTCCCGCTGCCGAGCCGCACGTCCGTCGACCGGGCGAAGCTCGAGCTCGAGCGGCGCCTCGGGCCCTCCAAGGTGCTGACGCGCCCCGAGGCGTGCGCGACGTACGCGCAGGACGACAGCGACGTCGAGGGCCGCGCGCCGGACGCGGTGGTCGTGGCCGAGTCGCCCGCCGACGTGGCGGCGGCGCTCGAGGTCGCGTCCACGTTCGAGGTGCCGGTGACGCCGCGCTCCGGCGGCACGGGGCGCACGGGCGGCGCGGTCCCGCTCGCGGGCGGGATCGTCCTGGCGACGCACGCGCTCGCGCGCATCAAGGAGATCGACCGCGCCAACCTGGTGGCCGTCGTCGAGCCGGGCGTCGTCACGGGCGAGCTGCACGCGGCCGTCGAGCGCGAGGGGCTCTTCTACGCGCCCGACCCCAACTCGCTCGACAGCTGCATGATCGGCGGCAACCTCGCCGAGAACGCCGGCGGCCCGCGCGTGTTCAAGTACGGCGCGACGCGCGACTGGGTGCTCGGCCTCGAGGCGTGCCTGATGGGCGGACGCGTCGTGCGCACCGGAAAGCGCACGGTCAAGGGCGTGACGGGCTACGACGTCACCTCGCTGCTGGTCGGCAGCGAGGGGACGCTCGCCGTGTTCACCGAGGCCACGCTGCGCCTCGTGCCCAGGCCCCCGGCGCTCGCCACCGCGCTCGCGCTCTTCTCGGGCGTGCGCGCGGCGGCGGCTGCCGTCTCGGCGATCGTCGCCGCCGGCGTGGTCCCGCGGTGCCTCGAGATGCTCGACGCCGCGACGCTCGACGCTGTGCGCGCCGCCGGCGTGGCGGTCGACGGGCGCGCGCGGGCGATGCTGCTCGTCGAGGTGGACGGCGAGGCGGCCGACGCGACGCTGATGCGCGTGGGCGAGGTGGCCACCGCCTGCGCCGGCTGCCTCGACGTCGTCGTGGCGCAGGACGCCGGGCAGCGCGACCGCCTCTGGGCCGCGCGACGCATGCTCTCGAGGGCCACGCGCAAGCTCGCGCGCCACAAGCTGAGCGAGGACGTCGTCGTCCCGCGCACGCGAATCGCCGACCTGCTCGCCCGCACCGACGACATCGGCGACGCCACCGGCGTGCGCCACCTCGCGTACGGGCACGCGGGCGACGGCAACCTGCACGTCAACTTCCTCTGGGACGACGAGGCGGAGCGGCCGGCCGTCGAGCGCGCGATCGGGATGCTGATGCGCGCCACCGTGGAGCTCGGCGGCACGCTGAGCGGCGAGCACGGCATCGGCGTCAGCAAGGCGCAGTACCTGCCGCTCGAGCAGGGCGAGGAGCTCATCGCGCTGCAGAGGGACGTCAAGCGCGCCTTCGATCCCAAGGGGCTGCTCAACCCCGGCAAGATCTTCCCGAGCGGCGGCCACCGCGCGTGCTGATCACCGGCTGCGCGCGCCGTCGCCCATGATCTCGAAGGTGCCGCGCACGCCGAGCGTGAACCACTGGTGCGACGAGGTGCTCGGGATGTCGGTCGACTGCGACTGGGCGGAGGCGCCGGTCCCGGAGAGGGTGGCGCTCTCGGACGCGAAGGTGCCCGAGGAGAGCTCGAGGTAGGGCCCGAAGCCCAGGCCGCGCGCGACGCGCAGGTCGACGCCCAGCATCAGGTCGAGGAAGCTCCAGCCCTCGAGCGTCTGCGACGCGTCGAAGGCGCCGCCCGGGCCCGTGCCGGTGACGTCGACGGCCAGCCACTCGTGCCCGAAGCCGATGCCCACCCACGGGTCCACCGCGCCGCGCGGCACGATGTGGAGCTGCGCGTCGACGCCGGCGCGGATGTCGTGGCCCGAGCAGTGGAGGATGGCGCCGGGCGGGGCGTCGACGCACGAGGTCTGCAGGGACCCGTAGTCGAGGAACACCCCCGTGTAGAGGTACCTGGCGATGCGGAGGCCCAGATCGAGCGTGACCGGGACGGCGCCCTTCGCGCCGGGCACCATGGCATCGGCCGACGCAGAGCCGATGGGCAGCCCCGAGGCATAGTCGCCGCTCGCGAACGAGTAACCGAGGCGCGCGCCGAGCTCGAGGTGGACCTCGACGTCGCGGTCGCGCCCGGCTTTGGACGGCGGGACGTCGTCAAGGGCAGCGGGCGCAGGTGCGGGCGCGGGCGCGGGCGC
>JGI20133J14441_1000511_pt1 | contig 36031 bp, 27 predicted proteins | sample RS3BMetagenome_FD_14441 | JGI IMG/M metagenome (IMG submission 14441)
ATACTCTTCCTGTTTATACCGCTTGGCGCATTCGTGAGACCCTCTGAGAGCGAGATCGCGGCGAGCGGTTTCTCCCAGAAGATGGAGGTCTTCACCGCTGGCGTGGCCTCAAACGTCATACTCGCAGTAATAACCCTAGCGCTACTCGTATTGGTGATTATGCCCACGGTTCACACCACACAGTTGGCGGCCAGCGGTGTGGCGGTTTTCTCGGTTGAACCCAACTCCCCAGCCCAACACGCGGGTATAAGACCTGGGGACGTGATAAGAGAGATACAGGGATACCTCACACCCAACACCACCGTGCTATCGAAACTCGAAGCAACCGTTCTAAGACCAGGTGAGAACGTCTCAGTAGTGCTCGCGGATGGGAGAACAGTATACGCGGTGCTCGCGGCCAACCCCATCAACACATCCATTGCCCTACTCGGATTCATACCCTTCCAGCCCCAAACCACACTAAACGAGTGGAGGCACCCATCAAATCCCTTAGTATACTTCGTACCTGTGACAATCGAGCCCACACCGCTGAACCCAAGCACCCAGACACTCTACACCTCAAGTATACCAGGATGGGTCGGCCTCTCCAACACACTATTCTGGCTGTGGTGGGTAGACATAAACCTCGCAGTATTCAACGCACTGCCGGCCACACCACTCGACGGCGGCCAAGTGATAAGGGAGGTGTTCCTTAAGATTTACAAGTCCAAGCAGAAGGCTGAGAGCGCAACACAACTCCTATCAGCAATAGTGTTTGGGTTAATACTAACGCTAATAATACTGCCACGGGCGCTCTAATCAGCCCGGTGGCCAAGCGAAGCTCCTACCGCCCAAGATGTGGGCGTGCATATGAGGCACACTTTGCTGAGCATCTATACCAGTGTTGACAACCAGCCTGAAACCCCTCCTCAAACCCTCTTGCTCAGCTACACGCTTAACCACATCGAAAAACTCCCCAGCCGGGAAGTCCTCACCAACACCTAAAACCGATTCCACGTGCCTTTTAGGTATCACCAAGAGGTGCACGGGCGCCACAGGGTTAATATCCCTTATAACCACGAAGTTATCCGATTCATGAACACGTGCACTAGGAAGCCTACCAGATATTATCGAGCAGAAAACGCACTCAGCGTCCACCATGCTATCCACCCACATATTACTAGTAGGGGAACAAAAGCCTATTTCACCAACCCCATACTGAGTGGGAGTCGTCTTAGAGTCGTTCACGTTCGGTGTTGCTCTATTGAGCTGGTCTCGTCGAGGGGGAGCTGCCTTGTCTCTGGGGCCAACACGTAGGATAACGCGAATGCTAGTGCTATGAATACCACGAAGAAGAGTGTCCCGTAGGTTAAGCCTCGCTGGGATATTATTGGGAAGAGGAGCACGCCGAGCACGGCTCCGATCCTGCTCACAGTGGTTGCCAATCCTTGGGCGAACCCCCTTATCTCTGTTGGGAAGAGCTCTGTGGAGTATGCGAAGCTGAGAAGCCCTCCCGGCCACTGTTCAAACGAAGCATAAACTATAAAGAGTGGTAGAAGGGTTAGCGGGTTACGCTCAATCAGACTCGGCAGTAGGAGGAGCACGGCCGCCATCACAGCGAACCCTATGAGGTTTGGCTTTCTACGCCCAACCCTATCAACCATGACTATCAGGGCGAGGTAGGCTAGGATGGGGAAGGGAGCTGATATTATTCCGAACAGGGCGATGCGGCTCAAGCTGTTTATACCATACTCCCTGTAGAGGGTTGACGTGTAGAAGCCCAGACCATAGGAGCCTATGTCAAACGCGAACCAGGTCACGAGCACAAATAGTGTCGCCTTCCAGTAGCGGCCGAAGAGGTCCCCCACGGAGCGTCTAACCGTCCCCGCGCCCTGAGTTATACGCACGTGTAGACTTTCAGCAACCCGATTCGCCCTATCCATCTTGTTGTTTTTAACCAACCACCTCAGCGACTCCGGCATTAATCCGCGCGCAGCAACAACGGGAACTGCTATCACCGCACCCACTATAAACGATACGCGCCAAGCTAAGTCCTCGCCGAGACCGAGGGTCGCGAAGTTGACCACGCCAGCGAGTAGGGTTCCAAGCCAATAGAACATTATCCCATACATGAGCAGGGCCCCCCGCCGCCTTGCTGGCGCGAACTCTGATATTATGGTCGAGCTTATTGGGTAGTCGGCGCCGATTCCCACGCCCATGAGTGTCCTGAACACTATGACTTGGTATACGTTTTGCGCTAAGCCTGAGAGTGTTGTGAATACGATAAAGAAGAGTAGGTCGACTAGGAACATTGTCTTCCTACCCAATCTGTCGGCCAACCACCCGAAACTCACACCGCCGATAGCCATACCTATGAGGGCGCTTGTGAGTAGTAAACCGTATAGTAAGGGGTTGGATTTAAGTGAGAAATGGAATACGTTGGAGATTACGAGCGCTTGGAAGGATATCACTGAGAGGTCGTAGCCGTCGATGAATGTACCCATGGCTGCGAGGCTGGATAAAACCAAGTGAAACCTGCGTAGTGGAGCCTCGTCAAGTGTAGGGTTAAGGGTCATCAAGGGTTTTTAGATTAAAGTCCAAGATAAGCCTGGCGGTTAAAGAGCGCTGGTGTCCGGATAATCGTTTCCCGCGCCTGAATACTACATTCGTCACCCCCTAATCAGGACACCATCTAAAGAGGGGTCTACCAAAGCTGGCGGTCGAAGAGCTTTGCTGACCAGCGGGTAGAGCTGGTGAAAAGAGTAAACCATAAGAAAACGTCAAGGGTTAGTTTGGGTATGCGTTACAGCTTAACGTTCGCGCTACCAGATACCCCCGGGCAGTTGCTGAGGGTGCTTGAGCCAATTGCGAAGATGGGTGGTAACATTGTGTCGATTATCCATGAAAGGGATAGGGTGGGCGATGTTTATGTGCCCGTGAGCGTGGTTGCGGAGTTTCCTGATACTCTTCTAATTAGCGTGGTGCTGGACGAGTTGAGGAAGATGGGCGCCGAGGTGCTCGAGGTCAAAGAGGTTTTCAGGAAGTCTAGCCTAACGGTTATGATCATAGGTGATGCGTCCATCAGCGAGTTTTTTGACTACTTGGATACGCTCAGCGTTAGCAGAATGGAGGTTTCGGGCTCCTCATCCAAGCAGAGGTGTGTCAAGGTCGACCTTGAAGCATCAGAAAGGGAAGTGGGAAACCTCTTGAAAAGGCTTGAGGAGATGTGTGACAACCATGGGTTCACACTGCTGAAACCCATCTTATAGTGTGGTGAATAGGTATGGATGTAGCCATAGTGGGATACGGCTTCCTTGGGAGAAACCTTCTTACAAGTGTGGTTGAAAAATGGAGTGCCATCAAAGCCGTAGACCCGTACTTCCGCTTAGTGGGGGTCTCTAATAGCACGGGTTACGCGTTTTCGCCCGAAGGGCTCCCGTTACAGGGTGTCCTCGACTCCGGTGGACTCGAGCATTATTCGGGGTTCACACTCGGTGGGACCAGTCTAGAGTTATTAGACAAGTGCTCGCCCGACTTGGTCGTGGAGTTGACTCCCACAAACATAGTGGACGGTGAACCGGGTTTGACGCACATACAACACTCGCTTAGAATGGGTTCACACGTGGTGACGGCCAACAAGGGGCCACTGGCCCATGCTTACTGGGAGCTCAACGCGGAAGCCCAGAAGCATGGTGTAATGCTTCTCTATGAGGCGACAGTGGCGGGAGCGGTTCCGCTGTTTTCCCTTGTCCGCGAATGCCTACAGGCTGACAGAATAACAAGAATGCTTGGAATACTCAACGGCACAACAAACTATATCCTCACGAGAATGCACTTCGAAGAGATAGGGTTTGAAGCAGCCCTCAAAGAGGCCAAGGAGCGGGGTCTAACCGAACGTGACCCATCAATAGACATAGGGGGCCACGACGCAGCGTGTAAGGCGGTCATACTGGCAAACGCCATCATGGGGAAACGCGTAAAACTCAGGGACGTGAAAACACGGGGCATCGAAACCATAACCGCTGAGGCAATAAGGCTAGCGAAGAGGTCGGGGTACACCATAAAGCTAGTTGCAACAGTGGCTGACACCGTTGAGGTAGCACCTAGACTGGTGCCCGTCAACCACCCCCTATGCGTACACGGCACACTCAACTCGGTTTACCTCGAATCAGACCTAGCGGGAGAGTTAACACTTGTTGGCCACGGCGCAGGCAAACAAACCGTATCAGCAATCATGAACGACATCATAACAGTCCTAAAGCGCACATCACACTAGAACACTTCACCCATCCATATGTAAACCCACTACTAACAACTTGTTTCCACCGCCAAACCTATGATAACAATTCTATGTGTCGCTTTGGACTGCAGCTAAACAGCTGAGGAGGGTTTTAGCCGTCTCAACGAATCTCCCAAGCGTCGCCTGATTCGCGGACACATGAATCCTACCTTGACCCAGAGCCTTGGTGGGGTCGATTCTACCTTGAATAAGGTCTAACCACGCCTGCCTAGGACCCCAAAGCCTATACGGCGAATTTACAGAACCTGCATCTACGTAGTATTTGTGCCGACGACACACCCCATCAGCTACTTCTATAAGGAAACCAGGAGAACGTTTCGACCCATCCTCTTCAACTATAAAGAGTATAACCCATACCCAACCCTTTGTGCTCCTTGAGAACTCTGGGTCACTATTCAAAGCTTCAACATAGTTATCCAGCCACTCCGGACTAGGGAAAACAGCCATTTACCACCTATAGCCACCACGTTTAAAATAAGCCTTGCATAGTCTTTGAACACTATACCCTAAATGGCTGGCCACCAGTCTAAAGAACCTAGTTTTAGATTGATATATTTTCTCTCTAACATAAAAGTACGGGTTTCGGATTTTTACTGCCTTTTAGGATTTCCCCGTATTTTTATGAGCGAACTACCCCGCCCTCGCCTACGGACGCGGCTTACCGTTTCATCGGTATGCTTGCCTTCACATGTGGGATGACTGGAATGTATTCCAGCATCCTACTCGTAGAGGTATGATCATCTCTGCGTGCTTTACATGAGCACCACACTCATAGTCCTTTCTCCCATGTTTACCAAGGCTGAGGCTACATCCCTGTCACTCAGGAACCACACGGGAGGCAGGCGAACTCCCTTTCCAATGGCTTCAACCAACCCTAGCTTTACACTGAGGACGTACACCCTTAGTCTTAATGAACTCACCCACCTCGATTTGAAAAACGATGTGACCGTAGTTAGCACTCACACAATGGACGATGCTATTAAGGATATTTCCTACACATTCCTTTCGTATTGGAATTCCCTTCTAATCTTATCCACGGGCTTCTGCTTCCTCTTAAAGCCAAGCTTTGACAGTGAGAGCCAGCGGTGAATCCTCCCCAGACGTTTAGATATAGGGACGGAATATGTTGCTTTAACCCATCAAACCCGTTTTCAATATTTTAAGCTGTGCTACACGAGAGTTTAGCATACTATCAAAGGATTTTTAGGATTATCTTCGGTTGACCTTCCCGCAAAACCTTAAAATAGGGTTGTGAGGAAGGTTTCACGGTGTTTTTTGAGGCCTGTAAAGGTTTTTTTGAACTACTTAGCGCGCTACTGGTATGTTTTAGTGGGCATTATAGTCGGCGCCTATATATCCACGAAGCTCAGACTCTACGTGGCCGTGCTCCTCGGCGACGCTGTGAATACGGCTGTAGGTGGTGGAAAGGAGAGCCTACTACTCAACTTCGCCCTAATGATAATAGGGGTCACGGCTGTGTCGGCTGTTTTCCAGTTCGTGGTGAGCTATGGTGGCCAATGGATAGCTCAGAGGGTTGCCTACGACTTGAGAAGGGATCTCTTTTCTTCGGTTGAATCGAAAAGCTTCAGGTTTCACGAATCTGTTTCGAGCGGCGACCTCACAAGTAGGTCCACCATGGATGTTGAAGCTGTGAGGAGGGTTCTTGGTATCGGTCTACCACAGCTGCTAACCACGAGCTTCCTACTGGTTTTAGCTGTCTACACGCTTTACACGATCAACATGAAATTCGTGCTAATATTTCTAGCAACTGTACCCGTGCTCTTAACACTAACTGTCATCCTAGCAGTAAAGCAGGAGCCATTATGGGATAAGATAAGGTTAAAGTATGGTGCGATGACCTCTTGGCTCCAGCAGAATATTCTGGGTTATAGAGTTGTGAGGGCTTACAACGCGGAGGAACGGCAGACCCAAGTATTCAGGTCGCTCACACAGGATTACCTCGAAAACTACGTTGAGGTTTCACGTATACGTTCAATAATAAGCCCACTTCTGAGCCTCGTGGTGAGCCTAGCCACCGCTTCACTCCTCGTGTATGGGGGCTTCGGCTACACCGCTGGGGGGATAACCATAGGCTCGCTTGAATCCGCGATATACGTGTACACACTCATACTCTCACCCATAAGGTTCTACGGCCAACTCGTCGTGCTCTTCGAGAACGCTATGGCTGGGATGAGGAGACTAATTGAAGTGATGTACGCCCAAGATGAATCAAACGAGAATACCCAGGGTATAGATGCGGATAACATAAAGGGCGAGGTTGTGTTCGAGGATGTTTGGCTAAGTCAGCGCGGAAAACAGATACTGAGGGGTGTTAGCCTCAGGGTGGCGCCAGAGGAGGTTGTGGGTATAGTCGGCGAATCGGGCTCGGGTAAGTCAAGCCTCGTGCAGCTCGTGCCACGTTTCTATGACCCAGACAGGGGGAGGGTGCTCATCGACGGTGTGGACGTCAAAAGCTATAACACCAAGTCTCTTCGGAGAAGGATTGGATACGTGTCTCAAGACATTGTTTTATTCAGTGGCACAATATATGACAACATAGCTCTTGGAGCATTCGACCCCAAACCTGAGGAGGTCAGGGAGGCGGCTAGGATCGCTAGGCTTGATGAGTTCATAGAGAGTCTCCCTGAAGGATACTCCACGATGGTGGGTGAGAGAGGGATAACACTATCAGGGGGCCAGAGGCAGCGTGTAGCCATAGCGAGAGCAATACTCTCCAAGCCGAAGATTCTTATACTGGATGACCCCACATCCAACCTAGACGCGGAGACGGAGATGGCCATTAAGGATGCCCTCAGGCTACGCTTTAAAGGGTGCACGGTGCTACTTGTGACCCATAGGCTATCGATGCTCAACCTGACAAGTAGAGTGGTTGTGCTTAAGGAGGGCAAGATAGTTGAGGATGGGGATGTACGCACACTTATGCAGTCAAACGGGGAATTCTCCCGGCTTTTCGGCGCTAAGCAACGGGTTGCTGGGTAGGTGGGCCAGATGGGTTGGATGGGGCCATACGTTGAGCGGGAAGGAGAAAAACAGTATATGGGTGACCTCGCCAAGGCGAAAAGACTCTTACAACACCTCTTCAAGTATAAGAGGGATGTTGTCTTCGTCGCGATAACCATATTTGTGAGCACAGCCGTGGGGATGACTTCCCCCTACGTTTTGGGGCTCGCTGTGAACAGCATACTGGCGAGGAACATGCACAGTGTTTACCTTTTCGCAGGGTTATACGCGGCGCTCTACCTCCTCAACTACGCATTCGAGGGTAGGAGGACCTATCTTATGCCCGTCCTCGCGCAGAGGGTGATAAAGGATTTGAGGGACATGTGTTTTGAGAGCCTCCAAAGGGTTAATGCCTCCTACTACACTAGGAGGCCGAGTGGGAGAATAATCAGCAACGTTACAAACGACGCGGAGGCCTTAAGCGACTTCCTAACATTCCAGCTACCACAGGTGCTCGCGGGTCTCACCGCGATTGTAGGCTCTATTGGGCTCATGGTCTACCTCGACCCCAGTCTAACCCTAGTATCACTCAGNATCATACCGGTGCTAGCCGTGTTCTCAGCGTTGATGCAGAAGAGGGTACGTGAAAGGTTCTTTGAGACTCGTAGAAAGATTGCTGCTGTTACATCAAACTTCCAGGAGGTGGTTGGTGGGATAAAGGTTGTTAAGAGCTTCGCGCGGGAAGAGGAAGAGGCGAGGAGGTTTGACAGGGTTAATACCGAGAACCTAGTAGCCAACCTGCGGGCCTCCAAGCTTTCGGCCTTCTATAACAGCATGGTGCAGATAATCGAGGCCATCGGGATAGCCATAGTGCTGTTCTTCGGTGCAAGACAGGTTCTCAGCTCAGCCATAACTGTGGGTATACTCGTTTCATTCGTACTCTACGTTCAGAACTTCTTTAACCCCGTGCTTCAACTATCCCTATTCTATAATTCCTACCAGTCCGCGATGACGGGTCTAGACAGGGTTTACAGGCTTATAGATGAAGGGAGGAAGGTGGCTCCCAAGCCGAACCTATTAAGGGTTCGTCGACTGGAGGGGCAAGTTGAATTCGTGGATGTGAGATTCAGGTATGATGGGAGGGAGGTACTCCACGGTGTATCATTCATCATGCCGACGGGTTCAAAGGTGGCGCTGATAGGCCCCACCGGTGCGGGTAAAACAACCATAGTGAGCCTCCTACTAAAGTACTATGAGCCTTCGGGGGGACGAATACTTGTGGATGGCATCGACCTCACCCAAATTGACACGGAGAGCTTCAGGCAGCATGTGGCGGTGGTCTTCCAAGAGAACACCCTCTTTGAGGGTAGCGTGATGGAAAACATACGCTTTGGCAACCCAGCACTCACAGAGGAACAAGTAAAACGCTTAATGGTTGAGTACGGTTTGGATGCGATGCTATCAAGGCTGCCGCAGGGATACTTCACCATACTCTCGGAGCGGGGCTCAAACATATCTGAGGGCCAAAAACAGCTCATCGGCCTGGCGAGGGCTATAGTGAAGCAGCCATCGATACTCATCCTAGATGAGGCTACATCACAGCTCGACCCACCAGCTGAGAGAGCAATACAGGACACGGTAACGAAGCTCATGCAGAACAGAAGCGTGCTCATAGTGGCGCACAGGCTGACAACAATCATGATGTGTGATAGTGTAGTCTACGTTGAGGATGGCAGGGTTGTGACCCAAGGTCCACCCGCCAAGGTGCTCCAGGAGAATCCCAGACTTATGGGTATGTATAGGTATCAGACAACATTTGGAGACAGGGTTTAGATTAAACCTCTCCGTGTGAGCCTCCTCACGTTTAGCCCCTTTGAAGTCATGTAGTTTCTCACGAAGAAATCCTTGAGGCGCTGGGGGTCTCCTACGTAGGTGACAGTCGACCTCCCATTAACCCTCGCCATATTATCAGCTATAGCACGTAACTCTGGTTTCTGGTCGAGTAGTATTATGTTGAGGTTCACATCCTCCATGGCCGCCCTACGCGCCGCCCTATACGCATTCTCCTCGGGGTTGAGCTCAGCGTTACACGAACTGGTCGGCTCCCCATCTGTTATGAGGAAGATGTTCCGGTTACCCTCGCATCTTCTGAGAAGGTCCACTGCGAAATCAATCGCTGAGCCTATGTCCGTGTTACCCTGAGGTCTAAGCCTAAGTATCTCCCCCTCCCTGACTAGGACAGGCTCATCGTCGTACGCCACAACGAAAAGCTCGTCATCCCTGAAATAGTCTTCTAGAAGCTTCTTAAAGGCAAGGGACGCCATGATGGCCCCCCTAAACTTTGGACCATACATGGAGTTCGAGGAGTCAATGAGGATCACGTTGGAGGCTGAGTAGCGGCTTGACGGCACCCTCACCTTTATATCGTTAGGGTCGAAAATATTGGCTGAACGCCGCAGACTCGCGTTGAGCAGTGTTTCGTACACATCCACTAGGTCGTAGTGGTGGAGGAATTCATCGTACTCCATGATGGTGTCGGAGGGGTTGACCCCGAAACCTCTCTGCTCTTCCCCATAGTCGATGCAGGGTAACACCATGTTCTCGAGCACTTCATTCAAAACCTTCTTCGCGATGACCCTCTCACCAGCAGCTGTGAAGTCAAACCACCCAAGCGTGTAGCCTCCCCTTTGACTATCCCAGAAGTTCCTAAGCTCCAAGTAACCCTCTTTCTCCAAGCCCTTCGCGATCTCTGATGGGAACATCTGTGTGAGCTTATTCAGTGATAGGCTCTTTGGGTCGAGTTTGCCCTGCTTTATCGCTTCAAGCAACTCCTGCCACGCATTCCTCCTTATGAAGTCACGCTTCATCTTCTCTTCAAGCCAGTCACGGTACATCCAGTTCTGCTTATTCACAGAAAGCTTCTGCTCAACATCATCCCTAATCTCCTCCCACTTAGCCATCTGCTCCTCAATCAACCTATCCAAGTCGTCGTCGCTCAGATTCTGCGCCGAATCCTCCATCCCCTCAGGGTTAAACATCGAGTAGAGCAGGTCCTCTAACACATCCTGACCAAAGTATGAACTAAATCCATCCGTCTCCTGAGACTCAAACCTACACGGCGGCTTCTCCATGGTCACCAGCCTCCCTCACAACATACGAGTGATCCATCTTCGCCACTATATCGGAGCAAAGCGAGAGAGAGTTGAGCACAACCTCCAAGGCTGAGAGCTTGGTCTCGGAGTCATGCGCACCCATCTTCTTCAGCACCGTGGACACAAGTGGAAGCTTAGATGTCCGAGTGACAAGCTCCTCTGAGAGGCTTATCCGCCAGCCCCCCTGAACCCTGTCGCCCAGTGATTTGAGCTCCCTCACAAACACCTCAAAGTTATCCTGTGGAAGATACTCATCGTACACGTGTTTACACTCAGCCTTCATCGCCTCGTTAACCAAGTAGTTTATAAAGTCATTCTTGGTTGTGCGCGAGCCGAACTCGAATTCAACCCTCCCATTCAACGCCAGCTTAATCATCTCGTAGTTCTCACCGTAATCCATNAGCCTCGGNACAGACGCCCCCCTACGCTCAACCCTCGAGTACACGTGGTCGAAGACCTTGATGGTAGCCCTACAGGAAAGCTCAGCGGCTAACTGAACCTTCCCCTTAGAGTTCGACCTGCCGCTCCTAACGATTTGGGCGAGTATACGCTGGTGCCAAACCGGTATGGGCGGCCTCTTACCGAACCTGCGGGTATAATACATGTTGCGCATGGCTATCTCGATTTCCTCCTCAACCGTCTCAGGCGGCCCCACCTCTATTACCTCCATCCTGTCGAGTAGGGGCTCCTTTATAGCCGCAGTACCACGATAGTTCGACGGGTTGGTTGAGGCTATCTCTATAGAGTCAACATGCATGGGGATAATATCACCCTCACTCGTGGTGACCTGACGCTCCTCGAAGAGCTCGTGGAGCATTGTCTGTAGAGATGAAGGTATCGCGCCAAGCTCATCGAAGTAGCCCACACCACGATTCGCCTTAAGAGCCCTCCCAGGGATAAAAACCTCTGGGTGGTCAATGTCGAACCCCTCCCTGAGCTTCTGTATGGAAACCCCCCCAATAAGCTGACGCGTGGTGAGCATGGGGTCACCCGGAATCCTCACCCAGATTCGTGGAACCCAGCTGAGCTCCACCCGCTCCAAGTGGGTCACCTTCCACTTACACGAGAAACAAGCGGGGTGAACCGGGTCATCGTGAATACGGCAATCCTTAACCGCTAAAAGCTTCGGTGGCAAAAGCTTGGCAACAGCTTTCGAAAAAGTCGTCTTGCCGAAGCCGCGGTCACCCTTAAACAGTATGGGTGAACCACTGTACAACGCATTCTTGACAAGCTCCTTCTCAAGAGGCTTACCCACAATCTCGGGGAAAACGTCTAAACCATTCTTCTCAGCCTCGGTGATAGCCCGCCTCGCATAGTCAACCGTGGTCAGCGTATGATAGAAGCTCAACTCATCCGACCAAATATCAACCTCTTCGCCCCCAATATAGAAGCGTGGCGCGGAGCCCTGGGTCAGCCTAACATCCCTGTACACTATATCCTCAATCTCAGAAATGGAGACATCAGTCAACTACACGATCACCAGCCGCAGCCACTCCCAGCCAGCAGGCACCCAAGCCTGAAGTGGGTACCAAAAAACATCCCGAAACACATGTTAAAGATAACGTCGTATGCAGATATTACTTTTTCGCATTAACACCAAAAACACCACAGCTAGACTCGGCTCTAGAACCCGAAGAACACTCTGTTAGGCATCATAGCCTATAAACGTAACGTGCGTCAAAGACCATGATCAGGTGTAGGGAGTACTAAGAGGGGCTACACCGTTAGGCTTGGACTCCTGAGAGGCCCTTCAGGGTTTTAAAGAGTGTGTCCAGTATTCGCTTACTCATCCCCCACACGACCCAGTCATCCACTAGGTAGGCTTCGAGAACCCTCCCATTCACTGTGAACGAGCTCTTCTCAAACTTGTCGAGTGGAAACCAGCGTGCATCGGCAACCTCATCCCGGTTGGGCTCCGGCTGAAACTTCACCGTAGATGAGAAAACGAAGGGTTTAACCTTTAACTCCTTCTGGTTTGAAGGTGAGACCACATCCAAGTCGAAAAGGAACCTGAGAAGCGACGATGGGACACCCACCTCCTCTTCGAACTCCCTAAGAGCGCAGCCTAGGGGCGTCTCCCCCTGCTTAAGCCTACCGCCCGGGAAGGCTACCTGGCCAGACCAGGGGTCATCCTCACGCTCAGCGCGCCTGATGAGAAGCACCTCTCTCTGGGCTGAAATCACCACGGCCACGGCGGCGTTTAACTGGTCAATCAACCAACCCAACCAAAACAGAAACAAACCCATCAGTTTAAGGTTTGCGTAGCCACCACGTGGAGACAAGACAAAACCCTATGCCACACAGGATCCGTGATAAGATAGCGCACCCTAAGACGTAACACACACCTGACACGAGGGTAAACCAACTTAGAGGCTATCAACCAATATACAAAGGGAGGTTGTCTCCCCATTTGTAAGACTCACACCGGAACCGTAAACCAAGCTATTATTAACCGATTCATACCCAGTCCAGACACCCCCCGAGGGTGCCTGCAGAGTCGATATGATTGACACGGCCTTCTTAACCACTCCAAGGTAGCTTCCAGCAAAGGAACACGTCTGTCTATGCATCTCCAGAGCCCTCCACGCCACTAAGTAGTCAGCGAGCTTGTACGTCTGGTAGACTCCACTGTAGGCCTCATCTGCGAAGCCCACACCACTCCACATCTTCGTTAGACGACCAAACACCACCTCAGCCTGAGTGTATTCGCCGAGGTGGAGGTAGAGGAGAACCCTGTAGGCGAGCTGGTCCGCGTAGGCCGAGTAGTTAAAAGCTGGATTCACTGAGAAAACAGTGGCTCTGACAGTGTACCCATCAATGTAACCCAATGTGACATCGACCCCACTCATTGGCTGAGTGGTGTTAGGGTAGCTACCAACCACCTCGAACACGGGATTCCAATACTTGAATAACCCACCGTAAACGAGTGATGCACTGTATATCCTCCGAGCCAGGCTAATAGCCTCCGGGTTACCCGTTACATTATAGATTTTAAGCAGTGCATAATAGTCGAGAGCTTGGTCGTCCGCTAAGTATATGGTGTGCGAACCAGGATACACCACCTCCAAACCAGTGGGCGTCGCCAAGGAGGAGTAATACAGCAGAGCCGCAGTGTAGTTAAACGGGAAATGAGTGTACGTGTTAATGGTGATTCGACTAAGACAGCCACCAACCAAATCATACTCTGAGATACGCACACCCAAAACCACCACTATTGCAACGAGTAGGGCGACCACGATGAATATCCTAGTACGCTTCCCTAGCTTGAAGATTGTGGCCGTAGCTATCACGCCCCCCTCCAAACCAAGGTGGCGCTCAATATGTTGTAACTAAGCATCGCATCCTGAATAATAAGTATATTCATCGTGGGACACGTTGAGGCTGGAAAAGGGAACACGTAGTGTTACTCTATTTGCCTCACCAAGTGAATTTACCCGTGGTCTTCCAGACGACCGCGTACACGATCAGGCTGACAACCATTGAGGAGATTAAAGCCGTCCCCGTGTAGCCTAAGCCGCTATTTGAGGCTAGGGGATATATGGGACTGTTCTTGGGGGTTTGGGGCACAAAGAGATATACGCTGGATAAGAATGCTGTCGCCGAAGCAAGCAGCGATGTTAAAACTCTCTCTAAGAAGAGCCTCCGCGCACTCCTCTTAATCGCGGAAAACAACCCCTTCTTCGGACCAACACCCACTGGGAAAAGTAGGAGCGCATACCTACTGATACTATACACACGCGGGGGTCTCCCCCTCCCACCATCACTCGACTCACTCCCACAAACGAGGCCTATCTTCTCCAAGCGGTCAAGCCTCTGATTAACATCCTGCACCGTGAGCCCAAGCTGACTGGCTATTTCACCACAACTCTTGGGCTCCGAGGAGAGAGCCTTGAGGATGAGGCGGGAACTAGTGTTCGCGAGCTCCCTGCAAACATCCTCTAGTAACTGGTCGTCGCCGTCCACAACGACCATAAAATCCTCCACCCTATACTCTATATCCCTCTTCACCTAAACCACCACCCCCATCATAATTCAAATATGTGTACCCTCACCTCATCATCTGGTTTCCGAACGCTTAAATCTTTTCAAAGCCCTAATCCCAGCGTAGGCGACCAGAGGCAGCGTGAAAACGGAACCAGTCACCACACCCGCTAAAACATACGGCGCTAAAAGGCCCCACTCAAAACTGGCATCACGGTTTGGACAAAGAGTTGCCTGAGAACAAAGCAAGCCGGGTTTGAACCAGTAGACAACCCCAATGAGGCTAAAAACAGACACTGAAAAAAGTAAGATGACCAAGACAATTCCTACCCATTTATGCAAGCCACTCACCCACACGTGGTATACGAGATAAGGTACTGGTATCCCTTAACTCCACCCATAGTTGACAGTGAGTAGCCCCAATCGAAGAGAGGGTTGGAGTTACACGTAGCCTGAGAGCTAAAGTAATAACCTTCTTCATACGATTCCGTGACATTATAGGAACCATTGGAGTTAAACATGAACGCGTGATACCAGTATTGGTTTGTAAAGGTTGGGACAGCGCTAAACGAAGTGATCTCGAAAATAAGAGGATTATAATACGGGTTAAACGAATATCCAGATATGGTGAACGTATGAATTTGCGTCGTGTTAATATTGTAAAAAACGAAGTACCAGCTTCCTGAATATTCATAAACTTCGTATTCAACGGAGTCGCCACTAATAGCCGAAAAATCCGATTGAGACGGAACAATGGGTGGTCCACCAGAAGTACCGCACCCATTAGTGTAATAAAGCTCGTAGACAGGCAGGGGGCTTAATCCGTCTGCCGGAACAACCCATCCAGCCTGCGGTAAATACGCGGTTTCAAAACAGGGGATGGAAGGGTTGGCCCCCTCATAATTGGTCACACCAGTCCACGCGGCCACCTGATTATCACTCGCATTTTTTATAAAAGGATAGTTTAAATCTGTTATTACCTCGGTTATCGTAGGCCTACTTTGGGCCGCATAGTACTGGTTCCCCGTCCAAGAGTTGCCTCCCACGGATAACGGGGATACCCCTGACTGATTGCTTTTGCTACACCCATCTCCCAGGTAGGCCTCTAGGGGTGCGAGTCCTACATGTGTGTATTGGGGGGGTTGAGACAAGTTAAGGAGATTGAACTGCACCACATTACTACTACAGTTAGAGTAGTAGGCGAACTGCAAATAGACTCCGAGCGTGTCGTTGGTTATCCCTGCGGAAGCTGTGAGCGACTGGGAACCGTATAGTTCGAGGTCGCTTTGGAACACGGGTTGCTGGATGAGTAGCTGGAGGTTTGACTGTACCTCGTTTATCGTGGTGTTGGAGTAGGCACCCATCAGTTTGAGCTCAACACCCACCTGTGCAACAAGGTTTGAGACCATGTTTTGATTCACACTTGAACCATCGGCCCCAACATATGCTGTTGGTAAGCTGGCAACCACGGTGAGGGCCGTCAGCACGGCGACCCAAAGCCAAACCATATTACTCATGGACTATGTATTCTAAGCTTGAAAGATAAACTTTTTAAAATACGCGTTTTAAAATATTTTAGGCTAACCCTGCTGGATTTCACCCGTCTCTTTTCACAGGTTATACGAATGAGCGTTGGCTGGGGCTTATTGCTTGGTCGCTGCTCTGTGGGTGTGGTTTCGGCCTGTTTGGGGGTTCAGATCTGCTTTGCAAGGGCTAAAATCTCGGCTGTGGATATTTGGGTTGTGGGTGTGGGAAGCTGAGTTCTTGGGTTGGTGAGCCCGCGGGGGGGAGGGGTGGCATGGGTGGTGGTAGGGGTGTGGAGGACCTTGCGGCTAGGTACCCCTATAGTCATTGGGGTTCGAAGCTGATAGCTGAGCTCGGCGTGGAGGATTTGGATGGCTACACGCTTGATGAGGGAATGTTGAAGCGGGTGTTGGAGAGGTTTTCAAGTGATAACCCGGACCCCGAGCGGGTTGAGTTCTCCGTTGACTATCTTAACCCTTCGAATGAGGTTGTCGCCTACCTTGTGGGTATGGGTTTCCTAGTGTACTCTAGGCTCCCAGAATACGCGAAGATGAGGCTGGGGTCACGCCTCTTTAACTGGTTGAGCGTCAGGACGGGTGAGCTACTCAAAACAGAGGAGCCGCGTAACGTATCCGAGCTGTTATCAGTTGACTTCTCGCTTCCAAACGTTATTTGGGAGGATGGTAAAATCGTTGTGGGGCTAACTGACTTCCTTCGGATGTCCCATATGTGGGAGAGCCGCCTCAGGCTCGTCGAGTTACCCATTCATAGGGGAAAACTCATACTGGATGGGAAGTCGGCCCCGCTCGTGGCGTCCCAGCTCTGCTTCAGCAGGCTTAACCAGATACTTGAGGAGAAGCTTAGGCTGAGTGGCCCCGGTGGTCCACGTACGAGGCCTAGCTGGGTTGACGCCTTGGAGGCGGAGGTCTCCAAGCTTGTGCCGAGGAGCTGGGAGGAGCTTGGTGGTGAGGGGGTTCTCCCCCGTGTAGCCGAAGAGTATCCTCCATGTATGAAGGAGATCATGGCTCAGATGGCGAAGGGTCTCGAGCCACCCCACTTCGCGCGCTTCGCGTTCGCGGCATTTATGAGGATGATCGGAGCACCCAAAGAGGAGACACTCAAAGCTTTCTCAACAACCTCCGACTACAAGGAGAACATAGCAAGCTACCACATAGCGCATATATACGGCGAAATAGGCTCACACACAGCCTACACCGCGCCAAGCTGCGACACACTGAAGACGGCGAGGCTCTGCCCGGTGGAGGGCTACTGTAACCCCAAAGCCAAACACCCAGTAACAGTCTACAAAATCAACCTGAGAAAAGATATTAACAGTAATAGGAGGGGTGCAACTCAGAGTAGAGAAACTCTCAACACGGACACGAAACCCTAAACCACTCGCTCACTAAGTAAATAACACGCACCCCACCCATGTAGCTTAGGTTGAGGGTGGGCGTTTGAGACCACACGTACCCCCAGCGAAGATACGTGGTGGCTATGAGGTTTAAAGCTTAAGGTTGGGTTGAAGGTGCCGGGGGCGGGATTTGAACCCGCGGGGACGAGATTATGAGCCTCGCTCCATAGCCAGGCTAGGAGACCCCGGCTACTCACAACATTTTCTGGACGAATATATGTTTGTCGAAGCTTACTCCTCCCACCCGTATACTTACTCTTCACATGTGCTCCCAACACACCAATCCACGCGTTTGGGGGTGGGAGGCATTATCCACGGTGTTCTAACTATTGGGTGTGAGCTGGTAGTGGTGTGCGGTGTGGGTATGCTTAATTATGTGTGTTTGTTGTTGGTTATATGTGATTTTCTGTGAGTGACTCGCTAGATGAGGACCTGTGCGTGGCTGCGCTCGACGAAGCCTCAAGACTTGGGTGTGGGTACGCCGAGGTGAGGCTGCACGTTAACACTTATACGGGCTACTCCCTGAGGAGCGGGGTTACGGAGCCCACGGTTCTTGTTGACTCCCGCGGTGTGGGTATACGCGTGATATGCGGTGGGAGCCTAGGCTTCGGTGCTACCAATGTCTTGAGTAGGCAGTCGGTGGTGGAGGCTGTGAATATGGCGGTGAAGATGGCTAAGGCTAGCGGTGATGGGGGTGAGAAATATGTTTTATCTGCGGAGGAGTCTGTGAGTGATAATTGGAGTGTGAGTGAGGCGAAGAGTCTGTATGAGCTTCCCAGTGAAACCGTTGTTTCGCTCCTTAGGGATGTTGACTCGGCCTCCAGTCGTGAGGTTAAGGGCTTCAGTTTTCCAGTCCGCCTACTACGCATAGATTGCTCAACGGAGCAGAAGCTGTACATGAATTCGGAGGGCTCCAAGATATCCTCGGTTGTCCCCAGGGTGTCCTTCCACAGCGTGTTCGTTGGGTTGAGAGACGGTGAGAGGGTTACCGTCTCCGTTCCGCCCGGTTACTCTGGTCTTGGGGGTAGTGGGGGTTTCGAGCTAATCGAGAAGCTCAGGCTTGAGGAGTACGTTGCTTCACGGCTTACCGAGATTGCTACCACACTATCATCCACCACGGCTCCACCCCGTGGGGAGAGGGTTGACGTTATCCTTGGACCCAACGTGGCATCCCTCACAAGCCACGAGTCAGTGGGCCACCCCTTTGAGGCGGACCGCGTACTCGGCAGGGAGGCCGCTCAGGCGGGTGAATCCTACCTCAAACCCGGGGAGTACAACATTAGACTCGGGGGCGCCGAGGCCTACGTGTCGGATGACCCAACCATCCCCAACTCCATGGGCTTCTACCTATACGATGATGAGGGGGTTAAGGCGAGAAGACGCAGGCTACTACAGGCGGGGTACGTCTCCGAGCTACTTCACAACAGGGCCACAGCCACCAAGTTCGCTGGTAGGAGTAATGCCTCAGCTAGGGCTGTGAGGTACAGTGTTGAGCCACTCATAAGGATGGCCAACACCTATATTGAGCCGGGGGACTGGAGCTTCGAGGAGCTCTTAAAAGACACTAGGAGGGGGGTGTACATTAAGAGCTTCATGGAGTGGAACATCGACGACAAGAGGCTCAACCAGCGCTACGTGGGTTTGGAGGCTTTCCTAATAGAGAACGGTGAGCTCAAGGCCTCCGTGAACAGGCCAATACTTGAGATAAGCACCCCTAAGTATTGGTCTAGCATAGACGCCCGCGCAAAGGACATGGAATTCTACTCTGGGATGTGCGGTAAAGGCGACCCCATGCAGGGCGCACCCGTCTACTTCGGCTCACCTCACATAAGGCTCAGAGACGTGGTTTTGGGTTAGGGGTGGGTGGCTTCGATGAGTTTTGATACAAACCTCGAGGAGGTCTCCCAAGGGGTTATCACCCAAGCCAAGAAGCTTGGGTGCAGCGATGTTTCAGTGGTGGTCACGCGGGACCACACGAGGCTAATCAGGTTTGCGAACAACCTTGTGACCCTTTCAAGCAGCGTTGTGGACACGTCGATACAGGTGTACGTGGCGCACCAGACGAGGAGGGCGGTGGGTGTCACCCACGACACGTCACCCCAGTCGCTTGAGAGGTTCGTCGCGAGGCTCGTGGACTCGGCGAGCCGGCTGGCTCCAAGCGATGATTACGCCCCGCTTCCAAGCGGTCCCTTCGAGTACCCTGAGGAGCAAAACTACGATAAGAGGCTGGAGGGGGAGGAGCTCGTTGAGCACGCGCATCAGGCTGTGGACGCAGCTCTTAAGGCGGGCGCCAAGCGTGTGGCGGGCTCTCTTCAGAGCCTCGTGAGGAGGGTTCACGTGTCCACGAGCGCGGGTGTGGCTGGCGATGACTCCTCTACAAAGATCCTGCTAAACGTGAGGGCGTTCACCGAGGGTAACGCCTCGGGTCACGGCCTATCATGCGCCTCATTCCTCTCAGAATTCAACCCAGAGAAGGCTGGGAGGGCCGCTGGCGAATACGCCAAAATGGCCGAGTCACCCAGGCAACTTGAGGCGGGCGCATACGACGTGATATTCACACCCACAGCGGTGGCAAACATCCTACCACTCGCCGAGGCGGCATCAGCCTACCTCATCCAGTCTGGGCTATCATATTTCAGTGACCAGCTAAACCAGCAAGTGGGCGTGGAGACGCTAAACGTGTGGGACTACGGCGTCTACAAGGGCGGCCTAGGGGGGCGCCGACTCGACGACGAGGGCGTGCCAACCCAGAAAACCGAGATCATAGCTAAAGGCGTGTTCAGAAACATGCTCCACAACTCCTCCACAGCCAAGAAATTCGGCACGAAGACCACGGGTAACGCGGGCATAATTTCACCCCAACCAAACACAGTGGTCTTCGGTGAGGGCGACTCCACACTCGAAGAGATGATCCAGGAAACCAAGAAGGGACTACTCGTGACAAACAACTGGTACACACGCTTCCAAAACCTGCGAACAGGCGAATACTCAACCCTACCCAGAGACGCAGCCTTCAGCGTGGTGGACGGCAAAATAGGTGAACCAGTAGCTGGCTTCAGACTCAGCGACTCAGTGCTTCGACAACTCAAAAGCATACACCTAATATCCAAGACCAGAAACTGGGTCGAGTGGTGGGAGGTGGAAACACCCACACTTGCACCCTACATGCTCATCAAAGACGTCACAGCCACCGTGGCATACTGACCCAGGAGCAAAGAACAATCCGCATATAGAGGATGCTCCTAGGACTGCCCAAACCGATGACTGATCCTAACAGGTTAGGTAGTATGAAGCCTTTAAGTTAGTAAAGTTTATACGCCCAGTCCTAATTATTTTGGGAAATGCTTAGTATTGAGGAATCACTCGAAGTTGGACCCGAAACACTAAAACACAAGATTGACTCTGGGGAGGAATTCGTGCTCCCCGATGTGAGGACACCCTGGGAGTATGATGCGTGGAGCATAAATTATGCAGGTGTTGAGCCACTCCTACTACCGGTGCAGGACCTCTTCAGCCAGCCCGAAGCGGTGCTTGAAAGGATACCCCTAAACAAGGAGGTGTTGATTGTGTGTGCACACGGCAACAGGTCGCTGTTCGCAGCCCAAATACTCACCTCCCTAGGCTACAGGGCTAAGAGTGTGCGGGGCGGAATGAACATGCTCAACGCGTTGTGCGACACAGCAGAAATACACATAGACTCAGAGCTCTTAATACTTCAAATAAGGCGCATAGTTAAGGGGTGCGTGGGCTACATACTCGCCTCAAGGGAGACTGGTGAGGCTGCGATCGTCGACCCACAACACCTAGCACACACCTCCTGCCTTGAGGAGACCAAAAGACTGGGGTTAAGGGTGGTCGCCGTGGTCGAAACACACAGGCCACTCGACCACATATCGGGAGGACACAAACTCTCCGAAACACTAAAGGCGCCACTCTACACCTTCAGCACACTCCAGCCAGCTCCCAACCCGGAGACCATCAGGCTGGGCTCATATACACTCCAACCCGTGACCCTAAACCAGCACCTAAACTATACGATACTAGTGCTTTCAAAGCCAGGCAGCAAAACACCGACCGCGGTGTTCACAGGAGACCTGTTATTCACCGACGGCTACGCGAGGCCTGACACACTGGGCGCCGCAAACCTAGAGGAGCAGGCAAAGGCACTCTACCAGCTATACGACTGGTTATTCGAAAACATCCCAGCTGATACAGTGGTGCTCCCATCCCACTGCACCCCCCAGAACATCAGGAAGGGTAACCCCATACAGGCAACACTTGGCGAAATCAAAAGCAGGCTCTGGTCTCCCAAACCCAGACCAGACGAACTACTAGACTTCCTCCTGAAACACCTACCACAGAAACCAGCCAACCACGAACTAATAGCACAGATAAACACGAATCCCCAAAAATACCTCCCAATAGCCGATGAGAGAAAGCTCAGAGACATAGAAAGCGGCCAGAACAACATGACCATAAGGAAGCATAGGCCGCCATGAAAAAACTTATCTTTCCATACGCACGTTAAAATCTGCTGCCGGGGTGGCCGAGCGGCCTAAGGCGGCGGCCTGCAGTGGTCAACGTAGCCAGCCGCTTATCCGTGGGTTCGAATCCCACCCCCGGCTCTGCAATACTATGTTTATGATTATTGTAGTGCTTAATCGCAACAAGAGTGATAAGGCAACAATTATCTATGTCGACACAGATTCACTTGAGAGGGGAAATGGGAAAGAGATCATTCCAACTTCAGGCCGGAACGACTTAAAGAGGCATCGAAATTATTCGCGAATAAATAGAACACTTGCGTCAAAGTGGAGTAACTTGTATAGAGCAACATGGTTATCAGAAGGCTTTAATTTGTTATTGGTTAAGTTAAACGGCTATCAAGTAGGCAACAACACACGCTATGAATGCTCTGAGCGAATAGGTACCCATCATCTTAAAGGACATTACGGAATATATTCCACATTGGCTCGAGGGGGCTCCAACTAAGAACTAATATTATACATGAATAAACGAAAGATTCATTAAAAGAACGGATTCACTGGAATTTTTGCTACGTATATTTGGTGGCTAATGTGGCGATCGCCCGTGTGTTATAGCGGCATTCGGATTTAGTGACAAGACCATCAACTGTTGGATCAAGCAGACAGAGTGTTATTCACAGTATAGTGTTACACCAATTGAGGCCTTGCGCGAGAAAAATGATAGCGTCTGTATTTGGGGTGTTGGGCGTTGCCTCCAAGCGCGGTAAACAATTATCCAGACACTATCAGGAAAATGGCGATGAGTGAAAAACTCTGGAGGGGTTTCTCTCTATGTATATATCGCCTCTCCTGCACAGGTGTGTTTTAGAATAGGATGTCAGTGCAGGAGAAATGATGTGACTAGATTGTGTGCAACTCCAATTGGTACAATAATACAGTTCTACGCTGCTACATTTGGCATTGCCCAATAAACCGTTGTTTTGTTTCACGTTCAAGAAACTTTATTAAGTCCTAGTCATTACCACTTAATAGCCTATAACGTATAATATTTTAAGGAGAGAGTAAAGTGAGTTTCGTGACTTTTCTAACTTATGGCCCAGATTCTTACTTTAATAGGCGACCGGCTAATACAAATATTATTCTGGAAAGCTTTGAAAAATCACTGGTGAACGCGTCGGAGCTCGCCTTATACATATTTGATATTTACCAAAATCGTGAGGCGCTTTAATTGTCGAAATCACCTCCTGACTTTGAAGAAAACTTCGAGCGATATCTGAAAGATGTAAGCCTCGCTAACTCTGAGGCAAGTAAATCCTACCTCTTCCTAGAATTCATAAGGAATACATTCAAGCAGGTTAATGTAGATTATTCGGAGAAACTATACCCCGACTTAGAAAAGCATCTTGTAGGTAAAACAAAAACTCTCACTGTAAAGGGGCGGCCAGATGCCATGCTCGGAAACCTCATAATTGAGTTTAAAAAGAAACTCGATGAAAAGAGTAAAAATGAAGCCGAATCTGAACTTCGTCGTTACATTTCGATTTTATGGACGCAACAAAAAAAACGTAGAATACAGTATGTGGCGATTGCTACTGACGGAATAAACTTCGTATGCTACAGACCAAGAGCTGATCCTGGAGAAGTAGAAGTAATACCTAGCGATGTCTTTTTAGATGAAATAGACAAGATAAACCTTACAAGAACCAATCCAGGAGAGGCCTTTGTCTGGCTTGACCGATACATATTATCGAAGGCTAGAAGACCGCCCACAGCCGAGGCTTTTTCAAATGAATTCGGTCTGAATAAACCAGCCTTCAGAGACTCAGAAGCCTTTCTCAAGCAGGCTTGGAAGGAGAGCGAGGAAAAGGTACTGTACGACCAATGGGCTGGCTTTCTCAGAATAGTCTATGGCTCCAGTGTTGACAGCGAAGATTTATTCATCAGACACTCTTATTTAGCCACGCTTGCCAAATTGCTTGTTTACTCCTCCTTCTCAGGCGGGGCTATACCCGTTTCATCCGAGCAGGTATGTGAAATCCTTGAGGGAAAGATTTTCGAGAAATGGAATGTGCACAACTTCCTAGAAGAGGACTTCTTTTCATGGGTTGCCAGAACGGATTCCGGTATCAAGGCGGCTCAGATACTCCTCGACAGATTAGCCTCCTACGATTTATCCACGGTAGACGAAGATATTCTGAAGTCCCTATACCAAGAGCTAGTGGACCCAAATGCAAGGCACGAGCTTGGAGAATACTATACACCAGACTGGCTAGCGGAGCTAATGATAGAAAGGATATTAAAAGATGATCCAGATAAGAGTGTCCTCGACCCCGCGTGCGGCTCAGGTACATTCCTCGCTGCCTGTATTCGCAAGAAGAAACAACTGTTAAGGAGCAGAAGGCCAATTCAACAATTTCAGGCTATATTAACTTCAGTTAGAGGTGTGGATGTGCATCCATTAGCAGTAATACTTGCAAGAACAAACTTTCTTACGGCTCTAGGAACGGATTTACTTTTTGCAAGACGTGGACCGATCTCAGTGCCAGTGTATCTAGCTGATTCAATACGACTACCCGAATCCGATGTAACTATCTATGAAGGCGTAAAGTCGTTTAAAATTCAAGCGGATAAAAAGATCTTACGCTTACCGGTCAGCATAACAGTAGACCCCGATCTAACCGATAAAGTGGTCGAGGGGGTTAAGGAATATGCTCGCAAAATAGCTGAAGGGGACAAACCAAAACTGGACGATTTCAGTAACATTATCACCCAGAAGATTAATAGAGAAATCGATTCCAAAAGCATCGTGGTTCTCTTCGATTCAGCAAGGGCTATGGCAGAACTTATCAAGCTTAAGAGAGATACCGTTTGGGCATTTATTCTCAAAAACATCTACAAGCCGCTATTTCTAAAAGACAAGAAATTTGATGTTGTTGTGGGTAACCCACCTTGGCTCTCATATAGATATGTAGAGAGCACAGACTACCAAAAGTTTCTTAAAAACATGATATTAAATGAGTATAATTTACTCGATACGAAAAGGGCTGAGTTGATAACTCAAATGGAGCTCGCGACGCTTTTCTTCGCACGATGCAGCGACCTTTATCTCGCGGATGAAGGCATAATCTCCTTTGTAATGCCACGCAGCATTTTTGTAAGCGACCATCATCACAACTTTAGAAGAGGTAAATACAAACCAAATATGAGGTTTATTGAAATATTAGACCTCGAACATGTTGACCCATTGTTTCGTGTACCTAGCTGTGTAATAACAGCCAAAAAGGGCATCAACGTATATCCAGTAGATACCATAGTTCTAAAAGGTAGGCTCTTACAAAGAAATACAAAGTTAAAGGAAGCCTTAAGAGCTTTAAATCAAGAAAACAAAAAATTTACGGAATATGCAATAGGAGACAGGTCTTTCCTAGAAGATTTGGAATTTGAAACGGTACTTAAGGCAATAGATAGAGGCAAGAAAAGTTATTATTATGAAAGTTTTACCCAAGGAGCTACTATCGTTCCGCGACAACTCTGGTTTGTTGAGCCTCAAGTCCACCCCAAGCTTGGCATTGATCCAACACAGCCTAGGTTAAAAACCTCTCAAAGAGCTATCGAAAAGGCAAAGAAAGAATATGAAGACGTTATTGTTGAAGGCGAAGTTGAGTCTCAGTTTCTATATTTGGTTGTAACTGGTTCTGAAATAGCACCTTTTTCCACCACCAAACTGCCTCTTGTGGTGTTACCCATAGAACCCAAAGGTGGAAAATACCATATCATTCATTCAGAAGAGGCTAAACAAAAAGGCTATTCTGGTTTATACCATTGGCTGATTAGAGCAGAAGAGGTTTGGAGTGGAAAGCGTGGAGAGAAGGCAGACAAGATGACCATATATGACAGGCTAGATTATCAAAGAGGACTATCGGACCAAAGAAGTCGTGTTAAGTATAGGGTGCTCTATAACACTTCTGGGACTTACTTGGTGTCATGCATCGTTGTGAATAAGCCTTCGAACGTCAAGGTTGACAGCTCATCGATCAGGGTTTCTGGGGTAGTGGCTGACGCAACAGTTTATAGATATGACACAGATGACGAAAATGAAGCTTTGTTCCTTTCTGCTTTGCTCAATGCACCAATAATTGATTCGTTGATTAAACCAATGCAGAGCCGTGGGCAGTTTGGAGAAAGACACATACATAAAAAGGTTTTAGAGTTACCGCTACCAAAATTTAATCCTAGAAAGAATGAGCATATGATGCTCGTAAATCTAGCGAAAAGAGCAAGCGAAAAGGCTTCGAAGATTGTACCCGAGCTTGAAAAGCAGTATTCTGGAATTGGAAAGATCCGGCAATTGGTCAAAGCCGAGATAGAAGAGGAAGTATTGCAAATAGACAAAATTGTCAGAGAACTAATAGTCAGTGAGGGCGAACTACCAGACGGATTGTACGCATTTCTATAACATTTTCGACCGCCAATAAGACCGCCCTGACAATGGTTTAAGGATTGGCGAGTAAGTGTGGGGATAAATTATTCAAATGCTATCACGCAATAATCCTTTGGTCACACAACGATTATACTCTTTGTGTTAAGATTTATTATTTTTAATGGAATCATGCTTATGATAATTGATTAATTAAAGTAATCTTTTAAAGCATTTGAGTGAAAATTTGATCCTGTCCGGATAAGCCTTAAGTGGTGGGCGCCACGGAACTGAATTGGTGAGAGACCGTGGAGCCCACCACGGACATATTCGAGTTCTTCAGGGATTTAAATGTTTTTAAGAGGAACAGGAAGAGGTTCGAACTCAAAGTGGTTGCGGTGCTGCTCTACGCTTTTGGGCTGAGCCTCAGGAAGACCTCGCGGTTCTTCTGGGTGCTCTCTGAGCGCGTCTCGAAGTCGAGTGTACTCGGAGGAGTGGGTGAGGAGGGTTGAGGGGAAACTCAACTTCGACGCGGAGCCGAGCTGGCACCAAGCGATCGCGGTGGATGAGAGTGTGGTGAAGCGTGGTGGCAGACCGATCTATGTATGGGTGGCTGTGGACACCTATACCAGGCAGCCCGTCTGGTTCGGCGCCTCACTCACACCGGAGGACCACGGAGAACGCGCTCAGGTTCCTGCGGAGGCTGAGGGGGAGATGCCTCGGAGACCCGGTGATACTTACTGATAGGGGTCCCTGGTACCGTGACTCCGTGATCCGGGCGGGCTTCCAAAACCACGTCCACCAGACCTTTGGATTGAGGAGCTCAGTCGAGCGCTTCTTCGGCTACCTCAAAGACAGGACCAGAGTGTTCTATAATAACATCAACCCCAAGAAAGCACTCTTTACACCACTCGTGGACTCCTCGAACTATTCATGCACTGGTACACTGAGTGGAGGTGACACGGATGAATCCTTATCCGGACAGGATCGAAAATTTATAGAATTACTATTTAACCACGTGTGAAGATGTAATCTATTTTCGCGTTGTCTTTGATGTTTAGTAGTATTCCTCGTAGTACGCCCATGTGGTACTCGCTTCCGGGGTTAAATATGGGTATGCTTCTCTTTTTGGAGCCATCGGTGGGTTGGAGTTTGTCTGCGCCTTGGGATTCGTGTATGTGGCCGTGTAAGCCGATGAGTGGTCCCTTTTCCTCTATGAATCGCCTCACGGAGGTGCTACCCACGTGCTCTGTGAGCACTTCTCCTCCCGCGATTACTGGTTTGAAGTCTTTTAGCTTGGGGGCTTGGTCGAGCAGTGTGCCGTATGGGGGTGGGTGTGTAACCATGATGAGCCTGTTGCTGTCCGCTGTGCGGGTGGTGTTTGTGAGCCTGTGGTATATTTCGGCTTCGGGTAGCTCGCGGGGGGTGTGCCATGGTGTTGGGTTGGCGTATCCGAAGCCTGCTAGCTGGTAGCCTTCGAATTCTACCACCTTCTCATCGAACACTGTTAGGGTGACGTTTTCGAGCGTGTTTAGGAGTTGGGCTACCTCGGGGTAGTCGTCGTTTCCGGGTATCACGTAGAGTTTTGCGCCTAGGGGTCTGAACCTCTCCTCACACTTCTCCACGAATGCTTCAAGTGTTCTACTCATCTCCTCCAAGAATAGTGCCTTTATCTTAGACCTGTCCTCCTTCACCTCATCATACTCGTCTCTCCCAAGCACCCTGTAGTATTGGCCAGCCTCCCTCAGCCTCCTCTTATAGGCCTCAAGCTTGGCGGAGTCAACCACGATGTTTTCACCCATAAACTCAAGCGAGTATTCATCACCACCCCTCTGGATGATGGGTACGAGTAGCTTGCCAGTCAGGTCTCCGCCCACAACCACGTTTGGCACACCGTAGAACTTGGGTGCATTGGCCACCTTCCCGTACACCACCTCTGAGCCGTGTAGGTCGGCTACGAAGAACACTTTGAGGGCGCCCATTATTCAGCCACATCCATATCACGTCACGCGCCAAAATGTGGGTTGCGGTCAGCGCGCTTCTATGAGTAACTCGCCCCCACCCAACTCACTGGCAGTGATTCCGTGCACTGGGAAGAGTGAGCAAACGTGTAGGTTGGTTTCCGAGTGGGTTGTAGCCTTGATGACAGCCCTGCCCCCGAATAGTGCTACGTAGGGTATTATCTGGTCGCTCATGAACTCGTCTAGGACGCCCTGCTGGCGTATGAGGCATTCCCAAGCGGATTTACCCACTTCTTCAGCTCTAACACCCCGTTTGCCCACCGCGTCGCAACCGTGGCGGGTCTTGGAGTACACCTTGGCTACAAAAACGTAGCTTCCAGTTGACGGTGAGTCGACGTATTCCACCCTTTTCTCAGCCACATCGATATGTAGGAGTTGGCGTTCCGCTACACGTGCAGACTGCAGATTCCTAGACGCCCCTGACACGGCGAATGAGTGGATGGGTTCCCCTCTCTCCGTTAGGTTCACCTCACCGAGTGTTGAGGGTTGAACGCTCAGCTCCACCTCCCCACCGCCCGAGGGGTAGAATCCTCTTCGGATGACCCTGAACGCGCAACGCGCCCCGAGCTGGTTGATGTGGTGCAGAAATATGTGCTCGAAGTAGTCCACACTTGGACTGTTCATAACGTTGGTGCCACCCTTCACCCTCACTATATACTCTCCTGCCGAGGAGAGCATTATTGGTAGCAGTGTCTGCAACACTAATGTTACGCTTCCCGCTGTGCCCACATCGAACTCGTAGCGACCGCCAACCGCGTCCTGCGGCTCGAACACTATTTTACTCGAGCCGATGCTCGCACCCTCAAGCCTAGCTGAACAAACCTCGGCGGCCGCCCTAATAGCGGCTAGGTGCTGGGGTCGCAATCCAGACGGGCTTCTCTTTGCTCTTATAGAGTGAACGAGCACTGGTGTGTGGGTTATAGCGGAGAGTGTGACGGCTGTTCTGAGTATCTGACCGCCACCCTCCATTGTTGAGCCGTCAACCTGAATCATCCTTCTCTACCTATGGCTAACTGTTTACCTAATGGTGTTAATAACCCTGCGTGTCTAGCTCTCCGCTGTGTCACGAGGTCTTTCTGCTTCACCCACCATCAGCTTGGTTAGCCTGTCATCCACTTCGTTTAGCTGGTTCATGAGCTCATCCATGAGCTCCCTGTACGCCCTATCTGAAAGCTCGTTCGTCCTCCTGAACTCGTTGAGTGCGTTGATCTGCGCGATTATGAGTTGCCTCTTCTTCCTCATAATTTGAAGCTGCTCGGTGTTGAGTTTAAGCTGATCCTCGACCTCTTGTATCTTCGCCTGTATCCCTCTGATTTTGACCTCATACTCTTCCTTAAGGTTCTTGTATGTGTCCTCAGAGATCTCCCCATGTGACCACGCGTCCTCCAGGCTTCTCAGCGCGGAGACCAGCGCGAGCTGCCTCGCCCTGATCGACCTGTACTCGTCCAGTCGGTCGGCGACCTCGACTCCCAAGTAGTTAGCCACCCGGGAAGCTGTGAGCGCAACCACACCTATAGTGAAGATCACAGTGAAGAAGACCACGGAGAAGAGTGTCTGTGCGTAAGGGTATAGGTCGGGTATCGCTGATGCTATACCCACGGTGGCGGCTACGAGCGCGGCTGGCACAGCCCCCCTTACACCCATCCATGAAATAAAGAGCTTCTCAGCCCTGTTAAGGCGGTTTAACACGGAGCCGAAAACCGCGGCGGGGCGGATAATCAGCATAAGGGGTATGGCAACCAACAAACCCTCGGCTAGGGCTGAGGGGCCGAAGACAGCCCTAGTTGTGTACAGACCTAACAGCAGGAATATCATTACCTCCGCTATGAATTTGATGTTATCCCAGAAGTAGTTTAGGTTGCGGCGACTCTGAGGGGTTAGGCCAACCCTGTTGAGCTCGCTACCAATCACCAACCCAGCCACAACCGAGGCCACCACGCTGCTCGTGTTGAAGTATCCAGCTACAACGTAGGCCGCTATAAAGGTGATTACCGTAACGTATGCCAGCTGATCTTCCAGCTCGAAGCGTTGGGTTAGCGCTACGCTCGTGTAGCCGAAGAGTAACCCGACAACCAAGCTCCCGAGAAGGAGGCGTCCGAAGCTCTCCACCACGCCAGCTGGAGTCACGGATCCCGAGCCCTGTATAAGACTAAGTGTAACTGTGAACAGAACTATTGAGGTGGGGTCGTTGAGAGCCGACTCCGCCTTGATGATGGATGCAACCCTGCGACTGATCCTACCACCTTCAAGTAATGGTATCACGGCGGAGGGATCAGTTGCACTCACAATCGAGCCAAGAAGCATTGCCACAACAAAGGGTAAACCCAGTAGGAAGTGGGAGATAAGGGCTACACCGATGGCTGTGATGAGCACGCCCACCGTTATAAGGGAGACAACTATGAAGCCGACGCTACGTATCTCTGAGACATCCATCGACAAACCCTGAGCGAAAAGGTAGAGTGGGATGATGATGAATGCCACACCCGTCAGGGATATGCCGAAGTTCCCCGGCTGGATAAAGCCCAACCCAGTAGGTCCAAGCACGAGACCCGTGATTAGCAAAGGTACAAGCATGGGTATACGGAAGGTCTTAGCAAGCCTCGCGCTCACAACGCCTATGAGCACTATCGCTCCCACCTGCTCGATAGCCCCAAACTGGACTGTTTGGAGGCTGCTGGACACACTTGAGAGCAGGCTGGCTATATCCGTGGGCATATGCTAAAGTAGGCCGCGGGGAACCTAATAGTTTTTGGTGCTTCCAGCGCGTGTGCGGATAAGGAGAAGTTTTGGGATCACTATAACTTGTAGGAGAGTGGTAGTGAGGCCGTGTTAAACACGATGAGGTAGAGGAGGACGCGCGCCAAGGGGTAGGATAAGGTTGAGTGGAACACAACGGCGAGGAGGACGAAAAAAGTGGCCAACACTGACAAAAAGGGTTCGGGTCGCACATCAACTTTCCGTTGTGACTCGGTTTTACGCGCATATAAAATCATGTTTAACGAATGGGTCAAAACTAGAGTTGACGTTAAAAAGAGCAGGCCTGTGGCGATATCAAAGCTGACTGGGGCGCCCATAACGTATTGGGCGAAAACGTATAGGTCGAGTCCTAAGCCAATCAAGAGGGCGAAAGTTGTGGCTAAGAACACGCACGTTTCTGCCCTACTACCCTTCATCGTGAAGAATTGTCTGGGACTCACATATAAGCATCACACGCGTCACCAAATAGTGACGGGTGTGTGCGCTCATAATCCAAGCGTGGAAGCCCCTTTATCCTCACACCACCGCTTCCAGCAACTACTAGGGTAACCAGAGTGTGTGGAAGTTGTCAGGCTCCCGCCTACTTAGCATGATGCTTTTTCGGATGGGTTTATTTGCTTGTTTAGCGTATCCCAACCTGATCTTGTGTTGAGTGCTGAGAGTGAGCGTACGCCTAACAGGTTGATAAATGAGAAGAGTCCATACCTTCAACAACACGCGTATAACCCGGTTGACTGGTACCCTTGGTGTGAGGAGGCCTTTGAGAGAGCTAAGAGAGAGGATAAGCCAGTCTTCCTATCGATAGGGTACAGCACATGCCACTGGTGTCACGTTATGGCTGAGGAGTCATTCGAGGACCCAGAGGTAGCAAAGCTGTTGAATGATTCGTTTGTTTGCATTAAGGTTGACAGGGAGGAGAGACCCGATATTGACGCGGTGTACATGAACGTGTGCCAGCTAATGACTGGAAGTGGGGGGTGGCCCCTCACCATAATCATGACTCCCGACAAGAAGCCTTTTTTCGCCGCAACATACATACCCAAGTCTAGCAGGTTCGGGATGACTGGGCTCACAGAGTTGGTGCCTAGGATAAGGGATTTATGGTTGAATAGGCGTAGTGAGATATTTGAAGCATCTGAGAGTGTGCTAGCCGCACTCAGATCAACCAGCAGTCCAACCTCGAAGCCCACCCCCGACGAGCGGACGCTCAGGAACGCTTACACGCGCCTCTATGGAGAGTTCGATGAAACCCACGGGGGATTCGGCTTGCAGCCCAAGTTCCCCATGACCCACAGGGTATCATTCCTCCTACGCTACTATAAGAGGTATGGCGATAGAGGCGCGCTTTACATGGTTGAGAGAACGCTTCGACGCATAAGATATGGTGGTGTGTACGACCAAGTCGGCTTCGGCTTGCACAGATACTCCACTGATCAGAGGTGGATGGTGCCCCACTTTGAGAAAATGCTGTATGATCAGGCAGCCGCCTCCCTAGCGTACACGGAGGCCTTCCAAGCAACGGGGGATCACTTCTACCTGGATGTGGTGCGCGAGATATTCGAGTTTACTCGCAGAGAGCTTGGCTCAGATTTAGGCGGCTTCTTTACGGCGCTTGATGCAGACAGTGAGGGTGTTGAGGGTAAGTTTTACTTGTGGAGCTGGGAGGAGCTCTCCTCCTACCTCACAGAGAGTCAACTAAGGCTTCTAAGGGAGTACTACGGTGTGAGGGAGGAGGGTAACATCGAGGCCGCGGAGAGCTTGGGGAAGGTGAACATACTTCACGCTGAGAGAAGCGTCGAGGAATACGCACAGGAGCGCGGGCTTGACCCAATCCGAGTCAGGGGCGAGCTGGAATCAATAAGGAGAACTCTGTTCGAGCTTAGGAGTAAGCGTGTTAGGCCTCACAGGGATGAGAAAATCTTGGCTGACATGAATGGCTACATGGTGGCAGCCTTGGCCAAGGGTTCTTCGGTCATGGGCTCCAAGGAGTACCTAGATGCGGCTGAGCGTGCGGCCCACTTTGTACTTGCAAACATGAAGTCAGCTGACGGCGGTCTACACCATGCCTATGCGGGTGGCACGGCGTACGTTGAAGGATTACTCAGCGATTATGCCTTCATGGTTTGGGGTCTAATCGAGTTATACCAAGCTACATTTAGAACCGATTACCTCAAGCAGGCCATAACGCTGAACGAATACATGTTGAAACACTTCTGGGACAGCGCTGATGGGGGATTCTATATGACTGCTGACAACTCTGAGGAGACACTGATTCGACCCAAGGAGTATTATGACGGCGCCGTCCCCTCGGGTAACTCGGTGGCCCTAGCCAACCTTCTCAGGCTTTCGAGGATGACTGGCAACACAACCTATGAGGAGAAGGCGTACGCACTCCTGAGAAGCGTTGGCGCACAGCTTGAAGCCAACCCCGAGGGCTTCACACAGTTATTGTGCGCACTCGATTTCGCACTCGGACCATCACACGAAGTGGTGATAGTGGGTGAGCGAAAAACGCACGCCGCCAGCAACTTCCTAGGTGAACTGAGAAAAAGATTCATACCCAACCACGTAATTATACTCAAGGAGCCACACGACGATGAAATACTCGAACTCTGCACATATACTAAGGACATGGGTGGTGCCGGGAGAGAGACTCTCGTATATGTTTGCACAAACTACAGCTGCAACATGCCCACGAATAGCGTTGAGGAAGCCCTCAGACAGCTTGGCGAAAAGGTGGTTTAACCTGGACTCCACCCACACGGACCCTAAAGGTGAGATCACGCTTAAAGCGTTCTGCGTGTTCTCATATCAGGGGGCAATACTCGTTTATGAGAGATTCGACTACGTGAAGAAGCAGGGGTTTTACAGACCTCTTGGAGGTAAAGTGGAGTTCGGAGAATACTCTGCTGAGACGCTCAGAAGGGAGCTGATGGAGGAGACCTCGATGGTCGCCGAGGAAATAAGGCTTCTAGGGGTGCTCGAAAACATCTTTGTGTACAACGGTAAACAGCAACACGAGGTAGACTTCGTATACGACGGGGTGTTCACCGATAAATCCATTTACTCACGCGGCTATCTAGAATTCGTTGAAGGCAAAGCGAAGATGACCGCTAAATGGATGCCCATAAAAGAATTCACAGAGGAAAAACACATACTATACCCAGCGGGCCTCCTACAACTACTCATAGAAAAAGGATACGATTAAAACACCCCACTAAAAGATGTAGGCGCTGGGTTGGCTAATTCCCTAAGGGTTAATCCACGGGTGTATTTCTGATATCTATACTTCTCTTTTTTCAGATGTGCCCACACTGGTCTGCAGGCTTAGGGTTTCACCGGCCGTGTCCTCCAAGCTTACACCCTGTACATCGTATCCTCTGAGCAGCCAGTAAAGTGTTGCCAGAGCCCCAACCACCCACAGCGCCAAATTGTACTCTATGAATTGGCGCACACTTAGCGTGGATGTTAGGTAGAGTGACGCGGTGTAGCCGAGTATTGGCCCAAGCCTGATGAGCCCAACCATGAAAGCCCTAAGCTTCGTAGGCATGAGTAGGGGTTCGAGCACTGTGCGCACAGACCACGCCATCTCGCTGAACGCCATGTTGACGGCGAGGAATAAGTAGAAGAGCGCCATGCTTGAGCCGAGGAGGTTGAGAGTGTAGAGTATTGGAAGCATGCTTAGAGCCCCGCCCACGAAGACGCCGAAACCATACTTCCTCATGGAGACCTTTGTGATAAATAAAGGTATTATGAAGCCGGTGATGGCAGCGGCGAGGTTGGCCACCAAGACCACGAAGTTCACTGTGTTACCCGAAAAGTAGTAGTCAGCTACAACGTAGGCCATGAGGCCGTAGGTCAGATACTGGGAGACGCCTATTAATAGTAGGAATAGGAAGCGCCCCGTCAGGCTAGAAGACTTGTTTAGGGGTTTCGACGCGCCCTGCTCTGAGGCTTCGAGTCCAGACACAATCTTCTTCGCCTCCTCAACCCTACCGGAGTGTGCAAGCCACCTAGCCGACTCGGGCACCAGATACCTAATCACGAATGCTATAAGCGTCAGGGCGAACGCGAAGTAGCCAAGCACCTGCAATTCAACATAGTGGCTACCCACCGCGCCGTACACCACGAAGCCCACTAGGGCTGCCAGCGCGGCGCCGACATTATCGAAGTTGGGTGTCAACACAAGTATTTTCTCACGTTCACGGAGAGGCATCGTTTCCGCCTGGTAGGATAGCGACACTGGAACCTCGCCCTCAACGCCTATCTCAGCCAAAACTATGCCGAAGGCAACCAAGTAGGGATAGTACGGGGCAGATGATATTAGCGCGGTTGTAGTTACTATGATAAGTGAGCCAACACCGTAAAGCATCATTGTCAGGTAGAAGGCAGCTTTTCTCCCAAGCCTCCTATCAGAGAGGTAGGACAAACCCAAGTCGCCAGCGAGCTGACCAATAACAGGGGCCACCAGGAACCACACCGCGTTAACGCTTGGGTAAAACAGGTACGCGAGGCTGCCTATGACACCCCACATTAGGTAGCCGATACTCGTCGACGCGAATATCGCCCAGTGCGGCCTACCCCACTTAGCAGCATCTATACGCCTACTCACATCGAGCATAAACATGTATTTGCATAAGCAACTTATTAACCTTTTTATAAACGATTAATAGTGCGAATAGGCAACAAGCCAACAAACATGTCCCCCGATATCAGACGAGGTTCCCTTCCTAGGGAATGTATCCAACCTTTTAAAGTGGTTTAAATTAGCAGCAGTCACATAGGTGACAGCTTTCTCCCTGTTTATCCGAATAAATATCAAAAAAAATAAGTATTGCATCAACCATTCTTTAACCCCCCAATATAGGGCATCACTTAGCTCCTAACCTGTTTTTGCAGAAAAAGTTTTATTCAACACAATAGCTGATTAGTTATGAGAAGCTCAGAGCAGTTTCTCAACTCATTAAACGATGGTAGAAGGGTGTATTACAGAGGTGAACTGGTGGGGGACATAGTGCACCATCCAGTTCTGTGTATT
>JGI20133J14441_1000528_pt1 | contig 35696 bp, 36 predicted proteins | sample RS3BMetagenome_FD_14441 | JGI IMG/M metagenome (IMG submission 14441)
CGGTGACCACAGCGTCGAATACAGTGCTGAAGAACGACTGACACGAATTGCACATCCCGCCTTGTCGGGAGATACCAATGTCTCCACGAATTCCGGCGTCGATGTAGCGGTCAACCCTGGTCGCCCAGCGCCTCCAACGACGTGAAGCCATTTCCTGACGACCCGTCACACCGTAGGTGATAAAGGTTGATCAGCCTCCCATCCGGTCCGAGCAATCAGCGAGGATGCGCGAAGTCCGCTATCCTGAACCCATACCGTAGCTCCAGATCGCGATCGAGCGTGTCAAGGAACATGGTAATCGCGTGACGTAATGCTTCTTCGTCGACAGTTACCGGAGTCCGAGTTCGCTTCCACGGAGAATCCAAATCAACTCGTCCATCCGCACGCGGGCGGACGATCAGGATCGGCCCTTCGCCATAGGACATGGTGACATACTGGAAGGTGGCACGACGTCCCCGCCCGATAGCCAGATCCCACCTCGCCAGATCCACGCCAAACTCGAGGAGGAGAACGCCCGGCTCGTCGAAAAAAACTTCCCCGTTCACCTGGATGGTTAGCGAACCTTCAATGTCGGCAAGAAGCTTGTAGTTCCGCTCGGCGATTGATGCCGCATCAGGTCGTCGTGCTTCGTCCAGAGCAAAGCGGAATTCTACTTGATTGGATAAGCGGTCGATATTTACCATTCCAACCTATAACGATCTGTAGGCGCGCCTGGCCACGCGTCCCAACCACGCGCCCAAGGTCCCACAACTACCCGAGACTACGCGGGCTCAGGGGACCGTTCGAGACGAATGACCTTCCCCCGTTGTCGGCAACCATCCTGGCGATATCGGCTACCGTGAGCGAGGGATCCGCTGGAACGAGTATGACAACTGGATTTCCCTCGTGGTTGCCAAGTCCAGCATACCGAAGGCGTATCCGCCGATCGCCAACCAGCAGAGTCACGGGGCCAAACGATTTCCAATCCCAGCTTGGCATTTCCTGGTGGGCGCGGCTCTGGCGAGACCGTCGTGAGCCTGTCAGGCAAATAATCCCAGAGCCGCGCTGGCATTAACTTGTGTGGTGAGATCTAGCGAACTCTCGTCGTTGAGAGGGTCTTCGGTCAATTGAAAATAGTATCCGTGCTCCCATCGTTCAGTGCGTTGCATGGGCGCACCACAGATGCGTTCTCGGCCAATCCGCTGGACCAAGTCGTCGTCAGCATAGTTCAGCCAGTGCACCGCTGTCGGCCGATCCTCGCTCCAGAGGTGATTGAAGCGTAGCGAGTTCGGGTTATTGACGAGGGCTCCCCAGAATGGGTCGAACCCCGTAATGCACTCGCGAAACAAAGCTATAACTCGGGGTGACTCCGTTACGTTCTTCTCCCGAAACGTGTTCGGCAAATGTAGAACGAACGAGTTAACTTGGTTCGGATCCGACACGCCAACGGTGACCATGATTCCCGACGAATGCGAATCATCCATGGAGGAGAAGAACGAAACGGCACGCGAGCGACCGGGCGCCATTTCGCCGGTAGGTGAGTCGAAATCCGGCGCCACTAGGCGCCGGAAGCGCGCAAAGGTGCCATCAAATCGCTCGGCCTCCCTCTTCTTCTTCGCCGCAATGTAGCGTGGCCCCCAACTCTCGTTGATACTAGTCACTGCTTGCAGTGCCCGATATCCTGCCTCAATCGAACCGCTCCGGTCTACTTCTGACTGACGCCACAGGACCATGCTATAGGTCTGTATTTGTTTAGGTGTTTGCTGCACCGGGAACCTCCGCTCACTCCATCGGTCGGTAGACCAGATCAATACCCTTAATTCCCACTTGATCGAACAAAAATCGAACGGCGGACAGCGTCGTCCTATCGGAAAAGTACCATGTTATACGCTTCCCGCCCGCAGCCGCCAACTGGGATCCCGCTTGGCCGGCCAAAGAATTGTTCCCGCTGAACCACCTCTTGAACTGCCCGGTCGTGCGATCTACGAAGTTAGCATAACTCCCCTTGGCCTCGATCAATGTCTCGTCGGATACGCCGTCAAACTTCACACCATTTTGTAGCCAGACCTTGTCGGTGCCGGTTATAAAATCCTGATAGGCCCTCGAGGCCGCACTCATTGCCTCATTGGCATCGATCCACTGTCCAGTGCTTAACGGGCAGGTCCCCGTCGATGTCGGATCCCCTGCCGCCCCTGGCAGCGCTCCACCCTCTGCTCCGCCAACGCCGCCACCTCCCGCGCCAACGAAATCCTCGCCCTTACACTCCGTATCCTCGGGTGCTGGACACAGCCCGCTCGGATCCACCGCGTTGGTCGGATCATTGGTGACGTAGGCGTAGCGATTATACCCCTGGCTCCCTGGCGCGCTCTTGACCAGGGGATCCTTACTGATGAACCGCCCAAGTGTCGGGTCGTAGTAACGCGCGCGGAGGTACAGGTAGCCGAGGGTGCTGTCGTACTCCTGGCCGGCGAAGAGATACTCACCGGATGCCGTGCCAACGTGAGATTCGTTGCTCGCTCTACCAACGGAGTGCATCCTACCTATTAATGGCCTGCTCGTTAGCGAAACCGTCGGCGGCCGTAGCTGAATCGAGGACTGTAGTACCTAAGGGTGAAGTCAGTCAATTCTGGTGTGACTGTCGGCTACCGGTAATTCGGTACTCGTTGACAACTTCGACCCCCTCGTTGACTACGGCACTGCTACGAGATCTGAATGCGGGGATCCGTTCAACACGTCTGGTGCGGGCGACTAACTCAATCTCTGGATGCACCGAGAGCCAGCGGCGAAGCACTTCTTCGGCCACTCCCAGTGACCGGGCGCGAACGACGAGCAGCCGGTATTCGCGCAGGTCGTCGAGCGCCCATTCTTCAGTGGGCCGATCGTCGTTCCCCGCCCAGGTCTTCCACTCCGCACGGCCCTCGGGTGTAATGAGATACCACAGCCCCACTTCATCCGTGGAGAGTTCCTCGAACTCCGCTCTCGGAAGCCACGCCTGGTACGCGATTTCGTCGCGAACGCGGTCCTCCTCCGTGGCCTCGCCAAAGCTTCCGTCGCCAAACATTTGCCGGGCCTGCACCCACCCTCGATCTTCCATGCTCCCAAGCGTTTCCATTACCTGAAAGACTTCGAGACCTCTAGGATAATCACAGACGCGGATCAGGGCTCCGTAAAGTGCAGCGAAGGATGAGGGCCCCTCGACGAGCAAATCGAGCAAGTCGCGGTCGAGCGACTTTCCGATCCTTTCCATCGCCCTAAAGTCCGAACTTCGCGATTAGTCGGAGCGCTTCATGCAACAAGTCCTGCCCCTTCCATACGGTGTGGCGCACGATACGCTCTCCCGTGTCCACGTTTTCGAATACCTCCTCCATACTTAGATTAGCGCCCTTCTCAGTGTAGGACAAACTTGTGGGCGGCTCACCATGAGCGCTGGCCCACCTCCACGGCCCCTTCCCGGACGCGAGAAACTCCCTCAGACTCTGAATGGAGCGCCCAAAGGCGGTTGATGGAGCATTCCCCGGTTCTGCTGTGGCGAGAGAACACGTCGCGGCGGAATCGGCGGTGTTTGTCTCCGTCGGTGCTCCACCTTCTGGTCCACCACCCCCGCCGGCCCCCAAAAAGCCAGAGCTGCACGGAGTCTGGTCGAGGTTGGTATTGCCCAAGACGCCGCAGTCTGGCTCGTGCCCGCTCGGATCCACCGCGTTGGTCGGATCGTTGGCGACGTAGGCATAGCGATTATACCCCTGGTTACCCGACGCGCCGTTGACCAGCGGATCTTTGCTGATGAACCGCCCGGTCGTCGGGTCGTAGTAACGCGCGCGGAGGTACAGGTAGCCGAGAGTACTATCGTATTCCTGGCCGGCGAAGAGATACTCACTGGTACCGGTGCCAGAGTGAGAGCGGACGTTGCCGAAGACGTCGTAGAAGGCCTGGGCGGTGACGTTCCCGCTGGCATCGGTCAGAACTTTGGTGCTGCCCAGGTCGTCGCCCAGGAAGTAGGTCTGATTGCCACTGTTATCGGTCTGGCTGATCAGCTGGTAGCCGTAGACGTAGCTGTAAGTTCCGTCCTGGAGAATCACCGGATTCGCCGCGTTGAGGTCCCAGATGTAACTCGTGGTTACCCCACCCACCGTCTTGCTCGCCCGCAAGCCGTCGCCGCGGTAGGTGTAACTCACGCTCCCGCTGCTGTTCGACGCGCCGCTCAGCCGGTTCTCGTCATCCCAGGTGTAGGTGTTTCCGCCCGCGCCGGTCTGGTTCCCGTTCGCGTCGTACCCGTAGGTTGTGCTTCCCGCGCTCGTCAGACGATCGTTGGCATCGTAGGCGTAGGTCGTCTGGGTGCTATTCTCGACCTTGGTCAGACGGTTGCCGACGGCGTCATAGGTGTAACTCTGAACTGTGCCGTCGGTATAGGTGACGCCGGTGATCCGATTGAGGTTATCGTAGGTGTACGATTCGGTGCCGTCGGGGCGCTGGACGGAAACCCTGGCGAACCCCCGCGGCATCCAACGCGTAGGCGAAGCTGAGTGTACCGGCGGGTCCCTGGTCGACCAGGCTGGTGAGTTGGTCGGCTGGGTTGTACGCGCGGGTCTCGACAACTCCGGTTGGATAGGTCGTCGTGAGGAGATTGCCCGCGTCGTCGTAGCCGTACTGGACAAGCTTGCCGTCGGGATAGGTGATGCTGGTGCGATTGTCCGCCCCGTCGTAGCTGTGGAAGCACGATAATCGGACCATTCATCGAATGCAAGGCCGGATGCTGCACTCTTACGAGTCTCTAATTCACGGCAACCGCGACCAGGATCTGGCCGCCAGCAGCAAAAGGGGCAGCCCAAGACAGATGTTCCCTTCTGGAGACCATGACCTGGAAGTAAGGAGTAAGGTACAATTGCATTACCTACTAGAGCGCACCTTACGACGAGAGAAGCCATGCGAGAGATTATTTCAACCATCACCAGCAAAGGCCAGGTGACAATTCCCGCCGAGGTACGCGAGCGTCTGGGTCTCAAAACCGGGGATAAGGTGAGCTTCGTCCTCGGGGATTCCGGAGAGATCCAACTCAAGGCTCCTCGGTACCCGAATATCGCGTCGGTCGTCGGCGCGGCAGGATCGCTGAAAACTAAATTGTCGTGGGAGGAGATGCGGCGGATTGCCGAAGAAGACCGGCTCGCCGAAGAGAATGATCGGTCCCGGTGAGCCATTTGTCGACGCTAACGTCATTGTCCGCCTCGTTACCGGCGACAACCCGGCCAAGCAGGTGCAGGCAGCAGCCCTGTTCCAGGCGGTTGAAAGCGGCACGCTGACCATTGGCGCTCCAGACACCGTGCTCTTTGAGGTCGTCTACGTTTTAGCATCGAAACGGCTTTACAACCTCTCGCGTCTCCAAGTTCAGCAAGTGCTCGCCCCGATCCTCCGCCTGCCGGCCTTCAAGCTCGCTAACAAACGAGTGGTTTTCCGTGCCTTGGACCTCTACGCGTCCACGAATCTTCCCTTCGGTGATGCCTTCATCGTCGCGGCGATGGAAGAGAGCGGCACCCGAACAATTTACTCCTTCGACGCCGCGCATCTGGACAAAGTGCCGGGCATCGAGCGTCTGGAGCCTGGCTTGTAAGGGGAAGCGGGGCTGTGATCTAGACATCCTAACCTCCCCTTGGCATCTCGCCTGATTGTCAAAACCGGAACTCGCGGCTAGACTGGTCAGCAGCAGTAGGGGTGATGATGGCTGACCTTGACCAGGGTCCAAGCGTAGGCGGCAGGCCGACGGCAGCGCCGCCTGCCGAGGTGGCACCAGCCATTCGACCGCGCCGCGCCCGGATCGACACCTTCGGCGCCTTTCAGGTTATTCCTTTTCGCTGGCTCTTCGCCAGCACGATCACGGGCACGCTCGGCTATCAGATGCAAGCCGTTGCCCTCGGCTGGCTGGTGTACGTCCTCACCGGGTCCCCGCTGTATCTCGGCATCATCACGACCACCCAGGCAATTTGCCAAACCGCGGTCTCGCCGCTGGCTGGTGTGATTGCCGACCGGGTCGAGCGGCGGACCTACATCATGGCGGTGCGCTCGATCACGATATTCGCCGCGACATACATCGCGGTCGCGGTCCTCATGAACCGAGCAACCTATCTGGAGTTGGTCGCCGCGGCCGCGCTTTTCGGTATCGCCTTCGGGTTGAATGGTCCGGCCCGCCAGGCGCTCCTCGCCCAGATGGTCGGGACGGACCTTCTGATGAACGCCGTCTCGCTCACTTCGGGCGGGATGAACCTGATGCGCATCGCCGGCCCGGCGGCGGCGGGGTTCTTGATCGGCGTAGTCGGGGTGGGGGGCATCTACGTTCTGCTCGCCGTCCTCTACACCCTGGTCATCGTACTGCTGATTCCGTTGCAACCTCAGCCGATTGAAAAGCGGGCGAAGTCCCGCAATGTTCTTCAGGATTTCCGCGAAGGCGTTTCTTACAGCTACCGGATGCCCGCCGTCTTCGGGTTACTGCTCTTCGGAACCGTGCCGCTCTTCTTCGCCATGCCCTACGTGGCGCTCCTACCGGTGTTCGCCGAGCAGATCTGGCATACCGGGCCGCAAGGCTTCGGCTTGCTGGCCGCGGCGCCCGGCATCGGCGGCCTGGCCGGCGCGCTCGTCGTCGCGTCGCTGGGGCGCTACAAATACAAGGGCCGCCTGATGATCATCTGCGCGGCGCTCTACGGTCTGCTCCTCACGGGATTCGCGCTTGCCCCGAGCTTTTTCCTGGCGGCCTTCTTTCTCCTCCTCGCCGGAGGGGTATCGGTCACCTATGCGGCGACGGTGAGCAGCCTGGTCCAAGCGATCATCCCCAACGAGATGCGCGGTCGGGTGATGAGTTTCTATCAGATGAGCTTCGGGGTGAGCGGGCTCAGCGCCCTTCCGGCAACTGCCTTCGCGACAATCATTGGCGCGCCGCTGACGGTAGCCATCTGCGGCATACTGACCATGGCCTCGGCGCTGCTCATCTTCCGCCTCCGACCAGTACTGCAGACCCTGTAGCCGAAGAATCCAATCCGGGTACTTCCCCCCATTCCAGACCGCCAACCGACGCTGGCAAATTCTTTGCTCTCGGACGCATGATGATGGGATAATGGCCGGGAGAGGGGAGCGTTAGGCTGGTAGGTGAGCGGCGCGTCGACGATGGAAGGCTCTCCTCATCCTCGGTCCTCAACCCTCCCTCCGTCCGTAGATTTAAGGAGTCTAGTCACTTGTCTAAGAAAGTCCGTGTCGCAATCGTCGGCGTGGGAAACTGCGCCTCGTCACTCGTTCAGGGCGTTCAGTTCTACCGCGAAGCCTGCCCGGAGGACTTTGTCCCCGGTCTGATGCACGTCAATCTCGGCGGCTACCACGTCGGAGACATCGAGTTTTCCGCGGCCTTCGACGTCGATCAGAACAAGGTCGGAAAGGATCTGTCCGAAGCGATCTTCAGCGGGCCCAACAATACCTACACCTTTGCCGAGGTTCCGAACCTGGGAGTACCGGTCTCGCGGGGCGCGACCTACGACGGAATCGGCCACTACCTGTCCCAGATGATCACCCCGACCGGCGACCCGCCGGACGACGTCGTGACGATTCTCCGGGATACCAAAACCGACGTTCTGGTCAACTACCTGCCAGTCGGCAGCGAAGAAGCGGCAAAGTGGTACGCCGAGCAAGCGCTGGTGGCCGGCTGCGCCTTGGTGAATTGCATTCCGGTCTTCATCGCCCGCGAGCCGGAGTGGCAAGCCCGGTTCGTCGAGCGCGGTTTGCCGATCATCGGCGACGACATCAAGTCGCAGGTGGGCGCTACGATTACCCACCGCGTCCTTTCGCGTCTCTTCGAGGACCGCGGGGTGAAGATCGAGCGCACCTACCAGCTCAACTTCGGCGGTAATACCGACTTCTTCAACATGCTCGAACGCTCGCGATTGGAATCGAAGAAGATCTCCAAGACCAACGCGGTCACCTCGCAGATCGACCACGGCATCCGGGCGGACCAGATCCACGTCGGTCCGAGCGACTATGTGCCCTGGCTGGAGGACCGCAAGTGGTGCTACATCCGGATGGAGGGGCGCACCTTCGGCAACGTTCCGCTGAACCTGGAGCTAAAGCTTGAAGTTTGGGATTCTCCCAACTCGGCCGGCGTCGTCATCGACGCGGTTCGCTGCGCGAAGCTTGCCCTGGACCGCGGCATCGGCGGACCCTTGCTCGGCCCGGCCGCTTATTTCATGAAGTCGCCACCAAAGCAGTTCACCGACGATCGCGCGCACGAGATGGTAGAAGACTTTATTCGGGAAAGCCATTCCGAAGTGACGTGAGGACCGCAATCCGATGCAATTACGCTGGTGTAGGCAATCTAGCCATCTGTCTACCAAACCGTAATCAAACCGGAGAGTTGAATTTTACGATCCCGGCTGATCAGCGGTACACCATACAGTTGGGTGGTTGCCGCGATCAGCCGATCCGGAAAATCCGGAACCTTGCTACGATCAATTGCGGGCAGAACAGCCGCGGCAGCACGGTCAAAGGGGAGCTCGCGTAGAACGGATGCTGACTGATCAAGCGCAGCCAGGAGACGCCCAAATACTTGTGAATGAAGTCTCCCCTTCTCACTGAGGTAAACGATTTCGGCGAGCGTAATCGTAGAGAAGCCAATCTGATCCCCGGCGGCCGCTGCTTCCTCAAAAACCGCTCGAGCGAGCGCTGAGAGCCGCGGGTCGTCATAGAGATACCAGATAACGGCATGAGTGTCCGCGACAGCCCGAAGCATCAGGTATCATCATCCGAAACGAATTGCCAGACATCCCGTCGGGCCGCGTCAATCTCATCGGCGTCGGGCGCCGGGCCAAGGTCCTTAACCAGGCCTAGGAAGGAGGTGTTTGGCGCCAGATGCTCGCCAGCAAGCGCCCTCTCAATCTCCGGAGCGAGTCGTTCAATTAGGCGAACCTTCTCTACCGGCGAAAGTTGTTTTACCAGAACCAAGACCTCTTCAAGGGTTGGCGCGCGACTTCCATTCACGGATCTCCCCCATTTGGCGGTCTTATCTCTATCATACTCTGCGTGGCGTAAACAAGAGCCCCTTCTGTCTACCGTATGGTGTCTCGAATCTCAAACTTGATAATTCGTGCCTCCAAGCGTATCCTCTTTTTCACCAAGGCAGCAGGACTGTAAAGAGGAAAAGGGGACCATGGACAAGATTCGGGTTGGAATCGTCGGTGCGGGCTGGGCTGGTCAGACGCACGCGAAGTTCTACCGTCAGCATCCCTGGGTCGAAATCGCCGGCTGGGCCGATTTCGTTCCGGGGAAAGCCGCCGCGGCTGCCGAAACATTCAACGTCCCGCCGGACGCGGTCTACCTCGACTATCACGACATGTTCGAGAAGGCTAAGCTGGACGCGGTGAGTGTTGCCACCTACAACATGGGACACCGGGATCCCACGGTGGACGCGCTGGAAATCGGGCTGCCAGTGCTCCTCGAGAAGCCGATGGCGGCGACGATCGAGGACGCCAAGGCGATTATGCGGGCAGCTGAGGAAACTAAAGCCTTCCTGATGGTTGGCTTCCAACCATACTTCTCGACAGACCAGAAGGCGGCTCGCGAAATCGTGGAGGCGGGAACCCTCGGCCAGATTTACTACGCCGAAACCGTCGCCCACCGCCGCTGGGGCATTCCCGGCGGCAACTTCGTTCGGAAGGCCAGTGCCGGCGCCGGTAGCCTGGTCGATATCGGCGTCTACGCGATTCATCAGGCGCTCACGATTATGAACAACGCCGAACCGGTCAGCGTCTCGGCGATTACCAGCAACCACCTGGCCAAGGGATTCGAGGGCGTGCAGCCGGCCTTTGGCGGTTCGTGGTCGGCCGAGGAATTCGAAGTCGAAGAGTTCGCCGCGGGCTTCGTCCGGTTCGCCAACGGCGCCTCGCTGACGATTAAGTCGGCCTGGGCCTCGAATATCGATAGCATGGGCCGAACCTTCTTCCTGGGTACCAAGGCGGGTCTTGCCCTGGATCCCCTGGAACTCTACGTCAACCAGATGATCAATCGGCTGAACTTCACCGCGACCCCGAAGAATCTCCGACCGGTCGACGACTGGTCGGAAAAGGTGAAGATCTTCGCCGAGCACGTCCGCGACGGCAAGGGCACGCCGATTCCGCCGAAGTGGGCCTTCCTGGTCAACTCGATCATGGATGGCGTCCTTCGCTCGGCCGAGGCCGGCCACGAAGTGAAGCTGGATACGACGTACTAGGACGAGGAGACAGGAGTTAGGAGACAGGAGTCAGGAGGGGCCATCACCCTGGCTCCTGTCTTCGGTTTAAGGGCCCCAGTTCGACGATTGGGCCGATCACCGGCGGGTGAAGCGAGCAAAAAGTTCTGGCCCCCGACGCAGATCTCCTGAAACGGGCAGCGGTTCCAGGTGGTCCAGCGCGAACGGGCCGTCAAAGAGGTCGCGGACCTCCGCCTCGCTGGTGGAGAAGGGCGGGCCGCCGGACCGTCCGTGGACGACGAAGAGGCCGATTAGTTCACCGGTCGGCCGGAGCATGCGCGCGACCGACGAAACGTACTCCGCATAGCGCGCCGGATCGATCGCGCAGAAGCAAGTGTGCTCGACCACGTAATCGAACGCGCCGTGATATTGCTCGGGAAGGGCAAACAGGTCGGCCTGGACAAACTCGACCCTCACCCCTTCCCGCCCCGCCGCGTCTCGCGCGGCATCGATCGCCGAGGACGCGAAGTCGAAACCGGTCACCTGAAAGCCGTGCCGGGCAAACAGCCGGGCGTCGTGACCACGTCCACAGCCGATCACCGCCAGTCGCCCCGGCGCGGGGGCGGTTGGCCCACCGAGGAGCGCCTCGAAGGCCGACGCCGCTCGCCCGCGATCCCAGCCGGTCTGCCCGGTTCGGTAACGCTCTTCCCAGAAGTCTGCCGAACTGACGGTCGTCGTATTCTCCGACATGGAACCTCCCCAACCTTCGGGCCGCTCGGACAGCGGCAATTGAGCTTGCTCTTTCGTTATGATAGCAGGAGAGCGGATCGGATCTCCGCTTTCTTCTGACTGCCTCCGCTCTTCTCGCCTGGCTCTCCCCGTTACACTCCAACCGGGAAGGTCTCGGGAACCTCGCTCCGATTCCAAACCGAGGTAACATCGATTGGCTCGAGGGCTCGCGTCTCGTCCAGATGAATGATGCCGTCGAATTGCTCCGGAAGTCGAGCGTAGAAGTAATGGCTCATCCGCTCAGTTTTTGGGCTATAGACGACGCCGATCGCCCGTTCCAGGAGCGGCTTGCCGAGCAGGTACACGGCTTCGTTGTCCTCACGCAAGTTCAGGAAGAAATCGGGTATCCCAATCCCGTGGAAAAGCCGCTCGTAGCTGCCGGCGAGGGCCGCGCGCACCACTTTGCGCTCGGCGGGCGCGTCCCACTCGGACGCCGCGGTGACCGTTCCGTGGTCGGTCGTAAAGCCGATCAAGCGGGCCTCGTCTTCCCACCGCTGGCGCACCAGTTGTCCAACGTTCAACTCGCCGATCTGGTTCATTTCGGTGGCGCGGGCATCGCCGAGGTGGGAGTTATGCTCCCAGACGACGACCTTTGGTCGCTCGTGGCCCTGCTTTTCGAAGTGCTTCATCAGCGCTTCCAGGGTCTGAAACATGTGCTGGTCGCGCAAGTTCCAGGTGTTCACCCGACCGCCGAACATCTGCCGATAATACTCCTCGGCCGACTTCACGACCGCGGCGTTCATCTCGGCGTTGAATAGAGCGTCGTCGGCAAGCGCCCCGCCGTGGTCGACGTACTGCTGAGCGTGCAGGCGCAGGTCGGTGAGTTCGTGAATCACCGCCTCTTCGCAGGACGGCCCGATGCCAAGCCCGGCCCAGTAGCCGTACGTTTGGGAATCCGGAGCGAACTGCTCGAAGCAGGAGTAGTTGTGCCGCGCCCGCGCGGCGGCGCGCGGATCCACCCGGTCCAGGTACGCAATCACGGCTTCCATCGAACCAAAGAGGCTGTACAGATCCAGACCGTAAAACCCGACCGCCGGAGCCCCCGTATCGCGACGTTCGTTGTGCTCCCGCAGCCAGCTAATAAAGTCGAGCACGACGGTATTCCGCCACATCCAGAGCGGAAATCGCGTGAACAGACGAAAGGCGTGGATCGCTTCCTCGCCATCACCCACGCTCTTAACGTAGCGATTCAGTTGGTAGGCATCCGGCCAGTCGGCCTCGACAGCAACCGCCAGAAAGCCTTTCTCTTCGATCAGCCGCTGGGTGATCTTCGCCCGCTGGGAATAAAACTGATGCGTGCCGTGGCTGGCCTCGCCAAGCAAGACAATGCGCGCATCGCCGATCAGGTCCAGAATCGGGTCAAGGTCGTGGTCCCCGCCGTGGAACGGGTATACCGCTCGCCGCACCGATGAGATCAACTGCGCGCTGCTGAGATCTCGCATGTCTCCTGACCTCCTGCGAATCGCGGGCGAGAGAGGCGTCAAGAATTGGGCCAGGAGGCAGGACTACCCCGCGGTCAGGCCGTGATGGACCGCCCAGACCGCGAGTTGCGAGCGAGAGGCGAAGTTAAGCTTGGTGAGAATCTGCTGAACGTGGGTCTCCGCGGTACGGCCACTGATCACCAGGGCATCGGCGATTTGCTGGTTAGTCAGCCCGCGTGCCACGAGCCCGGCGACCTCGCGTTGACGAGAAGTCAGGGGAACGTTGGCGATACTGTTTTCGGCAGCCGGCGGTGGCGGAGTCGGAAGGTTTCCGAGGGCAAGCGCAATCGCCTCGGCCGGAGCCAACGGCGCGACAGAGGGCCGGACGTTGTCGGCGCCGAGCGCCCGTCGTGCCGCGTCAAGCACTGCTTGCCAGCGCTCTTGCTCCCTAGCGGATAACGGCGTCCCCAGAGAGATCCGCAGGCTCTCGGCTGCCTCGGCGAGACGCAGGGCCCGCGCGAATTGACGCTGGGCCACCGCGAGGCGCGTGGCTCTTTCGAGACTCCGCGCGATACCCTGACGGTCGTCCAGGGTGCGGAAAAGCGACAGGCTTTCGATGATCAGCTGCTCGGCCGGCCCAACAAGGTTGAGATCCAGCTTTAGCTCGGCAAAGTGGCCGAGCGCCGAGGCGGTCTGTGCCTGGTCGCCGACCAGACGAAACAGAGTAATCGCCTGTTCCAGGTACTCCCGCGCCGCGGTCAGGTCACCCTGCCGGCGCGCGACGTCGCCGAGCCCCAGGAGGCTAATCCCCACCTCGCGCGGGCCGGCGTTCTGGCGGCGAATCTCCAGACTTCGCAAGTAGAGTTCCTGAGCGGTCTGGTCATTTCCGAGCGCGACGCCCAAGTGGCCGAGTTGGGTCAAGGCATTGGCCTCGCCGGCTCGGTTCCTAATCTGGCGTGCCAGTTGTAAGCTTTCGCTGAAACGCGCCACCGCGGTAGGATAATCTCCCACCTCGAAGAAGATCCGGCCGGCGGCCCAGAGCCCTTTCATCCGGAGGGCCGCCTGCTCGGCGCGCCAACCGAGCGCGAGAACTTCGTTCAACCAGGCTCGGGCCTCGGTGAGCCAGACCCGCGTCGACCAGAAGCGCCAGAGCCCCCAGGTTAATTGAAATCCCAACCCGGCATCCCGTCTATCGACCGCCCAGCGGAGAGCCGCCCGAAAGTTCTCGTAATCGCGGTCGAGGCGCTCCTGCCACTGCACTTGCTCCGGACCGATCAGAGCGTCCTCGGCAAGTTCGGCGAGCGAGCTGTAAAACTCCGCGTGCTTCTGGCGAATCGCCTCACTTTCGCCGCTCGCTTCGAGGCAGTCGAGCGCAAACTCGCGTACCGTTTGAAGCATCCGATAGCGCGGTTGGCCACCCGATAGAGCCTCCGGGAGCCGCGAGAGCAGGCTCTGATCGACCAGCGCGGCCAAATCGTCCAACCCGGAAGTATCGGCGAGCATCCCCTCGACCGCCTCCAGGGGAAAGCTCCCCCGGAACACCCCGAGCCGACGAAAAAGGGTCTGCTGGGCCGCGGTCAGGAGATCGTAACTCCAGACGATAGTCTGCTGGAGAGTTCGATGGCGAAGCGGCAAATCTCGTGGCCCCTCTTCGTGATCCTGGGTCGCCAGCCGAGCGACGCCATCGCGTTTCAAACGCAGGAGGATTGCCGCGGGAGTCAGAAAGCGCATGCGCACCGCGGCGAGTTCGATCGCCAGGGGCAATCCCTCGAGGTAAACGCAAATCTCGGCAACCGCGGCAGCGTTGTCGGCGGTCAACTGGAACTCTGGCGAGACCGCCCGGGCACGCTCGACAAAGAGCGCAACTGACGGCGCGTCGACTAAACGCCGCGGGTCGGCGGTCGCATCCGGCAATGGGAGGGGAGAAACCGGCCACGCGTGCTCGGCGCGAAGACGCAAGGCAGCGCGACTCGTCACCAGAAGAGTGACGTTTGGGCACAAGGCGAGGATCGTTCCGAGGGACGTCGCGGCCGCCTGAACCTGCTCGAAGTTGTCGAGCACCAGAACCCATTGCCGCGAGCCGAGCGCCTCGATCAAACCGAGCAGTAAGGAACGTCCAGCAACTTCCCGTACTGCCATTGCTTCGGCTATGGTCACGACGACGTGGCTCGCTTCACGAACCGGCGAAAGATCAAAAAACCAGACCTTGCCAGCGTCTTCGTCGGCAAGCCGCCGGGCCACCTCGATCGCCAACCGAGTCTTGCCCACACCGCCGGGGCCCAGGAGGGTGAGCAGGCGAACCTCTGGACGGCGTAGTTGCTGAAGAATGGCCGCGACCTCCGATTCTCGCCCAATTAAGGGCGTCGGCACCAGCGGCACACGGTGAGACCCCGGCCTCCCTCCGGGGGTACGCACAGCACCGGACGCCGACCACCCCGCGCTGCCACCGATTTTTGCCCCTCGGTTGGATCGGCCGCGTCGGGATCGTTCTCTGGTCGATTGCTCGGGGTGATCTTCCTTGCGATCCACTACTCTCCTCGGTTTCGCCACGAATCCAAAGCCGCTCTTTCGCCCGCGTCAGAACCACTCATTCTCGTCAGGCGTAAGGGGAGAGTCAATAGGAAGGAAAACGAAGTAAACGGGGCTGAGATTCCGGGCAAGTCAAACCGCCACGAGAATACGTATTTTTACGGACGACGTGCGAACGCGGACAGCGGTACACTACGTCCATCGCGCTCGTTCCTGCCGTAGCAGGCATTGCTGCCGCGAATGGCCCAGTGAGCGTCCCCACCCTGCTTGCTGGGACCGTTCGCTGTCGGCGGGACGGGCGCGCGGTACTTTCCCCTCTTGAACCATTTTCCCCCAACCGGATTCGACTCCCAAAAACCTGGCCCATCACCTTGGATAGTCACGCGGCGAACGTGCCGGTGGTGTACCGTGAAGACCACATGACGGGCCGGCTCACTGGCGCGGCCGAGCCCAGCGTTCCCGGAGAAGACTACCTCCATGACCGAGAACCCGGACCCGCGCCGGTTGGACCTGGCGCGGCGCTTTCAGCAGGAATTGGCCGAGGCGACCGAGCGGCGGTTTGGCGCGCGCCGGGCGGCGGACCTCGCCGGAGACATCGCGACCCTCGCCGAGACCCTTGCCGACGTCGCGACGGTTTCGTTCGCTTATGACGACGCCGAACCGGATTTCGTTGGGGACAGCCGGTTTCCGGCCGTTCCCCGAGAGAAGACGCCGTGAGCGAGCCGTGCGACCTGACCGCGAGCGACGCAATCCGGGCGATCCGGCGAAGCGAGCTAAGTGCCGGCGAACTGCTCGACTCGCTCCTCGAACGAATTCAGACCCTCGAACCCTCCGTCGCGGCGTGGGAAACGCTGGACGAAAGCGGCGCGCGTCGCGCGGCGCATCGGTTCGACGCGCGACGCGACGAGAACGCCGTCCTACCGTTTGGCGGTATCCCCATCGGGGTCAAGGATATTTACGACGTCCGAGGCTTCCCCACCGGCTGTGGCTTCGGTCCCTGGGCCGGTCGCGAGGCGAAGGAGGACGCGACGACAGTCGCTCGGCTGCGAACGGCCGGAGCCATTCTGCTGGGTAAGACCGTGACCACCCAGTTCGCCTTCGCCGACCCACCAAAGACGACCAACCCCTGGAATCCCGCGCGCACCCCGGGTGGATCGAGTTCCGGATCCGCCGCGGCGGTTGCCGCGCGTATGGTTCCCCTCGCCCTCGGCTCCCAGACCGCTGGCTCGATTCTTCGCCCGGCCGCGTACTGCGGCGTCCTGGGCCTCAAACCCAGCTATGGCTTGATCAGTCGTCGGGGAATCTTTCCCTTGTCGTGGTCGCTGGATCACCCGGGCCCCATCGCCCGCTCGGTCGAAGATCTGGCGCTGGTCCTCGGCATCCTGGCCGGACCGGACCCCAGCGACCCGACCACGGCCTCCGCCCGCCCACGAGACTATCTGGCGGCGGCGCGGACGCCGATTGAGCCGCCGACCGTGGGAGTGATCGTCGACTTCTTCGACGCGGCCGACGTTCCGGTCCGGGAGCGCGTCGGCGCGGCGGTGGACACGCTGACCCGCGCGGGCGCGCGCCGAATCGACCTGCGACTTCAGACTCCCTTGAAAACCGTCGCCGCGGCTCAGCAGGTCATTATGCAGGTCGAAGCCGCCGAGATTCACGCTCAGTTGCACGCCGAGCAGCCAGAAGCGTACGGTCCGCGCATGCGCTCGCTTGTCGAGTTAGGTCAACTCGTTCCGAGTCAGTTGTACCTGCGCGCCCAGCGAATCCGCCGGCAGTTCCGGCGGGAGATGGCCGGGTCGCTCGGAGAGGCCGCTTGCCTGCTCACGCCGACCGTCTCTAACCTGGCTCCGGACCGAGCGACGACCGGCGACCGAACTTTCCAGGCACCCTGGTCGCTCATCGGCTGGCCGGCCTTGAGTATGCCGGCCGGCTTCGTCGAGGGACTGCCGACCGGTCTGCAAATCGTCACCGGACCCGGACGGGAAGAGCGCCTCCTCGCGATCGCCGCCTGGATCGAGCGCGTGCTGGCGGAATAGCTTACTCGATCCCGAGTTTCCCCGGATTGAGAACGTCGCCCGGGTCGAGGGCGTGCTTGATCCGGCGGAGAAGATCCACGCCGGCTCCCAGTTCGATCGGTAGCAGGTGGGCGAGACGCACCCCCACGCCGTGGCAGTACTCGATCGACCCACCTTCCGAGCGGGCCAGGGTGAGCGCCTCGTCCATCGCCCGATCCAGCGGACCGCCTCTTCCCGACATTTCTGGTTCTCGCTCCGGCTGGTTACTGCCCTCCAGGAGGAAAGACACTAACTCCGGGCGAGCCCAGATCCCGAACGAGTGGACGCCGACCTGGTTGCGATCGGCAATCGTCATCACTTCCCGACAGTAATCCAGCACTCGATCCGTAGGGACCGCGACGTCGACGTAGCGCCACTCTACCCGCGGCGCCGGCTCGAATTCCTCGGTCCGGGGACCGTTTACCCGTTGGATGAACCACTCCGCGCTCTCGTGGCGCCCGGTCCAGAACTTCCGCGCGGCGCCGCGTTCGCGGGGAAGACCGTCATTGACTTGACAGATTTGTTTGGCTCGCCGCGCCGCCGCCCGAACGACCGCCTCGGGACCGTCGAAGGCCAGAAAGAGATTCGCCGGCATCTGGAATGGCTCGCCTTCTTCTTCTTCGTAGTCGATCATCGCCGGATGCAGACCAAGCGCGTCCATCGCCACGATCGCCGCGAAGCCCTCGGCAAAGGAAGGAAAGCGATAGGCCAGAAACTCCCGTCGTTCCGGCCAGGGGAAAAGTTGCACGACGACCTCGACGATCACGCCGAGGGTCCCCTCGGCGCCGACGAAGAGGTGGCCTAGATCCGGCCCCACCGCGGTCTTGGCGGCGCCCGGCCAGGAGACGACCGTTCCGTCGGCAAGAACGACGGTAAGCCCGCGGACCTGTTGGCCCATGGACCCGTAGCCCGCCGCCAGGTACCCCATACCGTTAGTTCCCACCGCTCCGCCGACTGTCGCGATTGGCTGGCTCCAGGGGTCGTGAGCAAACAGCAATCCGTGCTCTTCGGCGGCTCGAGCGAGGTCGGCGAGGACCACCCCGGGCTGAACCCGCGCGAGGCGATTCTCCTTCTCGATCGTGAGAACCTGATTCAGCGCGCCCAGGTCCAGGACGATGCTCCCTTGGATCGGCAAAGTACTTCCCATGACCGCGGTTCCCGCGCCATAGGGGACGATGGGTACGCCCCCCGCACCCGCTTGCCGAAGGATCTCGGCAACGTCTCCCGCGTTTCGGGGGCGAACGACCCCAGCCGGCGCGCCGAGCGGGAAGCGGTCAGAGACTCCTTTTGTCCGGCGCAACCAGAAGACCCCGGCGTAGCGGGCCAGGTCTTCCGGACTGGTCAGCACTCGTTCCGCGCCCAACTGTTTCCGCGACGCGTCGAGGATCTGTCGCGCCGGGGACGCCTCATCACGCGCGCTTTCTCGGTTCATCTCGTGGCCTCCTCGGCGGTGTCGGGCAAGGGGCATGCCTCTTGCGTTCTTTTTCTCGGAGGTGCCCATGCAAAATCCGTCTCAAGAACCCTTACAGATTGTACCCCCGGCCCGAGAAGACGAACGTTTTGCGGCACGGCCGGCTCGCAGAGAAGCGTGGCTGGAATTAGGGGTGTTTCTGCTGCTGATCGTCCCGTCCATGATCCTCGCTTACTTCGAGACCCAAACTCCCGGGGTCAGCTTCGTCCTCATCGCGCTCTCGACGATCTTTCGCGACCTGGCCCTGGTGGCGTTGATCCTCTTCTTTCTCTGGCGCAACGGCGAACCACTGACCCGCGTTGGCTGGACGTGGCGAAATTTCTGGGGTGAACTCGCCCTCGGCGTCGTCTTGTTCATTCCATTCTTTATCGTCACCAATCTCGTCGCGCTGGCGCTCACCGCGGCCGGTCTGAGCACTCCGCCAGCCGGGCCATCTTTCCTTACTCCGCTCAGCTATGAGGAAGTCGCACTCGGTTTCGTTCTGGTCGTCGTCGTCGCGATTGCCGAGGAAACGATCTTTCGGGGCTACCTCATTCTGCGATTCGAGAATCTGCTTCCGAGTGCCGGTACCGCGATTCTCCTCTCGGCGCTCATCTTCTCACTCGGCCACGGTTACGAGGGGGAAACCGGAGTCGGAACAGTCTTTGTGATGGGCGTCATCCTCGCCCTGGTTTACATTTGGCGGCGAAGCCTGGTTGCCCCGGCGACGATGCATTTTCTTCAGGACTTCCTGGCGATCGTCCTGATTCCTCTGCTCGCGCTGAGGCATTAGGACCAGGAGACAGGAGATAGGAGATAGACGTGGGCCAGGCCCCAACCCCTAGCCCCCAATCCCCAGCCCCGCTCTAGGTAGGATAGGCCGACCGGGTGGCCATGGCACTCCAGGCCCCGAGCAACGCGATGATGATACCGATGATGATGTCGTTAGTCCGAGGAGTGCCGGTGTATCCCAGAATGAACGGGGCGACGATCAACCAGACGCCAAGGACGGCGTTCACCCAACTCATCCAGGCGGCCCGATAGGCGCCCAGGAAGCGAACCGCGGCCAGTACCGTAACGATTAACCCAACAATGATAGCGTTGGTCGTCGGGGTGGCGTAGGCGGAGTACCCCAGGATAAACGGAGCCAGGATTTCCCAGACGCCGGCCAGCACGTTCAGACCACTCGCTAACTTGATCTGACTGACTGCTGGCTGTTGTATCTGCATACAATGCCTCCTCTGACGGATCAGGGTGGTAGTAGTCGCAGATTCGGTGCCAGTGCCAGTTCATCCAGTTCTACGGTCAATAGATTTTGCCGCGGCGTAAGGTCAGGCAACGATTTCCATGCGCAGCCCTCGCGCGTCGTAATCGGCGTGACTGTCCGGAAAGTGGCGGGCCACGCCGCGGGTGATCCGCTCGGCGGCGACGAGGCAGGCGAGGGCATCCACGAGGTCGTCCCCGGCGGGAATCACGTCTGGTCGCTGGCGGGAAAGGCTCGACCGGGCGTCGCTCAGCCAGGGTTCGTCGAGAAAGGGCAAGGACCGGGCGAGCAAGGCAACGCGTCGCTCGCGCCCGGCAGCCACTTTTTTCGCGGGAATCGCGTTGGCGTCCGCTCCGGCCAGAACCGCGAAGACGACCTCCGGGTGGGTCTCGCTCAGCCACTCCTGGGTTTCCGGGGCGAGCCCCTGATCCACTTCGCGGATCTTGTCCAGGATGTGAAAAAGTTGCTTCGTGACGCCCTTCCCGCGCGCGGCCCGGTTCCGCTCGCAGGCATCGCGGTAGTCCTTCGCGGCGAGGGTGGCGCGGCAGGGAGCCGGAAAGACGCTGCTCTTCCGCCGGGGCGGCAGAAATGTACGCGCTGCCAAATCGCAGGCGCGCGGCGCGGCCTCCGCGAGGCCAATCGGAATGTCGACGGCAACCCGGCTCGATCGGCCGGCGGCCGTCAGCACCTCACAAAACGTCGGATAAAGGGCGAAACTCACCGCGTCGAGGCCGGTCGTCGCGCGCGCCACGACCCAACCACCCCGACAACCGTCGACCCCGAGTAGAGTACGCTTTTCCTCGTCCACGTTTCCTCGATCCTCCGTCGCTTCTCGGTTGCCAACCGGGTCCAAATTGGGGATACTTCCCACGGCTGGCCTCGACCGATATGGTAGCAGACGTTGGCCGGTTACCGGACTATCCCACTGGCCAACGTGTACCCGCGGTCCGAGCGCCCGAGCAGGCAACCGAGGAGGAACGCAGGGTGGCGCACGAGTTTATCTGGACCCACGACTTTGGATCGGTCCGCATCGCCGTGATCAACGAGGCGACCGGTGCCTGGCCGATGGAGCGCGCGATCGAGGGGGTGCCAGAAGACCTCTGGCGCGCCGAGATTCCGGTGATCGACGCGAACTTCATGGCGATCGACTTCAACCTGATGTACGTTTCCCTTCCCGGCGCCAAGGTTCTCATCGACACTGGCTTCGGCGAGTACGACCCGCGAGATACCCGAAATCCCCTGGTCTCGGTGCGGAACATGCACCTGACCGCCAGCGCCGACGCGGCGCTGGCCGCGCTCGGGACGCGGCCGGAGGAGATTACCCACGTCCTGATCACACACATGCACGGCGATCACATCCTGGGCGCGACGAGAACGGTCGAGGGGAAACGCGTTCCAACTTACCCCAGCGCGCGCTACTACGTCATGGAAGCGGAGTGGGCCGAAGCGCCGGCCTTCCATCAGAACGCCGACGCGATCAACGCCCAGAAAACCGCCCTCCTCGCCGCCGACATCGTGACGTTGACGCCTGGCGACCGCGAGATCATCCCCGGAATCGACTTCCAGTTTGCTCCCGGCGAGTCGGCCGGTCACGCCATCGTCCGGATCCAAGCCGGAAAAGAGGTCATTTACAACCTCGGCGATCTCTTCCATTACCCGGCCGAGTTCCGCCACCTCGATTGGCGCCCCCGCTACCGCGACGTCGCCTCGCTCGTCGCCTCGCGCCAGAAATATCTGCCCCGATTCCTCGCCGAAGACGCCTGGCTCGTCCCGGCCCATCACCGCTTCCCGGCGGTCGGCAAGGTCGCGGCCGAGGGGAACGGCTATCGTTGGATCGCTGGCACGCCAGTAGGTCTATAATCTGCCCATCCAAGGACGAGGAGGGGAGAACGTGAAAGCGGCGGTCTTACGCGGAGTTGGCGAGCGGTTGCGGATCGAGGAGATTCCACGACCGGAGCCTCGGGCGGGTGAAGTGCTGGTGAAGGTTAGAGCCTGCGGAGTTTGTCACACCGACCTTCACGTCGTCAAAGGTGAAGTCGCTTTTCCCATGCCCTGCGTTCTCGGTCACGAAATCTCCGGCGAGGTTGCCGTCCTCGGCGCGGGGGTCAGCGGCCTGGCCGTTGGCCAGGCCGTCGTCTCCAGTTTCATCATGCCGTGCGGCACCTGCTATCACTGCGTGCGCGGGCGAGACGATTTGTGCGAGACCTTCTTCGACTACAACCGCCTGCGCGGAACGCTCTACGATGGCGAGACCCGCCTTCGCGACTCCGCCGGCGCTCCCCTCGCGATGTACTCCATGGCCGGTCTGGCCGAGTACGCGGTCGTACCGGCCACCGACGTTTTCCCTCTCCCCGGCGGGGTTGCGCCCGAGGAGGCGGCCATTCTGGGCTGCGCGGTATTTACCGCTTACGGAGCGATTCGGAATGGCGCGGATCTCCGAGCCGGCGAATCCGTCGCGGTCGTGGCGACCGGGGGAGTGGGCTCGAATCTACTCCAGGTCGCCCGCGCCTTCGGCGCGGCGCCGATTATTGCGATTGACGTGCGCGAGGATAAGCTCGTCGCGGCGCGGGAATTAGGAGCGACCCACGCCGTCAACGCCGCCCGGGAAGACGCCGTCGCGGCGGTCCGCGAGATTACCGCTGGCCGCGGAGTAGACGTCGCCTTCGAGGCGCTGGGCCGGCCGCAAACCTTCGAGCAAGCCGTTTCCTTGGTCCGAGACGGCGGGCGCGCGGTGATGGTCGGAATCGCGCCGGCCGGCGTCACTGCGTCGCTGGAGATCACGCGACTGGTGCGCCGAGGTATCCGCATCGTCGGATCCTACGGCGCGCGCACCCGCACCGACCTGCCGGCCGTTCTGAATCTGGCAAGCCGAGGGGCGATCGACCTGGGCCGGGTTGTTACTCGCCGCTATCCCCTGGATGAAGTCGACGCGGCCTACACCGCGCTCAACCGAGGTGAAATCGTCGGCCGAGCAATCGTCATTATGTAAGACGACCTCGTGCTCTTCGCCGAGCTAGCCGCCGTTGCCCCGCTGGCGTGAACCCCCGGCCGAAAGGCTGGACAGATCGTCTCGGGTGACCTGCTGCTCGATGACGTCGAGCAAGTCCAGCAAATCGAATGGCTTGTTGAGAACCGCGTCAAAAAGTTCGCGATTCGCCAGGTCCGTTAAGTCGTCCGCGCCAGTGAGCGCGACAATTGGCGTCGCCCCGAGGTGCTGCCGACAAACCCGCGCAAAAGCATAGCCATCCATGACCGGCATGCAAACGTCGGCCAGAATGACTTGGGGCTGGTGAGATTCGATCAGCGCGAGCGCGCCTTCACCGTTCTCGGCCCCCAACGGCAGATAGCCTTCGTCTGCCAAAACCGAACAGATAAGATCCCGGACTCCTTCGTCGTCCTCGACGACGAGCACACATCCCCGCTCATTCATCCCCGTTATCCCCCGCATCAAACCACCACTATAACTGCACCTCGACAAACTACCCGCGGTTTCGGCTAATTGACCGTAGCACAGCGCGTGTCAGGCCTGTAACGCGATAAACGTAGTACCCAATATTGTGTTACAGGTTTGGACATGTTCTGTCACCTGACTCTCCATTACAAGCGGGAATCTACCACAAAAGATCTGCTACTATCGACGGAGCATTTATCGTGAGGAAATCAGGTATGAGCGTCAAACTTCTCATCTATCCCCCCGAGCCAGCGGCGATCCTCGAGCGATTACACGCGGCTGCCCCGGAGGTGACCATCGTCGTCGCCGAGGATGAACGCGCGGCAACCCGGGAAATCGCGGACGCCGACGCGTACTATGGCCGAATCACCCCGGAACTTCTCGCCGCCGCCGGTCAACTGCGTTGGATTCAATCACCGGCGATTGGTCTGGAACGGACGATGTTTCCAGAGCTCATCACTCACCCGGTGGTTATGACCAATCCACGGGGCATCTTCGCCGACGACATCGCCGACCACGTTTTGGCACTGGTCACCGGCTTCGCCCGACAGTTGCCACGCCTGCTCCGTCAGCAGCTTCGCCACGTCTGGCGTCCGGAAGGCTACGAGGTGATGCACCTGCCGGACTGCACGCTTGGGATCATCGGTCTCGGCGGCATCGGGTCAGCGGTCGCCCGACGAGCCAGCGCCTTCGACATGAAGGTCATCGCGGTGGATGCTCGTCGCACCGAAGCACCTCCGGGCGTCACGGCGCTCTGGTCCCCCGAGCGCTTGAACGACTTGCTCGGCACGTCCGACTTCGTCGTCATCTGTGCCCCGGAGACTCCGGAGACCCGGGGACTCTTCGGCTCGGCCACGTTCAAAGCGATGAAGCCCTCAGCGTACCTGATCAATATTGGGCGCGGCAAGATCGTCCAACTCGACGCACTCGTCGAGGCGCTCCGCGCGGGCGAAATCGCCGGCGCCGGCCTGGACGTTTTCGAGGTCGAACCCCTGCCGGCGGATCATCCGCTTTGGGACATGGAGAACGTCGTGATCACGCCGCACGTTGCCGGAATTGGTCCTCACACCGCTGAACGTCGCCATCAGGTGCTGATCGAGAACCTTCGCCGCTTCGTGGCCAACGAACCGCTTCTCAACGTCGTCGACAAGAGCCGCTGGTTCTAGTTATCCCTTGAACTTTTCATGCGCTGAGCGCTACTCACCTCATGGGAGGTATCGCCAAGGTGAACAGTGCGACGGCGCGGAGCGCGCTCCGGATGCCCCAGGGAGAAGCGGTGGACGCGGTACAGCTCATCGGGCGCATCGCCCAGGGTGACCAGATCGCGCTGGCCGACCTGTATGCTCTGTACGGTCCCCCGCTCTTCCGCTATCTGGTACAACTGGTCGACGACCGCGGTCTCGCCGAAGAGGTGCTTCAAGATACGCTGGTGGCCGTGTGGCAAAGCGCGGCCCGTTTCGAGGCACGCTCAACGCCCCGAACCTGGCTCTACGGAATTGCTCGACGTCAGGCTCACAATCGGACGCGCCGGAAAGCCCTTCCTCGCGCCGATGTGAGCGAACTGGACCTAACCCCCGCGGGCGATACCGAACCGGAAGAGGCGGTGCTGGCCAGCGTCGAGCGCGAAGAACTCGCCCACGCGATCGACCAGTTGACCGCTGCTCATCGGGAGATTCTGGCCCTCATTTTCGACAGTGGTCTCTCGTACGCGGAAGCGGCGATACTTCTGAACGTCCCGGAAGGCACGGTGAAGAGTCGCCTGAACAATGCGAAGCGCGCGCTCCGTGACAGTCTGCGCGCCGAGGAGGGGTAGCGATGAATGGCAATTTCTACGACGAGCCGATTCGGCTGAATCCGGATAGTCGGTTCGCAGGAGGCCATCCCAACGCGCTCCTGCCGGCCTACCTGACCGGTGCTCTCGAACGACCAACGTTGGAGCGGGTTCGCGCGCACCTGAGTACCTGCGCGCTTTGCCAGCGCGAGCTTGCCGAATGGCAGACGGTTGGCCTGGCCGTGCGCGAAGCTACCGCGCGGGTAGGACTCCCGCGACCGACCGTTCTCAATGGGGCGCTAGCGACAATCGCGCAACGCCAAGAGAGTCACAAGCGATTCGAGTGGTTCGAAAGGATAACGGGAATGCTGCACTCAAATACCAGCCGGGCGCCTCGATTGATGGTCGCGGCGGCAGCGGCGGCGGTGCTTGCCGCGGCGGTCGTCTTCACTCCCGTCGGGTCATACGCCGAGGGTATTCTCACCATTTTCACGCCGAAGCAGGTGGCGGCGATTCCGGTCTCGCAGCAGGAACTCCAGAGCCTGCCCAAGCTCAACAACTACGGCACATTCACCATGCCGACGCATGCCAATGGAAAGCAGGTAACGAGCGCGGCCGAGGCGTCGTCGCTCGCCGGCTACTCGGTCCTCGTCCCCAGTTCGCTGCCCAAGAACGTTCCGACCCCGGCCCGCTACGAGTACGCTCCGGGCCAGAGTGCCTCGTTCACTTTTAGCGCCCAGAAGGCCGAAGCGACCGCCGCGAAGCAAGGGAAGCAGATTCCGGCGATGCCCTCCAATCTGAACGGCAGCACGCTCGTGGTGACCACCAAGCCAGCGGTCATGACAACCTATACCAACGGCACGTTCGACCCGAAAAGCGCGAAGAGCGTGGACGAGAAGACGCTGGCGAGCCAGAACGCCCAGATCTTGATCATCGGGCAGATGCCCGCGCCGGTGGTGACCTCGACTGGCGCCTCGGCCAGCGAGATCGAGCAGTACCTGCTCGCGCAGCCCGGCATCTCGCCGGATCTCGCTCAGGCAATTCGAGCGATCGGCGATCCGACGACCACGCTGCCGATTCCGGTCCCGGTTGACCGCGCCGCGTCACACTCGGTGCAGGTTCAGGGTGTCACCGGCCTGGCCGTGGCCGATCAGACCGGCCTGGGCGGAGGAATCATCTGGGAGAAGAACGGCTTCGTCTACGGCGTGGCCGGCACCTACAGCGAGAGCGACCTGCTCAGCGTCGCGAACTCGCTGCATTAGAGCAGAATCCAGAAGCCAGGAGCCAGAATCCAGAAGGGGAACTGGCTTCGGGCCAGGACTGCCGGTGATCGCACTGTCGGATCCTCTTCTGGATTCTGGATTCTGGATTCCGTTTAGCGAGGGATACATGATGCTCAGTTTGAGAGAGGGAGCGACGGATCGGGGAGAGGGAATACCGGCGATCCAGACCGAAAATCTGGTGAAACAGTACGGAAAGCTTACCGCCCTGGCCGGGCTAACGATGGCAGTGCCCCGCGGCGAGGTCTTCGGCTTCCTGGGGCCAAACGGCGCCGGCAAAACAACCGCGGTCAAGCTGCTCCTGGGTCTCACCCGTCCGACCGCCGGCGAAGCGAGGGTGCTCGGCTTCCCGCTGGGCGACCGCCGCGCGCGTCAGCGGATCGGTTACTTGCCGGAGCTTTTTCGCTATCAGGGTTGGCTGACCGCTCGCGAGGTACTTTCTTTCCACTGCGAGTTAGCCGGCCTCCCCCGCGCGGAGTGGGTCGATGAGGTCGATCGCGCGTTGCGAACCGTCGGCCTGGCCACGCGCGCCGACGACCGGGTCGAAACCTACTCAAAAGGTATGCAGCAGCGCCTCGGCCTCGGCGTGACCTTGCTAGGCCGGCCGGACCTCGTCTTCTTGGACGAGCCAACCTCGGCTTTGGACCCGGTGGGGCGTCACGACGTTCGAGAGATCATTCGCGAGTTGAAGGCGCGCGGCACCGCGGTCTTTCTGAACTCGCACCTCCTCAGCGAGGTCGAGTTGGTTTGCGATCGGGTCGCGGTGGTGCATCGCGGCAAAGTGGTCGCGCTGGGCCGGCTGAGCGAAATCCTGGGCGAGACGAGTAGCGTCCGTCTGCGGGTCAGCGGTTTGCGCCTGGCCGACGACGCGGAACTGGCCCATTGGGGAGATCTGGAAGAAGACGGCGAATGGCAGACCGTGCGGGGCATCAGCGCCGAACGCATCCCCGACCTGGTCGCGACGATCGTCCGCAAGGGCGGGCGAGTCTACGCCGTGGAGCCGCGCCAGCAAACTCTTGAAGACCGCTTCTTACAGCTCCTTCAGAATCCCACCGCGGAAATCCCCTCGGTCGACTCTCTTTCGGCCGAACCCGCGAGCCCATCCGGAGTTGGAGGTGTCGCGTGAGCGGCGCGCTAACGATTGCCCGCTATACCTTGATCGAGGCCTCGCGTCGTCGCCTGCTGATTACCGTGGCGATCCTTACGGTGGTGATGGCGGTGTTCACGACCTGGGGATTCTCTCGCTTGAATACTCTGCAGTGCGGACAGCAACCCTGCGCGCCGACCGAGATTCGGTTGGCAACGGCATTTCTCCTGATCGTCGTCGCCTACATGTACAACGTCGTCCTGGCGATGGGGTCAGTATTCGTCACCGCCCCGGCAATCGCCGGCGAGCTAGAGTCCGGGTTGGCGCTCGCGATTCTTCCTCGACCGATCGGGCGCGGGGCGATTCTGCTCGGCAAGTGGTTGGGACTCGGGGTACTCGTGGTCTTTTACGCCGTGGCGACCGGGGCGATTGAGTTCCTGGGAGTGAAACTCGTCGTCGACTACCTCCCGCCCCACCCCATCCAAGCGTTGCTTTACCTGGCCGGCGAAAGCTTGATTCTCCTTACCCTGGCGCTTTTGCTCAGCACGCGGCTCTCGCCGATGACCGGCGGGGTGATCGCGGTCGTGGTCTTTGGGATGGCCTGGCTGGCCGGCTTTGCCGAGCAAATTGGTCTGGCGTTCGACAATCTCACCCTGATCAACGTCGGCGTGGTCATGAGCATGCTCCTGCCCACCGACGGCCTCTGGCGAGGCGCGGTTTACAGCATGGAACCGGTCGCGGTTCTGGCGCTGGGTAGTTCATCGCGCGCGGCGTCGGCTGGTAGTCCCTTTTTCGTCCAGGCTCCCCCCACCACTCCCTACGTCCTCTGGGCGGCAATTTGGGTCGTGGTGATCCTGGGACTGGCAGTTTTCAGCTTTCAACGCCGGGATGTGTAGGATCCGACATCGCTCAACCGGAGAGGACCAGTATCCCCAGATCCGGGGTTTCGCCAAATGCGACAATCACTTTGTCATTGTTCCGCAAGACCTCGGCAATGCGCTTTGTCGTGCAGTTGCCCAGTTGCAACCAAATGATCCGCGGTGGGAACCCCCAAATGAGGCCAAGATCACCAAAATCGGCATCCTTGGTCACGATGGTGAACTCTTTGCGCTTGGCAAATCGATAAACTACTTGATCGGTGGCGCGGCTCAGGCCAACGCGATAGACGTGCGTTGAGTCGGGGTACAGGTCAGAGAGGAAGGTAACCAGGCTTGGCGACAAGTTTTGATCGAAAAGGAGCTTCAAGAATTAAGCTTACCCAACCGCGACCCGGGTATGTCGCTCTCGATCAGCCGCGTAGCTCAGACAGGCAAGAATATCTTCTTCGGTGAGGTAGGGGAAATCGGCTAAGATCTCCTGGGGAGACATGCCCGCAGCAAGGTACGACAGCACGTCATAGACGGTCATTCGCGTGCCGCGGATACAGGGTTGTCCCCCCCGCTTCCCGGGTTCAATGGTAATGATCGATGAAGTTGGTGACGTCACGACTTTGCCTCGGCGCTCACTCTGATGCGCAATGTCCATTTTATCACGGACATCTGGTCGCCTTTTTCATGCCGTCCCTTCCAATCCCCGCATTTCTGACAGTGCGCTCGCTACCAGGTCACGTTAAGCTAGACGCGTCCGAACACAGCACGTTGCCGAGCAATTCGCCCTTCTGGGTTCTGGCTCCTGAATTCTGGATTCTGGTTCAGAGGCACCAATGACTGATACCTTCGTCAAAGCCCTGCTCCACCAGTACCGCGACGCGACCAACCTGAACGCCCGGGCGCGCCTGCACGAGTCCTTCAGCACGAACCAGTACGGCTGGCACCCCTGGGTTTTCGATCAGTTGGAGCTACCGCCAGACGGTCGCGTTCTGGAGCTTGGCTGCGGGCCGGGCTTGCTCTGGCGCCAAAACCTCGACCGCATCCCGCACGGCTGGGAGGTTACTCTGAGCGATTTCTCGCCCGGAATGCTCGAAGATGCCCAGCGGGGCCTGGCCAATGCCGACCGCGCCTTTCGCTTTCAGCGGATCGATGCCCAACAGATCCCCTTCGCGGATGCTAGCTTTGACGCGGTCATCGCCAACCACATGCTGTATCACGTCCCGAATCGGGATCAGGCAATCGGAGAAATCCGGCGGGTGCTGCATCCGGAGGGGCAGTTTTACGCCGCGACGAACGGCAAGAATCATCTCGAAGACGCCTGGAGGTTCTTGCGGCAGACGGGGTTCGACCCCCTCGAACGTTCATTCTCCAGCTATCCTTTCAGTCTGGAAAATGGCGCCGAACAGCTTAGCCGCCATTTTTCCGAGGTCGACCTGCGCCGTTACGATGACGCGCTCGTCGTGACGGAAGTCGAGCCGGTTCTTGCCTACGTCGTCTCGGGTATCGTCGAACCGGAGCGCGAGGCGTCAGAGCTCGAACGCCTTGCCGAAGTCCTGGAGGGAGAGATCCGGGATCACGGGGCAATCCGTATCGCGAAGGAATCGGGCCTCTTCGTTTCCCGGGGAACGCGATGAAGCGCGACGCGTCAATCGCCTTGATCTCCGACGTTCACGGCAACCTCGTCGCCCTGCGGGCCGTTCTGGCGGAGATCGCTACGCTGGGTATCGAGCGCATCGTGGTCGCGGGCGACCTGGTCGGCTTTGGGCCGGATCCGGACGCGGTGGTAGACCTGCTGGTCGAGCGGGGCGCCGAGCTGATCCGGGGGAATCACGAGAAAGACTACGTCGCGCCGTACGGCACACCGAGCGAGCCACCGGGCTGGCGAACCGATCCGCGCGTTCGCTCCATGCTCTGGTCGATGGAAAGGCTCGGTCCAAAGCGCCGCGCTTTTCTGGCCGGTCTGCCGGACGACCTGTGGCTCGACGCGGAGACGCTGGTCGTCCACGGCTCGCCGCGTCACGTCCGCGACGCGGTCCTCCCCTGGACGCCCGAACCGGACCTGGCGGCGATGTTCGAGGGCGTCCCCGGACGGCTCGCGTTCATGGGACACACCCACCGCGCGGTTCTCCGTGAGGTAGGGCAATGGCGGCTGGTCAACCTCGGTTCGGTTGGCCTACCGATCGACGGGGATCGCAACGCGTCCTACGTCGTGGCCGAGCCTCCGAATAAGGGCGGTTCCCCGGCGTGGCAGGTCCAGTTTCGGCGGGTCCGCTACGATGTCGAGGCAGCAATCGCGGCCTATGACGACGGCTTGCGGGAGGTGGATCCGGCCTTCGTGGAGATTCTCGCCGCTGAACTCCGCTTCGCCCGTGACTTTTTCGGCCCCTGGATGCGCGCCAGCAACCGCCTCAGCCCGGAGGACATTCCGACCGCCCTGGAGGAGTATCTCCGGACGATTCCGGAAAAGACTGCTTGAGTTAGCGATCAACGCACCGACACCCTACTGGTCGGTGCGTTGATCGCCGCCCGCCCAACCGCGCGAGAGGCGTTCGAAGCGCGAACACCAGACGGTACGTCAGCACTAAGTTATCCAGCGCGTACCCGAACCGATTCAGCGACAACGGATTGGTGATTGCCCCGAAGGTCGGATCTCGGCTGATGAACATCCCCAAGGTCGGTGAGTAGTAACGGGCTCGCAGGTAGTATAAGCCGGATTCCGAGTCTTGTTGCTGGCCGGTGAACCCGAAAGGCTGAGTAACAGTGCCCTCGGTCCCCAGGGCGACCCCGAAGGCGTCGGTCAGGTAGGCTTCGACGAGGTTGCCGCTGCCGTTGGTGATCGCGCGGACCGAACCCGGGCCATCGGTGTGATAGACCTGGAGATTGCCGGAAGTGTCCACCGCGTAGGCAAGGTCGAGAGCGACCCGGTCAGGTAAGATGGCCTGTTTGCTGAGTTCGTGGGCAGGCTCGCAATATTGCTTTCCTCGCTGATGAGAGGGCCCTCGCTCCCCGTCACCCGATCACGAAACCTCACCACCAGTCCACAAGTCGGACCTAGCACCACTCGTCAAGTAGGTCCTCCCTGCGTTGATGCTTGTCGACGAAATCGGCGCCATGTTCCGCTCCCGAGTTGGGATTGCTCAGCATCCCCGGCCCTGCAACGTTCCGGGCACTGCACTCCTGCTGTCGGCATACACTCCGGTGACGATCAGATTCGCTGCATTGCGATTATCGGCGTAGAGGCCAAGCGCATGAGCATTCCTACTCGCGCTGGCGACAAACCAGAACGCCTGGGCCACACCGGAATCGTTAGCGTCGACCGCGTCTTCGACGTCGCCAAGAACGACCGGACAACCCGACGCGGTGCTGTTGCCAGAGGCGTGGAAATCGAACGATCAACATGCGCTGGGCGTCAGAAACTGGGCGGGACGAGCCCGCCCCACGCCGTTAACTCATATTCATCGTGATCGGCGTAGTGGTTGAATTCAAGACAGAGGCCACTTGCCAGGCCTTCACCTGCAAGGCAGAGATCCTCCCCGACCACCTGCCAGACTTCCAAGGCGTGACGCAGCACAGCATCACCCGGTACCCAGACGGCGCCCAGATACCCATTCAGGCGGTGAAATAGCGCGAATCGCTGGCCATCGACCGAATCTGCCACTCGCTCCAGTACTGTCCAAATGATTGACGTCTGATCGGGCTGCCAGGTCTCTCGCCAGGCGTGTCGGTCACTCTTGACTATGGCGAAGAATCGATGCCTTAGGCGCTCCGTTGAGTCCAAATCCAGGAAATCGTTGCCAGTGAGCCTCAACCCAATAGCTGCCTCTAGTTTCCGTTGGAATTGTGGCAGCAACTGGCCGCCCTTGTGTTGCCGAAGGCCACGCCGCAGTCGTTCGCTCATCTACGTCCTCACTGACCAGAGTTCTCGCCTCCGACGTGTCCAAAACCCTCACCGTCGGGGCCTAGATTATCATAGTACTTTGGCGGTCCCCCCTCCCTGTGCGACGATTGCTCCTTGGGCGTGCCCACGTGGACCGATCCGTCCGGGTGCTCGACCACGATTACCCGTCCACCTCTACCATCTGGATATTCCCACCATCGTCCCCCATCGGCAGACCTGCCCTGGGCAATCGGATCAGCCGAACGAGGAATGCCACCGAGTTGCTTAGCTAGGCGGCGCTTGGCTCGTTGGGTCAATGACGCGATAGTGGGCGGGAGATCGCTTAAGGAGGCTGAAAGCCACCGCAGAATATAAGAGTCCCGCAAAGCCTGTGACACGGCCGGGACGGCAGCGCTCGCGGTGGCGGCGGCCCCGCCGAGGTAATAGAAGGCAGCGGCTCCTCCCTCCGCCACACATGCGGCCTTCAGGCACAAACCGCTCGGATCTTCGTTGCCGACCGGGTTATCCAGCGCGTAGGTGAACCGATTCAGGGACAGCGGATTGGTGATCGCCCCAAAGGTCGGATCCCTGCTCAGGAACCGCCCAATAGCCGGATCATACATCCGAGCCCGCAGGTCGTACAATCCCGACTCGGCATCGCGTTGCTGACCGGTATACTGGAACGGCTGCGAGCTATTCCCCGTCGTCTTGAGCGGAACTCCGAACGCGTCGGTCTTGTAGGTCGCCAGGACGGTGCCCGAGCCATCGGTGATCGCGCGCACCGAGCCAAGTCCATCGGTGTGGTAGACCTGGAGATTGCCCGAACCATCCACCGCGTAGGCCAGACCGAGGCCGTAGACGTACTTGAACGTCCCGTCGGTCAGCACGTTGGGGAGGGCCCCATTGATGTCATAGACGTAATTGGTCGCGGTTCCCCCGACCGTTTTACTCGCTCGCTTCCCTTCCCCGTCGTAGGTGTAGTTTGTCGTCGTCCCGCTGATCGTCAAACTGGTCAGCCGATTAGCTTGATCATAGATTGCCGGATTTCCGGCGATCGTCGTAAGGTTACCGTTGTTGTCCGAGCTGTATCCGCTGCTCGTCAGCCGATCCGCGGTGTCGTAGGTGTAAGTCGTCGTCGTCCCGCGCTGCTTGAGCGCGGTGCGATTGCCCAACGGATCGTAGGCGTAGCTCGCCGAGCGGCCCGGCGCGGTGACGTTGGTCAGGCGATACAGCTGATCGTACTGGTAGGCGGCTGTGCCACCTGGTGGCGTCACCAGGGTCAGGCTATGGTTGGCTCCGGCGGCCGCCGCGGTCATTCCCCCTAAACCGGTGACTTGAATCGGCGACATGCTGCACGCCGTCGTCCCGCAGGTTTGACTCGTCGTCACTCCCAACTGGTTCGATCCATTGCTTCCCCAGGCCCAGACCGTCCCATCCGACTTCACCACCAGGGCGTGGTTGGCTCCCGCGGCGATGCTAGTCACTCCGCTCAGCCCGGGAACTTGGACAGCTCCGTTGGCCGGATTGGTGTTGCCGATCCCCAGCTGCCCGAGGCTGTTATCTCCCCAGGCCCAGACCGTCCCGTCGCTCTTCAAGGCGAGGCTGAAGTTGTCGCCCGCCGCGATCACCGTGATCCCCGACAGACCTGTCACTTGGGCCGGTGTCGTCTGACAGGGCAGGCTATTGCACGTGGAGTTCGAGGCTCCCACCTGTCCCTTGTCGTTGGCTCCCCAGGCGTAGACGTTCCCGCTCGTCGTGAGAGCCACGCTGTGGTTGGCTCCCCCGGCCACCGCGATGACGCCACTCGCTCCGGTCACCGGGATCGGGCTCTCGCTGCACGGCGTCGACCCGCAAGTCTGGGTCGTGGTCACGCCCAACTGTCCGTAGGCGTTACTCCCCCAGGCGTAGAGCGTCCCGTCGTTCGTCGCGGCGAGGCTGTGATCTTGTCCGGCCCCGATCACCGCGACGTCGCTGATGCCGGTGATCTGCTCCGCTGCCAGGCGACTGGTTGTCGTGCCATCTCCTAATTGTCCATCGTCGTTGTTTCCCCAGGCGTAGAGGCTGCCGCCGGTGGCTAACGCCAGGGTGTGCCGTCCCCCCACCCCGGTCGCGGTGGAAACAACCGAACTGGCCCCGCTCACCATTATGGGTGAGGTCGCGCAGGGATTCCCGTTACAGGTCTGGGTGGTGGTCACGCCGAGCTGGCCGTAGGTGTTGTCGCCCCAGCCCCAGACCGTCCCATTCGGCTTGATCGCGAAGCTCTGGTTGTCGCGGGCGAAGATCTGGGAGACCGTGCCGATGGTGGTGACCAGGTAAGGCGTGCTGTGAGGATTCGTGTCGCCGGTCCCCAGCTGACCGTAAGAGTTATCCCCGAAGGCGTAGACGTTGCCGGTGCCGTTGGCTAACTCCTGAATCCGCACCCGGTTGCCGACGTTATCGAGGGTGTAGGTGTACTGCGTGCCGATGCTCCCGACGGTGTTGAGCACCTGGGTGAGGCGCATCGCGTTATCGTAGCTGTACTGCGCGATTGACCCATCGACGTTGGTGATCTTCTGGAGGGTGTTGTCGGGGTTATATTGATAGCTCGTGGCCGGGCGCTGCGCCCAGTCGGTCAGCGAAGTCAGGCGATCAGCGTTATCGTACTGGTAGGTGACCGGGCTCTGGTCCGGATAGATCAGCTTGTCGCGGTTACCGTCGAGGTCGTAGCGATAACCGACGGTCTGGCTCCCCGGACTGGTGACCGAGGTCAGCCGATCCAGCTCGTCGTAGAGGTAGGTTGTCGATCCGGTCCCATCAGTCATCTGGGAGCGATTGCCGTTCGCGTCGTAGGGGTAGGAGACCTTGGGGGTCTTGCCGTCGCTGTAGGTGATCGCGGTCAGGCGATTCTCGGCGTCGTAGCCGTAGGTGGTGGTGTTCCCGTTGGGGTCCTTGAGGCTCTGGAGATTGCCATTGGCGTCGTAGGTGTCGGTCGTGGCCGGCAGCGGCGCCTGGGTCTCGCTGCGGACCCGGTTCAGCCCATCGTAGGTGTAATCGGTCGTGCGCTGATTCTGAGGATCCCCAGCCGCCCGTGTGACCTCACTAAGGTTGCCGAGGTTGTCGTAGGTGTACTGCGTGACGTACACCGTTGCCGGCGGCGTGAGCGGATCCGTCCAGGCGAGCGGGCTCTGGTCGACCTCGTCGAGGCTGTCCCGTTCGTCGTAGCCGTATTTGGTGACCTGGCCGTTCGCGTCGATCACGACCGTGCGGTTGCCAACCGCGTCGTACTGGTACTGGGTGACCAGCGGACTCCCGCCCGGGACCGGTGCTGGCGCGGACAACGAGAGAAGACGGTCTTCGTTGTCGTAGGCATAAGTCCAGGTGTGCTGTGAGGGCGTTCCTCCCTGGGCGTTCCCGTTGGGATCGACCATCGAAGTCACCCGACCAACTGGGTCATAGCTGTAACTGGTGATATCTCCCGCTGGGTCAGTCACGCTCTTGAGCATCCCCGCCTGAGTCGGATCCGGTGCGGCGGTGTAGTAAACGTAGCTCGTGGCAAACGTATAGTCCGGCGCCGCAGCGTAGGCGGATAGCGACGAATTGGACGTGACCGTCCCGGTTGTCCAGGTTGTCGGCAAGCTGTTCAAGCCGGTCACGCCGAGGGTCTGCGAGGTTCCTCCACTGGCTCGATCACGCAGTGGCTCGCCGAA